>Ga0187892_10003258_pt1 | contig 29994 bp, 15 predicted proteins | sample MA1701073metaG_FD_139345 | JGI IMG/M metagenome (GOLD analysis project Ga0187892, IMG submission 139345) | Bio-ooze microbial communities from a basaltic lava cave in the Kipuka Kanohina Cave System on the Island of Hawaii, USA - MA170107-3 metaG ...
CGCGAGGGCGTGGATGTTTGGTTTCAGAAATCCGCCAACGAATTGCTCGCCGGCGTGACCTGTGCGAAATGCGCCAAACCGACCGAATTCAAGAAGGAAACCGATATTCTGGACGTATGGTTCGAGTCCGGCGTGAGCCATCGGGCCGTGCTCAAAACGCGCAAAGAGCTTGCGTTTCCCGCTGCCGTCTATCTGGAAGGCAGCGACCAGCATCGCGGCTGGTTCCAGTCTTCCCTCTGGACCGCGCTGGCAACCGAGGGCGTGCCGCCGTTCCAGACCGTGGTCACGCACGGGTTCATCGTGGACGAGGATCGCGAGAAAATCTCCAAGAGCAAGCAGGGCGCGGGCGGCTACGAGAAGCCGCAGACCTCCGAAGCCTACGTCAAACAATACGGCGCCGACATCGTGCGCCTCTGGGTGGCGTCCCAGGATTTTCACAACGACATCGTGGTCAGCGACGAGCGCTTGAGGAAGGTCGCCGAGACCTACATGAAAATCCGCAACACCCTGCGGTTCCTGCTGTCGAACCTCTACGACTTCGAACCGGATCTTCACCGCGTGCCACACGAGCAGATGGCGGAGATCGACCGCTGGGTGCTCAGCCGGCTGCAGCAGTTGACCGACGATTGCGCGAAGGCGTACACCGAATTCGAGTTCCACAAGGTCTATCACTGCGTGAACCAGTTCAGCACCGTGGACCTGTCGGCGTTCTACTTCGACATCCTCAAGGACGGCCTCTACACGCTGGGCAAGACCTCACACGAGCGCCGGTCGTCGCAGACCGCCCTTTTCGACATCCTCATGGCGATGACGAAACTGGTCGCGCCGATCCTGTCGTTCACAGCGGAGGAAGTCTGGAAGCACGTCCCGACCCACGCCGAGCGGAGGCAGTTCGATTCGGTCCACCTCACGTTGTGGCCCAAGGCCGATCCCCGGCTGCGCGACTTGGAACTGGAAGCGCGCTGGGAAAAGTTGCAATCCATCCGTAGCGAAGTGCTCGCGCACCTCGAAAAAGCCCGTCAATCGGGCCAAATCGGCAGGTCGTTGGAGGCTTCCGTTGTACTTGAGATCGGCGACCCCACACTGTATGGTTTCGCGCATTTGTACGCAGCCCAGTTGCCGGCGTTGTTCATCGTTTCGCAAGTCGAGTTGAAACGCTCGGCGCCTGGGGCGTCGGGGAGTGGCATCGCGGTGCGAGTGGACAAGGCGGGCGGTAGGAAGTGCGAACGGTGTTGGCGCTGGAGCGAAGAGGTCGGCCGGTCCCGGGAACACCCCGACCTGTGCGAACGTTGCGAGTCGGTCGTGAAACATATTTCCTGAAAGAATCAAAGAACAACAAAGGATCGAAACATCAACATGACAGCCAAGAAGAAGCTCAAGCAGAAGCCGGTCGCCAGGAAGGCCGCCGCTCCCCCCAAATCCAAAGCGAAAGCCGTTCAAGCCGCCCCGGCCAGGCCCAAACCCGTCAAACTCACCGGCGACCGGCTCAAGTACCAGAAACTCCTCCTGGACTTGCGCGATCATCTTCTCGATCGCATCAACTTTCTCGGCGGCGACCATCTCAACCGTTCCCAGCGCGACGCCTCCGGCGACCTCTCCGCGTACGGGTTCCACATGGCCGACGCCGGCACGGACAATTTCGATCGTGAGTTTGCCTTGAGCCTGATGTCCTCCGAGCAGGATGGCCTGTACGAGGTCGAGGAAGCGTTGAAGCGCCTGGAATCGGGCACGTACGGCATCTGCGAGTTGTGCGAGAAATCGATCGCCAAGGCGCGCCTGGAAGCCCTGCCGTTCGCGCGCCTGTGCATCCACTGCCAGGCATCGAACGAGAAAGGCAAAAAGAGCATGGCGCGCGCGACTTCCAGCTTCGCCGAGAAAGCCGAGGACGAAGCCGGTGAGGACGAGGAAGAGGGCGAGAAGAAGGAGAAGGAAAGCTGATTGCCATCGCCCTGATCTGCGCGGTCGTATTGGCCGCCGACCAACTGACCAAGTTCGTCGTGCGGACGAACATTCCCTACCTCGATTCCATCACGGTCTGGCCCGGTTGTTTCAACATCACCCATCTCGGCAATACCGGCGCCGCCTGGGGCTGGTTCGAGGGACAGAACACGGCGTTGATCGTTCTTTCGTTCTTCACCCTGGCCGTGATGTTCTATTTCCGCAAATCCTTCGCCTCGAGCCAGCCGCTGCAAAAGGTCGCCTGGGGACTGATCCTCGGCGGCATCTTCGGCAACCTCATCGATCGCATCTGGCACGGACGGGTGATCGACTTCCTGGATTTCTACTGGTACTTCGATTCGGAAGCGAAGCACTGGCCGGCGTTCAACATCGCCGACAGCGGCATTTGCATCGGCGCCTTTCTCTACGTCGTCAGCGCGCTCTGGCAACCGAAGCCGAAGCCATCGACTCCGCCCCCTGAGACCCCCGCGCCCGAGTTGGCGTCGGAACAGAAGTAGGTCGAGCCTCTCCGAGGCCGACTGCTCCCGCGCTTTCCGCGCGCATGCCTACTGCTGTTTCGCTGCGATTCGCTTCAGCAGTTCGATTGCGCGCGGGTCCACGGCCTCGTGGGAATCTTCGAATGCGGCCAGCGCCTCCTGCACGTTCGCGCCGGCCTCGACCAGCGACTTCGCGCTCAATCCTCAGTTTGCCGCTTGCGTCCACTGTCTCTTGCCCACGAGGTGCCACCAGATTTCCCACCGGCTTTTATCCGCGCCGAAACATTGGCCGGTCAACGCTTCCAGTGCCTTCGCGTAGGCTTCGGGACGTTCGTCGCCATTTGGACCGAACAGGCCGGGTTGGATTTCCTCCGGCATGTTCTCAATGAGAGCCGGAATCGCGGAAGGATCACCGATCTTGGCGATGACCTCACAAGCCAATCGCTGGGTGTCCCATTCGGAGCGTTCGTGTAACACCTTGAGGAGGATCGGCAACAGGAGCCGCTCGGGCAGGAACTCGGCGATCATGATAGCGGCATCCTGCCGGTTCGCCTGGATGGCGTATCCTTCCGTTCGTCGGGGTTTCGTCTTGGGGGCCGCGAACGAGCCGACCCCGAGACGCTTCTCCAGTTCAAGCAAGGCATCAGGATCACCAGCGCGACACAGAACGGCAAACGTCTCCTTGTTATCGAACGCAGCCGGGGCCGGGAAGCATTCCATCACGAAGGGAAGAATGCTCGGGTCACCCATCTCTGCCAACGCCAGCACCGCTTCTCTGCGCAGCGGCGACTGGCGGTTGTCGAGGATCGGCTGCAAGTGGACTTTCGCATCCTTGCCGGCGATCAAGACGACACTTCGTAGCGCCAGCCTTGCGAGATCGAAGTCGGTGTCGTCGAGGAGCTTTGTCAAGGTGGGAAGGTGGGTCTTGTCTCCTAGCTTGCCGAGACATTGAACTGCGATTCGTCGGATGGCCGGCTGCGGCTCGTCGATCAGAGTTGTGAGATCGGGCACGAAAGATCTCCCACAAATGTCGCTTAGTACGGACACCGCTGCTCCGCGCAGTTCGGCAGGCTTCGAGCTGTTTCGGGCGAGAGCCAACAGGGTCGGGACGGATTTTTCGCGACCGGGCGAGTAGCGGAGGCTCAGGATATCCGTCACCCGCTCGCCGCCGCCCTCTGTCTCCCCGCGGACGGAACTGAGCAAACGCTCCACTTCGTTCGACGGCGGTGGCTCCTCGATTTTGGTTTCCGACAGGTCTCTCTTGACGGTGTGCGTGACGGGCCCCGAGAGCTGGCCGTACGCGTTGGGTTGCGCAAGTTGCGGGTCTGTGAACCCGAACGCGTCTTTCCGATCGTTCAGGAACAGGACCAACACGTGATCGGAAGCCTTTGCCTCCAACTCGACCGGGCATCTCGCTTTCTTGATCAATTGGCCCGACGTCTTCGACAACATCATCAAATCGCCAAAGGAATTGCCAACGTACACGTGTTCGCCCATCGTCATCGGAGCGGTGATCGGAGCCCAATCGGTGAACGTCCATCGAGATTTGCCGGTGTTTCGATCCAGCGCGTGCAACACGCCGCCCAGCAGATCGGGTGCGATCACCAGATCGTCTTCCACGACCGTCGCATCGTTCAGGAATTTCAGATCTGTCGTCCATGACGTGAGCGTGTACAGATATTCGCCATATGCTTTCAGCGCTCGCAGATCGTATTGCCAGAGCAAGTTCGTGGCTGCGAGGTTGACTGCGCTGAGGATGCCATGCTCGCTCGTCACGTACGCAATCCCATCCGATCGCTTGCCGAGCCCGCGGCCGACGAGGAGTTGAAAAGAGGAATCCTTGACTTCGGTCGGTTGTTTGCGGGACCGCGTCGGCGCGTTTGCCAAGGAAGTCAGCATAGTCGAAGCGAGTTGCCGGATGTTCTCGGCCTCTTTCCCTCGCACCTTCTGCTTCTCGATTTGGCGAAGCAGTTCCTTCCCGCGCTCGTCGTTTCCCGACTTACGCTCGAGGGTTGACAGGCGCTGGAGAGCCTTCATGCACTCGATCGTGTTCGCATGTTTTTCGATGATGAGCCGTAGAAACTGCGCCTCGCGAGTCTCGTCACCAATCTGAAGCAGCGCATCGGCAGCCGCTGATACCGCTGCTGCATCGGCGCGTCCCAGGCGAACCAGTTCATCCACCGCTTTCAATGTTTGATGGGGCCGCTGCGTGCCGAGACGCGCGATCAGCTTCTTCAGCAACTCCGACTTCTGTGGCTCCGGCCCGGTCTCGATCCAGCGAACAATGGCGGCGTAGCTCGGTCCCAGCGTTGGGCCCTTCCCCAATGAATCAAGGTAGATTCGGATGGCCTCCTTTCGCTGACCGTTTTCTTCCTGGACGCGCGCCAACTCGTAGCCGGCCACCTTCGTTCTCAGCAACGAGGCCGTGGCTTCGCGCGTCTTCCCCTGTTGTTTCTGCCAGCGTGCGAGGTGAAGCAACGCTGGCGACGCATCCATGCCGCGCCGCTCGCGATCGGCGACGGCCCGTTTCCAGAGCGTCACCGCTTCTTCGGGCCGGTGCAGGTTTTCCAGCGCGCGGTCCGTGACCAGGTAAAACCGCCACGGGTCCTCCTTCTCCTCGGCGAGTTTCATCCCGGTGTAGAAGCTCGTGAGAGCTTGTTCGTGTTCGCCGCGATCCATTTGCTGAACGCCCAATTTGAAGTGGTAGGCCGTCGTCTCCGGCGAAAGATACGCCGCGGCTTTGAGTTGTTGAATGCGGGCAGCGTTGTCGCCCGGCGCGTACTCCTCGAGGAAGGCCAAGTCCTCCTGTCGCCACTCGGGCAGGTCTTCATCCTCGGCGGGCGCCCGATTCTGGCTATACAGCCTCGACTCGTACCATCGGACCAAGGCGCTTTGCGCGTCCTCGTTCGCAGTCTTCGGTGGGGACACGATCTGCTGGGCCAGCTCCTGCCCGAGAGACTGGAGATCGGCAATCGAGCCGTGAGCTTCGACCAGGCATAGCAACTGTCCCGTATCGACTTCGATGAGTCGGCCGGAGAATGAAATGCTCCGGCCATGAACTCCGTAGAATCCCGTCATCACGGCGTCGGCTTTCAGGAGTTTGCCGAGACGAAGCGACGAGGCCTCATCGAGCATTGCGTTCGCGCTGAGTTCGTTCTCGACTTTGGCGATCTGTTCGCGCTCAACCACTCTCATCTCGGGAACAGTTGCCAGCGCCGCCGTGAGAACACTCGCCATGTCCTCGGCGGCGACCTCCTCTTGTGACAACGGCTGCGGCTTCAGGACCGCCACGGCCCGTTGTCTCGCCTCCCCGGCGAGAGCCGAGCCCGAGCGCGCAGTTGAATTTGGAAACCGTCTCGTGACTTCCCGGACCACTTCGGCCGCGGCTTTCCCGGCATCGAATGCCTCCAAAGGCACGCTGATCAACCGCTCCTGGCGCGAATTTCGAAAATCGTCCATCCACACGTCGAGGTTCCTGCCGTAGCCGACTTGTCGCGTTCGCAGCCGAAGAATCAAATCCACCGCAAGCACGTCCTTGAGTTGCTGCGAGGCTTGCAGGTTCTCGACTTGCTTCGCATCGAACAACGCGGGAGCAGCAGCGCGTTCCAACAGTTCGATGACCGTCGATTGCCGGAACGCTCGCAGCAGGCTGGCATGGACCTGATTGACGTGCGGATCGTTCCCCGTCGAAGGAAGGAGTGAGACGCGCAACGGCCTGGGAGTCGTCGGCACCGCCATCACCGGGCATTCGCGCACGCGCGGACCCATTGCCCCTCGGACGGGAATCAGGCATTCGTATTCGCCGACATCTTCGCACCAACTCGTGGCTCGCGTCACCCCTTCGACCTCGATCCGGTAGAAGTACGCAGTGCCGTTGCGGACGTTCTTGTCCACGTATTCCGTGCGATCGGGCAAAGTACGTGTGATCACTTCGTCGTGTAGGGATCGAATCCTGTTAGCCTTCACAGTCGTCTCCTTCTCGCTGAGCCGATGCAGAACGAGAAACGGCCCCTCCAGCCAATCGGAAGCTTCAAATGGAATCGGGTCCCAGTTAAGTTTGATCCAGCCATCACCGGCCGTTGCCACAAGCCCGGTCAGCAACGGGGTACGCACGCCGGAAACTGTGCCGGTCTGCGCGACGCCCGTGCGAGTGTCGTTCCAGGTGCACGTGTGCGTCAGCCGTTCTGACAAACCCGGTGGCTGCACGTAGATTTGCTCCATCTCAAATCGGTCGGCCGACGACCACACTTTCCGTCCCGCCAATTTGCTCCGGGTCTCGATCTGCAGATGAGCGAATTGCGGGCTCCACTTGATTTGATAGCGGTTGGGGTCGTTCTTGGCGGGCATCACGTAAAGATAGGCCACGCGATCGAGAGGTTCGCCCACCTTTCGTTTCCGCGGCGGAGGCGCGAAGGCAAGGCGACGGGCGAGACTTGTGTTCGCTGTAATCTGCTTCTGGCCGGTCCCCGAGTCCCATTCGTTCCGTGTCGTCACCGCTTCGAGTGAGAAATCCACGAACAACGCCATGCGACCATGCGGCGAGTGCATCCGTAATGGAACTTGGAACCGGCCCGCGCCGACGGGAAAGCGGGCCAGTTCGTTGATCTCCTCGTGTCGCAGGAAATACCGGGGCGTGGACTGCAACTGAGCCGTGTTGAGTTTCATTTCCTCCCAGCTCAGATGCGGCGACCCCTTTTCATCGAGGGTCGTCTGGATGCGAGGCAAAGCCATCGCCACTGCGGAACAGTAGCCGCTGGTTTGCGCGATCGCGCCGAGGCGATTGAGAAATTGCAGTTTGTAATAATAGGTGACGCCCGGCTCGATCTGCATGTCCACGAGGTGAAACTTGTAGGTGCGAAGTGCAGGTCGCTTCTGCGGCTGTTCACGGTCATAGCCGATGGCCGGCTGAATGCCCGCGAGTTGTTCCTTCGGAATGGACAACACCACCTTGAACTCCTCGTCAGCGCTCGCCGAACGCAGAAGTTGCAAGGCGATGGCTTTCGGCCAGATGGCCGGCGGGGGTTCTTTTGCGGTCAGCGCGACCTCGGCAAAGATCCCGAGGGCTGCCACGGTGTTCGTATTTGTGGACGGCGGCTGTTTCCACGTCACGCGGCCATCGTCGATCACGGTCGCCTCGCCCACCGAATGAAGGATCGGCTCTGCCGACACACGCCAACCCGTCACCTTCACCCCGGCTTGGATCCAGTCCCGCCACAGCACATCGGGGATCATGGGTGAGCCCGTCAGCGTCGAACGGATGCTCAGGAGGCTCAATGCCAGGACCACGAGGGCGACTGCGCCCAGGACAATCTTCTTCTTGCTGTACTTCGGCATGCCCCTCTTCTGCGCTCCTACTGCTGTTTCGCCGCAATCCGCTTCAGCAGTTCGATTGCGCGCGGGTTCACGGTCTCGTGGGAATCCTCGAATGCGGCCAGCGCGTCCTGCACGTTCGCGCCGGCCTCGACCAGCGACTTCGCCGTATTGAACTGCCCCTGGTGCGCGGCGACTGCGAGCGTCGTCCACCCGAAACCATTGGTCAGGTTCAAGTCAGAGCCCCGCTGGATGAGTTCGCGGATCACCTGCGCGTGGCCGTGTTGCGCTGCCATCATCAAAGCATCCCAGCCGTAGTTGTTGCGGGCGCGAAGGTTGGCGCCTTTGGCCAGAAGAAGGTCCATGGTCTCGGAGTGACCATTGAGCGCCGCGAGGATCAGCGCGGTGTTGCCGATTTTGTCACGGACTTCCAACCGGGCGCCTTTCTCGACGAGCAGTTCGACAATCTTGGTGTGGCCTCCGGCTGCAGCGGCGAGCAGCGCCATCGGCCCGTTGCCATACTGGAAGTCTCTCCGCTGAAAGTTCACCTTGGAGCCTCGATCCAGAAGAAGCTGCACCATCTCCGTATGGCCACCGCCCGCCGCAGCGATGAGTGCGGTCCATCCACTCGATTCATGGCCGTTCACGTCCGCGCCCGCCGCGAGAAGGTATTCCACAATCGTCAGGCTCCCTGCCTGTGCGGCTCGCATGAGCGGCACGTAGGTATTCGGATCGACGTTGACCCGCGCGCCGTGTTGCACCAACACCTTGACCATTTCGAGATCACCCCGCTTGATGGCGTGGTACATCGGCGTATAACCGGCGCCGCCATCGCGCGTGTTCACGTCGGCGCCCTTCTCGATCAATTGTTTCACCGCCTCGAGATCGCCTTTCTGGGCGGGTCCGAGCAACGGACCGTTGATCTCTTGTGCCGAGGCGCAAGCGCCGAAAGCAAGAACCATCCACAAGGATCGTTTCATGGATTTCCTTCTTGCGACAGGTGCTTGCCTTTGGTTTGCCACCACAGTTGCCACCGAACCTTGTTGTGGCCAAACGACTGTCCCGTGAGCGTTTCGAGCGCCGCAACGATTGGTTTTCCCTCGAACGAGACCCAGCCGTCCTCCCCGATCCCGTGGCCGGTCCAATCCGGCAACGCGCCGAGCAGGTACGGAACGACGGCGGGATCTCCGATGCTTGTCAGTGCGGTCGCGACATGAGCCGCATATCCTCCCCGCGTCAGGCGTGGTATCAGGGAACGGTCGGGACAGAGCGTGGCGATTCGTTCCATGGCCGCTCGCACCCAGCGATCCTCGTGCTCCTTGTTGAGCCGGCGTTCCAACTCGGCGAGCGCGACCGGGTCGCCCGCCTTGCACCGAGCGAAGAACAACAGGGTCGGACGGTCGTTCCACTCGAAGTCCGATGGGCTGTAGTAGTCCTGGAGGATGGAAAGCAGCGTCGCATCGCCCGCCAGGTAGAGTCCGAGCGCGGCTTCGCCGCGCAACGGCGAGTCCACGTCGGTTAAGAACGGCTGCAACCGCTGTTTCGCCTCAAGACCCTGAATCCGCAGCAGCGAATTCATGGCCGCGCGCCGCACATCGATGTGGGCGTCGTCGAGGGCTTTGACCAGGGCGTCCACGTGTTGGTCGTTGCCCAGCGTGCCGATCAACTCGGCGGCCTTGCCGCGCACTTGGGGGAACCGGTCGCCGAGTCGCTCCACCAAGCGAGGCACAATCGTGCTGCCACAAATGCCGGCCAATACTTCCACTGCGGCGACTCGTTCGGAGGGGGCGTAGCGTTTGTCGGGGACGATTTCCAGCAGCGGCTGGACCGCGGCCTCGCGTCCGGCCATCTTTCGCAGTTCACTGATCGCCTCGGCACGACGAGTTGGTCCGCCCCGGCCATAGGGAGGCGGTTCATTGAATTCCTTGAGATCGCGGATGCGCTGGATCAGGGATTCGACTGTGCGCGCAGCTTTCGGTGTGTCCTGCCCGGGCACATTCATCTGCATGTTGTCAAGCATCACCGAATGTTGTGGGCGAAACTGCAACTGCTTTAGTTCCGCTTCGGTCTTGAACTGGCGTATGTCCATGAAGTTGATCGCGCCTTTCGACGCGTCATGCATCAGGAAGAATAGTCGCTCGCGGTAGCTTGTTTCATCCTGGAGGGGGTACTTCACGGTGCGCACCAACTGGCCGTCGCGGCGGGAAAGTTCCAACAGGTCGCCGAAGGAGTTGCCGACATAGATCCGGTCGCCCACGATCAGGGGCTTGGAAATCGGCGACCAATCGGAGAACGCCCACAAGCGCTTCCCGGAGTTCTTGTCCAGCGCGTGCAGTACGCCGTCAATCAGGTTCGGGACGAGAAGCACGCCGCCGTCGAGCACCATGGAGTTGGCCAACATCGTGAGGTTCCTCATCCAGTGGCCGACCAACTCGTGTTGCGAGTCGGTTGCGTAGGGTCGGCGGGGCCGGAGGTCGTAACTCCACATCGCCTGCTTCGACGTCTTGTCCCGGCACAAGACCGTACCGTTCTCCGTTACGGAATAGGTCACGCCGCCGGTGTCGATGCCGGTTTCCTCCGGCGTCGTGGAGGGAATTCTCACAGGGTCGTTCGTGACGGTGGGCGAAGCTTGCGGCATGGACGGCTGGCTGATCCCTCCACCCGTCGGGTTGTTGAGCACCATCTCGGCTCGGCTGCGCAGAGTGTCCGCCTCATGGCCTTTGACCTTCTGCTTGCGAAGTGTCTGCCAATGCTGTTTGGATTTCTCGGCATTGCCCCGCCTGCGTTCGATCGACGCCAGCCTGGACAGCGCGCGCATGCACTCGACCGTGTTCGGATGTTTCTCGACGATCTTCGTCAGCACCGGCACAGCCCGTTCGTCGTCGCCGAGTTGGGCAGCGAGATCGACCGTCTTCAAGAGCAGCGCCAGGTCGTTGCCGCTCACCCGAAGCAGTTCTTCCGTCGCCTTCAATGCCTGGTACGGATGGTTCGCGTTCCCGAGCTTGTCGGCAATGGACCTGAGCAGCGCGGCACGCTGGTCACCGGTCGCTCCTTGCAACAGTCGAATCAGCGCGGCGTACCCCGGTCCAAGCCGGTCGGATTCGATCCACTGCGTGCTCCACTCGCGAACGACCAGGTTTTCCGCGTAGGCGCGCACAGCCTCATCGCGACGATTGAGTTGTTCATAAACACGGCCCGATTCGTACGTCTGCTTCCTGATCCTGGCGAGAGACGCCAATGTTTCCTCGTTCTTCTTGAGGTCGAACTGGCGCCGGGCGAGATTCAGGTACGCCGCATCGGCGTCGGCCTTGCGCTTCTCGCGGTCGGCGACCGCGCGTTTCCAAAGCGCCACCTCTTCCTCGGGGCGCTTGAGAATTTGCAGGATCTCCGCCGCGGCGGTGTAGAATACCCACGGGTCTTCCTTCTTCTCGGCAACCGTCATCCCGTTGTAGAAACTCGCCAGCGCCTCTTCGTATTGTTGCTTGCGTTTGTACTCTTCGCCCATCTGCAGGTGGTGGCCGGGGGTTTCGGGCGAAAGGTACGTAGCGGTCTTGGCTTCCTTCAGTTTCTCCTCGGGCTGGCTTTCCGCTTGCGTGAACGTGCGCGACTCGATCCATCGCATCAACGGACTGTCGCTCGCCTGTTTCTCCAGTTTCGACGCGGTCGAAATCTCCAACGCGAGTTGCTTTCCCAACGCGCTCAGGTCCTGCAACGGACCGGCAAGGTCAATGATCTTGATGAGGTTGCCCGAACCGACGTCCACGAGACGCGCTGAGAGCGTGATCTGTTTGCCTTCGATTCCGTAGAAGCCCGTGACGACCGCGTCTGCTTCGAGCAGTTTGCCCAACTGCAACGCCGATTCCTGGTCCGCGATGCGGCTAAGGCCCATCTCCTGCAACATGCGGCCGATTTTTTCACGCTCGACGACCTTCAAGCACTCGTCCGTGGTCAAGGCGACGGTCAGGATGTCCTCCACGCCTCCCTGAGCCAATCCCGACTTCGAGAGTGGCAGGAACCCGGCAAGCGCAATGACGCGCACCAACGCACAACCGCTCGCCTTTTTCGGCGGCAGCGCGCCCGCGTAGCTCGGGAACGAGCGGGTGATCTCCTGCAATAACGCGGACGTGGTCTTGTCGAGATCGAGATCGTCCAGCGGGGCCGTGAGCAAACGTTCACGGCGGGAATTCCTGAAATCCTCCATCCACACGTCAAGATGTGCGCGATAGCCGACCTGTCGCGGTTTGCAACGCAGCACTACGTCCGCCGTCATCGCCCGCTTGAAATCCTCCGACTCGACGGAATCTCCCGTCGCCAGCGCGCTGACCTCTTTCTCGCCGAGCAACGACGCCGCGGCTGCTCGCTCGACGAACTCGATCCAGGTGACGTCCCGCAGCGCACGCAAGAAATGCGCCTGCGCGGAGTTGATGCGCGCGTCGGCATTCTCGGCGGCCAGGAGCGACACGCGCAGCGGCCGCTTCCGAGACGGCAGAGCGATCACGGGATAACCGCTGACGCCCGTCGGCATGCGAACGCGAACGGGGAGATTGCACGGGTATTCACCAACCTCCCGGTTCCAACTCACGGCGCGACTGACTCCCTCGACCCACAAGGTGTAGAAGTACACGGTCCCGACTTTCACGTTTCGGTCCGCGTACTCGGTCACCGCCGCATTGCCCCGGTAGATCTCTTCGGTCGGATTTGCCTGCAGTTTGCTGTCCTGGAAAGTCGTTTGGGTTTCATCGCATCGCCGCACAACAAACTGCGGCCCCTCAATCCAGTCTTTCGGATCGAACGCGAGTTTGTCCCAAGCCAGTCTGACTTCATGTTCGCCCGGAGCGGCCACCAATCCCTGCGGCAGCGGGCTGCGGACAGCCCACACACGCGCTGTGTGCGCGGTGGAAGTCGGAAGGTGGTCCCATTCATAGACGTACTCGCAGCGTTCGGACGGGCCGGGAGACTCGTAAAAATGCTCCCAACGGTAGTGGGCCTTGTTTTTGACGCGCCGCGCGGTGCCCACAGTCGCGCCGCGCCGTTCGAGCAGCCGAGGCGGGGTGTTGGTCGTCCCGACCCAGAATACGCCCAGAATGCCGCTGTCCGCCGGGGCGGAGCGATGATGGACGCCATAGAAATCCCTGGCCGTGGAGGAGACGATGATACCGGGACCACTGTCGGCGGGTCTTTGCTCCGATGGAGGCAGCTCGACCGCGCGTTCCAAGCGCAACTCGGGCACGCTCGTCTGGGGGCCGCGCTTCGAGTCCCACTTCGTCTGGTGGATGCGAGCCTCGATGGAGAAGAGGATCGGACGGTCGGTGTGTTTCTCGAATAAGTGGCGCACGGGCAACTTGAAGCTCCCCGAGGCAACGTCCCACCGCGCGAGTTCATAAACCCTCTTGATGGCGACGATCAGTTTGGGTCCGGTGACAAAGCGCGCGGTGTACGACGCGCTGGTTTGCCAGCTCAGGTTCGGAAATCCGTCGGCATCCACGCGCGCCTCCACCGCGGGAAGTTCGAGTGCAACCGTGGAACACGGACCGCTCTCACCAATCACTTTGCGCCCGTGAAAGAGCCGAACTTTGTACCAGCATTCCGCGCCGCGCTCTGCCTGAGTGTCCACGAGCGTGACCCGGTGCCTGCTGGCGATTTCGCTCTTCTTGTCGATAACTTCGCCCGGACGAAGTACGGTTAGCGGGGCAGGCGACTTGAGGTCCGGTTCATCCCATCTGCGAACGACGGCAAAGACGCCATTCGAACTCGCCGCGCGGAGCAACTCGACCGCGGTGATTTTCGGCCAAACAGACGGCGCGGTACCTTTGCCGACAAGCTCGAGTTCCGCGCTGACCTGAACCGCCGGCAGCTCCTCAGACTTCGGGGGTGGCAGGGGTTTTCCGCTTTTGTCGAACCGAGCTTGGGTCCCCCACATCGGGTTTCTTCCCGGCACCCCGATGGTCGGCGCGTCGGATTTGTGAACAATCGGAGTCGCCTCGACGCACCATTGGCGCAACGTCACATCATCGGCGCTGGGGGTGCTCGACGGGAGAATCGAACTGATCCCGCCACTGCTCGCCCACGGCCAGAACGGTTTCCCCGTCAGCGTCGAGCGGATGCTGAGGAGGCTCAATGCCAGGACCACGAGGGCGACTGCGCCCAGGACAATCTTCTTCTTGCTGTGCTTCGGCATGCCTTACCGATACAGATGGAGATTGTTCCGCCACGACCCTATTTGTCAGCAAATAAATTGCGGATGACCTCAGCCAAGGAGTCGGTTTTTCTGATTGCGCTGCTTAACTGTCGTTCGCATGGTAAGGGCAATGAAGTGGTGGCTGGGATTGCTGATCGGGTTGTGGGCAAGCGGTTCATCAGCTCAAAACTCCGCGCCGGCGGAGTCCCCGGGCACGCACGCTATGGAGCGAGTAGCGGCCACGTTTCCCGAAGTCAAGCTGGAGACGGACAATCGGGGCAGGCCCCGGATCGCGTCGGCGACCTTTAACGAACGGCCCGCGGTCGTCAGTGGCAGACGCGTGGATGGATTTCGGTTCACCTCGACGGTCGAGTAGATGCTCAGACCGCTGAGCACGAGCACAACCAGCGCAGTGATCACGAGGACAATCTGTTTCTTACCGTACTTGCGCATTCACCTTTGGTTCTTCATGCAGCCTGATTCATTTTCCGCTTTCGGACTCGTTCGTCCCTTCCGCACCGTCTTTGAAGCCGGGGAGCATGTATAAGCTATCCTCGGCCAGAATCAGCAGCCCCACCTTACTCATCATGAGGTCCACAATCCGCATCTTGCCAACACGGTCCAAGCCGAAGCATTTTTCGGTGATCGACTCGACGCCGCTCTTGCCCTTTTGGAACCGCTGCAGGTCGCCTTGATAGACGCAGATCAGATCTTCGCCGACCGGGGCGATCAGTTCGGGCCAGCCATTCGGAAAGCTGTACACCCAGCGGACCTTGGAAGCTTGATATGGCGAGAACGACCAGAGCGGCGTCACCGTTTCAGAGCTCAAGTCCATCACCAGGCCACCCATGCGCCAGACCAGCCATTGCTGATTGCAGCGCCGGCTGAAAATGTAGGAATCATCCGGTATGGACGAGAACCATGTGCTGGATGGATCAACCTGCTTTGGCTCGGCAGTGTGATTCTGCGGGTCGTAGAGAAACAGGCGCAGGAAACTTTGTATGCCATCCGAATGAGGGATTCCAACCAAGACCCAGAGCGCATGCCGAACTGGATCTGAAGCTATGGCGCGTAACCGGCGACCATCCACTTCGATCTTCGGTTCCCTCGTTCGGCTTGAGAGAAGCAGTTTCGATTGGCCGTCTTTGGAATTCACTTCCATTATGCCGGTGTCTTCACCTGTCGCTTCGCGCGCTACAATCGCGTACAGCTTGCCGTCCAACACGTCCAGCGCGCGAATCTGTTGTGAGGCCAGCCCGTTTTCCTCTTGGAACCGCACCGCCGGTCCCTCCTTCGGGAACGCGATGATGCCATCCCGCGCGAGGCCGAGATAGATTGCCTGGCCGTCGCACGCGATCGAAGTGGCGAATGGACTCGTTTCGTAGCTGAAGTTTCGTTTCCCATCTGGAAACTTCAGATCGGGAGATACGACTGTAGAACCAAGCGGCTTCAGGCTGGCGGGATCGAGCCAGAGGACACCGTATCGTTCCCCGCCGCGGACGAGCTGCCAATACACGATGGCTGCCAAGTCGCGCTCCCAAACGAGCCGGCGAAATCGCACGTGCTGCAACTGCGGATCAGCTTCTCTCGAAAGAATCTGTACCGCCCGATGCCGGTCCTCGTCATCGCCCGGCTCGCGTTTCACCAACTCCGGATGGCGCTGCAAGAATCGCCGATGCGCCGCTCTGAGTTCTTCCGTATGCTGAACGTTCGGCGGAAGTTTGGCGATGGCTTCTTCCATCAGCGTCTGGGCTTCTTTCAGTTTCCCATCCTGCTCCAGGTAGCCAGCGGTGTACGATACCGCCGTGGCGTAGGCGCCATAATTCATGACGTAATTGAATGTCTTCTGCTTGGGCAGGAACTCGATCAACTGCGAGAAGAGCTCGATCTTGGCCGCGCGCTCCTGCTGCGGGTCCGAGGCGAGACGAAGGTTTACGATGCGCAGCAACGGCCCCGGTTGCACTTGGGGATACGTGGGGCAAAGCTCGCGAATGAAGATGGCCACGTAGTTCGTCGCGTGCGCGAGGGCCTTCGGAGAGTCGGCCTGCGAGGTCTGCTCCATGTCCCGCGCCGCGTAGAATCGTGCGCTCGCCCACTCTGCTTGGATGCGAATCAAAGGCTCTGGATTCTCTCTCGTCTCTGCCAGAAACCGGGCGATCTTCTCACCCGCGCCCTTCTCGCGTCCCCATGCCGTGGCGCGCGGATGTCCGTACACGTCCACCAGCCCGTCGAGAATATTCGGTGGCGCCGATGCTGGTTCGGCTTTGAATGCCTCGACAGAAAGAGCCAGAAGCGATCGGCACGCGGAAATCGCTTCGTCGGCGCTCGCGTGGAACCGGAACCCCTGATGTGCGATGGACGTACGCGTCCAGCCGGGAGCGCGATCCGGTCGGCTGCACACTCGCAAGAACCCATTGCGGATGTCCTCGAACTGTTCGCGTTCCTGCCCCATCAAGGCGTGAACGTCCGGCACGATGGCTTCGTTCGCGTACCAATCCAGGAGCTTTTGGAGAAAGCTCGTCACCCAGATATGGTGGCGGCTGTATTTCTCGCGCATCTTGGCTTCGTCTCGCAGCCGTTGCTCGGCCAAGTGCAACCCTCGCACGCTCAATCGAAACAAGCGGTCGCGCAATTCTTCCGTGTCGAGGGGTGTCCTCTGAAAGCGCGCCCGCGACGCCCGCTGCGAGTCGGCGTCCAGGATCCCGCTGATCGCCTGAAGCAGCGTCAGTTGGAATTCTCCATTGGTCGGCGCCAAAGCCAGCGCAGCCTCCGCTGGCGGCAATGCCCGGCTCGGCTCGGCTCGACCGAGGTAGGCTTTCGCTTCCGCGGCCAGCATCTCCGCCTCCGCCGTGGCATCCATTGGATCAGACGGTGGATTCAGGCGCAAGGAACTGATGATCCCGTTGGCTGCTTCCTGGCAAAGCTTGCCCAGTTCGCCCGAAGTTCCATGAACGTCCGTCTTCCAGATGACACTACCATTTCGCAAACAACGGAGCGAGACGACGACCGCGTCGGCACCCTTCTCCCGATCCATTCGATAGGCGCCTTCCACCAGCACTGCTGCGGGCAGTAATGCTTCGGGGACTTCTGTCACGAGGTCGCGTTCTTCGGAAAGCGGTCGCGTCTGTGAGCGCTCCGCGAGAAGGATGCCGGGCACAACGGCCAGCTTCTGCTCGATGCCGGTTGTTAACGACTCAGCCAACCAATCCCACCGCGTCGAGAGTTCCTCGCTGCGAATGCTGGTCACGCCGACCACAACGAAATCCTTCAGCCCGCTGCGGAGTCGCTCCAACTTTTGTGCGGTCAGTTTCGCGATGGACTCGGTTTCCTTGCGGGACATATCGGGCTTGGCGCTCACCAAAATGGCCGAGTCCCAAACTTTGACGCCATAACGGGAATCCACCAATCGGATGCGAACGGGAGTTCCTTCTTGGGTCGGCTTGCTCGCCTCCAACATCAGAAATGCGTCTGCCGCGCAAAGCTTGCCGACCTGGATGGCGCACTGGCTGTCGATCCGACCGGACATGGCGAGGCTGCACGACTGCTCGGCCAAGATCCTCTTGATATCAGCACGTTCGAGCAAGTCGACTTTAGGCTGGCTGCGGAATGCGATTAACAATGCGTCGAGGAATGGTTGTGGGACTTTTTCCAGGTTACCGACATCCACGATGGCGAGCCTGGCAAGAGATTGGTTGGTTGCCTCCGCGAGAAGGCAGGGCTGATGTGTGAATGCCGAGAGCGCGAGGAAGAGCGAGACCGCAGCGAGAGGTCGGACTTGTGAATGCCGGCTCATTTCGAAACCGCATTCTTTCTCAATTCGGAGAAGAATGCCCTTTCATCCGTGGTAAGATGTTTCTCGCATTCGGCCAGCAACTGTCCTGCGAGACCGTACTGAGGGTGCCCGCGAGCTCTTTCCAGAAAGTGATCCAGTTTGACCTTGGCGTGAGCGTATTCCTTCTGGGCGAGATAGCTTCGACCGCTCCAAAACAGGGCATCGAGTTGTTTCCGATCAAGTTGAACGGCGGCAGAGAACTCGGAGATCGCCTCAGCGTACTGCGTGCTATAGTAGAAGCCCAGTCCGCGGAGGAAATGCAGGTTCGCATCGGGACTCATCTCGACTTCCACTTTGGAGGCCTTGGCCTTGTCGGGTTTGAGTTGGAGAGCCTTCAGCAATTGTTCTCCCAGTTGATCGCCGATTTGGATCAGTTCGGCAGGTCGCTCGGTGACCTGCGCGGCGGCGACAACGGCAGAGGTCGCCACATCTACCGCACGATAATCCACGCGGAGTTTGCCATCCACGAGCAAGAAACTCCCGAGGACGACCAGGTTGGCGCCAATCAGCTTGCCCGTCTTCGCTGCCATGGCCGGGTCGATCCGACCTTCCAGACCGAGTTTCTGTTCGCGCAGAAGAACGGCCAGATTTTCGCGTTCGACGACCGCCGCGACATCGGAACGTCCCAGGCTGGTGATCAGCAGATGTTGCAACGCCGTTTCCAGGGCCTGATAGTCGGCATTGCCCGTGAGATTGGAAGGCGGGGCCACGACGATGACTCGTTCTCCCGCAGCTTCGGTGAGGCCGACGAACGATGAGACAGCAAGCAGAATGAAGAAAGGTCTCATGGCGTCGCGACCAGATTGGAAGACGCGGAGCAGCGGATTGCGTCAGTTTTTCGAAGACGAATGATTTCGCGAATGAACTCCGTTAGATGATCCGTGCCGATCAGCAGATGCTCTCCGTCGTCCACGAGGCGACTGATCCGGTCGAGGCGCGGGCGTTCCCCGTATCCGAGAGAATCGAGCGATACGTACTGGAGTTCGCCGGTACCCAGGTCCATGCGATGCAGTCCCTGTGATGCGGTTGCAATCCAGAGCGATTCCCCGTCCGCCTGCAAGCACCGGACGTTCGCCTGGACAACCGAGCGGAACCGTTTCGAGGTGAAATCGCACTCGACCAATCCGCCCGGCCCACCGATCCATAAGCGGTCGCGGGAAGCAGCCAGGCATTGAACCGGCCGCTTGTCGAGACGCGCCGCCCATTGGTTCGATTGCCCATCGTACATCCACAAGCCCTGGCCGGTTCCCACCCACACCCGGCCTGAGCTCGATAAGAGGGCATTGATTTTCCCGATTTCGGCGTTCGGGCTGCATTGAGCCCATCGTCCAGATCCTTTCTCGTAGGAATACAGGCCTTCCGTCTCAGTGCCCGCCCAGACTTTCTGGCCGTCCACCTCCAACGCAGAGATTGTCCGACATCGTCCGTCTGCCGGAGGCCTGACCTCTTCGACGGCCTCTGCTTTCGCTTGGTGCACAAAGAGGCCATACCCGCCGGTGGCAATCCACAACTGATCGCCATGGACCCGCATGATGGTGATTCTTGCCGGCAGGGTGTTCGAGGTGCCGTTCGCGAGATGAACCGGGAGTTTCAAGCGCACCGGTTCGCCCGCAATGGCGCTACGGACTGCCAAGCCCTTTGGATGCCTGCTCGATCCCCGCCAAAAGCATTTATCGAAATAGGCGAATTGGTCGTGGTTATACCAGAAAATCGTCCGATCGCAGGATTGCTGCGGAATCACCCTCTCTAGATCCGCCTCTGTGCAGGCTAGGATTCGAGTGCCGTCCGAAATGCCATAGTCGGTCGAACCCAACGCGGGCGGCAGCGCGCGGCAGACGAGGTAACGACCGTCGCGGCCCCGCAACGGCGGGCTGAAGTCACTGCCGAATCCACGCAACAGCGTGTGAGGCGGCTCCAGTTTTCCGTTAGCTCGGACGACGCCCGCGTAGGTCGTGTCCATGCAACTGGCAAGCGCGAGATAATCTCCTCGCGTCGTCAGAGCACAGCGCGACCAGTCCGGTCCGCCGTTCCAAAGCCATTCCGTGAGATTCACCCGCGACGAATTCCCGTACAAGACATCGGGGTAACCGGCTTCGTTGTTCCAAACCCATTCCGCGCCGTTCGTGGATCGGAACGTCGTGACGGTGACGCGATTCGACAGGGAACTGACCGCCAGCAGCAGCAGGTCCTTCGGCCGCGCGAGCAGCGTGGTGATCCGGGCGCGAGAACTCTCGACTTTGCTCTGGAAAGGCAGATCGGCGGACCGGATGCGCCGGGGTTCTCCCCAAGCGTGGCCGTCGGGCGACATACGCAGGCAATGGTGTCCGTCGCACGGATACAACAGCCAGAGCCGATCTTCACTATCGACAACCACGCTGTAAGACGTGTCCGCGCCTGCCTCCGCAATCAGCCGCGGCGTGGACCAATGTTCGCCGTCGGTCGATTCGGAGGCATACAACGAGTAAACGCCGTCTTTCTTCCGGTCGCTGCAGAACGTGAGCACGCTGACGCTATCGCCTCGATGGACGACTTTGGGATTGCGGTCGTCGTGCGTCGAACTGATCGGGACCGGCTCGGGAGTGTTCCAATGCAACAGGTCCCGTGACCGCATCATGCTGATGTCTTTGCTCGCGCCGCCGGTGGCCCCCCGGGTGGGTGTTTCGCAGACGAGCCAGAACTCGTCGTCCGCGCGCTGGGACAGATGCGGCTTGGTGCAGCCTGGCAGACGAACTCCTATATCCTTCCAGGCGCTGTCGAGCGAGAGAAACACCGACCGCTCGGCATTCGCGGGCAGATCTAGATCGAGACCGACTGGTTTCCAGCCTTGCTTCTTCAGTTCCAGCGTGTGTCGCCCCGGCTCCAGAATGAGTTGACAGATACCGGCCTCGGGTGTGGGCGGAACGACGTTGCCATCAAGATACAAGCCCGCATCGGCGGGAAGGTAATAGACGTGACACTGCGCCTTCTGCGCCGTGGGTTCAGGGCCGGCATCAACCGGCTCGGCGCTTCCGGCCAACGGCGCGAAGCTCGGCTCGACAATCAACGAATCGAACTTCCCATTGCGCGAATCGAGGCCGAGTGCCCGCATCACGATCGCTCGTTGGTTGCCGGGTATCGGAAAGCTCTTGGTGAACGCGTTGGTCATGAAGTCGTAGCCGAGATAATAGGGAAAACAGTGGATCGGCTCGACAAAGGGGTCGGGAACCGTGACCGCCCCCTCTTGGATTTGGTAGTTCTTGATACACAACCGGTATCGGGCGGGAAAATCCGTGGACAGCGAATGCACGTGCGCGATCACGTTCGTGAACCGCATCCCCTCCGGTGCCAGCAACACGAAATCGCCCAGCAGCCACCGGGGATGGATCAACTTGTAGCGATACAAACCATCGCGGTCCGTGCCGCCAAGGAGTTGCGTCGGCGTTTCGTCAACCCTCCAAACCCAATCGGGAACCGGGACATCGGCCTCTGCGGTCGCGAGGAGTTTTTCATATGCCCGGTAGGCGGCGTAATTGATCTCGCGGGGTTCGGTCGAGTCGAGCAATACCCAGCGGCTGATTGCTCGTGCGCGATCGTAGGCATCGAACGCCTTGCGCCCGTCGCCGAGCTGTTCCCAGCATTGGCCCAGGCGATACCAACCTTCAACGCAGAGCTTGAATTTCTGGTTTCGTTCCGCGGCGAGCTTGCCGAGGCGTTCAAATTCCTTTTGATCCGCGTCCTGCTGCTCTTTCGTGTACCAGAACGGCGGATTGGTTTTCTTGGCGAACAGCACGTACTCGTTCCAGTGGGCCTCGCGCAGGCGCGCCGGTGGCCAACTCGCCTCCGGTACCAGCGAGCTTAGCCTTTCAAATTCAGGAATGGCCAGTTGCGGTTCCTGCAAATCCTGCAGGAGAACAAGGCCGGTGACCCGATGCGCTTCCGACGCGCCAGGGTGCTGCGGCCGTTCCCGGGTAAACTGTCTCAGTGCGATCACTGCGTGCTCAAACTCGCCCAGAGCGCGGTAAATTTTTCCCATCCACAACCGCGCTTCGCCGTAGGCGCGATCCAATTTCGCGGCTTGGCCGAACTGAAGAAGAGCATGCGGGTAATCGCCATCGTCGAACGCTGTCAGCCCCTGATAGAAGTGCGTGGTCGCATCGAGGTTTCCGGAAATGACGCACGGGAGCGCGGCGAGTTCCTGCGGCGTGAGCGGCTGCCCAAGGCGTTCGATCAGCCGGGCGAACAGTTGCCGTTCCAATTCGCAGAGGTCCCGCATCGGCCCGGATATCGTGGCCACCGAATCCACTTTCTGCGTTGCCGCATCGAGGATGAATGCCGTAGCTTCGAGCGCTCCGTCGCGGACAGCGTAATGCCCGTACACCACTTTCTGCGCCTTGGCGATTCGTGAAAATTCGCTGGCCGCCCCCTGTTCAACGATCGCCTGCTGTTGCAGCTTCAGTTCCGCAAACAAACTCTGCATCTTCTCCCGCTCGACCGCCTGGAAGTTCCCGTGCTGGGTGAAGTGCGTCAGCAACATGTCCGGGAATGCTTTTCCCAGCCAATCGAGTCCGTCGCCGGGATTGCGATTCTGGAAATTCAGCACGGCGAGCGTCGAAGACGAGTCCCTGGCGCTTGCTACGGCAGCCCAAAGAATCAGAGAGATCGTTTGGACCGATCTACGATAGCTTCTATGCTTCAAGTCTTTCGAGTCGGCTAATTACTTCACCGTCTGCGGGATGATCCGTTCGGCGATTTGTTGGGCGGCCATCTGCAGCGCGGTCTTCGCGGCGATTTGTTCGCTGAGGTCCACCGCCACGCTCGTCTGTCGATCCACGGCGAGCACTTTGCCGGTCGATTTCTCCACTGCCTTCAACTCAACGCGCGCCTTGCAGGAAATCAGGTTGCCCTTTCGCAGGGCGAACTCACTGAAACCTTCGCCCACGAACTCGATCTGCGGTTTCTGGCGCGACTGCGGCTCGACCACCGTGAACCCGCAGTTCTTCAGAAAATAGGCGACCTCCGTCTCCGCCGCGGGATCAATCGTCGTCGCCGTGCCCACGTGTCGTTCGGCGACGCGAACCTCGACCACCGGCAGCTTATCGGTCCTCAGCGACTTGCGCACGCGCTCGATGCGGTCTTCGATCTTTTCCTCTTTCGCCACAAGCGTGGCGATCTTCTCCGTGATCGTGGCGGCGAGTTTTTTCGACATCTCTGAGCACATGCCCGAGAGCGGGGCGTTCGCGTCTGCCTTGACGAGTTCGCCATACACGCGGCTGGTTTCGGTGCCGATGACCTTCGCCACGATGAACAACTCCCGGTCCACCGGGAACACCTTCCCGGTAACGAGCACCTTGGCGCCCGTGAGGTGGCCGACCTTGGCCGCCGTCTCCGGCTTGATCGTGCCGGACAATCCCATCTCTTGTTCGCCGATCGCCTTGAGCAACTCGCCTCGTTCGAGGGTCATCAGACGCGGATCGGCGGATAACTCGACATTGATCAACGCCGCCGCTTTTGGGCCGAGGTCCGCGACGGCTTTGTCGGTCGATTCGAAATCGAGCACGGCGACGGGAATGACTTTTTCCTCGGCCCACGCGGTCAGCGCGACGCATGCAAGCGAGGAGAGGAGCAACAACGATTTGGCTTTCATAGGTTTCCTTTCGTTACGGTGTTTCCGGCAATTGGAGCAGTTCGGGGCGGAGCGCGAGTTCTGCGAATCGGATCAAGTTGAGTTGCGCGGTCGGCGAGTCCGGTAGGTTGGCGACGAGCGCATGCTGAACCACCGCCACGCAGCCGCTCCCCAGCCGCACGGTATAGGCGCGTGGTTCCTGCGATGGCGGCGGGCGGATGGGGGGTTGCACCCAAACGAACGCTACCCCCTCCTTCGCGCGCGCGGCGACGCGCGCGCTCAAGTGTCGCGGCCCCGGCAGTTTGGCGGAACGCTGGAATACGATGGCCAGTTTGCCTTCGAACTTCTCAAGCGACGTCGCCGGATCGAGATCGGTGAACTCGATTTCGAGCCGCTTGAGCGATGGAATCAGGTCCTGACCGGGGTCGATTACTCCGATGGGCTTGTCATTCGCCAGCGTGGCCAGTTGTTTCAGCAAATCACCGGGATACACCGCCACTTCCGTGCGACCGATCAGCTTGCCTTTCGCGTCGAGCCACTGAATCTCAAACATCGTGCGCGCTTTGACCGCGGGGAAAGCCAGTTCTGCGCTCTCCTGCACGGTCTGGTTGGCCAGGATCTTGAGGGTTTTCCACGGGCGAGCATCGGCGACGGGCATGGACGTGGCGGAGCTCAGTTGAAACAACCGCATCCGGACCGGCAATTCGACCGCCTTGTCGCTCGGATTGCGTATGCCCGTCTTGATTTGTTGCGCCCGCCCGGCGAACACGGCTTGCGGGGCGTCGCTGGGAATCCATTCCAACTGGCCGCAGGCAACCAGGGGGAACCCAACGAGCAGCACGAGCAGTCTGTTTGGAGTACACGCTTTGGCGTGCGGCTGGTGGCGAGCCGACCGCAAGCTGAAGCTTGTACTCCGAACACAATCCATGGCGAAATCTGACCTCTTCACGACCGCGCCCCCAATCGGTGCGCTTCGATCCGGTAGCTGCCGGCGCCTTGAGTCGGCGTCGCGCTCGTCCAGGCAAAATGCCGACCGGTTACGATCACGTTGCCCTTTGCATCCGATAACACATCAAGTGTCTCGCCGTTCACCTGAATCCGTTGTCCACTAAACGTGATGATGTTTCGGCATTTTGCAGCGCCGCAGATTTTCACGTACAGCGGCGTGGATGGCGGGACATTGGCTTCATCGGAGAGCGCGAGCTTCACGTCCTCACCGTCCACGACCACGGCCTGCACGCGACCGGGGAACAATGCAGCGATCTCTCGGAAAACTCTCTCGCTGCGGGCAAGTTCGGCGCCGCCGGGAGGCTTGGAAGACGAAGCGGTCTTCCACATGACCACACCAAGCCCAAGCACGAGACAAGCCGTGGACACCGCGAGCCACCAGTGGAGACCTCGCGCCCTGTCGCCGGTGGGCTCGGGAAGTGGTTCGCGGATGCGATCGGACACGCGCTTGGGAAACCGCTCCCAATAGCCCTCGGAACGCGCGGGCACGCGTGACGACTTGAGCAATTCGTCCAGCGATTGGTCGGTGAGCTTCATGCGATTCAAATGGTAGGACAATCGCCCGGGGCAAATCCTTTGCGGATGAACCCACAAAAAAAATGCGCCCGGACACGTCATTTCTTGGGCAGCGTCAACAACCACATTCTCCGCGAATCCCCGGCGAGCACTCGACGTCCGTCTCCAATGCGTTGCAGGCTGTCCCAGTTTGGCGGCGAACCTGAGCCATCCGGTGCGGGGAAGGACTCGACGGTCTGGCCGTCGGGCGAGATGCGCCCCGACCGGTTGTGATTTCCATCCCGAAACCACAACCAGCCATCCACAAGCAACAGCGGCCAGGACGACTGGAGCGGGATCACGGTCACTTTCTCCCCGCCGGGTAGTTTCGGTCCGACAGCGTTTGCGGGATGACCTTTCACGCTCCAGGCGTAAACGAGTTGGCCCGAGTTGGCCGCCAGGTCGAAGTTGACTGCGCCAACTGCCGGCGCGGAGCACGCGCCACGAACTTTCGTGTAAATCATGTCCTGGAATCGCCAGAAATGGATCAGCACCCGGTCGGGACCATGACGTTGCATCCAAGCAGGAGCGCGGTCGAACTGCAGGAGTTGAGAGAGTTCACCCGAGCGGACGTCAATCTGCCAGAGCCCGAGCAATGGGAAGCATTCTGCTCGCTCAAAGTCGGCTAGAAACAGGATCCGATGACGCGCAGCATCCGCCAGCATCCCGCGGACTTGCAAGGGCGGCGTCAAGTCGTCGAGAAGGCTTTTCTTTTCCTTGCGTCGGCTGGATGCCAGCACCCGGCAGCTTTTGGTTTTGAGATCGCAAGCGACCAGGTATCCATCATCGAGCGCGGCGAACAATTTCCCCTCCGCGCAGGCCAAAGCCTGCGCGGAATCCGATGGCAGGCCGTTCTCACGCGTGATACGCTCCATCCGAGTGCCATCGAAAGGGGCGATAAAGACACCGGCGCCGTCCGTGCCCACGTACAGCGCTCGCTCGTAGAGCACCGCGCAGGTGATTTGGTGCACGTCGGACGCGACCGTCTGCGCCACTCGCGGATCGCCGCCCTCGATCGGAATTTGCAGCGCGCTGAGACTGCCGTCGTCGCCCACCGCGCCAACCCAAACGGCGTTCTTCTCGACACACGGCAGGGAGATCGATCGCAGACCGCGTCGTTGTGAAACGTCAAACACCAGTTTGGCGGCGCTCCACGGCGGAGGCACCGGCTTGGGGGCCAGATCGGGATGGATCGTCGAGAGTTTCTTGCCGATTTCAGCGAAATCCTGCGGCGGCGATCCGCTCTTGAACGACCACAAACCGCAATCGACTTCCACGCATTCGCCCGAGCGTTCCAGGGTTTTCGCGCTCTCCAGGTTCCGCGCCAGCGCGACGCAGTCCTCGCGAGTCCAGCCTGCGGCAACAACCGGGAAGACGTCGCGCTTGCCTCCATACAAGCCCCCGCTGATGGGCGCAAAGAAGTGTCGGAACGTATGCGCCTCGGGATCCGTGACCATGACGATGCTCCAGTAGGCACAATGTTTCTGCTCGAGCATGAACTGGAACAAGTCGAGGTACTCGCGCCGGCGCTCGGCTGGGTCATCGAGCATCAGGTCGATCAAGTCGAGCGCCACGCCGTAGGCGTTCGAGCGAGTTGTCTCGGCTGGTTCTCGGGTCGGCTTTCGGATTTCTTGGCGGATCGTTTCGCGGATCGCTGCACACCGTTGCCGTGCGTTGTCCGACAATCCCTTCGTTCCGCGCAGATCGCCGGCGAGCTGGCCGATGGCGCCATAGGCTCGAACCACCGGATCGCGATGCTGTTCCATCTCCTGGAATAGAAGGCGCAGGCGGGCGTGGTCCGGCTCCTGCAATTGCCAGTCATTCCGATGCGGAATCAACACGCGAAACGGTCCCTTCGCTTGCAGACAGAGCCGGGCCATCATGCGAACGCCGTACAACGACCAGTTCCTGGAAAGCCGGTGTTCCTCCGCCAGCTTCAGCCAGTGTCGCACCGCTTCGACGCTTCCGGTTGACCATTCCTCGGACGACGCCGAGAACGCTTCCATCCGCCGAAGCAGTTCGCTGACGAATCCCGTGTAGTCCCAGTAGGCGCGCAGGTCCGGCTTCGGTTCGCGGGAATGTTTGAGCACCGTCTCCAGCAGCAGTGTCCGGAGCTGCCGTTGCAGTTCGAACAACTGGTCCTTCGTCGCGCTGTCCGCCCCTCGGACCCGGTTCAGGGCGGTGATCCAGAACCCGTCGTCGCAGAGCGGTTGCTCCGGGCCATCGACCTCGACTCGCCCGTTCGTTGCCAGACTCTTGAGCCGCGTGTCACGAGCAAGGTGCACGGAACGGAGAGCCACATCGATGGCTTCCGGCAACCTCTCCGAATGCATGAGATCCTGTGCCCGACTTCCCAGAGCGGACGCCAGGTCGGATTCGATGCCGACGTCTTTCGGATCGAGAGCGGCAGCGGCCTCGAACCACTGCAAGGCGCGCGCGGATTCACCCTGGTCCCGAAGGAACCTGGCTTCGCTCAGGAATCGTTGTGCCTCTCGAGTTGGATCGCCTCGTTTCGCCGCCGGTGTCAGGTTCAGGGTCTTGGTGATCTGGTCGAGCAAGTGTTCCGACAATTCCTTCAAGTCGCGACCTCCCACTGTCGCGGAAGCTTTTCCAATCAGTCTAGCATTCCCATCGCTGAGCAAGGCGACGGCTTTGATGTCGTTTGTGTTCTGACCGCGCGATAGCTCCAGGTCCATCACCACGAGCGAAGGAAACAAATCGCCTGCCGGCGCGGAAACGGGAAGCGAGCGTTCGCGGTTGACGTGCTCCAGGTGCCGCCGTTCCAGCACGGCGAGGGTAGGCGAATCCAACAGACGCCGCTCCAACAGCAGGCCGAGTGAATCGCAAAAGCTGTCCAGGTCTCGTGGCAAGTCCGCGTTGCGCACGGCCAGCACGCAAACGGGAATCAGCCCCGCTCCCCCGCCCTGGCGTTTCTCACAGGCGGCGCGCACCGCCGAAGCGACGCCGCCCGCCATGGCTTTCGCTCCGCCCGCAGGCAATGCGGCGTCCCAGAGTTTGATGCCGGTGCCTGCATCGAACACAACCAACCCGAGCGCCTCCTTTTCCTTCGGGATGGTTTCGAGTGAGGCAAACACTTCGACCCCGAGCAATTTGCCGGCCGCCACCGCCTGGGCCGCTTCGCTCAGTGCGCAATGCATCAGCTTCTGCTCGGTGAGCACGCGTTCCACTTCGCGTCGCTCGACCAGAACGACATCCGGCATCGCGCCGAGTTCGACCTCCGCGAGCGCCAACACGTTCTGGCCCGCTTCGCCGCCGCACGTGCTGACCAGCGCCACACGCGTGGCAGCAGGTGCGGTAACGGCAGCCAGTGAGAAGACGATTGCGAGGAAGCTGCGCATTAGATTTGAGCCTGCAACCATCGCTTCAGTTTCTTCCGTGCCATGAAAACCCGCCACGACACGGTCGTCTCCGAACACCCGAGGACGCGCGCCGCTTCGGCGTGGTTCATTCCCTCGTACACGGTCAGGACAATCGCTGCGCGTTGCTTCGCCTCGAGCTTCCGCAAGGCTTCGTTGACCCGGGCGGCCGTGTCGTGGCTCGGGGCCGCGTCGTTTTGTTCGTTGGCCCATTCCTCGTGCAAATGCTGTCGTCGGTCTGCGCTCTTCTTCCAGTTCATGCACGTGTTCAGGGCGATTCGATAGACCCACGACGAGAAACTCGCCTCGCCACGGAACCCTCCGATTTGACGGTAAGCGCGCAGGAATGTTTCCTGCGCAATATCTTCGGCGTCGCTGACCGAGCCCGTCATCCGGTAGGCAAGGGCGTGGATCATCCGTTGATGGCGTCGGACCAATTCCTCGAACGCTTCCGCATCGCCCTCCTGACACTTCCGAATCCACTCGCGTTCGTGCTCGTCGGCCATGGCGTTCTTGTGCTTTGCGCTACCCGCCGGAGCGTGAGCGCGTTCCTCTGAGGAAACAGGGTAACACTCTCAAACAGAGCTTCTCAAGAATAACCCCCGCGAGTGTTGCCTGCTGCCTGCTATGGCGCGGGCCTTCCCTTTGCGCAGGGTACGGTTATACTGGCAACGCATTGTGGGCATGAACACGGAAACGGTGGCTGCGCGAACGAACCACCCGATGGCCCGGACCGGGAAATCGAGCGGCGACGTGCTTGCTCGGGTCATGCTTTTCCTATTGGCCGTCGCATCCCCGCTGCAAGCCGGCAACGTGCGCAACGGGAGCTTTTCCGAGATTGGCTTCGACGGCCCCGCCGACGCGATCGCGCAACTACGCCAGGCAGGTTGGACGTGTCCCGACGCCGGCCGTTGGCCGAAAGGCTGGACCGGCCATGGCGAGAACGTCACGCTCGAATGGTATCACGCCGGGGGCAAACTCGGTGACGCCTTCTGTCGCATCGGCGGCCCGGGCGGATATCTCGCAGGCCGCGACGGCATTGACTTGGGGAACACCAACCGCGTCCTCACCGTGTGGGCACGGGGACACGGGACTCTCCAGGTCGGCTTTCTCGCGTACGGCGTGAAGAAAGATGCCAAGACGCCTGATGGGTTCCCTGCGACCGACGACGTTCCCGCGCCGCTCGTGGTCAAGGTCGCTAGCGGCACGTGGGTCCGTTACCAGCACCTCCTGCAGAAAACGCCGAAGCTCGCGTCCGTCCGTCTGACGGTCACCGCGTTGGAAGGCGGGATCGATTTCGACGAGGTGGACCTCGAACCGGCCACGCCCGCGCGCGAAAGGATGGTGCGCGAGGCCGGCTCCCTGTACGGCGCCGGCTCGCTCGTGGAGGACAAGGAGTTTGTCCCCGCCGCCGACAAGTTCCGCGTCCGGCGCAGCGAATACGAGAACACGGTGAAAGCGTTGCGCGAGCGGGCAAAGACGGTCGAACCGGCCTTGCTGGCGGCGATCGAGGAGGAAATCACCGCGCTCAAACCGTTCCTCGAAGGCGACCGCAAGAACGTCCTTGCCACCGCCTTCAACGATATGGTTCTCCTGACGCGCGTGTGCGCGAAGCTCTCCAATCCGTGAAGCCAAAACGCGTCCTCGCCGATCTCTTCTGCTTCCGCGACACCTGCAACGTTTATGTCGTTCGCGAC
>Ga0187892_10003259_pt1 | contig 29987 bp, 25 predicted proteins | sample MA1701073metaG_FD_139345 | JGI IMG/M metagenome (GOLD analysis project Ga0187892, IMG submission 139345) | Bio-ooze microbial communities from a basaltic lava cave in the Kipuka Kanohina Cave System on the Island of Hawaii, USA - MA170107-3 metaG ...
ACCCGCGTGCTCCCGTGTCCGGGCGACCGGCCGGTCCCGGGCTTCACGCTGGTGACCAGCCTCGCGGAGGCGCTGGACGCGCCGGATGGCGCGGACGTGGGCGAGGTGCTCGCGGAGTGCGAGAGCGGGGCGGTCCGCCGCTTCCCGCTCCGCGCGGGGGTCGAGACCGCGGAATGGGCGCACAGCCAGTTCGGGGCCACGGTCAAGCACCGGAAGCCGGCCCCCGCGCACTCCTGGGAGGTGTCGGGCGGGGACGGCCGGCGCTATCCGCGCGAGAACTACGCCGCGCAGTTCTGGCTCGGCGATCCGGTCCGGATCCAGCGGGTCGCCGTGCGCGCGATCTGGCCCGGGGCGCGGCTCATGGTGCACCGGCTCTCGCTCGGAACCGAAGAGCCCCGCGGGAGCATGGCCGCCGATGCGCTCGAGGGGCTCGAGCTGGTCCATTCCGGGGACCTGTGCGTCTATCGGAACGCGCGCGCGTTCCCGCGGGCCTTCCTGGTCTCGCGCTGGCGGGTGATCCCCGACGCGAAGGCGCGTCTGGCGGCGCTCGCGGACTCGGCCTTCGATCCGCGGCAGGAGGTGCTCCTCGAGGAGGAGCCCGGGTTCCCGCCGGACGCGGGGGAGCTGCCCGGCCAGGAAGCGCGCGCGGACGTCGCGGTCTACCGTCCGGAGGAGGTGCGCGTGGACGTCTCGCTCCCCCGGCGGGCCCTCCTGGTCCTCACCGACACCTGGTTCCCCGGCTGGGAGGCCGGGCTGAGCCCATCCGGCGCGTCCGTGCGGCCGCTCCGGGCCAACCACGCCTTCCGCGCGATCCCGCTCGGCGCCGGAGTGCAGACCGTGCGGTTCACCTACGCCCCGCTCACGTTCGGGATCGGCCTCTGGGCCAGCCTCGTGGTCGCCGTGTTCACGGTGGCGCTGCTCGTCGCGCTCGCCCGGACCAGGGCCGCCGCCGCGCCGCGGCCGCCGCTCCCGGCATGAACCGCCCGGCCGGTTCCTGGGACCGGCGGCTCGGCTTCTTCGACGCCACCATGGTCGTGCTCGGCGGGATCATCGGCGCGGGCATCTTCTACAACCCCGCGCGCGTGGCCGCGGAGCTCGGCGACCCCGGCTCGATCCTGCTCGTCTGGGCGATCGGGGGCGCGATCGCGCTCACCGGCGCGATCTCCTACGCGGAACTCGGCGGGCTCCTCCCCCGCGTGGGGGGCCCGTACGCCTTTCTGCGGGAGGCCTTCGGGCCGCTCGTGGCCTTCCTCTACGGGTGGATGCTCTTCGCGATCATCATCACCGGCGCGCTCGCGGCGCTCGCGCTCGTCTTCGCCGGGGCGCTCGGAACGCTCGTCCCGCTCTCGGACGCGGAGCAGAAACTCGTGGCGGTGGCGCTGCTCCTCACGCTCACCGCGGTCAACGCGCTCGGCGTCCGGTTCGGGAGCTGGGTGCAGGACGTATTCACCCTGCTCAAGGTGGCGGCGGTCCTCTTCCTCATCGCCGGGGGCGGGCTGGTCCTCGCCGGCGGCGGGAACCGGGTGGAGGCGCCCCCGCCTCCGGGGACCGGGTCCTGGGTGCTCGGATGGGCCGGTGCGCTGGTCTTCGTGATCTTCGCCTACGGCGGGTGGCAGAACGTGCTCAACATCGCTCCGGAGGTGAAGGAGCCCGCCCGCAACCTCCCGCTCTCGGTGCTGCTCGGAACGGCGTGCGTGATCGTCCTCTACCTGCTCGTGAACGGGGCGTACCTCGCGGCGCTGTCGCCGGGCGCGATGGCGGCCTCGAAGCAGGTGGCGGTGGACGCCGGCACGGCAGCCTACGGGCGCGCCGGGCGCGTGCTCGTCGCGCTGGCGGTGATGGCCTCGACGCTCGGTTTCGTGAACACGGCGGTGCTGGTCGCACCCCGGGTCTACTTCGCGATGGCCGCGGACGGGGTCTTCTTCGAGCGCGCCGCGCAGCTGCACCCGCGCTTCCGCACCCCGGTCTTCGCGCTGGCGCTGCAGGCGGTCTGGGCGGCCGCGCTGGTCTACTGGAACACGATCCGCGATCTCCTCGACCACGTGGTCTTCGCGGACTGGATCTTCTTCACGCTGACCGGCCTCTCGCTGTTCGTACTGCGCCGGAAGCTCCCGGACGCGCCGCGGCCCTACCGGGCGTGGGGTCATCCGTGGATCCCGGCGCTCTTCGTGTTCGCGGCCGCGGGCGTGTTCCTGAGCGCCGTGATCTCGAGCGGCTGGCGGTCGGTCTATGGGGTGGGCGCGCTCGGGCTGGGCGTGGTCGCCTACCTTTTCTGGCGTCACCGGTTGAAAGTCGAAAGTTGAGAGTCGGAAGCCGGAGAGGAGGAGCGAACCGTCTTCTCCGGCTTTCAACTTCCAACTTTCAACCGTGAACCTCTTTCGTCAGAAATGCAGGCGGAGGCCGACGAAGCCGGTCCAGTCGGGCGAGGTCGACTGGATGAGGTCCTCGGCGAAGCCGATCTCGAGGGAGACCCGGCGCGACAGGCGGAGGTCCAGGCCGGTCGCGATCTGGAGCTGGTCGCGCTTCAGCTCGGGGAGATCGGTCTTCGCGAGCACGTTGGTGTTGAAGTCGAGCTGGACGACCACCCCGACCCAGGGTTCCGGGTCCGCGCGCAGCGCGAGCGCCGAGGCGAGATAGGGGCGCGTCTCCGCGCCCCGGAGCCCGCCCGGCAGCATCAGGTCCACGTTCAGGATCGGGGTCCAGAGCCCGAAGGTCCGCTGCGCGAGCAGCCCGACTCCGCCGTCCCACTCGCCGTTGGAAGTCCCGCGCGAGACGCTCCCGGTCGGGGGCTCGATCCCGCCGCGGGCCGCGAGCGTGAGCGGGTGGCGCCGCTCGTCGAGGAGGCGGACCTTCGCGAAGAGGTTCAGGTCACCGAAGGCCACGTCGTGGCCTTCCATCTCGAAGAAGGTCTCGCCGTCGCGACGCGCGCGCACCTCGAAGCGGTCCTCCGGCGCGTCGTCGGGCGCGGTCTGGGGGAGGTGCCAGAAGTCGTGGTAGTGGCGGAACACGGCGTCCAGGAAGCCCCCCGATCCGTAGATCAGCGGCACCTCGGCTCCGAGCTCCACGCCGTCGAGCGCGCCCCACCGGGCCGAGAAGGCGCCGCGGAGGAACTCCCCGTCGAAGAGGACGTCGTACTCGCTTCCGCTCCCATCCTGGTAGACGTTCGTGAGCGTGAGGCGGAAGGCCGTCTCCACGCGACCGGCGGGGAGGGGCGCGGCGGTGGCGGTGTTGAAATCGAAGAAGACCAGCGAGAGCGGGTGCTGGTTGCGGAGCGCGAGCGGCGCGGGCGGGAGGCGCTCCAGGGCCTCCTCGTCCGCGGTCCAGGCGAGGAGAACCAGGAGGAACGGCATGGCGCACGGCTATACCGGTCTCCGCCGGCGCCGACAAGCCGGAAGCCGCAGGCCTGAAACGGAAAGACCGGAGGGAGGCGCGTCCACGCCTCCCTCCGGCTTCGAGCTTCAAGCTTCCAGCTTCAAGCCTCCACCTCAGGGCTGGTAGTAGGCCACCGACTGGACATATGCCGCATAGGGCGTGTAGGGCGGCAGGTTCGCGCTGTTGTTGAAGTCGGTGTCGTAGTCCCAGTTCCGGACCGGGGCCGTGTAGTTGTCTCCGCCGTAGACCCAGGCGCCCATCCCGTACTGGCTGAGGAACAGGTTCACGAAGGAACCGCGGATCGTGGCCGTCCGGCCGTTCCAGTTCTCGTGGAACCGCGGGAGGTTCTCGAGGCCGCCGTTGTAGTTGCCCCAGGTCGTATTGGAATTGCCCGAGATCATCGCGAAGTTGTAGGTGGTGTTGGAGGCTCCGGGAAGCGTGCCGGGGAGCTTCAGGTCGTTCCACGCGTTGGACAGGAGGTTGACCGCGTCCGCGATCACCGAAGCGCCCTTCTTGTCCGCCGAGTTGTAGTTCCCCCAGACGTAGACCGGGTCCTCGGAGGCCACGGTCAGCTTCATGCCCAGCGTCGAGCCGTTCTTCAGGCGGATCCCGTTCGGCTGCGTCGCCGTGGTGTCCGTCCGCGCGGCGTAGAGAAGGAACCCCTCGGTCGCGTTCTGCACATAGGTGGACATGACGGAGTTCAGGAGCGAGATGTCCACCTCGGTCAGGGTCACGAGCTTGTTCTCGCGGCCGTCGTACATCACCCTCGTCGAGATCGTTCCGGCCGGGAGCGAGATCGCGGTCCCGTCGTTCCGGTAGGCGTTGGTCCCGATGATCGCGATGTCCGCCATGCCGTAGTAGTAGCCCTTCCGGTGGGTCCCGGTCCCCGGCGGATTCGCCGGCTCGTACTGTCCGCTGGACGAGTTGTAGGTCCAGTCCCCGCCCTCGTAGGGCTCGAAGCGCTTGATGGACCCGATGGGGGGCGCGACCTTCTCGGTCACGCCGTGCACGCCGGTCTGGACCGTGCCGTTCCACCGCTCCAGCGACTCGACGGTCCAGGGCGACCACTCGAGCGGGTCCGCGTAGTCTCCGTCACCGTTGATGTCATAGCCGGCGAAGGTGGAGTCGAACCCCGACAGGTAGACCTGGCGCCCCTGCCAGATGGACGGGATGCTCAGCGCCGCGAGCTGTCCGGTGGAGTCGATCCGGCCGTAGGCGGTCGAGTCCTTGACCCGCACGTTCACGGTCCCCTCCATCGCGGTGGACGCGTCCTTTCGCACCCGGAAGATCGACCCCGGGCAGCGGAGGTAGTTGGCGTTCACCGTGAGCGTGTTGTGGGTGCCGATGTAGATGTCCCGGTTCGAGTGGATCCGGCCCGAGAGCGTCATGTTGGGACCGGGGAGGAACTCCAGATCGGGATGGTAGAAGATCGCGAACTGGAAGATCGGCGTGAGCCCGACGTCCACGATCTGGTTCACGGTCTGAATGACCCCCCGCTCGTCGGTGACGGCCTGGATCAGGTAGGGCTGGACCAGCGTCACGATCCCGTCGGCGTCCACGACGTTCCGCTCGGTGCCGGCCGGGGTGACCGAGTGCGTCGCGGTCCCGTGCCCGACCGTGATGGTCCCGGTGGTCGGGAGCGGCCGGTGCTCGACGCGGGCCGTCAGGATCTGCTTCTTCAGCGCCTCGACGGCGCCCTCGGCGAACCCGCGGGCCACGCTCTTCTGGCGGGTCAGTGTCGAGATCGAGGTCTCCACGTGGACGGTCGTATAGAGGGCGGCCGAGAGGGCCGCTCCGATGAACAGGATGACGACCACCGGGAAGAGGACCAGGCCCCGCTCCCCGTGATGCGTTGGACTCCTCATGGCATCCCCTTTCACAGTTCGGTCGTGTTCCGGAGCTGGATGGACCCCTCCATCGCCACCGAGATCACCTGCCCCTCGGACGTGGCCTTCTCCAGGAAGAGCGTGACGGCCACCTGGTTCCGAGGGACGCTGGCGTCGAAGGAGAGGACGTCGAAGGTCACTTTCCGCACGTGCCGCCCGAGCGTGCCCGTCCGGAACCCGTCAACGAACCGGCTGACGCGCCATTCCCCGGTCTGAGCGCGGTCCACGCGATAGGAGATCTCGCTCAGGTCCCATTCCAGCATGCCGGTCGTGGCATTGGTCGGTCGCCCATCCCCGTCGGCGTCCCGCGGCAACTTGAAGACCAGCTCCTCGCTGATCCGGCCCGCGTTCCGCTGGCTGCGGTCGGGGTGCGGGACCGTGCCGGGAGGCGGCTCCTGGCGCGTCAGATCCGCCAGGCTCAGGCTGCCCCGGAAGTCGCCGCGCGACGGGTTCTCCGCTTCCGGGTCGAACGTGAAGACCGCCGGCCGGTTGCCCAGGTCCGGGTCCTCGAAGATGCCCGAGACGCGAAGCTCGTCGAGGATCCGCTTCAGCGCGCGGCGTCCCTCCTGCTGCAGCTCGGAACGGACCGAGCCCGTGGTGTAGCTCTGCAGCGAGCCGCCGAAGGTCGCGTAGACCCCCAGGAGGACGCTGACGATCAGGGCCACGGTGATCGCGGTCTCGACCAGGGTCGCGCCCCGCTGGGAGTCGCGGCGCCGGGCCGCGCGGTCGTCGATCGTGTGCTTCATCGGCTCCTCCAGGGTCAGCGGGCGACCGCCGTCGTGAAGATCTTCTCGCGGCTCCGCCGCAGGAAATCGGTCCATGAGATGCGCAGCGAGTAGACCAGCGGGTCGGCGTTGGGCGCGTAATACTCGAGGTCCATCTGCTGGTTCGTGAGATGGAGACCGTCGTACTCGGTCAGGCGCACCACGAACACCGACCGGTTGGGGCTCTCGCGCGTCGTTGCCGTGTTCGGGGGCGGGTAGTAGCTCAGGATCTGCGAGACCGGCATCCCTCGCAGACGTTCCGCCGCCGCCTCCAGGTCATGGAGCGCGAGGTTGTCCTCGTGCGCCATCCGGCTCCACTCCATGTAGGTGAAGAGCGTGGGGTAGACCACGATCGCGCCCAGGGTGAGGATCGCGGTGGCGATCACCACCTCGAGCAGCGAGAAGCCGGCGCGGCTTACGCTCCCCACGGGTGGCGTCCCGCCGTGCGGAAAGATCTCCGGGGCTTTCACTCGGGCGCTCCTCTTCTTCGGGTCCAGGGGGGTCTCGTAGGTCTGTATAAACTATACGTTATATCAGTAGTAGATCAAGATTCTAAAGATCACGCTCCGGACCGACTGGTAGGGCGTCAACCCTAAGCCTCGCAATAGCCTGTACCATGCGAGCGACGCCGGCCAATCGGGCCTGGACCGATTTGCGACCGGCGAGGTGGGGAGCCCAGGGCGTGGCTCACCGCGAGGCGGCAGGAAAAGGGGTCAGGCACCTTTTCCGCGGCGGAAAAGGTGCCTGACCCCTTTTCCTGCCGGCCTACTTCTTCTCGAAGAGCCAGGCGCCCGCGACGCGACGGGCCTCGCCGTCGTGGACCGCGTACTGGTTCCCCTGGAGGATGCCGGCGCCGCCGTGCTCGCCGTCCTTTCGGACCGCGTAGAACTTGAGATCGAAGAGCGGCCGGCCCTCAGCCCCGAGGAGGCGGGGCTCGCTCTTCTTCACCACCCGCCGGAGCGCCTCGAGGCACGCCTCCCTGGGCCCGAGCCCGCGGCGCATCCCCTCCACGACGAGGAAGGAGCCGTTGTGAAGGATGCAGGACTCTCCCCGGCCGGTCGCGCCCGCGCTCCCCACGTCGTCGTCGGCGTAGAGGCCGCAGCCGATCAGCGGCGAGTCCCCGACCCGGCCCGGGAGCTTCCACGAGAGCCCGCTGGTCGAGGTGCACCCGGAGACGTGCCCCGCGGCGTCCACCGCGCTCACGTGGACGGTGCCCTGGGTTTCGCGCAGCTGCTTGCGCCAGGCCTCGCTCTTCTCCTCCTCGGGAGTGGGGATCCAGTTGTCCTTGTGGTTGAGCGCCTTGCGCCAGAGGAGCCAGGCCTTCCGCGACTCCTCCGTGAGCAGGTTGGTCTCCTCGTAGCCCATGCGGCGCGCGAACCGGAGCGCGCCCTCCCCCACCAGCAGGAGGTGGTTCGTGTGCACCATCACGTCCCGAGCGACCATCGAGGGGTTCTTGATCCGCTGGAGCGACGCCACTGCTCCGGCCCGGTGCGTCGGGCCGTGCATCACCGACGCGTCCAGCTCGACCACCCCATCCTCGTTGGGGAGCCCGCCATAGCCGACCGAGTTGTCCTCCGGATCGTCCTCCACCATCCGCACCGCGGCCAGCGCCGCGTCCAGGGTGTCGCCCCCCTTCGCGAGCACCTCCATCCCGGCACCCAGCGCCTGGACCGCGTTCGAGCTGCCGACCAGCACCGGCCGCTTCGCGGGCCGTGGCCCCACGAGCGCGGCCCCGCCGCCCGGCCAGGCCAGGAGCCCGGCACCGCCCGCCACCCCTCGGAGCATCTCGCGTCGCGTCCAACCCTGGCTCATGTTCAGGTCCTTCCTCAGCGTCGGGCCCCCGCCGGTACCGGATCGGCCCGGCCGGGGGCGACGGTCATCGGTTCGAGCCGCACGCGTCCATGCTTGAAAGCGGGCGTCCCCGAATCGGGGTCGATGCGTCGCGCCAGGAGCACGTTCGCCTCGGGGTAGTACAGGACCGCGGTCCCGGGGGCCACGTCGAGGAAGCGCACGAGGAGGTCCTCGAGCACCCCGGCTTCCCCGATCACCCGCACCCGCTGGTCCTCGCGGAAACCCAGACGCGCCGCGTCCTGCGGGTGGAGCATCACCACGTCCCGCCGCTCCTGGCCGCGATAGACGTCCTCCTCCTCGTAGACCACGGTGTTGAACTGCCCCTCCGAGCGCACGGTCACGAGCGCGAGCGCGCCGTCGTCGTTCCGGGGAGGGAGCGGGGTCACGTGGAAGCGCGCGCGCCCGTCGACCGTCGGAAACTCGGGCGTGTGCCGGATGCGCCCCGCCACCGTGAACTCCCGCTTTGAGCGGTCGAGCTCGCCGAGCGGCGCGTAGCCCGGCACGATCCGCGCGATGGCCGCGCGCAGGACGGCGTGGTTGGTCAGGTCCTCCCAGGGGATGCGGGAGGGGGGGAGCACGCGCCGCGCGAGCGCGCCGATGATCTCCACCTCGGACCGCATCTCGGCGGTCGGCGCCGGCGCGCCTCCGTCCGAGAGCCGCACGAAGCTGAACATGCTCTCCTGGCTCGTGGCCTGGCGCTCCTCGTCCCGCGCGAGCGCGGGCAGGATCAGCGCGTCCCGGCCACGCCCGTGGACGTGTCCGGAGTTCAGCTTGGTGGAGACGTTGACCGTGAGCCCGATGCTCCGGAGCGCGCGACCCGCGAAGGCCAGATCCGGGTTCGAGCCGTAGAGGTTGCCGCCGAGGAGGAGCGCGAAGTCGAGCCGCCCCTCCGAGGCGGCCACCATCGACTCGTAGGTTGAATACCCCTTGAAGCGGGGGACCTGGAGGCCGAACTCCCGCTGCATCGCCTCCCGGAAGGCTTGCTTCAGCTCCGGCGTGAACCCGACCGACCCGACCCCCTGGACGTTGCTGTGCCCCCGGATCGGGCAGAGGCCCGCGCCCGGCCGCCCGACCATGCCGCGCACGAGCGCGAGGTTCGCGAGCGCGAGCACGTTCCCGACGCCGTGCTCGTGGTGGGTGATCCCCATGGCCCAGAAGAGGATCGCATTCCTCGAGGCCGCGTAGAGGTCGGCCACGTCCTCGATCTCCTCGCGCCGGAGGCCCGAGCCCTCCTCCAGGTCCCGCCAGGGGGCTTCCCGCGCCGCGCGCTCCACCTCCTCGAAGCCGGTCGTGTGGCGCTCGATGAAGGTCCGGTCCTCGGCGCCGCGCTCCAGCACGCGCTTGATCATGCCGACGATGAGCGCGACGTCGCCCCCCACACGCGGCTGCAGGTAGCGGTCGCTCACCCGGGAGCCGAAGAGCAGGCTGAGCGGACGCGACGGGATGCGGAAACGGACCAGGCCCAGCTCCCGGATCGGGTTCACGATCACCACCTGCCCGCCGCGCGCCCTCAGGTCCACGAGCGGGGGGATCAGGCGCGGGTGGTTGCTCGCGGGGTTCGCGCCGAGCACCATCGCGAAGTCCGCGCGCGCGAGGTCGTCGAGGTCCACGGTCCCGGTCCCCGATCCGAGCGCGCGGGAGAGCCCGACCCCCGACGCGTTGTGGCAGTAGTAGGAGCAGTTGTTCACGTGGTTCGTGCCCCAGGCGCGCGCGAACCACTGGAGCAGGAAGGCCGCCTCGTTGCTGGCGCGCCCGCTGGAGTAGAACATCGCCCGCTCGGGGGGCGTGCTCCGCAGCGCGGTCGCGATCCGGTCGAGCGCCTCGTCCCAGCCCACCCGCCGGAAATGCTCGTCGCCCGGGCCGGCGTGGAGCGGGAAGCCGATCCGCCCGGCGTGCTCCAGCTCGCGCGGGGTCCAGCGCAGGAGCTCGGGCAGGGAGTGGCGCGCGAAGAACTCGGGCGGGATCGGCGGCTGCATGTCCGCCGCCTGGGCCTGGACGGACTTCTTGCAGAACTCGGGGAAGCGCCCCTGCTCGTTGGTCATCCCGCCCTGCTGGCCGCCCATCCCGAGCGCGCACGTCTTGCAGGCATTGCGGGCCGCCATCCGCCGGTAGAAGCGGCGCACACCGCCGCTCTGGCGGGCCTTCTGGAGCGTGTAGAGGATCGCGCGGAGCCCTCCTCCGCTGCGCATCCGGACGCGACGCATGACGTTTCCTCCGGTGCCGACAAGGAGGGATTGTTCACCGGCAGGCCCCCGCCCGTCAACCGCGCGGCCGCCATCAGCGGACCCGCCCGCCGCGGCTCACGTTGCCGCCCCTCCTCTTCCACGGAAGCCGCTACGGCTGAACCCGGACGCGCTGTTCGTGACGAGCCTCCTGGTGGGTCCGCCGGTCTTCACGGGCTTCCTCGGACTCCTCGACGCGCTCGGCGAGTCGGTGGCGCTCTCGATGGCGATCCCCGCCGAGCCGGCGCTCTCCGGCCTCCGCTTCCATGGCGCCTGGGTGACGCTCGATCCCGCGGCGCCCAGCGGGGTCGGGTTCATCTCACGCGCCTGGCGGGTGACGGTGCGGAACTGACGATCCGGCTGGAAGCTCGGAGCTGGAAGCCGGACAGCTCCGCTCCTCATTCTGGCTTCTGACTTCGAGCTTTCAGCCGTCCGCCCGTTCACCAGCAATTCACCGCGAGTTCATTCGGGCTACGGAGCGGTCGGGCATCCTGTGCGCGTGCTCAGCTTGGATGGAGCGTTCGATTCCGTGGGCGGGATGCTCACCCGCCTCAAGCCTGACCATCATCAATCCCGAATTCCCCGCTCGAATCCCCGATCCACCCCGCCCCGTCCCGCTCCGGGATCGACCGCTCCCCGTAGGGCGCCCCATCGGGGGGCGCCCCCCCCTTCTGCTATCATCCGACCCGACCAGGCACGGTATGGGACAGGAGTCTGGATCACGTCCGGTTCGCGGACTCTATTCGCCAGGAGGATACGCATGATCAAGAAGACCCTTGGGCTCTTCGCGTTGCTGGCTCTCGTCTCCGGGATCGCCCTCGCCCATGACTGGAAGCTCCAGATCACGCAGAACACCGGCTTCTTCTCGGCGAAGATCGTCGGCTTCTCCGAGGGGTTCTCCTTCCCCTTCGGCGGCATCCGGCACTCGCTGATGTACGTCCACACCGACGGCTACGTCGGCTTCGCCTCGAACAGCACCAATGACTCGACCCCGACGCTGGCCGATTTGACCGTCCGTGCCACTGCCACCGACCGGAACACCGGGATCATGCGGATCGCGCCCCTCTGGGCCGACTTCGACCTCTCGGCCACCGGCTACCAGACCCGGGTCTGGGCCGGGCCGGTCACCCGGACCCAGTGGAAGGTCACCTGGGACAACGTCCCCTTCGCGGGGGGCGGCTCGGCCACCTTCTCCCTCCTCCTCAACAGCGACGGCACCTTCCGCTTCGGGTACGGCAACGTCGCCCCCACCGGGACCCCGACGATGATTGCGGGCTTCTCGGCTGGCGAATCGGCCGTGCGCAACGCGCTCGGCCCGGTGCAGGCTGTGAACCTGAGCAGCGCGCCCTCCTGGGGCAACGGCACCCAGTCCGCGATCTACGAGGAGTTCAACACCGGGAATCCCGTCGATCTCGGCGGGAGCACGCTCGACTTCGCGCCCGTGCTGCCGGCCACCGGCGTCCTCTCCCTGGCCACCCGTCAGTCGGCCTGCGTCGAGCTGGGCTTCAACTTCCCCTGGTACGGCATCCCCTACTCCCAGATCTGGGTCGGGAACGGCCAGCTCAACTTCCAGCTCATGTCCAGTTTCTTCGGCACGACCGGCACCCCCGCCGCGTCGCTGATGCTGGATGACGTGGCGCGGATCGCGCCCTACTGGATGGACCTGAACGTCGGTCTCACCGGGATCACGCGGGTCACCTACGGCGCCGGCCAGGCCACGATCTCGTGGGAGAACGTGGTCGAGAACGGCGGCACCGCCACCAACACCTTCTCCGCCACGCTGCGCTCCAACGGAACCGTCACTTTCAACTACACCAGCGTGGCGACGCCCACCTCCACCCGTGTCGCCGTGATCGGCGTCTCGGGCGGATGGCCGGTGACCGCCGGCACCGAGCCAGGCGTGGGAGGGTTCGTCCCGGGCATGACCTACGGGACAGGCGTCGAGCCGGCCATCTACGACATCTACGGTGCCGTGAACCCGACCCCGTTCACGATGGGGACGATCAACTTCAACGCCTTCACGCTGGCCTCCCCCTCGCTCCCGTTCTCCGCGCTCAGTCACTACCGCTATGACCTGCCGTTCCCCTTCCAGTTCGGGGGGGTGAGCTGGACGCAGGTCTACCTCAATGCGAACGGCTGTCTCACGTTCGGGAGCATGGACACCGACTTCGACGAGGACGCCACCTCCCCCGGCGCCCAACCCACGCTCCTCCCTCACGCCAAGTTCCTCGGTAACTTCCCCCGCATCGCGGTCCTCTGGGACGACTTCAACCCCAAGACCACCCGTGAGGGGTTCATGAGGATCACCCCGAACGGGCCGAACAGCCTGATCTTCGAATTCGACACGACGGACCGCGCCGCCATGATGCCGGCCGGCAACTCCAACCGCTTCTCGGTGACGCTCAACTCCGACGGCACCTTCCTCTTCAACTACGGCGCGCTGGTCACCTGCGACGGGCTGGTCGGCTATTCCACCGGCGGGCACCGCACGCTCGGCACCGAGACCGGCATCGACCTGAGCCTGGCCAACCCCCTCCATGCCGGCACCGAGACCGCCGTCTTCGAGCGGTTCACCGGCACCCCGCCCTGCGCGGGCGGGCCGATCGACCTGGCCGGCTCCTCGCTGATCTGGAACGGCTCGTTCGAGACCATCTTCCGCGGAGCGCCGCGCATCGGGACCACGATGCCGATCGCGCTCGGCCGGGCCCCGACCGACGGCGGCCTCACTTATGGGCACGCCCTCTCGTTCGGCTCCATGCCGGGCATCCCGGTGGACACGCGCGTGGTCCCGCTCAACGCGGACCCGCTCTTCTTCCTCAGCCTGGTGTTCGTCGGGCCGCCCGTCTTCAACGCCTTCGTGGGCGTGCTCGATTCCTTCGGCGAGTCGCTCGCGCCCTCCATCGGCTTCCCCAACGTCGCGGGACTGGTCGGGATCGGCTTCTTCGACGCCTGGATCACGCTCGATCCGGCCGCCCCCAGCGGGATCCGGTTCATCTCGCGGGCGACCTCCATCGTGATCCAGCCGTAGGACCGCGTCCGCTCCAAAGGAGAACGGGCCGGGGCTCCTCGCCCCGGCCCGCCGATTCCGACCCCCTTCTACGGACTAGGATCCGCCGCCGCCGCCACCACCGCCACCGCGACGGCCCTCGCCGCCGCCCTCACTACCGCCACCGGGGCCGCGGCGGCCGCCGCGCATCCCACCCTGAAGCGATTCCATGACCTTGCCGATCTGCTCCTCGGTCAGGAACTCCTTGAGCTTCCCCTCGGCCTCCTTGCGGAGCTCCTGCATCTCCTCCTGCATGGACTGCCGGTCCAGCCCGCCCTCACGCATCTCCTGCATGAGCTCGCGGGTCTTCTCGCGCATCTTGTCCTGGACGTCCTTCAGCTTCTTGGTCTTGTCCGCGTCCAGGCCCATCTCCTTCGCGAGCGCCTCGGCATCCACCGGCCCGCGAGCCTGGCCCTGCCCGCGGCGGGGGTTGTTGATCGCTTCCACGATCTCCTTGGCGAAGGCGGCGGTGCCGGCGTCGTCCGACTTCATCGCCTCTTGGAGCATCGGGATTGCGTCCCGGCCGACCTGCACCAGGGCCGCTCTCAGCACCGCGCGGACTCCCGGGTTCTTGGTGCCCAGCTTGCCGATCAGCTCCTTGGTAAGCGCCTGGACCTCGGGGTCCATCGCCTTGACGGCCGGCGCCGCCTTGGGGGCCGCGGCGCCTTCCTGGGCCATCGCACCCGCGGCCACCAGGGCCACGACCGCCGCGCCAGCGAACAGGAATCTCATGGTCTTCACCGGGAACATCCTCCTGACTGATGGCCGCCCGTCTCAGCGGGCCTGCGCCGTCTCGATCATGAGCAGCAGCTCGCGCTCCGGGAGCTTCCCGAAGACTGCGACGCGAGTGCCGCCTAACGTGAAATGGAACATCCGAACCGGGCCCAGGTCGCGCTTCTTCACGACCAGGGACCCCGCCGCCACCTGCTGCTCGGGCTCGACCTTGCGCGGCCGGGCCCCGGGCCGTTCGCGCGGCGGGCTCTCCGGCTCGTCCGCGCTGCTCTCGAAGACCGTGATCCGCGTCCAGCCGTCGCTGTACTCGAGCTGGAGGCGCCCCGGCCGGGGGGGAGCGGCCGGAGCCGGAGGGACCTGGGCCGCCCCGGGAGCTCCCGGCGCCGGCGCCGGGCCGCCCGGCCCGGGTCCGGGCCCGCCCGGACGTCGCCCTTCGGGCTTGAGGATCCACGTCCCAACCAGCTCGAAGCCGGCCGGGAGCGTGGCGGGCTGGACGGGCGGGAAGGGGAGACGAGATCGTGCGACCTCGACGGTGACCGGCTCCCGGCGAGGGGGCGGGGCGACCTTGGACGCTTCCACGGGGGCAGATTGCGAAGCTTTCCCAGGCGAGAACTCCTCGAAGAGGACGATCTCCGACAGGCCCGACAACCACCTCTCTTCCGTTCTCAGCGGCAGTCCCGTCTCCCCGTCCAACCACAGCTTCACTTCGGGCCGGTCGGGGTGGCGCGGAGAAAGCGCCATCACCCGCGTGGAACGGCCCGCGACGAGCTCCTCTCCCGGGAGGGAGGGAGCGTAGTTCTTCAGCAGGAGGTCGATCCGGTCGAGCGAGGGGACCGGGATCCGGCCGCGGCGGCTGGGCGGACGCCGGCGCGGGCCGTTCGGCGCCTTTGGGGGCGCCGGCGAGGGGTCGAGCCGCTCGATCCGGGGCTCCTCGGGCGGGTTCACCGTCACCTTGTAGCGCACCTCCGGCGGGCGCTCCGGCTCGACCGGTCCCTGCACGCGCACGATCCCCTGGAAGGGGAGCGTCTGGAGCGCGTCGCGGGCCCGGACCAGGAGCTCGCGCGCCGCCCGCACCTGGCTCCGCTCGCAGGAGACGAGCACTCCCAGCGTCCCGACGAGCAGGAAGAGCGCGCTAGCGGCCCGACCCACCATTCCGTCCCGCCCCTTCCAGATCGATGCCCACGATCTCCCGGTACAGGTCCAGCTCGTCGGGCGCCTCCTCGGCTTCTACCAGCACGATGTTGTGCCGCGGCTCCTCGCGCGGCCAGGAGAGGACCGCGAGCCCGACCGCCGCGAGCAGGAAGGCCGCCGCAAAGCGGACGAGCCGGGGGATCCCGAGCGCGAGGGGCACGACCGGGCGCGCGGGCTCGAGACCCAGTCGGACTCCCTCCCAGACCCCGGCGGGGACCGGCTCCCGGACCTGGCCCTGGAGCAGCCGGTCGAGCGCCTCGGTCTCCTCGGCGTGGCTGCGGCATGCGGCGCAGAGCATCCGGTGCGTCTGGAGCTCCGCGCCGGGCTCGCCACCCTCCAGGAGGTCGAGCAGCTCCTCGCGAAAACGTGCGCAATCCATCGGTCTCGTCAAGGCCGCACCAGGCGGCCCAGCTCCCGGACCAGCGCCTCGTAGGCCCGCCCCAGCCGGGACTTCACCGTCCCCTCCGGGACCCCGAGGAGCGCCGCGATCTCATGGTATTTCAGGTCCTCGACGTAGCGCAGGAGGACCACCTCCCGCAGCTTCGGGCTCAGCCCGGCGATCGAGCTCCGCACCCGGTCGCGCCGCTCCTCGGCGAGCACCGCCTCCTCGGGCCCGGTGCCGGGCGAGGGGTGGGCCTCGAGGAGGGCCTCGGACTCCGCGCCGCGCGCGCGCGGCCGCGCCGCCTCGCGCCGGTGCTCGAGGCCGAGGTTCAGCGCGATGCGGGTCAACCAGGTCGTGAAGGTGGAACGGAACTCGAAGCGCTTCAAGGCCGTGAAGGCCTGGAGGAAGGCCTGCTGGGTCAGGTCGGAGGCCTCCTCGCGTCTCCCCGTGGCCTGAAGCATCAGGTTGTACACGCGGTCGGCGTGTCTCCGGTACAGCTCCTGGACGGCCTCGCGAGAGCCCGCGACGGCCGCCTCGATATGGGGTCGGTCCGGATCCAGCTCCATGCGGCTCAGACCCGCGGCAGGCCGCCGGGTGACGGGCAAACCTGCCTTCATTGGATGGGCCTTCCGGAGAATGGTTCCGTGCCGTGTCGTCCCGGCCTTGGGGGCCGGCCGGCCGGCCCTATAATCCCGCCCCACCAAGGCCCATGGACGATACCCGCCCGGCGCCCCCCCCGCCCCCCCTGCGGCGCATCCCCCGTCCCTTCTTCGTCCTCATGCTGGCGGCCGGCGGGGCGCTCCTGGTCATCGTCTGGCCGCACCTCCTCCCGCTGATGACGGGGGGGGTGCTGGCGCTCCTCTTCCGGCCGGTCTTCCTTTGGCTGCGGCGGCTCTTGCGCGGCCACAGCGCGCTCGCGGCGTCGGTCACCCTGGTGGTCGTGCTGCTGGTGTTCGTCGTCCCGTCTGGGTTCCTCGGCTACCTCCTGCTCCAGGAGGTCCAGGGGGTGGTGGGTCAGGTCGTGGAATGGGCGCAGTCGGGCGACCTCTGGGCCACGGCCAAGGACCCGCATGGGAAGCTCGGGCAGGTGCGGGCCTTCCTCCGGGAGCACTGGCCGGGCGGGGAGGAGAACTGGGCCGCGGCGGAGAAGAGCATCCAGGATGGGCTGGTTTCGAGCGCCAAGAACCTGGGGGCCACGGTGGCGGAGGCAGTCGGCCGGCTGCTCCAGGGGACGGCCCGTTTCCTGTTCTTTCTGATGGTGACGCTGTTCTCGATGTTCTTCTTCCTGGTGGACGGGCAGGCGTTCGTGAACTTCCTGCGGCGGGTCTCTCCGCTCAACGACGAGATCAACGACCGCCTCTTCAAGGACTTCGACCGCACGAGCCACGCGATCGTCTACGGGACGGTCGTGACCGCGATCGCGCAGGCGACGCTCGCGTACCTGGGCTTCCTGTTCCTGGGCGTGCCCCGCTCGTTGCTGCTGGCGGCGACGACCTTCTTCACGTCGATGATCCCGTTCATCGGGGCGGCGTCGGTCTGGGTGGGGACCGCCATCTTCCTGCTCGCGACCGGGCGTTGGGGCGCGGCGCTGATCCTGGCCGGCTACGGGACCATCGTGATCAGCGGCGTGGACAACTTCATCAAGCCGTTCCTGATCGGGCGGGGGACGCGGGTGCACCCGCTCCTGGTCTTCATCAGCATCTTCGGCGGGCTCCAGCTCTTCGGCTTCATGGGGATCTTCCTGGGCCCCGTGTGCGCCGCCTTCTTCCTCACGATCCTCGAGCTCTACCGCCAGCACTACTACCCCCCCGCGCGGGAGTAGAGAAAAGGTGCCACTCTTCATTTCCGCGGCGGAAATGAAGAGTGGCACCTTTTCTCAGAACGCTTGGGGGCCGACGTCGATCTTCCGGACCTCGCGGCCGGCCTTCTCGGAATCGAGGTGCAGCTCGAAGACGTAGGCGCCCGGCTGCGGCGGCTTCACGGTCCAGCGGATCGTGCGCTTGAAGCCCGGCGGGATCACGCCGAAGTCGAGCCGGTCCTTGCCGATCACCAGCCGGCACCCCGGCGGAAGCCGGAGCGCGAGAGTCACCGGCTTCGCCAGCCCGCGCTTCTCCGCGAGCTCGCAGACGCTCGGGACCGGTCCCAGGTTCTCGACCGTCGCCTGGATCGTCACCGCCCCGCCCGACGCGCGCTCGAGCCGCGCGTCGGTGATCCGGGCGAGCGGGGTCAGCTCCGCCTGCGCCAGCGCGAAACGCGCGTACCCCTCGATGGTCTTCTCGAGGAGCGCGGGCGGCGGATTGTAGGTGGCGTGGTATTCGTTCCACAGCCCCCCGATCTCGACGCGGCCGAGCTGCGGGTGCTCGTAAGGCTGCCACGGCACGAACCCGCTCCCCTTCGCCTCCTGGTCCATGAAGTCCAGGATCTGCTTCTGGCGGTTGTAGTTCACGTCCGCCGATTTCCGCGGCCCCTTCTTCTCCTTCCGCTTCTCGGCCTTCTGCGGCCGCCGGTCGCGGCTGCCGAAGTCCTGCTCCATCCCGGGGAGGCAGAAGATCTCGGCGGTGAGCGCGGGCACGCCCAGGTTCACGTAGAGGTAGTCATGGAGCCCGCCGACGACGTAGCCGCGCGCCCCATAGGGACGGTCGTAGGCCTTCGAGCCGACGCAGCGCGTGAACTCCCTGGCCATCCGGTCGTAGAGCGCCCGGTCCTCCTTGGGCATGTACTCGTCCGGGACGTAGCCGAAGGGCCGGAACAGGATCGCGCCGTAGTTGTGGAACGACTGCGCCATCGCGATGTTCGGATGCGCCTTGAGGAAGTCGGCGACGGCCTTGGTCTCGGGATGGGTCAGCGACTCGTGCGTGTCGTCCTCGGGCGGGCCCTGACCCCGGCCGCCGCGCCCGCCGCCGCCTCCCCTCCCGCCGCCGCCGCCACCGCCGCCACCGCCGCCTCCCCCGCCACCGCCGCGTCCGGGCGGCCCGCTCCCCACGAACTTCTTCCGGAACTTCGCCCTGAGCTCCTCGTCCACCGGGTAGTCGCGGTTCGGGTCGGTCTTCCACGAGGGGCCGTCCTCGTTGAACTGACCGTCGTCGTCGTTGTCGATCCCCTCGCTGTAGACCCGGTAGCGCTTCTTCGGATCGGCCTTCGCGCCCTGGGGGATCCGGATCATGAGCCGCGGGTCGGGCCCGATCGTGTAGTCCCCCATCGGGTCCGGCTCGCGGATCCAGGTGATGAGCCCGTCGCCGTCCAGGTCCTCGAAGCCGTCCTCGTCGTCCTTCTCGTCGCCGTCCTCGTCGACTCCCTCGGGGAAGCCGCGGATCCAGACCTCCGCGCCGTCCGGGTTCACCTTGGGCACCACGTAGAAGGTCCGGGTGTCCACGAGCTTCCGGACCGCCACGTCCTGGTCGTAGTTCCGGACCAGGTGGCAGGCCACGTAGAGCGCGGCCTCGCCTCCCGAGCGTTCGTTCCCGTGGTGGTTCCCGTCCACGTACATGGCCGGCTTGTCCTCGGGCCGGCCGGTCTTCGCGTTCGTGATCGTGACGCAGACGATCTCGCGCCCGCCCGTGCTCTTGCCGATCACCTCGACCGAGCAGAGGTCGGGGCGCAGGGCGGCGAGCTGGCGGCAGATCGCGTTGGTCTGAGCCGTGTCGTGATAGGTGTCGAACGCGATCGGCACGGGCTCGGCGGGCGGCGCCGCCGGCGCCGGGACGGCGGGCGGTTCCTGACCGGCCGGCGGCGGGACAGGGTCCTGCCCCGCGAAGAGGAGGGCGATGAGGAGTGGGATCATGCGGCAACCCTACCGAGTCTCTCAGCAAACCCGCGCGAGAGTGTAGCGGGGAACGGCTTGGGGGTCACGATCTGAAGCCGCCGATCTTCCTCAGGAGGCGGGCATCCTCCAGGTCGGAGGAACGACCCGTGGCTTCCTTGGAGCGGACCAGGTCCGCGAGCGAGAGAACGGGCACGTTGATCCCCGCGACGGTGAACCCGGTCCGTCCTCGCCAGGCCCCCTCGAACTCGACTCCGGGAATCGCCGTCAGGATGTCCACGCGGAACCGGTCCTTGAAGATGGTGGCGTCGTGACACAGCACCTCGTCCACGCTGGCCAGCGTGGCCGTCCCCAGTCCGGTCTCCTGCATTGCAGCCAGCACCCGCTCGACGTTCTCCGCCGTGCGGCGGACCAGGAGGTCCAGGTCCTTGGTCGTGCGCGGGACACCATGGAGCAGGCAGGCGATCCCGCCGACCACCAGGTATTCAGCGCCGCGGGAGTTCAACGATCTGTATAGATCGGCGTGGCCCACCCTCGTCGGTGACATCGACCTCCCGGAGTCGGGGATTCGCTGCGGCATAGAGATCGAACAGGTCGAGCATCTCGAAGTACCGCTCCTCCGGCGTCTTGGCGAGCGCCTCCGCGATCTTCGCGTCGAGGCTCTCTTCCTCCCGGCGGTGGGATACTCCGTGGCTCATGGTCATCGGAAGTCTATCCCCCGACCCTCACCCGGGCCACTTCCCGGCCGCCTCCCGTTCTGCTGGAATCGCTCGCGCCATGACCGACCCCTACCGCCCGACCCGCGAGGACCGCTTCACCTTCGGCCTCTGGACCGTGGGGAACCGCGGCCGCGACCCGTTCGGCGACGCCGTCCGCCCGCCGCTCGAGCCCGTCCGCGCGGTCGAGCGGCTCGCCGCGCTCGGCGCCTATGGAGTCAACCTCCACGACGACGACCTCGTCCCCCCCGGCGCCCCCGCCGCCGAGCGCGACCGGATCGTGCGCGACTTCCGCCGCGCGCTCGAGACGCACGGCCTCGTGGTCCCGATGGCCACGACGAACCTCTTCTTCCATCCGATGTTCAAGGACGGCGCCTTCACCGCGAACGACCCGCGCGTGCGCGCCTGCGCGCTGAAGAAGACCATGGCCGCGATGGACCTGGGCGTCGAGCTGGGCGCCGCGGTCTACGTCTTCTGGGGCGGCCGCGAGGGCGCCGAGGTGGACGCGGCCCGCGACCCGCGCGACGCCATCCGGCGCTTCCGCGACGCGATCGACTTCCTCTGCGGCTACGCGCGCGACCGGGGCTACTGCCTCCGGTTCGCGCTCGAGGCCAAGCCCAACGAGCCGCGCGGCGACCTCTACTTCCCGACGACCGGCCACTACCTCCACTTCATCACCACGCTCGCGCACCCGGAGATGGTGGGCGTGAACCCCGAGGTGGCCCACGAGCAGATGACCGGGCTCCACTTCCCGCACGCGGTGGCCCAGGCGCTCGAGGCCGGGAAGCTCTTCCACATCGACCTGAACGCCCAGAAGCCGGGCCGCTTCGACCAGGACCTCCGCTTCGGCGCCGAGGACCAGAAGGGCGCCTTCCACCTCGTGAAGCTGCTCGAGGACGCCGCCTGGGACGGCCCGCGCCACTTCGACGCGCACGCGCTCCGCACCGAGGACGAGGAGGGGGTCTGGGACTTCGCGCTCGGGTGCATGCGGACCTGGAAGATGCTCCAGGAGAAGGTCCGGCGCTTCCGCGCCGACGCCGAGATCCAGCAGCTCCTCCGCGAGATCGCCGGCGACGGCTTGCTCGGCGACCTCCTGGGCCCCTACACGCGCGAGCGGGCCGAGCGCCTCCGCAAGACGGACTTCGACCCGGCCGCGCTCGGCCGGCGCGGGCTCCGGCACGAACGCCTCGACCAGCTCGTGACCGAGCTGCTCCTCGGAGTCCGCTGAATGGCGGACCTCTTCGTCGGGATCGACAGCGGGACGTCGGGGACCCGCGCGGTCGTGGCGGAGGGCGAGCGCGGGCGCGTGCTTGCCTCGGCCTCCGCGCCGCACGAGCTGATCCCGGGGCTCCCGCCCGGTCACAAGGAGCAGCATCCCGGGACCTGGGTGGCGGCGCTCGAGACGGCGGTGGCCGCCGCGCTGGCCGCGCCCGGAGTGGATCGCCGCGCCGTGCGTGCGCTCGGCGTCTCGGGGCAGCAGCACGGTTTCGTCCCGCTCGACGAGCGGCGCCGCGTGATCCGCCCCGCGAAGCTCTGGTGCGACGTGAGCACCGCCGCCGAGTGCGCCGAGCTGATGCGGCGCGTGGGCGGCCCCGACCGCTTCCGCGAGCTCACCGGGAACGGGTGCCCGCCCGGCTTCACCGCGTCGAAGGTCCTCTGGCTCAAGGAACGCGAGCCGGAGAGCTGGCGGCGCCTCCGAACGGTGCTCCTCCCTCACGACTTCCTCAACCTCCACCTGACGGGCCGGGTGGTGACGGAGCCGGGCGATGCGTCCGGGACGGCGCTTTTCGACGTCCGTTCGCGCGCCTGGTGCGAAGAGGTCACGCGCGCGATCGACCCGGCGCTCTCCGGCCTGCTCCCGACGCTCCATCCCGGCCCCGAGCCGATCGGCGAGCTCCGCGCCGACCTCGCGCGGCGCTGGGGTCTCGCGCCGGCCGTGGTGGTGAGCCCCGGCGGGGGGGACAACATGATGGGCGCGATCGGGACCGGCAACGTGCGCGAGGGGATCGTGACCGCGAGCCTCGGGACCTCGGGGACGGTCTACGCGTGCGCCGCGCGTCCCGTGGTCGATCCGGAGGGAGCGCTCGCGGCCTTCTGCGACTCGACCGGGCGCTGGCTCCCGCTGGCCTGCACCCAGAACGTGACCACGGCGACCGAGATGGTCCGCGCGCTCCTGGGCCTCACGCACGAGGGGCTCGACGCGGCGGCGCTCGCGGCGCCGCCGGGCGCGGGCGGGCTCCTCCTGCTCCCGTTCCTCGAGGGGGAACGGACCCCGGACCTCCCCGACGCGACGGGAGTGCTGATCGGGTTGAGCCCGCGGACCGCCACGCCGGCCCACCTCGCGCGGGCGGCGATGGAGGGGACGCTCTGCGGGCTCGAGTACGGGCTCGGGCGGCTGCGCGGGCTGGGCGTGGCGGCGCGGGAGGTACGACTCACGGGCGGCGGCGCGCGGAGCCCGGTCTGGCGTCAGGTCGCGGCCGACGTCTTCGACACCGAGGTCGTCGCGCTGGAGAGCGCCGAGGGCGCCGCGCTGGGCGCCGCGCTCCAGGCGTGCTGGTCCTGGCGCCGCTCGCGCGGCGAGCGCGCCTCGGTCGAGGAGATCGCGGACGCCTGGGTGCGCGTGGACGAGCCGACCCGCGCGGCGCCGACCCCCGACGGGCGGGCCGCCGCGGCGCACACGCGCGAGCTGTTCGACCGGAGCTGGCGGGCGCTCACTCCGGTCTTCCCGGTCCATCGGCGCGCGCTGCCGTGACCCGGCATTGGACAAGCGCCGGGTCGGGCGTGCAGAATGCGCCCCGGTCGCCCCCGACGGGCAGCGCGGGACCGCGGACGACGTCCGGGGCTCCGTGGGCGTGCTCTCCGCGGGTCCGTCGGGCGCGTTCCTCCACGACGGCGTGTTCTTCCCCCGCCGGCAGGCCACGCCCCGGAAGACCGCGACCACGATCATGGCCGCCTGGTCGCCGGAGCTCTTCTGGGACGGCCGCGCGGGCGGCCGCTTCACCGACCCCGACACGGGCGAGGTGGTCATCGCGTCGGGCGGGGCGCTCGAGAACCTGAGCCTCGAGCCGCTTCTCTCCCACGTGGAGATGGCCTCGTCCGGCGGGGGCGCCGGCGGGAGTCCCGGGCGCCGGCTTCGGATCGCTGACCTTCCCGATCCCCGACCTGCCCGCGCTCGTGGGCCGGTCCTCTACGCCCAGTGGTTCATCGCCGATCCGGGAGCCGCCCGGGGCATCGCGGCCACGAAGGGCGCGATGGTGCAGCTGGCCTGACCGGGAGCAAGGGCGGAGGCTCTCGCGGCGAGGCGGCGCGTGCGCCGCCTCGCCGCCGGTCTCACGCGGCGCGCCGCCGGGAGTCGAGCGCCGCCGCCAGCGTGCCGGCGAGCAGGCCGAGCACGACCGTGTATCCGATCCAGAGGCAGAGTTGGGGCAGCGCCCCGGTCCAGATGATCCGCTCCCAGTCGCCGGCCTGGGCGAGCCCCGGGGCGTTCGGGGGGATCGCGTCGTAGTGCGTCCCCCAGTCGCCCAGGACCGCCAGCGCGGTGACCACGATCACCGGCACCCGGGCGAGCACTCCGTACGCCGCCAGCGTCCGCCCGAGCGCGGGCCAGCCGCCGGCCGCGATCCAGGCCGCGACGAGCATCGACGCGTTGATGACGAGGAAATGGACCCGGAAGCCGCTGGTCAGCGTCACGACGGCCGCGATGGCCCCCGCCGCCACGAGCAGGCCCAGGAGGGCCCGGCCGGCCGCGCGCCCGAGATGCGCGGGCCGCTGGCCGGCCCGTGCCAGAGCGAGCCCGAACCAGGCGCCGAAGAACGGCACCAGCCATGAGATCCCCAGGAGCGCCGCGCCGCCGCCCGCCGTGCGGCCAAAGAGCGCGCTCGACCACCCCTGCCGCTCTCCCACCACGCGGAGCACGGTCACTGCCAGGGTGATCAGGACCGGCCACCGGATCAGCGCCCACGTCCGGCTCACGCCGGCCTCCCGGCCGCCTGCGCCTGGCTCTCCCGCGCGAGCACGCCCTTGTCCAGGTGCACGACGCGGTGCGCGAAGGACGCGGCCTTCGGGTCGTGCGTCACCATCACGATCGTCTTCTTGAAGTCCTCGTTCAGGCTCTTGAGCAGCGCAAGCACCTCCTCGGCCGAGCGCGAGTCCAGGTCGCCGGTCGGCTCGTCGGCGAGCAGCAGCTTCGGATCGACCACGATCGCGCGCGCGATCCCGACCCGCTGCTCCTCGCCGCCCGAGAGCTGCTTGGGGAGGTGGCCCATCCGCTCGCTCAGCCCGACGATGCGGAGCGCGGTCTCGACCCGCTTCCGCCGCTCGGCCTTGGAGAGCGGGGTCAGGAGCAGCGGCAGCTCCACGTTCTCGAACGCACTCAGCACCGGAATGAGGTTGTAGAACTGGAAGATGAAGCCGATGTTCGCGCCGCGCCAGCGGGTCAGCTCCCCCTCGGAGAGGCGGGCGATGTCCGTCCCCGCCACCGTGACCGCGCCGCCGGTCGGGCGGTCGATCCCCGCGATCAGGTTGAGGAGCGTGGACTTCCCCGACCCGGACGGACCCATCAGCGCGAGGAACTCCCCCTCGGGGACCGAGAGGTCGATCCCGTCGAGCGCCTTCACCTCGAAGGAGTCGCGATGGAAGTACCGCTTGAGTCCCTGCGCCGCCACGATCATGCCCATCGGCTCATCTGCTCCTCACGCGGACGCGGCCGCCGTCCCGGAGTCCCGGGGCCTCGCCCGTGACCATCGTCTCGTTGCCGGCCAGGCCCTCAAGGACGACCACCCGGTCCCCCTCGGTCCCCCCGGTCTTCACGGCCCTCCGGCGCGCGACGCCGTCCTCGACCACGAAGACGGCCGCGCCCCCCTCGCGGACCGCATCGCGCGGGACCAGCACCCGCCGGGCGTCCGTCGCGGGGGGCTTCCCCTCCTCGGCGTCGAGGAGCACGACCCGAGCGCTCATCTCCGGACGGATGCGCTCGTCGGGCTGGAACACGAGGACCTTCACCTGCACCGTGGCCTTCTGCCGGTTCGCGGTGGGCGCGATCTCGTTCACGCGCCCCGGGTAGGGCGCGTCGGGCCAGCCGTCCAGGTAGATGCGCGCCGGCGCGCCGATCGGCACGCGGGCGAGGTCCACCTCGTTCACGTCCACCTCAACCTCGAGGTCCTTCGGATCGGCGAGCGTCACGATCGCGGTCTTGGTGAGGCCGAACCCGCCGGTGCTCACGATCTCGCCGGGCTCGGCGTCCCGCCGGAGCACGCGCCCGTCGATGGGCGCGCGGATGATCGTGAGGTCGATCTCCTTCTGGAGCGCTTCGACGTTGCGGCTGCGCGACTGGTAGAGGGCGATCGCCTGGTCCAGGTCCCACTTCGAGACGATCCCCTGCTTCTCCAGGCGCTCGAACCGCTCCTGCTTGAGGCGCGCCTCCTCGAGGAGCGCGGCCGCCTCGAGTTTCCGCGCCTCGAGCACGTCCGACTCGATGCGGGCGATCACCTGCCCCTCTTTCACCATGTCCCCTTCGTCCACGTTCAGCTCGACGAGCCGCCCGGAGACGACGGCGCCGACCGTGGCCTTCTTCCGGGCGGCGACGTAGCCGCCCATGCTCAGGATCGTGGCCGGTCCGGACGCTCCGCCGGCCGTCGCGAAGCCGACGCCGACCTCGACGCCGCGACCGTTCCACCAGCGCCAGCCGGACCACCCGCCGGCCGCGAGCAGGGCGAGCGTGAGCAGTGTGACGATGAGCGCACCGCTTCCGCGGCGCGCCGGCGGCGGGGGCTCGGGCGCGCGCGCGAGCGAGAGGGAGTCCAGCTCCCGGCGGAGCGCTTCCCGGTCGAGCATGGCGGGCGAATCCTACCAGCCGCCGCAAGGCGCTACCGCTCCCGGGTCAGGCGGACGACGACCCGCCGCCAGGACGGCCCGTCGCCCGCCGGGAAGGGCACGACCACGGCGCCCTCCGCGCCGACCCGCGCGCCCTCGGCGCGGAAGGCGCCGGGCGCGGTCACGCGAAGCGCCGTCTCGGTTCCGGCGGGCCCCTCGAGCTCGAGGCGGAGCCCGTCCCCCTCGGCGCCGCAGACCGGGACGCGCGGCCCCCGGCTCCGGTCGCCGGGCGCGGGGAGCGGGACGGGCGCCTCCACCTCCCAGCCGGGCCCGTGTTCCACGGTCAGCGTGGCCGGCGGCTCGAGCGTCGCCTCGGCGGGGCCCGGCGAGGTCGCGCCTGTCGGGAGCATCGGATCGAACCGCACGCGGATCGGCCCCGAGCCCGCCTCGATCCCGACCCGGAGCGTCCAGCGTCCGGGCTCGCGCGAGAGGCGGAGCGTGAGGCGGCGCGCGCCGAACGGGACGTGGCGGAGCGTCACGCCCCGCCACGAGGCCGGGAGCCGCGGCGCCACCACGAGCCGGTCCTCCTCCGCCCGGAGCCCGAGGAGCCCGCGCACGGCCGGCCAGAGGAGCCCGACCGCGGTGGAGAAGAGCTGGTGGGGCACGGCCGTGTCGAGCGGGCGGCAGAACTCCCCCGAGAGCAGCTCGGGGATGCACCCGTTCGCGGCGAGCGTCGCGAGGTGGGCGGTCGCGCGGAGGTAGGCCCACCCGGCGAGCGGGTGCCCGGCCCGGTAGCAGGCGAGCGAGGCGTACCCCGACAGGAACGGCCAGACCGCGCCGTTGTTGTAGGAGACCGGGTCGTAGAGCGCGCTCTCGCGCGAGAGGAACCGCGCGCCCCAGTCCGACATGAGCCCCGACGACGCCAGGCGCTCGGCCGACCGGCGCGCGCGCCCCGGAGCCACGTCCACGAGCGCGAGCCCGGCCGCGGGCCACGCGGTGCGCTCCCCGAGCGGCGTCCCGTCGGCGGCGATTCCATAGGCGTACTCGCCGGTCGCGTCGAGCCAGTACTTCCCCTCGAGCGTCTGCCGCGCGCGGGCGGCCCGGCCGGCGGCCGCGCGCTCCGGGTCGAGCCGCGCCCACGCCTCGAAGCCGGCCACCGAGAGGAACGCGAGCAGCACGTCCTGGTGGACCCGGCCGCGGAGCGCCCCCGTCTCGGCCGCGCCGAGCCCGGCGGCGGCGTGCTCCGGCACGCCGTCACCGTCGCGGTCGCTCTCGAGCGTGAACTTCGCCGCCGCCGCCGCAGGCGCGCGGAGCTCCGCGGCGATCGCCGGGTCGCGCGACGAGCGCGCGAGGTCCTCGGCGGCGACCAGGAAGAGCGGGCTCGTGTCGGCGTGGATGTACGCGTACGGGAACTTCTCGAACCAGGGGATGAGGCCGGCGCTCTGGGTGACCTCGTGCATCACCTTCCCGTCCGCGCGCTGGTGGCGCGCGAGGAAGGCGAGCGCCGCGCGCGAGAGCGCGAAGTCCCCGAGCGCGGTCGCGGCGAGGCTGTTCACCATCGCGTCGCCGCCGAAGAACCACCCGAAGCCCGGGCGTTCGGTGCGGCCCGCGGGCCCGAACCCGGCGACGAGCCCGCGGCCGAGGTCCGAGTTCTCGACCACGCACTTCTCGAGCGCGACCTTCCCCCATGCGAACGCCCGGTCGACCGCCGGGTCGGGCGTCTCGATCGTCAGCAGCTCCTCCTCGAGGCGCGCGTAGCGCTTCGCGGCCGCCTCCCGGCCCGGGTCCTCGAGCAGCGCACGCGCGGCGCCGAGCGCCTCGGCCCGGGGCCCGCGGGCGGCGGTGATCGCGACGCGGAAGGTCGCGGGCCGCTTCGCCTCGACGCGGAAGAGGAGCCGCGTCGGGTCCTCGGAGAGCATGTGCGCCGGCTCCTCCGAAGCGCCGGCCGCCTCCGGGCCCGCGAGCACGCCGTGGACCGAGCGCGTGCTCTCGGTGAGGAAGAAGATCCGCTCCTTGGAGTCGAAATACGCCTCCTGGCCGCCGAGCCCGGCGGGCCACATCGGCTTGAGCGCCGGGCGGAACTGGAGCACGAGCGTGAAGTCGCGCTCGGAGTCCGCCGCCAGCTCCAGCATCACGCCCGGCCGGTCGGGCGGCGCCCAGACCGTCTCGCGGACGGTGAAGAGCGGGTGCGCGTAGGTGCGCGCGACCTCGGACGGGCGGATCGCGACCTCCTGCACGAGCGCCGCGCCCGCGACCGGCGCGGTCCCGCCGCCGAGGTCGAAGGCGAGCCGGAGGTCGCGGAGCACCTGGTAGGGAAAGACCCAGACCTCGATCCCGCCCTCCTCGGTCCCCATCGCGATCGCGCGTCGCCCGCACACGTCCCAGAACGCGCCGGGCCGCGCGGGGTGGCGGAGCACGAGCCCGTCGGGGCTTGCGAGGACGGCCGACGCGAGCAAGGGGAGCCACCTCATGAGGGTGGCTTCCCTCGCGTCGCCAGGACCAGGCGCAGGACCTGGATCCCCAGGTGCGTCGGGTGCCCCCCGGAGCTGCGTCGGGCCGCACCAATCCCCCCGCGGCTCTTGAAGGCCATCTCCAGAGAACCGGACAGGCTGTCCCTCACGAAGGCCAGCGAGTCCATCAGGTTGCTCATCCCGGCGCCGTTGGGTCCGACGAAGACCGTGAGGGGCTCCAGGTCAACGGTCGACTGGGCAAAGCTCTTGTAGTTCCGGATTCGGACCTGACGAACCCGCGGGAAGGGCACGGCTGGCGGTGCAGAGCGGGAACGTCGCAGGCTCACGGTGGGCCAGAGTCTACGAAGCGGAGGCCTTGCGCGGGAAGCCCGCGGCTGCCATGGCGCGCCATCGGCTTCGGAGGACTTCCATGCGCACCACGCCCTGGGCCCTCGCCTTCCTCTCCCCTCGCTCGCCCGTGGTCGAGGAGAGCGTCCCGCTCTTCTTCAGCCGGCTGGCTCGGGGGCGAGCCGCGAGGCGGCCGATCCCGTTCGACGCCGGTCGGGGGCACCGTCGGCCTCGCCAGCGCGGACCCGCCGGGGCGGCCGGGCGACCAGGCCAGCGGCGGCCCGGTGGCGATCTCGGCGGACGGGCGCTTCGTGGCCTTCTCCAGCGCGTCGATCACGCTGGTGCCGAACGACACCAACGGCCGGAACGACATCTTCGTTCGCGACCGCGTCCTGGGCCGGACCGAGCGGGTGAACGTCACCTCTTCGGGGGCGCAGGGCGGACGGCGACGGTCGCGCTGGCGGCGCCGGACGATCCGGGCCGCGGTTGCGCGGCGGCGGCCTCGCTGGGCTTCGAGCCGGAGCTGCCGCTGGACGCGCGGCGGATCCCGCTGCAGCTCGACGCGCTCTTCGTGGTCTCGCAGCTCACGACCACGGTCTTCGAGGGCTTCCGCGGCCGGCCTGCTGGACGGCGCGGGCGGTGCGCGGCTCCGCGTGCACGTGCCGTCCGACCCGTCGCTCGCGGGGCTCCGCTTCTACGTGGCCGCGCTGGTGCTCGACGCCGGTTCTCCGTCCGGGGTTCGCGGCCTCTCCAACGCGCTCCCGGTGACGATCGCGCCCTGAGGAGCGAAAAGGGGTCAGGACCCCTTTTCGCTACCGCGGGGGCGGCTCGATGCAGAGGGCGCGGAGCTCGCGCGCCGCCGTGGCGGCGACCGGGTGCCACCCGATCACCTCCTCCAGCTCCGCCCGCGCCTCCTCGACCGGCCGGGCGCGGACCAGCGCCAGCACCAGGAGCCCCGGCCAGTACCCCCTGGTCGGCTCGCAGGCGAGCCCCGCGCGGATCAGCGGCAGCGCGTCCCGGAACCGCCCCTCGTCATAGAGGAGCCGCGCCGCCTCGAGCAGCTCGGCGGGCTGGCGGAACGGCCCGGTCCACGCGAGCCGCAGGACCGCGGCCCGGCGGCGCGCGGCGGCCGCTTCGGCCGCGCGCCCGAGCCGGTCCTCCGCCTCGGCGATCCCTTCCCACGCCGCGTCCAGGAACGCGTCCCCCGCCACGGCCCGCCCGAACGCCGCGCGCGCGTCCTCCGCCCGCCCGAGCTCGAGCAGCGCCCGGCCCAGGAAGAGCGCGCCGAGCCCCGATCCGCCGTCTCCCGCCGCGTCCGCCGCCTCGACGGCCGCGGCCGGGCGCCCGGCGCGCAGCGCGACCCAGGCCCGCGCCTCGTGCACGAGCGGCTCGCCGTCCGCGCGCGCGGCGATCCCGCGGAGCCGGTCCTCCGCCGCGCCCGCCCCCGCGCCCGCCG
>Ga0187892_10003260_pt1 | contig 29981 bp, 24 predicted proteins | sample MA1701073metaG_FD_139345 | JGI IMG/M metagenome (GOLD analysis project Ga0187892, IMG submission 139345) | Bio-ooze microbial communities from a basaltic lava cave in the Kipuka Kanohina Cave System on the Island of Hawaii, USA - MA170107-3 metaG ...
AGGCACGCTTCCAAGCACTGGCTTCCGGCAGAAATGCACGGACTCGTGCCGCGGCTTCCTTGGTTTGCTTCTCGAACGCGTCGGGCGGAATGCGTAACTCGGGATGTTCGTTCTGATCTTCCCGGCTCGTCCATTCCTCGGCGGAAGTCGCGCCAAAAGTGGATTGAATCAACCCAACCGGCGCGCCGATTCTCGGTTGCAGTTCGAGCGCGAAATATTGGCCGACCGCGGAGAACGCATCAGCAAACTGCGGCAAGCACGGCGTCCATTCACCGCCCTCGATGTCCGGCTCGGGGAACGCCGCCGTGTGACCAGCCACACGCAAGAGCCGAATCTGCGAACGCACCGACTCCGGCGAGTTGCCGAGTATGCCGGCGTAATTGTTGTCCATGTTGGACTGACCGGCGCAAAGCCACACGTCGCCGATCAGCACGTCGTTGAACTCGATGGTCTTGTCCGCTGTGACGGTGAACTTGTGCGGCCCGCCCGCTTCCATGGCGGGGAGGTTGACGCGCCATTTGCCTGCAGAATCAGCGATGCCGGTTGCCTCACGGTCGGCCAGCTTCACCGTTACCTTCGTTCCCGGCGTCGCCCAACCCCACACTGGGATCGGTCGTCCGCGTTGCAGCACCATGTGATCGCCGAAGACGCCGGGAAGCACGAGATCGGATTGCTGCGAACTGGCCGCGAACGAAGACGCACCCAGCATGAGAAGGCAAAGCAGCGCTCCCGCGATGTGTCGTTGCTTCGAGGGGTTCACGTTTCGAGCTTTCATCGTTGTGGCGATGCGTCAGCGGCCATCCACTGCGGCATGATCTTGTCCAACTCCGGCCAACTGTTGTGGCCTGTCCACGGGTTTACGAGCAAACGCTTCTCGCGCACCGATTCGTTGACCCGGCAAAAGGCATTGATGGCCGCGTGCGGCGGCGTGTGATCGTCGAGAAGTCCGACGCAGATCGCGACACGAGAGCGAATTCGCGGGACAAGATTGCAGGCATCGAAGTAGGCAAGGTCTTTGATCTGCTGCTCGCGTCGCGGACCGTCCGCAGGCACCGGTCCCCAGCCGCCGCCGTTGAGGGGACGCCAGTCAATCCGGCACAGGCCGGGCACAACCGCCAGCGCGCCGGCGTTTTGCGGGCGTAGCGACGCGGCGGCGAGCGCCAGACCTCCGCCCTGACTGACGCCGGTAATGTAGATGCGTTTCGGGTCAACCTCCGGCATCGCCGCGACGATATCGTAAGCGCGTGCGATCGTGCAGTAGGCGTAATAAAGCCAATGAGTCTCGCGCGTGTCGGCGGGTTGCATCGAAAGCGGAGCATACGCGACAGCGGCGCGCTTGGCAGCTTCTTCGTCGGGCAGGGACGGATTCCAGCCGCACACGCGGACGCCGAGTGTTACGCGGTCGTCGGCATCCTCACCGACCGGCATCCCATTCCCCACGGGCGGCAGGATCAGAACTGCAGGGTAACGACCCGGTTTCTTCGGCACGTGGAGGATGCCCCACGCGGGCCAGCCGTTGATGGTTTTGAATTCGACTTGATCGTCCACGCACTTGGATAGATCGGCGCGACGCGTGCGCTGCACGTCGTGCGGAACGGCGGCGAGCTTCTTCATCGTGTCGTCCCAGAACGGGTCGAAATCGGCCGGCTTCCACGGCGGCGCGACGGTGTCCATGCCGTAACAGAAATAACAACCGAGTTGACGGACGGCGTTCGTCCCATCGAGCAATCGCATCTGAGCTGAGTAGAGACCCGGCTTCGGTGGCTTGAACGACCACGAGAGTTGCGTCTCCTTTTCGGCGATCGTCACGACTTGCGTCTGCGTCACGGTCGCCGGCGATGTGCCAGCATAGAGCTGCGTCGCGATCAGTTCCGCAGTGCCCTTGAACGAGAGCCCAAACAACAACTTGGCGGGGAAGCGCAGCCGCACGTCCTCGTTTGCCCGGTAGTTGGCCTCGGGTGGCGTTGCGCTCGCCGCGATCACGAGCGCGTCGCCGACGGTCGGTTTGGCGTGGAGAACCAGGCGTTTGTGCCAGGCGTTGGCGGAGTTGTAATAAAAGCCGAGCGTCAGCCCCGAAGCGCCGAACGCGTCCTTGTCGCATCGCACGCCGTAGCCGCCGCCGTACTGGTTCTCGTCGTCGCTGAGGACGTTCGCGCCGTCCGCGAAGAAGTATTGCGGACTGGCCTTTTCGAGCTGACTGCCGTCGCTTGCATCGCGTCCCGTGCGGGCGTTGATGATGCGAACGATGTTGGTCGGCACGGCGAACAACAAGAAGGCGTTCTTGCTGTAGCTGACGGCATCCACGAGGACTTGATCGGGCTTGAATGTCCAGGTCTGGCAGGCCTCCTCGCCGCGGGAGGCTATCGTGCCATCGGCCTGCAACTCGGGTTTGCCCGGCACTCCGCGCGCGCCGCCTTCCAGATACAACCACGCGCCCCCCTTGCCGGCCACGAGCGGCGTCACCGCGTCGTGCGTGCCTACCTTCAAGCTGCTGATGTTGCCGTCGGGAGCAAAGGTGATCTCGTAGTTTTCGGTGCGAACTCGGATACCGCCATCCGGCAAGCCATCACAGCTCGCGCCTTGAGTGACTGCGCCCTTCTCGTAGCCACCGTTTTCCTGCGTGCCGACAAAACGCGCGTTCGATGTGAGAAGAACCGTGCGCGGTGTTCCCTCGAATCGCACGCTGGCCGGACCGACCCACGGCGTCGTGCCACCGGCGGTCGCCTCTAGTTCGAGCCGAAATTGAATCGGCTTCCCGGGATCAAGAACAGCGAGAGAGTGATCGGCGACCGGCAACCAAGCATCCTTCGGCGATTGGCGAACTTTCCAATGCACCGAGCAGCCGTTTGAAATGGTCGTGGCGTTGACGGAGATCCATCGCTTCACGCCGTCGGCCGGGAACCAGTCGCTTTCGGCGAAGCCATTGGTGAATGCGCAGGGTGTCGCGACCATGGCCGGCGAGCGCGGCAGATCGTTGGTCGGAGAAACAATCACAATCTGGTCGAGGCTCGCGCCCCACAAGATCGTCGTGCCGCCGATGTCAATCTGATGCGCGCCGGCGTTGAGTTGGAACGGCTGACTCCACACCCAGAACCAGCCTTTGGATGAGGCGTCGCATTCGGGAGTCAGTTGACCGATTGCCTGCCCATCCAGCGACACACCCGCCGGGCCACAGTATCCATTTGGCTTCCATCCGCGCAACCCGAGCCGGTATTCGCCCTCTTCGACCGCCATGAACTCGAAGTGAAGCCCCCCAGCATGGCGTACCACGAGATGACCGCCCGCATCATCGAGCACCTTGGCGGTGTCCGCGCCTACAAGGCTCACGATTGCTGCGTGTTCGCATTCAATCGCGATGGGCGCGCCCGGCTGTTGTTTGATCGAGCTTGCGAGCGTCAGGCCGCCGGCTTTGGCGACGACTCCTTCCAGCCTGGAAAATCTGATCGGCAGTTGCTGCTCGTAAACATCATCCGCCAGGGCTGAGACGACGCACAGCCCGGTGAGCGTGGTGAAGCAGGATAAGATATGGGATGGTGTCACCTGCGTTACCTTGATTTCCACCAACTCGGTCAGCGGACAAAACCTAATTCACGGTTGTTCCTCGAGTACAATCATCCGGTAATTCCAATCGGTCATCGGGAAACGAAGCTCGTCGCCGGCGAGCGTGGCGGTTTCGGCGGGGTTCGGCGGATACTCGGGTTTGTCGCCGTTCATCTTGAAGCCGGTCGAATGGACGGCGTTGACGGCTTTGATCTTCGCGCCGTCTTTGAAGCCAAGCTTCTTCAGATCCACCTTCGCGACCATCTCGCCTTTCCAGTCACTCTCGTTGCAGAAAATCCCGACGGCGCGATGTGGCAAAGTTTCGTCGGTCTCCTCGCGCGTCCAGAGCCGCCAGTATTGGGAAGAGATGTTCAGTGGCTGCCGGATGTACCACGAAACAAACTGACGATCCTTCAATCCCGTCGCAGCTTGATCGCGCCAGTACGGCATGAAGCGGTAGCCGCAGCCGTACAATTCGTACCGACGAATCGCCTGGTCGTCACGCAGGCTGGCCTCATTGCATCCGCCCATGCCGAACCCGCCCGCAAAAATCACCGGACAATCGTGCAGCAACATCAATCCGGCCATGTGGTCCGCCAGATTCTCCGGGCCGAACTTCTTCGCCGTGTCCGCCGTGATGCGGTTTTGGCCGAGCCACCAGAGTTGCGGGCCGAAGTTGTGGCCCATGTATTCAGCGCGGAATATTTCCGGCGTCAGCACGCCGCGATAGGTCGGCTGCTGGGCGTTAATGCGGCTATTCAGATTTTCGCCGTCGAAAAACACTTCGCAGAAGGCCATGTACGACATGTTGGGCATGCCGCTGTCGTGGATCATCGCCACACCGTCGGGATACGTGTGACGACAGAGCGTGTAGAGCCGCTTCGTCACCTCGCGCAACGCAAGCAGCGTGCTCTTTGCCGCCACCGTGCCATCGTCGCGACGGATGCCGGCACCGGCGTATGGATTCGCAGAGGGCCGTGCCTGCACCACGTCGTAGTACCAACCAGCAAACGGAGCGCGCCGGAACAGCTCGTGCATTTTGTACATGATCCAGTCCCGATACGTTTTCGAGGCGTACGTGACCGTGATCATTGAGCCTGTGTTGCCGATCTGATCGCGCCAGCGATCGTCGGGGTTGATCAACCACTCGTCGCCGAACTCCTGCACGTCGGGATCATTGACGGGGATGGCGTCCGTGTTCATGTACGGCTGGTAACGCTCCCAACCACCGAAATCGTAGCGCGCGCCTATGCACGGGCCGTTGAAATAACCCTTGGACCAGTCGAGGTCGCCGACGTTCCACTCTGGCCCCGGATACCACGCGAAATACGCCGTTCGATGCCCGCGCGTCTGTTCGCGGAACGTGCGCCATTCCTTCACGCGCGTCGGTGTCGCGTTCCAGCCGAACTCGATCGTGTGCGGCTTTTTCAACACGAGCGGTTTGTCCACGAGATTGTAACGCATCGTGCCGCCGTCCTTGCCGGGATGGAGTTGCATCGTGGTCTGCAGATCTTTGACGTGAAACGTCGCCAGCGTTTCGAGGAACGTCTGCAACCCGCCGTCGCCGTTGCCGACCCAGATCGGCAGAATGGCGCTCTTCAGGAATGGTTTGTCCGGGAATGCTCCCGTGCCGATGAGCGAGTACTCGCCGGTGTTCACGACATCGCTGAACTCCTTCGTAAAGTTCTCCTCAAACACGAGCGACTTGACTTCGACCTCGCCCTGTACGGGCGCGAGCATCAACTTCACCCAGGTGAACCCGTCGAACTCCGTCTCCACATCGGCGGTGATCTGAAGATTGCCGACCGTCACGCTGCGTTTGCCGGCCATGCGCACGCCGCGCTTGTCGGTCCACTCGAACTTCGCTTTGAGTTGATCCGTGGAGAACGCCGTGCCCGCCGCATCACCGACCAAACGCATCGGGCCTCGCAAAAGCGGGCGACCGCCCGGAGTCGGCGTCATCGGGTTGTCGTGGTTCGGGTTCACTTCGATCTGCGCCGGAAGCAGCGACTCGCCCCACCGATAGATTCGACCCCACACGCACACTTCGTTGTTGCCGCGCAGTTCCATTTTTGTGAACGGATACGGCGGACGTTCCGGATCGTCCGCGCCGATGGTGTTGTTGATCCATGACGGCAGCGGCTTGACTTCAAACGCCTGCTTCGCGGTGTCGAGCAACTTGCCTTTGTGCGTGAACTTGATCGTCGCCTCGTACTTGCCCGGCGGGGCGTTGGAAGTCGAAACCTCGAACGTGTGCGCGTAGAACTCGAAGCCGGTCGCCTTCTGTTTCACGATAGACTTGCCAGCACTCTTCACTTCCAACTCGGCGGTGATCTCCTTGGCCGGCACCTGGCTCAACGCGTCGAAGTCGGCCTCGAACTTCACCAAGTTCCAACTCGGGTACTTGCGGAAATAGATGCTCGGGTGATCGGGTCGGAAGAGTGGATGGCCGGAAGCGTAGATCAGCGCGTTGTTCGCGAGGCTCGTGATGCGCAACGTGACGTCGCCCGTTTCGGGTTTGGTGACGCGCGCCTGGAACGCGTATGGCGCGCTGCCGTGAGCGGGCACTGCGATCTCCCGGGAATCTTTGATCTCGCCGGAGTTGCTCGTCATCTCGACGCGGACTTTCACGGGTTGCGCGCCGGAATTGATGAGCTTGCCGGCAAAGTCGAGGTTGCCTTGTGCGAGGTTGCCGATCTGCTGGAGTTGAAACACAACATCGTCGGGCGCGGCGAAACGAATCTCGCCAGCCGGCACGAAGTACAACTCGTGGTTCGGACCGAAGTGATTGCCGTGCGCCCAACTGACGGTGCCGGAGAGAATCGTTCGCCACATCCGCAGGAAGTTGATGTGAAGCGTTTCGCCGGGCTTCGGTGGTTGCATTTTCAGATCGGCGAACGGAATCGAGCCTTCGAGTTTCCATCCATCAAGCGTGAGCGTCGAGGCGGTGATCCATTTCGGATTGAACTGAAGATCGCGGCCTTTCTCCTGCGAACCGGGCGCGCGTCCGCTATCACTGAACTCGTAGTGCGTGTTCATTCCGTTGACGATCATGTGATACATGTCGCCGCCGGGAAATGGCTTGTGCACGTCGATGAACAGCACGTCGTCTGCGTCCACATCGGTGTCGAACCCGGGCTTGGTATTCTTCAACATCGCAGCGATGATCGGTTCGTTGCCCTTGACCTTGTCAGGCGGCGGACAGTGGTAGGCAAAGTACAGATTCTTGTCGTCGTACATCAGGCGGATCGTGTCCTTCACGTCCCACGGCTTGCCGGTGCCGATCCAAAACACATAGGAATCGCCAGCCGTCTCATCCACGAACCCGCAGATCTGCCCGGCGTTGTCCCATTCGCCCGCGTCGAAGATGCCGTCGATCTTCGGCGGCTTCGATGTGAATGCCACGCTCGCGAGCTTCGGTAACGCGATTTTTGCTTCGAGATAGTAAATCTTCGTAATCTCGCCCTGCGCCAGCGGACGCCGGTAGATCGCGATGTTGTCGAGTATCTTGTTCGTGCCCGGGCCCGGCCCGAGTTGCCCCACCACGAGGCGGTCGTAGCTGACCGGCAACGCGACGCCATCCTTGCTGCCGAGCAATTTGCGGTCGAGGTACAGCGACACACGAGAGGACTTTTTCTTGGCGTCAGTTTCCCAGTTGACCACGACGTGATGGAAAAGTTGCGGGTCAACAAATGGCGATTCAACGATCGCTACGCCATTGAGCACGACGGCGAGCGTGCCCGGCTTGTTCTTTTCGACGGCGAGCGACCCGGCTTTGCCATCGAGCACCACCAGCGTCTCGCGCGAGGATTTCGAGATGTCCCAGTTTTTCCCCTGCGCGAACAAGGAGATCGCTCCGTTGACTGAGTCGACCACGCCGGCTGCAGGCCATTCAACCGCTTGGTCGGTCGCGCCCGTGGGCAGTTCCTTGACTGCGCCGTACATCGGATACGACGCCACGGCAAACGTCTCCGGCGACAGCGTCTTGCCGCGCGCTTGACCTTGGGGTGTCGTCGCGTCAAGCGCGTTGACCTTCTCGCCTTGATGCGCCGCGTCCCACCAGGTCATGTCGAACCAAAACGTGCGATCCGCCTCCCACGGCTCGAGCGCGAACAAGCTCGACGCGGAACAACAGAACACGATGAGGAGCGAGAGAGGATGGCGGATCATGGCGACTCCTTTCATTTGGTATCGGCGGCAGTGAGGCATGGTTCGGCGACAGAAAATAGGGGATGACCGTCGCCGGGGAAAAATCCTGCTTGCCAGTACACGCCGCTGCAAACCCGCTCGAGCGAACCGTCGCGGACGAAGCTGTGAGTCCATTCGTTGAGCGCACCAATTTCGGGGAAGCTGATGTTACGGAGTGCGGTTCGAAATCTTCTTTTCATCACTGTTGCTGCTCCGTCGCATGGATTCGGGTCCGACTCCGTTGTGCGCCTCTGGCTGCTCGAAAGTCTGTCGGAATGGGCCGAGCCCACGGTTAGTCTTCTATGACTGTTCTCGTTAATAGCAAGCAGAAACCGCATGACAGAACCATCGAACTGCCTTCTTCCAGAACTCGCATGTACGTGCTTGGTCGGTGCCTGGCTGCAAGCGGTGGTCATCCGATTGTCCCGAGGATCTGATAGTAAAAACCGCCCAGTGCCGCCACTCCACCCTGAATCTTCTCCGCTGCGTTCATGCTCATAAAGGTCGTTGGAGTGTCGATGCAGGAGTCTGTGAAGGCTGACCGAGCGCGGTTTGGTATCCACTGCCCGTTTTTCTCCCTTGTTTCATCGCACTATCCTTCCAACTCATTTCTCCCATCAACATTCAATACGTCAAGGTCAATGCGCCCCCGTTGTTTGAAGAGCCGTGGTGCGAATGGTCTCAGTGCCTAGCCTAGGTGGACTCGTGCCGCAGCAAACCGCGGTCGGCCAATGACACGATAACGTCCCGCATCGCCAGCCGATCCAGCCACGGCCGCGGAATCCCACCCTCGGCGTAGAACGCCCCCGCCAACTGACCATACACCGCTCCCGTCGTGTCGGCGTCGTCGCCGAGATTGACGGCAAGTAGGCAGCCGTCGCGGAACGAATCGGAGCGGTGGAATGCCCACAGCGCGGCTTCAAGGGACTCCACCACGTACCCCGAACCACGGATCTCCGGCGGCTCGCGTCGCTTGAACGAGCCCGCCGCGATCTCGTCGATCTCGGGCGCGAGCGGATGGTCCTGCCAATGGCCGGCGATCAATCGACACCACGCCTTTGCCACCGCACTCACAGGTGCTTCAGCAGTCTTTCCGCCGACTGCGCGATCTTCACGCGATCTCCTTCGCGCACGTCCTCATAATGGACGAGCTTCATGTAGGTCGGCAACTCAGCAGAGTAGAGATAAAAAGGGAGCAGCACACCATCCGCAGCCTCCCGGTTTCGGAACAGTGCAATGTTGAATTCTTCCTTGCAGACTTTGGAGATCAGGTAGTCCGGTGAGAAAACACAGATCACCTTTCGCGATTGATCGAGAGACTCGGAGATGTGCTGCTGCCAAGCAGACCCAGGGTGCAACTCCAGCCGGTCTACGAAGACGCTCAAGCCAGGTCGACGGCTCCTCAACTCCGTCACAAGATCATCAACTTCCACCTTGTTCTTGTGGGAGTAGCTAACGAAAAGATCGAAGCGGAAGCTTGGATGCTGCTCGCCCAAGAGGGCATCGGCGTGTCGTCGCTTGACGCGCGCGAAAGTTTCGCGGAGCGATTGCGAATCGCCCGAGTCGCGGATGACGATCTTGATGCGCTCCAGAGGCAACCCGGCAGACAACCAATGCACCGAGGCGTCCGTCAGCGCCTCGAGCATCACCTCCGGCGACTCGCCCTGGTCCCCCGAGGCGAGCAACGGCATTGCGACTTGGGAAATCGGTGGGCTTCCCGTCGTGAACGATGCTGCGGAAAATGTCCCCAACGACCTCCGGCGCTTTCCCGCGGTGCCACGGCTCGAAGCACAGGAGGCGGTGGAAGTAGACACCGGGTCGTGCGATTGGGTGGGACAGCCAGCAGCTTGAGAACCGCCGGAGGTCAACCTCCTTGTCCTTGGCGTGGTCTGCTACCGAGACGCCAACGCGGGCGAGCGCCCCGATCAAACTGGTGCGTGTCGGGATGTAATCATCGGGAAAGGCGGACACAATGAGGACGTCGACTCGCTCGCGGACCGGCAGGGACGCGAGGTCCCCCACGAACAGCATGACGAACCGTTCGCTCCCCTTATGCCGAACGGTGATGGTGTCGATCAGTTCCATGCTGGCCTCCGCATTGAGTAGGTGTGAGCGGTTGCCCTCACACCCCCCAAAGTACCGTGCGTGAGAGTTTCCCCTCACGGCTCAAGCCTTCCTAAGACCGGTCCGATGAGCGCCAGCCCAGCAATCCGTTCCGAGTTCGAGTCCATTCGATTGCATCATACGCCTGCTCATGCCGCTTGCACGGCTTTTTGCGGGCTGTATCGTTGACGGGCAACAGCGGCTGACCACGTTCCTCTTGATGTTGATCAAGTTGTACCAGGTGCCCAGGGAGGTCGAGCAGGAGACCGCCCCCGCGTGCAGCATATCGCGGAGCGCGCTTCGGGTCTCGATCAAGCAGTGGAAGGTTCATTGCGTCGTTTGTTTTTCCTTCGCTGCCGTGAACTCATGGAACGGCTTGTCCCAATCCACATGCGGCGACACTCCCTCAGCGCGGCGCGGTCGGGCAAACTTCGCAGCCGACGCCGGTATGTTGGACGAAGCCGCCGTTTTCGTCGAACTCGAAGCTGATCATCGGATTACAGACCCTTGAGAGCGTGACCGCTCGCGCCCCGGGTATTGCGATTCCAAGCGGATTTGCCACAGCAGTCTGACCCGCCAAGCCATTCGACAGGCAGCAAACGTCAGCGCGCGCCCGCAGCGTCTGATAAACTTCTGGACTGGGATGCTTGGCGTCTCCCGCGAACAAAACAGCTTTCGGACGAGGATCGCGGGAGCACAAATCGAGGTAGTTGGCCACGCCACGCCTCGGATGGATAAGGAGAGCGTTCGACGCCCCGTGGTGGGGTACTTTCAACAGGAGTGCTCGGGGCAATTTACTCTCCCGGTATCGGCGCGTGGCGCTCGACCAGTTATCCTTCAACGCATCGCTGCCCAAGAGCAGCACGCTACTTCCATATCGCAACGCCAAGACGGTAGACAACAGGTTCGGGTCGGGCAATCGCTTGAGACGCCCGGCGGCTCGCTCCCGGTATGTCTGCACGAACCGATTCTTGACCAACTCCTCGGGACTCAGGATATACAACGTCACCCCGTCCACCTGGATCGGCTTCACGTTGCTGTGAAGCTGCCTCACATCCAAGTTGCGTTTAGCGACCGCCCCGTAGAGGTCAACCAGGAACTCTGCCCAGCCTCGTTTCAGGTCGTGAACAAACTGCCGCACGGGGCTGGGATAATTGTCCGTTTCAGTGATGCAGTAGATGAACGCCTCCACGTCCGACGTGCTGTGCCAAAACGATTCGATGTCAGGATGCGACTCGACAACGGGAATGAGATCGACACCATGGTCAGCGTGGGGATGGCTCAGGCAGACAAAATGGATATGCTTTCCGGCTGTTAGGTCAGCAATCGGCGGTCGTCCGCCGTGCGGGGTGGGGTGGCCGTCAACAATCCCAAGCCCACCGTGCGGAAACGTGATCAGAATCGTTTCGCCATCGCCCGATTCGTAGAAATCAACTCTTAGCTTTCCCGAACTTCTTGAAGATGAGGGCTCGTTTTTGCTTTCGCTCTTCATCCAGATCAATGCTATCCACAAACGAATCGGATGGACGCGCCGAAGGCCGAAAGCGGTAGCCGACGATGGGCACGCCATCGTTCACTTGGATTTCGACCTCGTCCATCTCAAACGGTTGATTCTGCGCCACGATCCCGCTCATACGAAGACGGTCCGTTGGCAGGTAGTATTGGATCGGTTGGTCGTTCTCGACAAATGCCACGCGGGACTCAGTCCCTTGTTTCTCGATCAGAAGCCCACGCAACCGGCGCAGCACCCGTTGGCGGATATTCTTGGGCTGCTTGCCGGGTCGGCCACTCGCTTCCGGCGTGCGCACCCGGATGCTCTCCACTGTCACCCCCGCTTGCGGCACTGTGTACGCGATACCCGTCTCCAACGGCTCGGCAATCGCCACCGCGCGCCCCGCTGCACTGCCTGAAATCATCACTGCGCTCATTTGATCACCATCGCTTTCATCAAAGCCGCCTCTTGCTTTTCCAACTCCCCAAAATGCGATCGGAACGATTCTGCCGGTGGATCAGTCTCAACCAAACCCAACTCCATCATGATCGCATGTGCCGCCTTGATTGCGATCCGGTCCGCCTTCTTGTTGAGCCGTTCCATGCGCGCCCGTTGCTCACGCGTTGCCCCAAAACTCGGATTGAATCGTTGCACCGACACCTTCTCAAATGTGACCGGGCGCACCAACACGTGAAAATCTAAACTGCCGGACGCGAAATTCAAATCCAGATTCTTGCGCGCCGGCACCATCCCGACCGCCTTGGCCAATTCATCCTGAAACGTCCCGCCGAGGTGCAGGCTCGCCTTCGACGCCGCTTCGTCCGACTTCATCGGCCAGTACGATTTGGTCACAAAGCCCCGCGTCATCACGCTCTGGGGTTGAAGTAGATCGTTCACCAACTGAGCCAGCCCTTCCGCAACCTTCTCAAATCGTGTCCCGTCGGCGCCGGGAAATTCCTGCGCCACGCTCATCTCGTGCGTGTCAATCGTCGCCGTGATTCCTTCTTCGGGAATCTCCAGCTTTGCCCCCGACACCTTGACCTCGGCGGTCATGAAATCAAACTGTTTGCTAGCTGCCAAAATCAACTCGCCACACTTGTCGAGGTAGCGATAGCCGCCTTCGTAGGTCTGGCGGAAATGCAGGCTGAGACGCTCCCAACTCATGGGCTGCCACCATAGGCGATACCCACCAGTGCCGCAAGGCCGAAAAACCTTGCCACTGCGCGCCTCATGCAGTGATCTCCTGTGGCGGCTGTCCGTGGGTCAATTCTGGGTGAGTCTGGGCGATTCATTCGTCTCCAAACACGTCGATCTCCTGCTGCCAAGCTTCTTCACCAAATCGTTCCTTCGTGATCGGGCCGTAGTGAAGACGGACCAGCTCCTTGTGCTCCGGTTCCCAGTGCAAGCCGCACGTGGGGCAATAGAGGGCAACGGGATCATAAGCCCGTTGCCCGTGGAATTCGTAGGGTTCGCCCACCGCGATAATGCACGGCTTTCCGCACACCACACAATCTGCCTGTTGCTTTTCACCGATCACCCGATAATCGCCCCAGCGCGAAAGTCGTTTCCAAGATGCCTGAAAGTTCTCGTGTTCCCATTCCCATACGTTCCGCATCGAGCCTTCGTCGTCGAACAACAAATGTCCCACGCCCAGGATGAAGCTCTCGAAGTATCGGCAGGCGAAGGCCCGAGTGATTCCCGCCCGAGGTAACTTAGGATTTTCCTTAGCTCACCTCTCGCTGGCGACGGTTCGCGGCGGATGGGCACAGCGTGGGTCGGCGGGCGGCGGATTGAGCAGGGTTTGGTATTGTTTGCCGGCGTCCATCGCCTGCTTCATCGCGTCGTAGATTTCGAGGATGACGCGCTTGGTGCGGTAGTCGCCGTTGTGCTTTTCCTCGTCCTTTCGTTTGACGATGGGGAAGGTGTCGAGGGATGTAGGCGGCGTCGGCGCAGGACAAGCCGTAGAGGTGGAAGTAGGCGGCGTCGAGTTCGCAGCGCAACAGGAAACGCCGCGACTCGTCCCAGCGAAACGGCGGGCCGTCGTAGCCGCAGTCCTTCGCAAACGCCTCCAAGTCCCACGCCGTGTAGGTCAGTTCCAGCACATGCGGCAACAGCCAGTCCCGCAGCGCGCCGCCTGCCCACCGGCAGGGTTCAGCGTATCTTTCCGGTGGGAGCATGGGCAATTGCTGAACGATGAAAAAGTTTAGATTCCCTCCGGCCAGCTTCTGCCGAGTTGCGTAGTCGAAAACAAACGAGTTTGCGCAGGCGACAAATGCGAATCGAAATTCAACGCGCTTGAGGAGGCATATCGGTGCAGAATTGCCGGCTGCGACACCGGGAATCACCGTAAAAACGGCGTTACGGCTGTTGGTCATCACGTTGGTCATTCCGCGAAATACGAGAAACCAACGCGAATCAGAAATGTCCCCGCAAGCAACCTTCAGATCCGTCTCGGTGACCCAGAATCGTGGAATCATCGGGAAGCTTGGATCAGGCTGACGTTGTCGCGAAGCACGCGCAGTCGAAGTCCGTTGGAGACGAAACCCCAGAGACGATCCTTCGAGCGATTGAGGATTTCCTGCACGAGGCTGTGAGGGCTGGTGCGAGCCGCCCCCGCGACGCCAGCGGCCCGTCGGTCGAGGTCAACGCGACAGCCGACGAGATGGATCGGGATGTTTTGCCAGCCGTGGGAAATCGGGTACGGTTTCCCCTCGATCTCGATTGTCTTGGCCGCCGGCAACCGACCGTACTTGAGTTCCTCGATGAGCGGCAGCAGCCAACGCTCGCGTGTCTCGGTCGTGGCCAGTTCCTTCTCCGCGAGCTTCGCCATGGCCACCTTGAACGCGGCCCATGCGCCCATGAGACGATTCCAAGAGCGATTGATCGCCTCGTTGAGTTTCTCGCCCGAGAGGTGGTACGACTCCGGGGTCAAACCCTCCAGCCCCTTGTCCCCGTCCGCGATCCGCTGGAGCAGGTCGGCGGGCAGAATCGCTCCCTCGGTCTGGATGGTGGTGAAGAGGTTGCGACGGCTCGTTTGCATCGGCGGTCCAAGCTCAGGTCTTCGGCAGATACACGTAGATGCCGAGCACGTCCGGCGGCAGTTTCGGCTCGACACGATGGCTCACGCCTTTGGTCTGACTGGCGACGCGAACCCGCTGGTGGGCATCGAGCAGCTCCTGGCCGCGTCGCTTCGCGACTTCATCGAGATGCGGACGCAGGTGATCGAAGGCCGAGACGCGCGGCCTCCTCGGGGATGAAGACCACCTTGGCATAGCGAAGCCCTTGCTCGTACACCAGATCGTCGTATTTGCCGTCCAGCGACGCGGTCAGCACGAAGTTCACGGGGATGCGATCAAGCCGCGCGACCCAGAAGGGGATACTCTTGGTGTAGGTGTAGATCAGCAGGTCGGATCGCCGCTCAGCGAGTAGGAGCCACGCGTCGAAGTAATTCTGGTCGAAGAAATCGCCCGAGGCGTTGGGCCGCACCGTCGCCGCCTCCGACGGTAGGTCGCGCTCGATCAGTTTCGCCATCCCTTCGGCCGTTCCCTCCTTGCGCAGCAATTCATAGTTGCGCCATCGGGATTCGCGGACGTTGGGCGCGATCTCCTGCGATGCGCTGTAGCAGCGGAAGGTGGCGTTGGGCCCGTCCTTGATCTTGCCGGTGAAACGGTCGGCAAAAGCCAGGCAATGGAGCGCGCCCGTGCAGGTGTAACCGGAGGGTAAGCTCAACGTGTGCACTCCGATGCCCGCCTTCGCGTTGCGATGATCAAAGGCCAGTCTTCGCCCACCCTCCTCGGTATCGCCCATGATGGTTTTCATAGGCGCGTACTCTCGCGCGGACCGAAAGAGAGTGAATGCCAAGCGGCAGGGCGGCGCATGGCAATCGCGTATCACAGAGGCACTCGCTTCTACCCCGCCCCGGCTATGACGTGTACCGCGACCTGCTCGCCGCACTCGACCTCGACGCCTTCGCCGCCGCGCTCACCGCCTGGCTCCAAGCCCAAGCCGGTCTGTTGCCCAAGACACTGGCGCTGGACGGCAAAACCATCCGCGACACGCTCGGCGCGATCATCAGCCTGGTCGATCACGAAACCGGCGTGCCCGTGGCTCTCCAGGTCGCCCCCGGCAAAGGTCACGAGTTGACCAAAGCCCAGGAACTGCTGGCCGATCCCCAAGTCGCCCTGGCCGGTTGCACCGTCACCGCCGACGCGCTGCATTGCCAAGACCAGACCGCCCAGATCCTCACCCAGGTCAAAGGCAACCAACCGACCCTGCAAAACCGAGCCGAAACCGTCGTCCCGCTCGCCACCCCCTTTTTGTCCAGACCGACAACGCCCGCGGGCGGGTCGAAGTCCGTTCGCTGAGCACCGCCGCCGTCGAACCCACCGCGGTGGCCTTCCCCGGAGCGCGTCAACTAGCGGCGACCCTCGGCCAGAGCACGCACAAGAAAAGCGGCCAGACCACGGCCTTGACGCGCCACTTCATCACCAGCCACCCCGCAAGCAGTTTGCCCGTGGGTCGGTTGGCTGCGGCCATTCGCGGACATTGGTCCGTGGAGAATCAGAATCATCGACGGCGCGATGTCTGGTGGGGCGAGGATCGGTGTCGGTTGCGTCGGCCCAACGCCGCCTGTGCTTTGGCGTTATTGCGTACCGCGCTGCTGGCGCTGGTGATCCCCACCGGGCGACCGATGCCGGAGTTATTTGCCACCGTCGTCGCCCGCCCGAGCTTCGGCCTCCACCTCCTCAGTTCTAAATGACTTCCAACTCAGAACCCGAAGATTCTGCCAGACTTGCCCAGACTTGCCAGGCGCGTGCTGCAAGCGGCGGTCCGACTGAAATCGCCGGAAAGTCAGAGAGCGTGTCCCTGCGGACACGCTCCCAACGTTCCAATGCTGCGACGCGCTTCCGCCTATTTCGCCGGCTCGGTCTCGGCGGCTTTGTTCTTCCTGGGGCCACCGCGCGGACCGTGCTTCCTGGCATCCTCCAGGACCTTCTTCTGCTCGTCGGTGAGCAGGGATTTTACCTGGTCGATCGCCGCCTGACGTTGCGGTTGGAAACCGGCCATGGCCTGCTGCAGTTTGTCGGCGGCTTCCTTGCGTTTGGCGCGATCGTCCGACTTGCGCGCTTCCTGCATCGCCGAATGGGCGGCGTCGATCTCCGCTTTGTGGGCGGCGACGTATTCCTCGCGGGCCTTGAGGAAACTCTCCTCGATCGTCTTGTACTTCGCCTTCTGGTCGTCGGTGAGATCGAGCTTCTCGACCAACGGAGGCGGCAAGAGATGTTCCATGCGCTCCGTGCGAGGGCCTTTGCGATGCGGACGGTCTCCCGCCGCGCCTGGTTCGTCCCCGGCTCGTAACCCTGGCGCGGCCAGCAGCAACGAACCGCCAATTGCGATCATTATGAGTTTATTCTTCATTTCTTTCCTTTCTTTGCGTGACGTTCAGACCCGGTCTGACGCTGGCTGTTTGCGTGCCTCCTATGGTGTGGTTGGCGGAGGCGACGACGGCGGGGGGCCTTCGGGACGCCCTGGGCGTTTCCCGTGCGGCTTCCCGCCGAAACTTGGTGGGGGCAAGGGATGCGGGTTGCGCGCGAACTCGGCGAACTTCGGATTCCCTTTTTCATCCAGTTCCCGCCGGTATTGCTGCAACTGCTCGCGAATCTGCTGCTTCTGGTCGTCCGAGGCTTCCGGCGGCACTTGCGATTTCAATTCCCGCGCGCGCCGGAACACCTGCTGCTCGATCTCGCGCCGCTGTTGGAAGTAATAGCGCCGGATCCAGCGCATCTGTTCAGGCTCTGGCTGCAAACCGAGCTCCTCCAGCCGCGTCTGGAGTTCCTGTTCGGCGCGGTCCCTCAACTCCTTCTCGCGCTGGTGGAACGCCGCTTGTTCCTCCGGTGACAACTTCTGCCAATGCTGCATCCGCTCGCGGATCCGTTCCCGTTGTTCGGACGGAATCTGCTCGAAACGTTCCAGTCCCCGGCGCAGCCGCTCGCGCTGCTCGGGTTTGAGGCCGTGGTCTTGCTCGAACTTCGTAAGGATTTCTTCGCGCTGCCCGGGCTCGAGCTTCGACCATTCGTCGAGCAGCTTCAGGAACCTCTCCTGTTCCTCCGGCTTGAGCGAATGGAAAAACCGGCCATGCTCGCGCGGTCCCTTGCGCGGAGCAGGCGGTGGGTCGGCGGGTGTTTGCAATTCCTGTGCGCGCCCCGCGGTCGCAAGCGCAACCAGGAGAATCGCAACGATGAATCCCGCCCGGCCTCTCACAGCGTGTCTCCGTTCTGATCGAGCGGCAGGAGGAGGATCAGGTCGGGGTCGTCCACCTGCGCGACGCTGAAGAGCTGTTCGAAGTGCGTGGCCCTGGCCTGTTTCTCCTTCTCGATTTGCTGATGCCGCAGGATCGCGATCGAACTAACGGCCAGCACAGCCACCAGCACGGCGACCGCGGTCGCCCAGCGCCAGGGAATGGTCCACGCCTCCCACCAGCGCGGCTCGCGCGCCGGCTTGGAGTCGAGTTGGCGAAGGACCCGATCCGCGAAGCCGAGCGAGGCCGGACGTTTCTCGGCGCGGCCCAGCAACTTCCAGAGCTTTTGTTCCTCGGCGAACGCGCGCGCGCAGGCGGCGCATTGCCGGAGGTGCGCTTCCGCCGTGCTCCGTCGCTCGGCGGCGATTTGCCGGCTCAGCAGCGCGTCGAATTGATCTTTGCATTCCTGGCAGTTCATGGCTTCTCCTGATTGAACACTGCTACCAACCCAAAGTTGCGGCTACGAACTCAAGTACTCGCGCAGTTTCTCCCTCATCGTTTCGCGGGCGCGATGCAGCAGCGACTTCGTCGCCGAAACCGAACACCCGATCACCGCAGCGATCTCCTCGTAAGACATCTCCTCGTGCCGGAGCAACACCAGCGCTGTCCGTTGGTTCTCGGGCAGGGATTGGATCGCGGCCTCGATCCGCGCGCGCAGTTCCTTTTGTTGCAGCTCCTCGGCGGGCGATTCCGAGCGCCGATCCTGGAACTGCTGCCCATGCGACTCGTCCGTTTCCTCGCGGAGTTGGTCCATCGACTCCGTCGCGTGGCGCTGGCGCCGCCGCCGCTCGTTGAGCGTCGTGTTGCGCGCGATCGTGAACAGCCACGTGGTGAACTTCGCATTCGGCCGGTAGCGCGCGGCGGACCTATAGACTTGCAGGAACACCTTCTGCGCGATGTCCTCTGCCTCCCACGAATCACCGATGCTCTGGTAGCAGAAATGAATGACCGCCCGCTGGTGGCGCTCGATGAGTTGCCGGAATGCCTCGCGGTCGCCGTCTCGCACCCGCAGCATCAACTCCGCGTCCAAATCGGTCATGGCAACCCTTCTATGCGAAGCTCCGCGTACGCGCAATCCTCCATGGCGTTCCCCGAGTGGAACACCGGCCCGACGACAAAGTTGCGGGGCTTGACCATTGGGACGCGCCCGCTAGACTGGCGGCGCTGACTTCGACCAGAAGCGACTGTTGGGAAGGCAACAGTCGCCCGAAGCGTTTCCCATAGTGCGGCAGCCACAGCGGCAGTGCCACCACCAGCCGCTTCCCGCAGAGTTGTTCGGCCGCGCCCCAGATGCGTTCGATCACTTCGCGAATCGGTTCGTAGCGCGGCGGCGCGCCTGCCCGATGTCGTCGCCCTGGTTTCGGCAGCCGGTCGAGCAACAACTTGATGGCGTGCTTGCGACTGTAGCCATACTGTTCACAGCACTCAGTGAGAAGACGTGACTTGCCTTGTTTCCCGCGTCGCGCGTAACGCGCTCGCAGCCGCTGCAGATGAGCCTCGAAGCTCAATTGTTTCATCTTCATTGCCTCCGTTTTTGGGTGTCATTTTCATTTGAGGCAACTCGGTGCCTCCGTCATCCGTCAACATGCGCTTGATTCCGCGTCCGCATCCTGCCTAATGTCCGCGCGAGGTAGTCGTTCGTCGTGGCGCTGATACCAGACAAAGTCATCGAGGATATTCGGCTGGCCAATGACATCGTGGATGTCATCGGGTCGTACCTGCCGCTGAAGAAGGCGGGAGTGAACTTCCGGGCGCTCTGTCCGTTCCACAAGGAGAAGACCCCCTCGTTCAACGTCAGTCCCCAGCGCCAGATTTTCAAATGCTTCGGCTGCGGCGTGGGCGGCAACGCGTTCCATTTCGTCATGCGCTACGAGAACGTGGACTTCCAGACGTCGGTCCGCATGCTGGCCGAGCGCGCCGGCATCAAGATCCAGTTCTCCGACCAGCCGCGCGACGCCGGCGCGGAAGCGCAAAAGGACCTGCTCTACCGCCTCCACGACGAAGTGTGCACGTTCTACCAGAACCAACTCACCCGCACGCCCGAAGCCGAGATGGCGCGGCGATACGTACTCACACGCGGGGTTAGCGCCGACATGGTGAAGCTTTTCCGGATTGGCTACGCGCCGAACTCGTGGGACGCGACGCAGCAATGGGCGTTCTCGCGGAAATACAAACCCGAGTTGCTGGAAGTGGCCGGGCTGACCATCCGCCGCGACGATGGCTCGGGCGGCTACGACCGGTTCCGCAGCCGGCTGATGTTCCCGATCTGCAACGAACAGGGCAAGGTCGTGGGTTTTAGCGGTCGGGTGCTCGATCCCGAGGCGAAGGAAGCCAAGTACGTCAATTCGCCCGACACGCCGATCTTCAACAAGAGCCGGGTCCTGTTCGCGTTGGACAAGGCCAAGCGCGCGATCCTCGATGCGAAACACGCCGTGGTATGCGAAGGCCAGCTCGATACAATCGCGTGCCACCAGAACGGCCTCCACAACGTCGTCGCCCCGCAGGGAACGGCGTTCACCGAGACCCACGCGCGCACCTTGAAACGCTACGTCGATGAGGTCGTGCTCTGTTTCGACTCCGACGCCGCCGGCCAGAACGCGGCGGCGCGCAGCATCGACGTCTTGATCGAAGCTGGCCTGATCGTGCGCGTCGCCGAAGTGCCGTCCGGGCACGATCCCGACAGCCTGATCAAGCAAGCCGGCGTGGAAGCGATGCGCGATGTGTTGGCAAAAGCGCGCAGCTACTTCGATTTCCATCTCGATTGGCTGTGTCGTCAACACGATCCCAACAGTGAGCTGGGAAAGGTCGCCATCAGCCGCGCGTTGTCGGAGACGCTCGTGAAGATTCCCAATGCCGCCTTGCAGGCAAGCACGTTGCAGAAGGCCGCGCTCCGGTTGGGCGTGCGGGAGGACGCGATGCGCGAGGAGTTAAACAAGGCGAAAGCGGGCCGGCGTCCGCGCAGCAACGACGAACCCCTCGCCCAAACGCCGCTGATTCGTCAGATCCCTCCCGCCGAGAAGTTGTTGCTGGAACTGATGCTGGCGGAAAAGGAAGTGGTCATCCTCTGCGCCGAGCGGTTGGACCGCACCGCGTTGGGGCACAACGGGGCGGCGGATTACATTCGCGAAATCCTGCAATTGCACGACCACGGCGCGTGGATCGACCACACCCCGCTGCTTCAGGGCAATCGCAGCCCGGAACAACTCGACTTGCTGGCGGAGTTGCTTCTGGCGGAGCACCGGGAGCGCGATGGCAAGCGGCTGGCACTGGACTGCCTTCGCAATCTCGAAAAGGCGCAGATTCAGGCGAAAATCGAGCAGCTCAAGGTCATGCAACTACGCTCGAACCTTCCCTACGAGGAGAACTTGGCGCTGACCAGGGAAATACTTGACTTGAACAAGCGCCTGCGCCATATTCCCTCGCTCCCGATATCCTAGTTAGTCGGGTTTTGCACTCATGGTCGCAAGGGTCAGCGGAGAGGGCGGGGTAATAACACTCGAAATGTAGGGAGAGGCATGTCCATACACCACGGCAGCACACGCAAAACTCGTTCAACCAATCACAGTCGCAAGAGGCACTCCAGAAGCAGCAACCACAGTGGCAATCACAAACACGATCACGCGCCGGTGATCCAAGGCGGCGCCAGGGCCAATGGCAAGTCCGAGATGGACGAGCGCGTGGCCGAGACGATCAAGGAACTCGTCAAGCTGGCCAAAGAGCAAGGGTATCTCACCTACGGCGACCTGAACGACACGCTGCCCGATTCGATCACTTCGCCGGAGGAGCTGGACAACATCCTCATGACGCTTCGGAACATGGACATCGAGATCATCGATGCCTCCGAAGTGGACCGCTTCAAACAGGAGGAGAAAGAGGAGGAAGAAGAAACCAAGCTGCAAACCTCCCGCTACGACATCCTCGATGATCCCGTCCGCATGTACCTCAAGCAGATGGGGCAGGTGCCGTTGCTGACCCGCGAGCAGGAGGTCGAGATTTCCAAACGGATCGAGGACGCCGAACTGGAACTTCACAAGATCCTCTACCGGTTCGGTTTCATCGCCAAGGAACACGTCGGTCTCGCGAAACGCCTGCTTAACCAAAAAGAACGGTTCGACCGCGTCATCCAGGACAAAAAAATCGACAGCCGCGAGAAGTACATGAAGGTGCTGCCGAAGCTTTGCGCCAACGTGACGCGCCTCGACGAGTCCGTGGATGGACGCTATCAAAAGGTCACAAGCTCACCGTCGAAGGTGAAGCGCGAGCGGGCGCTCCGGGACTTCGACAAGGCCGACGCGAAGCTTCAGAAGATGTTCCTGCTGTTCTATTTCAAGCAAAAGGTGACCGAAGAATTTGTAGAGAAGGCCGATGAGATCCACGGCAAAGTCCAGGCGTTGGTCCAACAGCGGGACGAACTCAAGGCGCTGCGCAAGTCACCCACCACGCAGGCTGCCATTGGCGACACCGAGGACAAACTCGACGAACTGGAACAGTGCATCCGCATGCCCATCGATGATTTTTGCAAACAGTATTGCCTGCTCAAGGACTGGGCCCGCAAGGCGCTCCAGGCCAAGACCGAGATGGTGGAAGCGAACCTGCGCCTCGTGATCAGCATCGCCAAGAAGTACACCAATCGCGGGTTGTCGTTCCTCGACCTGATCCAGGAAGGCAACATGGGCTTGATGAAGGCAGTCGAGAAATTCGAGTATCGGCGCGGCTACAAGTTCAGCACCTATGCCACATGGTGGATTCGCCAGGCGATCACCCGCAGCATCGCCGACCAGGCCCGGACCATCCGCATCCCCGTGCACATGATCGAGACCATCAACAAGCTGATGCGGGTGCAGAAACAACTCGTGCAAGAACTCGGCCGCGAGCCGACCGCGGAAGAAATCGCCGACGAAATCCAGATGCCGGTCGAACGCGTCCGCGCCGTGCTCAAGATGGCGCAGCAGCCGATCTCGTTGCAAAGCCCGATCGGCGACAGCGACGACACCAGCTTCGGCGACTTCATCGAGGACAAGAGCGCCGAGAACCCGTCGGACATGACCGCGTACTCGTTGCTGAAGGAAAAGTTGACCGACGTCCTCGACACGCTGACCGAGCGTGAGCGGAAGGTGCTCGAGTTGCGCTTCGGCCTGGGCGACGGTTACAGCCGCACGCTCGAAGAGGTCGGCAAACAGTTCAAGGTCACCCGCGAACGCATCCGCCAGATCGAAGCCAAGGCCCTTCGCAAGATGCGGCACCCAACGCGCATCCACCAGCTCGAAGGCTTCCTCGAACTCGAGCAGGTCTGAGCGTGGCCTGGGCGCCTCCCGGACAGTAACGCAGTCCGATTACCTTCCTCAGTGGGTCCGTACCCGTGCTATGGGATGGAATGCAGCACCGCGTTGTCCACGATCACGGCGTCACGGCGGTTGATGATGGTCGCCTTCAGGGTCTTCCCAACGTGTTGCGGCGCCCCGGCACTGTCGAACGTCACCGTCGTATGCCACCAGACGCCCGTGGACTGGCTGGTCCAATTCAACCCGCTGGCTACGGTCACTGCGCTGACACCGTCGTCGGCAACAAGGGCGAGATTGCCGTCGCTGTTGGAGAACGATTGGGGCATCACGTCGGCTTCGAACACGTACCGGGTGCCAGGCTGAATGGTTCCTGAAGACTGCGTCAGGACCGTGTCGATCGGGTTCGGATCGCCCGTGCTGCCCAGATAGGCGTACTGTTGTTCCTCGGTCGTGAGCGGCATGCCGTCCACGCCGGACGGCCGATAGACAAAGTAGAGGTTGTTGACCGAGCCGGTCACGCTCCACGACGGAATCGGCGCGTTGGTAATCCACTGCGCCGCCAGGCTCGCCTCCCGCAGGGGAAGTTCGAACCCGCCGTTGCTCAATAGATTCGCGGGACGGGTTCGGAATTTCCAGACATTACCGATGACCGTCCCGGCGCGCGTGACGGAATCTACGCGCCAATAGTAGTCGCGGCCCGGCTGGAGTGTCCCGGCGGGATAATACTCCGCCACGGTTTGAGTGCCCACGAGCGCGCTGGCGCTACCATTTCCCACCGCCGTCTCGTTGGTGCCGAAATAGAGTCGCTGTCCATTCTTTTCGTGCGCGTCGTCGCCTGCGACCCAACTCAAGGGAGCGTCGAGCGGGACCTGCCGGGCGTCGTGCGCCGGCTGCGGATACCGGGCCGATCGTTTGTCGGTAAACGCCATCGCATTGTCCACCAGACAGGACGCGCGGCGATTGGTGATGAACGCATATAGTGGCTTCCCCACATGGAACTGTGCGCGGATTCTGTCGTATGTGACGGTCAGGGTGGTCCAGACCCCCGGCGATTTTCTGCGCCAGGTCGCCTCCGGTACAACCTTCGTGAAGCTGTTTCCGCCGTTGTGAACGGACAGCCAGATCGCGCCGTCGCTCTGGTTACCATCCAATGGCAGGACGTCCACCTGGAACGTGTATTTGGTGTTCGCCCGAACGGGACCCAGCGATTGACTCAGGATCGTGTCCGCGCGCGTGGTGCCTTCGCCGAGCCGGAGATATTGGTTGCCATCCGTCGGTTCCGCCATGCCGTCCCCTGGAGTGGGACAATACGGGTACCAGCGCAACCCGACGCCGCCCGCACCGGTAATCGTCCACGATGGGAGCGGGATGTTCGCAAGCGTCTGGGTCCCCGGGGATCGCGGTGGGTCTTCGGAACTGGCATTGGCGAGCAACGCGTTGGCCGGTCCGTTGAGGATCGCCGCGAGCGCGTCGCGAGTTGCACGCACGGCTGCCTGATCGTAATTGAATAACCGGCTAGTGCCCTCGCGGCTGGACACCGTGGCGCAAATCTCCCGAATCCGTTCCGGGTCGCCCGTGCGCTGGGCTGCCATCCAGAGATATTCGTAATCTTCGATCCCATCCCGGATATTGGCCATGCGAAGCGTCGCGATGGGACCGTTGACGCCGGGAAAGATTTGCTCCCCCTGATAACCGCCCGTGTTCGTCTCGAAATCGGAGTACGGGCCCTGGCTCGGATCCATCGGCTGAAAATAGAGCGCCCAGGCGTTGACGGCGTATTGGAGCAGGCCGTCCGCTTTCGAGTGATACAGGTTCCAGAAACTCTCTCGGACGCGCGTGAGCGGTGGCCCGACGTTCACCGCTTCGCCGTAGAGCCACATCTGAAGGGCGTTCCCCGTGCCACGCCGGATCGCCTCGCCCTTGGTGAAATCGTAAAAACTCGAGGGCGGACAATACCAGTCCGCGTAATGCTGGTCCATGAGCGCGACCGGATCGTGGTAGGTGGCCCAGGTCGGATGATTGTAAAAGCGGGCCGTGTTCATGTTCGACACGTCGGGAAAGCTGGTCATCAACGCAGAGAGCCGGTCAATCATCGTGGGCCACGGCCCATCCTTTTCGTCCCATCCGTAGAAGAACAGTTTCCGGCGCAACGCGCGGACGCAGGAGGCAGGCGCCTCCGCGGAGAGATTGTTCAGGTACGTGTTGACCAGGGAGGTGATGGTGGAAAGCGGCATGCTGTCGGCCTTCGTCGCGCAGTACGCGTTCAACCCCATCTCATAATACGCCACCGTGTTCGAGATGGCCGGGTAAGGTGTGCCATTGCGATAGATGTCGTCGGGACACATCCGGTACCGGAGCATGCATCGCGCGTACTTGTCGTACTCCTGCGCCTGACCGTTGGGCAACCACGGTCCCCACCGCGACGGATCGGTCCCCAGCGTGAACGTGTTCCGGCAATGCGCGGGGCCCGGCGCGAGAGTGAAATCGTGCACCTGAACCGAGAGGGGCACGACCGTCGGCAGACCGCTGTCGGTCATGATGGTCGCGGTCCCGGTGTACAATCCCGGCCGCGTTCCGTTCGGCGCATAGACGGTGATCCAGATCGGCTGGGCCAATCCCGTCTCCACGTCAAACTCAGCCACGGTCAACAGCAGATCGGGCCACCAACCGCCCGTGGACGGACTCGGGGCGCCGGGATCGAGATACGGTTGCCAGCTACTGCTGTAGCTTCCCATGGGCAGGTATCCGACCTGATGCCATTCGAGGTTGGTGACGCTGATCCGGTCGCTTCCCTTGACGAGGTCGCTGAGTTGCACGCGGACGTTGTTCAGAAAGCGATTCGTGGCCGGCAGCACGATCAGTTGCACGCTCTCGTACTCGCGGCGCGCCAGGGAAATGCTCGCGGCAGGCGTGGGCAGGGAAACGGGACGCGACGCCGGGAAGATGTACTGCATGGTGTCCGCCACCCACACGGCGTAACCGTTCTGGTAGCCGCTGGGCATCTGACTGCCGTCGAACACCGTGAAACTCCAGACCGGCCCGCGCCAGATTTCGCCGCCGTTGACTTCGTCCACCCGCCAGTAATAGGTGATGCCCGGCACGAGACTCCCCGGCGGGTCGAACTGAGGCGAACTGAATCGTCCCATGTACACGCCAGCCGCGCCATTGTTCACGTCGTCGAAACTGGTGCCGAAGTACACGTCGTGACCGTTTTCTGTGGCCGCGTACAAGCCGGGGACCCAGCGCAAAACGATGTCTGGGTTGACGCCGTTGGTGTCGTCGGGCAACTGCCCGTTCAAGATGGCCTGACCATCGTTTACCGTGAAACTCCAGACGTCGCCGGTGTGACACGTGCCGAGGTGGAGTTCATCGACCCGCCAGTGGTACGTCTGGCCTTCCTGCAAAGAACCGCTGGGAACGTAGTTGGTGGTGCTGAGCAATCCGACATGCACGCTCGCATCGCCGTTGGCCACCAGATCGCGGTCCGTGCCCAGATAGAGGTCGTGACCGTTCACCGCGTCCACCTGCTCCCCCGGCCTCCACGAAAGCGCGGCCTGGCGGTGGACGCCTTCCGCTTCGTCAGCCGGACTCGGCGCATACGCAGTGAGCCGCTGCGAATCGCAACGCAAACGCACGTGATCGAAGAGCGTCGATCCCTGCTCGGTGATCAGGTGGACCCAGAGCTTCTGCCCCGCGATTTTCGGATGGACCGCGCTGTCGAATCGGAGCACCACGTTGCTCCAGACTCCTCCCGGCCAGCTCACCCAGTCACCGGTGGTCGCCAGGGTTGTCAGCGTGTACAGATTGTTGTCGGCGACCAATGCCACTTCGCCGTGGGTGATCCCGATCAGGACGCTGCGATTGCCGGGGTTCGGCATGACGTCGAGTTCGAGGGTGTAAACCGTGTTCGACAGGATCGCGGCGGCTCCCAACTGGCTGCAAAGCGTCTGCCGCGGATTGGTGTCTTTGCCCATCCAGAGTTGCTGCTGACCGTCCGTCGGCGCCACGCTGCCGGTCGCTGCCGAGGTCGGACCGTTGAACAGGAACCAACCGAGACCGCCGATGGTCCAGTTTGGGAGGACGGGATTGTTCGAGGAAGAATTGGCCGGCAGCACCGGGAATTCGAAGCTGCCATTTTGCAGCAGATTGCTCGATGGCGCGGCTTGAAGTTCGACCTGGCTGATCGGCGTGAGAAGACCGATGAAAATCCGCAGCACCTGTGCCGATACGCCTGATCTCATGGTCAACCGCTCCAGCATCCCACCGGCTGTCTCCCCGGTGCAACACCAGGCCGCTTGTCCAACCAGCAAACAGGCGGGCGTCATCGGCCGGCAAGTACGAGATCCTCGCCGCCGAGTTTGCGCATCAACTTGACTAGTGACGAGGCCACGACGCGAAGAACACTGAACGTACGAAGGAAAACAATGATGAGACGGGAGGATGAATAACGAGGGATGAAGAAGGGCTGGTCCTGCTTCCTCTTTCCGCCTTCTGCCCTTTCTTCAGTCCCAGATGCCGAGGTTGCGGAACCAGTAATGGCCGACCTTGAGCTGGCCGTTCTCCTCCACCAGCACGGCGGTGAGCAAATAATGGAGGTCGTCGCCGGTGTCCTGGTCTTTGCCAAACACCATCTCGCCTTTGACGCTGGCGCGACGGATGTCGAGCGGAATGGAGTCCGGCATCTCGCCCACGGCGTCGCTTGCCTCCATCTGATTTCCAACCCGGTCGAGGTCGTCCTCGCCCTTCTGATGCTTGGCGCCCTTCAGGATTTCGCGTTCGGTATAGACGCCGTAGATGCTGCCGAGTTTGATCGGCTTCCCAAACTCCTCGAACGCCTTGTCCATGGCCGCGTGAAACTGGTCCGCCGTCGCCGTCTTCGTGGCGTGACTCGACAACAACGCGTACGCCGCAGCGTGGTCGCCGCGCGCAACCGCTTCGAGGAACGGTTTCGCAGCGACGGCGTACCGGCGTTCCTCGTCCGAATCGACCCGGATCGGGTCTTCCTCCTTCGCGGTCTTGGGCGGTCCACCCTCCGTTTGCGTGCCCGGCTTGCTGCAACCGAATGCTCCCACCAGCAGACAAACTACAAGACTGAGGTGTCGAATGTTCATGGCTTCCTCCGTGCAAGTTCGCGAGAGAATCGAGCAGAACTAATGCCCGCACTGCGGCTTCCCGGTCTCCGGCTCGCCAGAGTTGAGGAAGTCCAGCGCCTTCTGGTAGCTGCGCCGCTCGAGGTAATGGCGCAACATCGGATGCGAGTCGGGGCCGAGCTGGCGTTGGAGTTCGCCGATGCGTTGGAGGACGGCGGCAAGGTCGCCCCTTTGCTCGGAGGCTGCGCGCATGAAGTCGGCAAGCGCGTCGCGCAGTTCCTTTTCCGTGCGCGTCATCGAGCAACCTTATACGGTTTCGACGAAACCACGCAAGGCTGTCGTGCAAGAGCAAGAGCACGCGTTCATCGTTGCGTGTTCCGACGCCGAACGGCGGTCACAACGGCCGGTCATCGCTTCCCCACGACTTGTGCTATCGGCGGGGCCGCTTTCGGATTGGCCGCGCCGTAATCCTCGCCGAGCAAGGCAGCCAACGTGGCGGCGATCTGGCTTTGGGTCACCGGCCCGACGTTGGAGCGTTCGCCCAGCGGCGGCGTGTCCGGTCCCATCGCGGCGATCCATGTGCCCTCTGAGCCTTCGGTGTCGCGGTTGTGGGTCGTCCAATCGGAAGGCTTGCTGCCTCGACCGTGGTCCGTGGTGACGAGCAACGTCGTTGTGCCGCGATACTCCGGCATCGCCTGGGCGGTCTCCCATAATCGTTTGAGAAAGCCATCCACCCGCCGGGCCGCGTGCAGATACAGGCCGTACTGGTTGCGATGGCCCCATTCGTCTGTCTCCATGTACGCGACCCACAACACGCGCGGCTTGTGCTCGCGCAGATGGCCGATGGCCGCGTGATGAATGAACGCATCGAAGGTGGTGTTGCGCCAGACCGGCGGCAGATCCGTCGAGACCTGTTCCAACAGCGCCAGGCGAGGCGATCCCGTCTCTTCGGTGGTGCGTTCGCGTCCCGTCCACACCGGCAACTTGCTGCGGTCGCGGTTCACGATGAGCGGAAACAACTCCCAGTTGGCGAAGACCGCGACGCGTCCCGCGAAAGCCGGTCGCCCGTTGAGCCATTCGAGGACCGTGACGTTTGGATTCGGAGCGTTCACGTTGTCGGTGATCGTGGGGTCGGCCCAGCCGGTGAGCATTTCGCTGTAGCCGGGGTACGATACTCGGGAGGCATTGGCAACTCGTGCGATGCTGCCTTTGGGTTGATTGCCGAACACCTGGCCGCGCTTCGCGATCTCGCTCCACAGAAACGGCATCAACGCCTCGCGTCGCGCCTCCGGTGTGTCGCGCCAAAATTCCCGGCGCATCGTTCGGGCGTCCACGACGCTGCCCTGGACATCTCGGATGAGCGATTGGTCCGCGCCCTGGAAAACCTCCTGCCAGCGCAAGCCGTCGGTGGTGACGAAGATGACGTTGCGGGTCTGGAGCGGGCCGGCTTCCGCGAGCCGAATGCAAGCGAAAATCAACACCAGCGACAACCCGACTCGCCATGCGGGGGAACGACGCGTTGCCGGGACGGATTCCCTCATCGCTTCGACCGCCGCACGCCTTCGAGGTGTTTGCCGCCTTTGAAGTCCCACAGCAACCAGTCGTCGTCGGGCACGAATTTCCCGCGGACACTGCTCCATTTCTTCGGGAGCTTCTTGTTGAGCCGCTCCAGGAACGGCAGCAACGGACGTTGCGGCGGATGATGCCGCTCGTGACGGTCGAGCGCGATCTCGGTGTGCCAGCCGAATCTCTGCCGGTACGGACCGAACCCAAACCCGTCGAAGAAATTCTCGCCGCCGACGAGCGGGATGTACCACAGGCTCGGGATGCCGCGCGGGTTTTCCTTGATTGGCACCTCGGCTTCGAGCCCTTTCAGCAACGCCTGCCCGACCGGGTCGTTCTGCAAATGCTGGCGAAGCTGGTGCAGCGTGCGGAACGAAATCGGCGGGCTGACGAACAGCACCGGTTTGTGCTGGAGCGTCGCCATG
>Ga0187892_10003262_pt1 | contig 29971 bp, 27 predicted proteins | sample MA1701073metaG_FD_139345 | JGI IMG/M metagenome (GOLD analysis project Ga0187892, IMG submission 139345) | Bio-ooze microbial communities from a basaltic lava cave in the Kipuka Kanohina Cave System on the Island of Hawaii, USA - MA170107-3 metaG ...
AGTGAGCGCCCATTGCGCCCCCTACATGCAAAGCGGCAAGCCGGTGCATCTGCCGCAGCGTCTGAACGATGGTCCCTACAGCATCATCGTTCGGTATCAGGCAGAGTACGGTGGCCTCGTGCAGTATTACCGACTGGCCTACAACCTGGCCGCCCTTGGAAAAGTGAAATGGGCGGCGCAGGTCTCGCTGGTCAAGACGCTGGCCAACAAGTTCCGCACGACGAGCCGGAAGATTTACCGGCAGTTTGGCAGGACGATCCGAACGCCTGACGGCACCTACAAGGTGCTTCAGGTCGTGATTCCCCGCGGTTCGGGTAAGGAATCGCTGGAGGCTCACTTCGGCGCGATCCCGTTGAAGCGGAACCCGTGGGCGGCGCTCTGCGAATCTGAGCGGCGGATTTGGAGCGGTCGTAGCGAATTGCTGGAGCGCCTGCTTGCGCAGAAATGCGAGCTATGCGGTGGACCCGACGATATCGAGGTCCACCACATTCGTAAGCTCGCTGAATTGCACAAGAAACGCTCGCGGCCCAAATGGATGGAGGTCATGGCGGCACGGCGGCGGAAGACGTTGATCGTCTGTCGCGGGTGCCACGATGAAATTCATTATGGGCGCTATGACCGCGCTGCGGTTGCGTAATCCAACTACTGGAGAGCCGGGTGATAAGGAAACTATCACGCCCGGTTCGGAGGAGAGGTGTTGGAAAAGTGCTCTGAAGGATTCGGAGTAACTCGCTGGCACTTTATCCTACAGTTCGCCATGCTCGACGGAGGCTCGTGAAAGTAATCCCGAAAATGCTCAGCGTTTTCGGAGTAATCTTCACGTTCTATCCGATTGCGTAGTTGACGGGGCGACGGAGACACGCCTTGTGGAACGATGCGTTCTTTCGCTCGGCAAGGTCGCGTTCGTCGAAGTGGGTGCAAATCCCACTCAGGGGGTTCGGGCCATAGTCCGCTGCGGCGGACAATTCGGGTGAGAGTCCCGTCAGGCTCGTTCAACCTGGCCAGCGTGGGGAGTTCGCGGCGTCGTGAGGCGCGCGACCGGACCGTGACCGGTTCGGTGACCTTCGCAAATCGAAGGCAATGAATAGCTCAACCACAAAAGGCCGGTAACGGCTTGCTGGTTAGTCCCATCGGAGACGGTGCCAAACCGCGAACGATTCATGTCGAAGGGTAGAGAGCTGCTTCTGCGTTCGGGCTCTCGAAATCCGCAGTGCCATCATGTGACATTCTGGCTTGCGGGAAACTGCGCCGGGCCGGGAGGCTCGGCGTACGACGTGAATCTGCCCGCTGTTGGCGGGCTAGCGACGTGACCGATGGGAAGACGACGATCGCTAATCCTGGAAATTCTGTAGCGGCCGGGGTGGTACCCGGTGCGCGGCTTGGTCAGCCGCGTGATTCAAACGCTGCAGAGTGGGAGTGTGGCCTGAGTAGGAGTTTCCCGACTCGTTGGGAAAGCGGATGCCGCTGCAGGGCAGTGGCGGGCCGTTCGAGCTTCGGGCTGGTAACCCGAAGTAGAAGACGACGAAAGGGCTGACGGGTTTTTGATTTTGTTTCTGTCTGAATGGCGGCCGCGGCTTGCCTCGCTTTGCGAGGCAGGTCGCGGTCCTTGGGAAAGGTGGAAAGTGGTCACAGTCGGGCCGCCGGGGACGGCGGCTCGCCTGTGGCGATTGTTTGACGGCGATGCTGTACGTTTGCCTTGTGCACGGCGCGGCATCGCGATGTGGTTGCGGGTCTGCTTATTACTGGGGAGCGCGTACTGTGAATGCAGGCGCGCTCCCCGGTTCGCTGACGGCGGGCCTGAGGTCTTGCTGAGGTTTCTGATGCGGAAAGGAGGTGATGCGAGTGGGCTGGTGGCAGACGGTGGGTGGGGCCGTGATTGGCGATCCGGCGGCGGACTACGTGGATGACCTGATTGCGCAAGGCAGGGCGTACACGGAGCCGTCGGAGCTTCCGCCGGACGTGCGAAAGCGCCTGACCGCGATTTACGTCGAGGGATTGGGACGTGAGCCGACCGAGGAAGAATTGCGGGCCGTGTTGCGGTTCTGCCTTTGAGAGTAAAGCGGCGCCTCGATGCGCAGAGAGGAGGTTTGACCGGCTTTGGGATTGTGCCGTGAACAATCCCGCTTTGAAGTAGCGGTAATCGTGCCGGTAGCGGGCGCGTTCTAGTTGGCAGTATGCAGTATCGTTGTGAAGCGACCTCGGTCGAAGGATTCGTTCAGCAGGTGGCCGTGCAGTATCTCCGGCATGGCTACTGGTTCTACGTGGCCGGGTCGGTTCCGAGAGGTAAGGATCCGAGTGCCATCGACCGCAAGCTCATCCCCAAGTATGGCATCACGGCGTCGAGCAAGGAGCGTGCAAGGCGCAAGCGAGCAGGCCTAGCAAACATACATTACATCCGTCATGATCGCTTTTTTCTGCTTATGGCTACGCATGGTCGGCACCGCTACTTCGATGACGAAGCAGGTCAGATCCGCGACGCTCGGCGGCACCCGATCAAGTTCGCGGGCTACGCGATTTCGCATCGGAACGGACACGCCTGTGTTCGGATTGAGCAAAAGGAGTATCTGCAACTCAAGGCGGAGTTCCTGGAACGGGCGTGTCGACGGTCAGTCGAGGCCCTTGCGGCCGAGTTCCGCACGCTCCGATTCGTGCCCTACCGTCCTGTGCGGCAACAGATTGTTGCGATCTGGCGTACGGTGAACCGGCAGCGGCGATCGGCGGGATACGAAGCGGTTGCAATAGACTGCGTTCCTTGGAAGCGCCAGATAGTTCTGCCTTTCGGGTCGTTCAATACAAAGTTTTCGGGTGGAGAAAGGCTATTCACGTTCCTCGTGCCCCGATAGTGGCTCAGCCGAATCTATGGAGGCTGTTGCTGTGGCAGATAATTCTGCGTTCGGGTTCCCAACGGCGTCATGATTGATTGCGCCATCGCTCTTCAACTTCTTGTCAAGTGCTTCGCTAGCTCTTTGCTTTTCGAGGTTGATTGGGATCTCAAAAATGATGGGGCGCTCGCTCTTGATAGCCTTGCCGAAGGCTATGGCCTGAAGAAAGCGCAGGTTCGGGATGGCCCGTACATGCTCGGATGCGAAAACACTTGCAAGGTAGTCCAGTCCCGTTTTGTCGTACATTGCAAAGCAAATCGTCGTGTTGCATTGAGAGAGAAGTGTCTTGCTGACAAGTGCGGTGCGTTGGGACACGAGGAGCAAACCAACGCCGTATTTTCGGCCTTGGAGCGCAATTTGAGCCATGCGGCCCACGACGGCTTGCGTTTCGCCCTTGTCGAAGCCGAACATGACGGTCTCGGGAATCACCGTATGCGCTTCCTCCAGGACGATGACAATTTCGCGCGCCCTTCTATGTGCTCGCGCCCAAGAAAAGATCGCCGACAGGTACAGCTCCGTAGCACGTAGCGTCGCGCGAGTATTAGCGATGTCCTCAAGTTCAAATATTCCAACTGCGGGGCCGTCCGATTCGATGAAGGTGGCGACGCGTTTTTCGACATCAGGGAGGGCCTCGGCCATCCAGTTATCGAGCGCCTTCTTCTCAGCCTCGGACTTGTACTGCCCATACTCGATGGCATTAACTAGGTCTTCAAGTTTCTGCGCACGATCGTGATCGAATCCGAGGGTCTGCGGCTTTTGATCGTCCAACCGTGGCTTGTATTCGCCGGTGAAATCGACGCAGACTACTTTTCGACCTGCAGAAAGGTGTGCCCGGACGATGTCAAGGACAAGTTCGGTTTTGCCTGATCCTGTGACACCGAGGATCGCCGTGTGAAAGGCGAGCATTTCGGACAGGGAGGCCCTTACGGGCATGTTCGTTTGAGCAACCTGACCGAGTACGAACTCGTCCTGTTCTGGGGCTGAGCCTCGAACGTCAGGGGTAGCGCGAGGTAGAAATACAGGGGAATTCATGCAAGGGACCCAACCATACTTTCTGAAACCAGATTTGGGATCGATCGTCCCAAGTTGTCCCGCAAGCACAACGTGCGTCCCCCGAGGATTGTGGGTGAAGACTTCTTCCTTGGTGGACACGTCCAAGACCTGGTAGTACACTGTCTGATCGTCATCCCGAGCGAAGACGACCGTACCCTCCGGCAAGGCCCGTGTACCTGCAACCTCAAATCGGATTGCTGGCAAATTGGAATCTTCGACAACAAATCCAACCAGGTCGGCGGGGGCACCGTTTCCAGCCAAGCGCCGAATCAGATCCTCGGGAGGCGCGTCGTTGGGAGCAGTCCAAACCTCGCCGAGAGCAATGGATGGACTTGGTTCTGCGTCGATGCACAGCCCCGTTCCAACAAGTTGATCGTCTAGCGTCTGGAGAAAGAGGGGTATAACCTGCACGTGTCTGTTGCCGGGTAAGAAAGCCAAGTGAAGTCGATCGGCTCGCCAGGTCATTGAAGTATTCAGCGATACGCGCAGAAGGTTTGGGTCGTCTATACGCGAAACGTGTCCGACGATTGTACTCGCTGTTGTCGCCGTCTTCGCTTCGCGCAGGACCCGTCTGATGCTCAGGAACACCTCGGCTGGCTTCGCGGCGATAATGAACACCCACAGGATGACGAGCCAAAGCATCGCAATTGGTTGTTGCTGGTGAAAGCCAACGATGCTGATCAGAGCCGGCGCCGTGAACATCGCCGGGCCGTTTCCAAGTGCGACCGCCAGCTGGTACGACAATTTGGTTATTACCCGCCTCGGCGGCGGCTGGAGGGATTCACGTGAGTGTGACGCGACGGCCAGAGTCGAGACGATGGCAGTAGCAACGCTAATAGCGAATAGCAGCCATCGGAAGACCTCCAGTGACGACCGACCTTGGGCAACCGAAGCGAGATCGACAGTGAAGAGCATCAAGGCGCTGCTTATCGCGTTTGCAAGCGAATCACGCGGTCGGACAAAGAAGGGCGCCTCGAGGCTATTGAATACGTAAAGAGCGACTGCGCAGAGCCACCAAAGCCACTCACCGCCGCCAGTTGGCAACCACAAGCCCGTTACCGCACCGCCAGCTACCCACAGGGCGACCGAATACACTACCAGTAGTATCAGGCGTTCCTTGAGGGAGGGATAAGGCGCCGTCGGTTTGACCAAATACGTTCTCCTTACACCTGAACGGCCAAAATCAGAAAGTCCTCACTTGTAAGTCTTGTGGTAACTGCCTCGGACGTGACCAGCGGGCGTATCTTGCCAGCTCAAGGTTGACCGCATCGAGGTCAAAAGCATTGGGGTCGAATTCTCCGCCGCACCATTCGAGATAGCCTTCATGCTCTGTATGTTGCGGGTTCTTCAAGGCGGCGAGGAACTCCGCGTAACCGTCCACGCCGCCGACATCTTCGGGAGGGCAGCTTCGCTTGCCGTCCATGCAGCCGATGCAGGCGTGATGGCCTTTGGGAACGTCGTCGATTTGCTCGACCGTAAGCTCATGCGTCCAGCCATCGCCGAAGTCGTATTCGTAGAGAAACTTAGTCTTGGTTCGCGGAACGAGGTCCCACAGGCGGAACGAGCCTTCCTCGGTTCCTTCGACTTCCGCGTCCTCGGGCGCTTCGCTATATCGCTTACCGTCAATCTCGAAACGGTGCAGGTGGCATTCGTGCCAACCCATGACGATCTGAATCACGTCGTGGAGCCGGTCGAGCGTGATCTCGCCGGGGACGCAGAAACGCCGCCAGATTGCCGGCTTGGCGCCAACAAGCGAAATCTTGATGATGTAAGCAGTTTGCTTTGTAGTATCCCGCTTCACGACAATGCTCCACTGAACGCACGGTCGAGGACTGCAGGCATCAGTGCCACTAGCTCTTGCTCCATACTTCTTAGGCTGTCCGGCACCCCGTCCAGACGGAGAAAGGCTTGGGAGGCGCGCCTTTGGACAGCAATCCGTGGCATCGGAAGCATTATTTTTAGAAACAACTCGGGGCGAGTCCTCTCACGACGGGCACCCTGACCTCTTGTCGCATCGGCAAGCAATCGATGGAACCAATCGGTCGCTGCAATTGCGGAGAGGTAGGTTGGACAGCATTCGCCTTCGACACACGTAAAAGTGCGATACTCAGGTGATGCGAAGCAGCCGTCCAATTCAGATGGGCATACTCCGACGGCCCCTTCCCAGCCCTTTACTTGGCTTAGAATAAGCTGGCCGGCTCGGACTCGATTGAAATGTCTATAGGTAGTGTCCGTTCCACGAACTGCGGCCTTGCCGAAAATACCCTTACCGAATGAGCGAATGCCAATCTGGGGATACTCAGCGACTGGTTCGATGACAGCAAGGTCTTCATCCAAGCGCAAGAATGAAGAGACCTCGACCGATCGGCCACGCGCAAGAGCAAAGTGCAAGCTTGTGATATAAGCATGCCTCTCCTCTTCAATCTTACGGCAAAGCAATTGGGCCTCGATTGCGCGCGCCGCGATTGCGTCGAGCTTGGCGACGATTAGGTCCTGCTCATCCATGTCTGGCAGCGGAATCGTGTATTCAAGGACATGGCGCGGACGAATGGCCGCGTAATTCGTTGAGCCGCGGGCGAGCACTTGTTCTTGAAACTGCGGTGTGCGTATGCAAAAGTCCAGGAAGGCGCGTCGAAGGCGTGACTCATCGATTTGAAACAGGAAATAGTGGCTGCTGACTATGGCACCATTGAGCGACTCCGGAACGATTCCGAAGCCACCAAGCTTCGCATCGATTTCTGCAACGAGGAAGTCTCCGGTTTGGCAGACTTGCTGATTCTTGGTCTTTATCTCGACACCAAGGACCCTGTCCCGCAGGACGATACCTCTAGCGTTTAGCTGCACGCGGCAGCGCTGATAAGCTTGCCGATCGTCAATAGTGACGAAAGTGTTGCGGTGCGAGATTACCTCGCCCAAAGGCGTTGGTGTCCAGGAGCCTGCGATCACGCGATCGCCTCCTGAGCAGGGTCAGACGCCGGTTCAGTAGCCAAAATCTCCTTTACTTCCTGCATAATCTCGCCGATTCGCTGGGCCTTGGCGGCGATGGCTTCGGCCAATTCCTCCGGTGGCAAGTGCTCCAGAGCGTCCGCCGAATGTGGATTCTTGATGTCGAGATTGAACATCGGCCAGTAGATCGCGTCGCCGGTGTCTTGCTCCGACTTCGCCGTGGCCTGATGGCGCCGGGCGTCATCGGCCAATTCAGTCTGACGAGCTTGCATCTGCGTCAGCTTGCCGTTGCTGGCTCCATTTCGACGAGCGGCGGAGATTTGTTGGGATGCCTCACGGGCCTTTCGTTCACAATCCGCAGTCTTCGCCTGCGCTGCCGCCGCGGCGTCCCAGTGGGGCTTTGCATTGGCGACGGCAGCGATTAAGTTATTCTTGAAATCAACCCTCCAGGCGTGCTCGTTTTCCTTCCGTCGATTGGCGTGGAACCATTTAAGCGCGTCGGCGAATTCCTCAAACTGCATGGGCTGCGTCTTGGTGTACTTCTTGCGGCCTTCGGGGAGCGGTACCTCGTGGAACCAGATCACGTCCGTCGGTTTGGTACGATCGAAGAAGAGCACGTTGGTGGGGATCTGCGTGTAGGGTTCAAACACGCCCTGCGGAAGGCGCACGATCGTGTGCAGGTTGAAGTTCTTGACTAATTAGTTCCTCTTTGATGCGAGCGCAGATACCGTCACCGAAAAGGGTGCCGTTGGGTACGACGACGGCCGCGCGCCCTGGCTTGGGGCCGCGCTTTAGCCTGCGCATGATAAGCTGGAGGAAAAGCAAGGCCGTCTCTGTAGTCTGCATTCCGGCGGGGAAATTGCTGAGAATGCCGCGTTCCTCCTCGCCGCCGAACGGCGGATTCGTCAGGATCACGTCGACGCGGTCCTTGTCGCCGATTTCGGTGACCTTCACGTCGAGGCTGTTTCCCGGATCGATGCGCGGCGCTTCGATGCCATGCAGCAACAAGTTCATCTGGCAGAGCAGGTAGGGAAGGGACTTGGCTTCGCCGCCGAAGATCGATTCTTCTTGCAGGACGCGGCGCTGGTCAACCGTCTTAGCCTGCTTTGCCAGGTGGTTGTACGCTTCGACAAGGAAGCCGCCGGTGCCACACGCCGGGTCGAGAATCGTCTCACCGAGCTTGGGGTCGAGGGCTTCAACCATGAAACGAACGACGGGGCGAGGAGTATAGAACTCGCCGGAATCGCCCGCAGCGTCGCGCATCTCGCGGAGCATGGCCTCGTAAAGAAAACCGAGCGTGAAAAGCTGGTCCTGCTGAAGGAAGTTAATCGCGTTAACCTGGTTGATGACGTCGCGAAGCAAATAGCCAGAAAGCATCCGGTTGGCGACGCCGCTAAACACGGTGCCGATGACCTGGCGTCGACTGCCCCGGCCGTTCTGCAAGTTGCTCAGGTGCTTCAGCAAGCCGGTGCCCTTCTTGCCGTCGGGGCGGACGGCTTCCTCCTGGCCGATGAACGCAATCAACTCGGGTCCGGTGATGCCGTTGTCCTGGGCGGCCCAATCGCGCCAGCGGTATGGCGGTTCGACGGCGGGTTGATAGCGGGCCTTACGCATCTTGGCCTTCGATTCCTCGATTTGCTCCATGTCGTCGAGGAACTTAAGGAACATGATCCACGTGAGCATGGGGAGGCGGTCGAGGTCGCCGTTGAGACCCTTGTCCTTGCGCATTATCTTCCGGCAAGACTTCACAATCGTGCCCAGGCGCTCCGCGGTGGTAGGAATGGGCTTTTGCCTCACACTTTTCTTTTTTTTCATAAGATCTATTCTTGTGCCTGGTCCAAGTCGCCCGGCATTCCGGAGTCTTCCGTCATATCTACGCCCCACGCCTTGGCCAACTGACGAAACGAAAACTCGTACATACGTTCGGCGGCATCCCAATCCCGGTAGATCCAGGCGCCTACGCGATGAATTGGTCCGGGTGGCGCAGTGCCGAACAACTGGGTACCTGCCTCTCGTTTCATGTCATAAAAACGTTGCTTCTCAGGCGTGCTGTCCTGGAGATCGGCCGGGTTGACATATCCGAAATTGAATCCCTTCGACCGTCTGCGAAATGCAATCAGGGTATTCTTATTCAGTTTGGTTTCCTCTTTGTCATTCGATGGTTCGGATGTTAGGTCCTTGATGTTCCGTAATTGAAGCCAAACGTAGTCGGCAAAGGAGCCAAGGGCGGACTGGAACGATGCTCTACACACGATTACCATGTCCATGTCGGAGTCCTGATCGAGCGCCTTTGCCTTACCAGAGGAATAGTTCCCTGGGTTCGTGCTGAACCCAAATCGGGCACTCCCCATGACTGCAATGTCTTGTGGGGCAACTGCGAAGATCCTGCCGACCGCCTCGCGAAACGCCAGATACTTGTGAGGCTGTCCTTTGAATACATATGGAAGTCCAGTATGAAGAAATCTTTTCGCCAGAACGCCAGCCGATACGCGTTCGAGTAGAGTTCGGAATTGGTCCTGCGTCGGATGGTCTTCAGCCAGAAGTCGATACACCTCCGAAGAGAGATCCGCTGAAGCACTCTGTCTCCTTGTACCCTCGGTATTAGTCCTGGTCAGCTGTTGACCTGTTTCAGGCATCTATGTTTCCCTTATCTGTTAGGCTGCATAGAGCAGTGTCTGAAGACTTCGTACCGCGTGAATCAGTCTTTCCTCGCCACCGAAGTGGCCAGCGATCTCGAGGACGTTTCCGTGCGCGTTGATGGGCGGAAGCTCAAGCACGTCGGGGATGACGAACTGGGCAGTGCCGTGTTCGGTGTACTTGTCGAGAAGCTCGTCGAGGACCTGTCGCGCCCGCGAGCCATATTGCTCAAAAAAGTCCCTTCGTTCGGCGCGAAGGCGCTGGGCGCGCTCTCTGCGCGTGCGTAGCGGTGCGTTGAAGGCAAGGTGGCAAAGGAGGTCCAGTGGATCGGCATCGGGTTGCGAAGCGGCGACAGCGATCTCATCGAAGTCGATTCCCCGGTCAGCAAGCTTGTCGATGATTTCCTTTCGACGGTCTGGATCAGCCCACTGAGTCCGTAACTCCGTGGCATTCTGATAGAGGGTGCGGACCTTGTCCGCGGTGTAATCAGTGAATCGAACAACGCGGAGCTGATTACCGTCTGGGTCCAGCTCGTAAACAAGGTGGGCGGCGATTTCGACTTGTCCCCCGTCAAAGTAGAACTTACGGTGAGGTTGCGGATCGTCCTCGTCCGGCGGGATTGGATCGACGATGACCTCGCCATCATCTTCTTCGTCAGTGATGACCGTTTCGCCTCCTGTCGGTTCACCGTCCTCGTCGATTTCCTGCTCGGTCTCAATAACCGGGTCCCCGTCGAAGTCCGGGTCGGCGAACATGCGAGTCGCCGAGCCGGTGTAGTCGAGGATGTTGAAGAAGAGCTTTCCGAAGTCGTCGCGGACGCGGGTTCCGCGACCGATGATCTGCTTGAACTCAGTCATGGAGTTTATGACGCGAACTAGGACAATGTTCTGTACTGTCGGGGCGTCCACGCCGGTTGTCAGCAATTGCGAGGTGGTAAGGATGACGGGCGTCGAGCGTTCAACGTCCTGGAACCTGCTGAGATGGCCTCGGCCGATTTCCCCCTCATCAGCGGTTACGCGGCAGACGTAGTCGGATTGGCCACGGACAAGGTCGGCGTTCAAGTTGTTCAGGGCCCGCCGCATTTCGTCGGCGTGTTCTTGGTCCACGCAAAACACGATCGTTTTGGCGAAACGATCGGTCCGCTGCATATAGGCAGCCAAGTGTTTCGCAACAGCTTCGGTGCGAGCGCGAAGAGACACAACCCTCTCGAACTCGGGCGTCTGATATTCATCGTCCGGAATCTCGCGGCCGTAACGGTCAAGGTCGCCCTGGCTTGGTCGCCAGCCTGCGGCGTCCCAAGTCGTAATGACTCGATGAACGCGATACGGAGCGAGGAAGCCGTCGTCGATGCCTTGCCGAAGGCTGTACGTGTAGATGGGGTCGCCGAAGTAACGATAGGTGTCCGCGTTGTCCTGTCGACGCGGGGTGGCAGTCATCCCGATTTGCGTTGCCGGTTCGAAGTATTCGAGAATCTCGCGCCAACTGCTGGCGTCACGAGCGCTGCCCCGGTGGCACTCGTCGACGATGATCAGGTCGAAGAAGTCGCGCGAGTACTCGCGATACAGGCCAGGGCGCCTCTCGTCGCGGGCAATGGCCTGATAGATGGCGAAGTACATCTCGCGGCTTTTCGAGGTGACGCCGTTTTCGATTTTCCAACGCGCATCCCCAAAGGGTGCAAAGACTTTGGCCATAGGATCGTCGATGAGGATGTTTCGATCGGCGAGGTAGAGAACTCGCGGGCGCCGATGGTCACCCGTGCGATTCCAACGGGAGGACCAGAGCTTCCAAGAGATTTGAAACGCCACGAACGTCTTGCCGGTGCCAGTTGCCATGGTGAGGAGGATTCGAGGGCGTCCTGCGGCAACGGCTTGGACGGCGCGGTTGATCGCGATTTCTTGGTAGTACCGCGGAATCTTGCCGGTGACGTTGAAAGAAGGAGCGAGGACACGATCGGCAACCGACGTGGTGACTTGTTGGCTTGCGGCGAACCGGTTCCAAAGATCGACCGGGGTTGGGAATTGTTCTATTTCGCATTCTAATAGGCCTGTGGTGTAATCAAACTCGATGATGCCTTGCCCGTTCGTAGCGTAGGCAAACTTCAGACCGAGAATCTCGGCGTAGTCCTTGGCTTGCTGAAGGCCATCGCCCGGGCTCGCGTATGTCGGCTTCGCCTCGACCACGGCTATCGCGAAGTCAGGTCGATACCGAAGCAGGTAGTCGGCGCGCTTTCCTGGACGTCGACGCCCACGTTGGCCCGTAACGACTATACGTCCGTCCGTGAACGTGACTTGCTCGTTGATGCGACAGGGTTCGTTGTCCCAGCCCGCAGCTTGGAGCTTGGGGACGACGTATCGCCGACACGTATCCGCCTCGTTGGGCATGCGCCGTTCTCACGTACCCGCCGGTCTTGTTCCGCCACTCGAAACGTCAGAGCGGAATTGTACGTGTTCGCGGGGCTGCGTACAGGCTGAGAAAGCGGGTTTGGGCCCGAAATCGGTGGAATGCCTGTGCTAGTAGTTGGCGAAAAACGAGGCGGATTTCTCGGGGTTGTAGCCCCGGCGGTCGTAGAGCTTGGTGGTAGATGGGTCGCGGTGACCGGCGGCGCGTTGGACGTCCTCAAGGCTAGCGCCGTTGTCGAGGGCGGTGGTGATAAACGTGGCCCGCATGGAGTGGGCCGAATAGCCGCGGTCCAGGCCTATCTGCCGGGCGTACTTGCGGACGATGCGGTCGATGGCGTCGGGGTGCATGTGGCGACGACCGTCGCACCGCCTGCCGTTGTGGTGCAGGGGGCGAAACATGGGGCCGTCAAGATCGCCGGCGTGCCCTACCGTCGCGAGGTACTCTCGGATTCGCTGGGCAGCTTGAGGATGGATCGCTAGCGCGTTCCTGCGATTGCCCTTTCGTACGACTCGGAGCGCGTCGAAGCCGCGGTTCAGATGGAGGTCGCCAACGGCCAGCGTTGCGATCTCCGCCCGTCGCAGGCCAACCTGAAGGCCGATGGAAAGAATCGTGCGGTCGCGGAGGCCTTCGATGGTATCCTCGCGCGGGGCGTCAAGAATCTTCCGGGCTTGAGCTTTGGAAAACGCGAGTGTGCTTCCCTCGTCACGATTGATGTTCGGCCGCTCCACGTCGGCGACGGGATTTCGCTCCACCTGGCCGTGTCGGACAAGGTGCTTGAAAAGCGACGACAACGCCGCGAGACGACGGCGTATGGTCGATGCCTCGGCGTCCTCGTCCTCGCGCATAAAGCGTTCCCACGTGATGACGGCTCGGTGATCAACTTGGCGAAGCTGATCGCGGTCGCTGATTCCGAGCGTCCTCAGGAAATGCTGGACGTCCAGTTTGTAGGCCTGGCGGGTCCGTGGCGATTTCTGCTTGGCGAGCCAGATTTCTTCCTCCGCGATAGTCGCAAGCGCTTGAAGCCGCGTTTTCGTCGGCGTGCTGTCGGCTTGTTTGACCAGCAAAACGGTGTTCAAATCGTCGTCGTTCTGCGACATGCTTCTCTACGTGATAATCCAGTTTATCACGTGGATCTATTGGCATGATTTGGGACAAAACACAAGACCCGGGCTTAGCTGCGCCGGTCGAGAGCCCGTGCCGGAAGGAGTGACTCAAAGGCCTCCAGCAATCTCCGAGAATGCGGCTCGGAGTGCCGTAATCGGAGGGGACCTTGTTTCGCCGCGAATGCGCGGTACCGTGGGACGTATGGATCGCCTCAATTGCTTCGACAGGAAATGGAGTTCCCGTGAGCGTGCCGACCTCGCCATTCGGTCATTGGGCTTGGATGCTGACGAAGGCTTCTGGGACCACTCACCACGTGTCGCTGTACCGCGTCCTTCTCAAGCTTGCATTCGACCCCGATCCTGCATGCAGTTCGTTTGCCGAGTTAGGAGATGCCCTCGCGCGAGTTGGCTGGCATGAGTTTCCGAGTGGCGCTGATGCCGCCTTGGTCGCCCGTCTGGAAGAGGCAGCAGAGGAGGGAATCCAAGGCACAGTTGAACCGTGGCGGAACCAATAGTGCGCAAAAAAAGGACGCGCAAGTTGGCCACCGCGCCCGTTTGCGTCCGGACTTTCGTCATGACACGCGGAGGGCAAAGAAAGGTTAGTCCTTGGTGCCTCAGTTGAAGCAGGGCTCTTGCCGTATCGTACGCGTTGGGGAACCGTAGGTGGTGGATTAGGCGGGCATTCCCCCGGGTGCAGAAGCACACGGGGGCGCCCACCATCGGGGTCAAACCGCTTCGGCGCAAGCCGCAGATTCGCTTTGGTCGGGCGTTGCCGAAACCGAATCCGATTCCGAATCGTCGGAGGAGGGAGGCTGCTCCTCGGTCGGCGATCTGCTGTCGTCAGCCATGGCCGCCCAGCTTTTCGGCTGCGGGATGGCCCTGACGGCCTCGACTTCGATGGCCGCGAAGTCCAAGCCCAGAATCTGGCACATTCGACGGGCGTCGGCGGCTTGGGCGGTCGCCGTGTGGCTGCCCTGGATGTTCAGCCGTTTGATCCAAACCTGAGCCACCGCAAACAGCGCGGCCGCGCACTCTTGAATCGGTTCCGATTCGCGCAGCGAATCGTATTCCTTCCAGGCGTCGCCGCCGTCCACGTAGTCGGCACGCTTGGTGCTGCCGAATGCGGTTAACAGTGCGACTGGCTCGAACACGTTTACTCCAACCTCGCGGTTGATGCGCCGCTGAGTCCAGGGCGAGACGATTTCGGGCGCCTTTTCCGGCGTGAGATTCCGAAGGAATTCGTGGACGTGCTTGACGACGAAAGCGTCACGACGCTTCTGCAAGCGCTCGCGGCGTTCGGCCATTGTCATGGGCACGACCTTGCCGTCGGCACCTCTTGGCCGCTGTGTGCGCCCGTTGCCGCCAGCGGTAACCGATTCACCCATGTCGATGAACACGAGCTTGCCGGCCTTCGGGCCATCGACCTGCATGGCCGGCACACCGTTCGGCTTGCCGGCCTTGACCAGTCTCGGGGCGTAGATGCGCTCCACACGATCACCGAATGCTTGCTGGATGGCCGGACTCATCGTGTCCGCCCCGATCTGCACGAGGCGCAGATTCGGGTGCGCGGTCCGGTGCTTGCACTCGCAGCGCTGCACGATGGCAACGTGCTTGCGATCGAAGCATACCGGGTCGAGGCATCGGTCGTCCTTTGCAGCTTTCCCGTTGCCTCCTGAGTCTTCCTCGGGAAACAGCATCGGGTGCTGAGACGACCGCTTCGGGCAATTGACGCACGCCCCTGCCTTCGGGTCCAGCGTTTCGTCCTTGGGATCCCAGGGCATGGCAGCAATCGACCTCAAGGTACCGTCCACGATGCGGCGAAGCTCGTTCACCGTCGGAAAGCCCCGGCCGAAGACAGGCCAGAAGTGATCCTCAGCCAGGCAGTTCTGCGTGGATTCCGGGAGTCGGGCGATCAGTTCGAGGTGCGCCGCGGACAGGCGGCTGGCGTCAGTGTTGGGCTTCATAACCTCGGCCCGCCAGGCTTTTGACAACTTGGTAAGCGACGCTCGCCGGGCGACATAGCCGACGCTCTTGCCGAGCCGGGAAGCGATGACCTTGAGGTCGTACTCGCGGTCGAATGCGAGTTGGATTGCCTCAGCCTCCTCCAGCGGATGCAGATCCTTGCGGAGCATATTCTCCGCGACAGTTACGGCTAGGGCCTGCTCGTTGTCGAGCCTGCGGACGACAACGGGAACTTCTTTGAGTCCCGCGAGCTTCGCAGCTCGCCAGCGCCGTTCTCCGGCCCGAATCTCGAACCGGTCGGCTTGCGTAGGATGCGGTCGAACGACGATCGGCTGCAAGAGCCCGTCGTTCTTGATGGACTGGGCCAGCGACCGGACCGACGCGTCGGTGATCGGCTTTCGGCGATTGTCTGGCGTCGGCACCAACTGGTCGATGGGAACGGCCTGCATCTTGGCAGGCGCGCTCCGCTCCCTCTTTTTCGTAGGCATTCGATTTCTCCTTGTACAAGGGTAACGGACGGTCCGGCCGCACGGCCGGAACCCGATCGATCGTGGGTTCGGCGTACCGCGACAGTGCTGGATCCGTTCGGATCGAAGCTGCATGGGAGGTGGATTCCGAACCTTCTATGCGTACGACACGGCAGCGCGTGGACGGTGTACGTCCACTCGTTGCCGCGCCCAGCTATCTACCCAAGCTTGGTTGAAAGGATCGACGATGTGTTTGCGGTGCCCGTGGCAACAGTGCAGCGCTACGATTGGAGGCTACAAAAGCCTATTATCACTAACGACTCCAAAGCGCAAATCCGTCAGTCCAAGAAGTCACCGTGCTCTCGCGCATTTTAACCCGACGGAGTAAGCAGGTTGCGGCAACTAGCAAGCCGAAAAGCAGCACCAAAAGGCCCCAGGTTGATACCGCCGGCACACCAGCATTCTCCGCGACCGTTGCAATGCGAAAACCCACCCTCATGAGCGCACTGGAAAAAGACGAGGGGTGCTCGCAGCCTTGTACACTCGAACTCAGAGCCGTACCCGCATATGCCCATGCACCGCCTCGAGCGCCGCGACACGATCCGCTAAGGAGTAGCGCCTCGTTCCATTCATGCAAGTTACCTGCCTGATCCGCGGTGCCGTAATAACTATCGCTTAACGACCCGGCAGAACCCACCGTGGTCACGTGCCCGCCCTGCCCATTCCAAACGGCGCCAAATTGATAATTCGCAACATTCGCACCCGGATTACTAATATTGCCGACCGCATCTGCCTGCGCAATGGTGGGTATGCTGTTGCTGCGGGTGGAGTACAGCCAAAAGTCATCCACGTCACCACCATCCGCTTGGGGCTGGTGGTAGGCTGCCTTATACCACTCGTTCTCTGATGGAATGAAAAAGCGTGCCATCGGTTTGCGGACTTCAGCAAATCCATCGGCAATGGAATACGCTCCATCCTCCGTTGTTGTGACATCCTGCGCACCGGTAGGCTGTCCGTTATGTAGCCAGTTGGCGAATCGCATGGCATTTATGTAGGTCACCAAGTTAACAGGCTTGTCGCCCATGTTTGGCTTTGTGGCGTAAACATATGTACCGGGAGAGCCGGTGCGCTCGATGCCCCCGCGCAACGAGTCGGAAGCCATCCAAACATGGTATAGGCTGTTTGTATCGGTAGTCGCTACGGCGTTGAGAAACTCTACATACTGTGCGTTGGTAACCTCATACTTGGCAATGCGGTAGACGTAGGGAACGGCGCCGATTCCAGGCACCGCGCCAGAATTCAACGGATCCGGCAGGTTCCCTGGCCGCCCGACGGTAACCCATTCAAACGCAACCTCTGCATGGCTTGGGGTGCCAGTTGCGAATAGGACAACAATCCCAGCCAATGCTCGCTTGAGGACCTTTGCTGCCATAGTTTGCCTCCTCGCGTTCAAATCAGCTGCTTCTGTTGTGCAGCACGTTGGTGCTCGCCACTCCGGGATGAGTCTCAACTATTAGTCGCCAAAAGCGTTTTGGAACGTCGCGAAGTCGAACAGGTCGAGGTCTCCATCTCCATCAACATTGAACACGCAAAGGCACGAATCCGAGGTGATGGCGTGCGAATCTGGACTGGCCGGTCCACTCAAACACGTGGGCCATGCCGCACCGTCGGCCATTCTGACGTAACCATCGTCGTCCCAATCTCCTCCAACACCAATCCGACCCAGTCGGGCCCAGCCGGCTGAGGCGCGTTCGCCTATACCTAGAAAGCTTCCGCCAGCAATCAGCTCTCCTTTATGGACGGTCAGCGCGGCAACATAGTTTGGAAAGTACCCGTCCGGGCCTGTGACGTTGCCAAAAGGTCGCCAGCCCACGCCATCCCAACGAGAGATGCAGTCTGCGGTGATCTCGCTCGTGTAATCATTCCAACAGCTACCGGCCACGATCAGCTCACCATTGAAAACGGCAAGTGCCATTACCGGGTAGCCGCCGCCAATGCTCGTTCCCAGCATCGTCCATGTCGAGCCGTCCCAGGTTGCGACGCCGTTGGTCTGTCCAAGCCGCCCGCTGACTACCAACTGTCCATCGTACAATGCCAGCGCATCCACCTGCGAGAATGGGCCCCCACTCACTGGGAGCAACGTGGAACCGTCCCATTTTGCAAGGCCGGTCCGCTGGGCGGGACTGCCGACGAATGTCAGGCGGCCGCCACCGACAATCAACTCTCCATGGAACTCAGCTATGGCGTAGGCCCAACCTTCTTGGAGTCCTGGTTCTAGGGGCCGCCATTGAATGCCATCCCAGCGGGCGATCGGGCCCGTCTGCGCTCCGCCAGCGGAGTAGAAGTTGCCTGCGGCAATGAGCTGTCCAGAATAGTCGAGCAAGTCGTAGACCCGTGTGTCGCACTCTTGTGGAAGGTCGCCGCTATAGCATCCGCGCAAGCCCTCGCCGAATCCCGCCCAGCGGGAGCCGTCCCACCTCGCGATACCATTAACTTCGAGGTCGCCAGCGTAGTCAAAAGATCCACCGGCGATTAACTCGCCCTGGAAGGTCGTGAACGCCGTTACGGCTGCTGTCGAGTTATGAGGAGATCCGCAGTCTCCAGGCGGACTCGAGCAGTGCAGGCCGGTCCCAACATTTTCCCAAGCAGCTCCGTTCCATTTTGCCAACCCTTCATCGATAACGGCCACGCCGGTCTTAGGGTCTATGCCACCCAGCACGCCTCCGACGAAAAGTTCGTCATTCCATGTCGTGAGGGCGAGTGCTGGATCAAACACTGCTTCGCCCGGATAGGTTTGCGTCGGAAGCCAATCGAAGGAGCATTGGCCCTTGATCCTTTCAGGCGCCGTCAGAGCACCGCACAGCGTAACAATAAGACACACTGGAGTCGCGAATTGCTCAGCCGAGCACGGCGCCCTTGTCATCGGCCATCCTACCTGATTACCCGACATTTCCCATCTCAGTGTCCATCTGGAATCACGACCGGTTCGGTGTTCGAGCCATCTAAATTGGCGCGTATGATTCGAGAGGTCTCGCCGTAGAGACCGGCGGTAGTCCAGTAGAGGTTACCACGGTTCGGAATGGTGGCTCGCGGAGTCGGAGGGCTGGCATCCGCCGATCCAAGTGAGGCGATATACATCGCTCCGAAAACCCAATTCGTAGTCTGTGCCCACTGTGCCTTTAATCGCCGTCGATTCATTGTAGAGTCTCAGTTGATGTCGGCCTAAGAAGTGTCTCGATTCTCGCAAAGTAGCTGGGCAAGTGACAAGCTACCCGTTCGGGTAGGGTTACGTCGGTTCGTCTCGATCGCCCGTTAGCATTGATCCACCGTGCGAGGTCACTACAAGCCTCACGGGAACGCCGACGCGGTCGTGAACGTCGAGCTTCTGGAACAACTCCTTCACGTGCAGCCGGATTACGGCCTCCGAGACCTTCAGGCTTTCGGCGATCTTTTGCTTGCGAACCCCAAGACAGATCAACCGTGCAACCTCCAACTGCCGAGGCGACAACCGGAACGCGAGGCCCAGCGCCTTCCACTCATCCGCCGTGAACAGCTCCGGCAGCGGATAAGGTTGCTGTGATGGGGAGGCGTCGTTCGCACCGTCCTGCAAGGCCTCGGACTCCACCTGACTATGGCCTCAGCGAAAGCCGAAGCTTCAAAACAACCGTTCCATGCGAAACCGCTCCGAAGCAGATTCGGGCGGAAGCGCTGGCTAGGCATCGTCGAGCGTTCGGCCGTTTCACACGGCGCGTTGCCCGCTACGGTCACGGCGCAGGAAGCAGAGGCGGATTAACGCTGATTCGCGGGAAAAATCTGGTATGATGGGAAAGACCGGTCGCTTGCGGATGGAGTGATCGCTTGTACGGGCCAGTACACGCTGAACCTCGTGGATGGTGGAATGATTGCTGTTGAAGCCGATACGATAACCGCGGCGCTCGCCGGCGATCGTGAGGCGCTTGGACGCGTGCTTCAATCGTGTCACAGGGCTCTTTCTCTGCACCTGTCCGAACGGATAGGGTCGCCCTATCGGGCGGCCATTGCCGTCGAGGAAGTCATTCAAGTGACATTCGTCGAGGCGTTTCTGCGGATCGGCGATCTTAAGGAACGGACGGCGGAAGGGTTGCTCTCCTGGCTAAAGTCCGTGGCCGGGAACAATCTTATCGATGCGATTCGAGCACTGGGTGCCCGAAAACGACCTCCGCAAACCAGGCGGATCGGTTCAACGCAAGAAGAATCGGTCGCAACGTTCCTGGCGTCCTTGGCGGGGTCCGACACGACGCCGACACAGGGCGCTCGGCGGTTGGAACTTACCGCTCTGCTTGAACAAGCCTTCAGTCAGCTACCGCCGGACTACGCTGCGGCGGTTCGTCTTTACGACCTTGAAGGGAAGACGATTGAGGAGGTGGCCGCGGCGTTTGATCCGCCCAAGACGACCGGTGCGGTGCACATGCTTCGCGCCAGAGCGAAGGATCGCTTGCGAGAGCTACTGGGCGATACAAGCAAGTATTTCAGCGGGTCCGCGTGAATCCCACGGCGCATCGTACGCCGATGGTATGGTACAAGCGACAGGTCATGGTAGCCGAACCCTTTTATTTCGAAACGGATGAAGATGTAGCCCGAAAATCGGTTGAGTACGCGCTGGGGCAGACGGAGCGTGCTTGCAGAAGTGATGCGGCGACTTTAGAGAACTTACTCGATCCGGAGTCTTTTCCCGGCTACGTGCTGAGGTCGGCGATCCATCGTGGCGGACAGGGGATCGTATTCCGGGCTGTACAGCGCTCCACGGGGAAGACCGTCGCGATCAAGGTCTTGCGCGACCGCACGCTTGCGAGCGATGCAAACCGCGCTCGCATGACGAGAGAGATCCAAATTCTCGTCCGCCTGAATCATCCGAACATCGTCGGCGTGTCAGACAGCGGTTTCGCGGCGGGCTACAACTTCTTCGTGATGGACTATGTGGATGGCGTCGCCTTGGATGAGTTCGTCCGGCGCTCGAACCGCGGCCAGCGGGCGACGGTCGAGTTGTTCGCCACGGTTTGCGAGGCAGTCCACGCCGCTCACATGAAGGGCGTTGTCCACCGCGACCTGAAGCCCAGCAATGTCCGCGTGACGGCGGAAGGAATGGCGTACGTGCTGGATTTCGGAATGGCCAAGGTGGTCGACCCGTCCGATCCGGCCACAGGGGCGATGACCGTCACGGAAACCGGCCAATTCGTGGGCTCGCTTCCGTGGGCAGCGCCGGAACAGGCCCGCGGCGATTGGGACCGCGTAGACGCACGAACCGACGTCTATTCGTTGGGCGTGGTGCTTTATCACCTGGTGACGGGGACTTTTCCGTATTCGGTTACGGGACCGATGGCGGACGTGATCGCCAACATTACGCAATCGGATCCCGATCGAGTGGGAACTCGTGAAAGGCGGGTCAGAGACGAACTCGATACCATCATCCGAACTTGCCTGAGAAAGGAACCGGAACGCCGGTACGAAACGGCCGGAGCGTTGGCGAAGGACTTGCGAAGGTACCTTGCCGGAGAACCCATCGACGCCAAGCGCGACAGCGCGTGGTACGTTCTGCGAAAGCAAGCATGGCGCTACCGCGTGGCGGTGTTCGTATTAGCTGGGGGTTTCTTGTTCGTGGGCGCGTGGGCCATCCATGCGACGTCGCTGCTGCAACGCGCGACCACGGCGGAGCAGCGAAGCGAGCACAACGCGGCGGTTGCGGAAGAGCGGTTGCTGCAAGTGCAGCAGGCTATGCAGGCAATCTTGGATGAGGTGTCCGGCCGGCTCAGCCGCGTAGGAGGTACTGCTGAAGCCCGGCGAGAGCTCCTGCAATTCGCTTACGCGCAACTTCAACCGTTAGTAGCCGAGGGTAGCGACAACATCCGGTTGCAGACCAGTTTGGGGCGCGCGCATTTTCTGCTGGGCGACCTGCAACTCTCGCTCGGCGAGACCCAAATCGGCCGTGAGCATCTTGCGAAGGCGCTGGCCATTCGTCGTGGGCTGGTCGAACGGGAACCGGAGGTTAAGGCGCACAAGGCGGACCTCTCGATCAATCTGGTGCGCTACGGAGACTCCTACGAGTTCGAGGGACGGGAAGAGCGCCGACCATACTACGTGGAGGCAATGGCGATCGACGAGGAACTCGTCCACAGCGAGCCGGACAACGCGCGATTTGTGGATAACCTCGCGTGCAGCTACGAGCGCATGGGATGGTTAGCGCACGACGAAGGCAAACCTGAAGAGTCCGTCGAATGGCATCAGAGACACCACGAGTTGTTCAACCGGCTTGTGGAACTAGAGCCTGAAAACGTCACTCGCCTGCACGGCCTCTACCGAAGTGTCGCTCAGGCGGCCTCGCGCGCGGAAGGCGCGGGCGACACAGTTCTCATGCTGGAGGAGTATTCCAAGGCGTATGGGTTGATCTCGCGAATCGTTGAGTTGGAAGCCGAGCGCCCGGCATCCCTGCGAAGCTACGTCGAGACTTCTCTGTCGTATTCTTATGCCCTTCGACTGGACGGTGACATCGCCAAGGCCCGATCCGTTCTTGACGACGCGTATGGAATGGTGACGCGCCTCACGGGCATTGACCAAGGGAAGCACCTTGATCTGTCGGCGGCCGTGTACGGAGCGTTGGCGGAGTGGGCGATGGCTGAGAATGATGTGCCGTTATCCCTGCACTACCGAACGCGCCAGCGCGATGCCTTGGAAGCACTGCTGGCGCGGCACCCTGACCGTACGGCGACGAGCATTCAACTTGCGGTCTGCCTCACGAGCCTGGCCGGCCTTGAACTTGAGACGGGACTCGAATCGCAGGCCGCAGAAAAGTACGGGCGCGCCGCCGACCTGGCGCGTGACGTCTTGGAGCGAAGCGAATCGGCCGCGGAACTCGCGGATGTCGCGTTCGTCATGCGACACATTCGCGTTCGGGAGTTCCAGGACCTGTCGGCCGGAATCGCAGGCGCCCAGAGCGCGATCGAGCGCACCGATGGTCAATGGTACATCGCGTGGCGTGAGCTGGCTGCGTGCCTTGACCTGAGCGGCCGGGCGGTTGAGGCGGCCGATGCACGTGACCGGGCACTCGCACTCGTTCCGGAATCAGCGGAAACAGCGCGGCGCAGCATCCTCGACGAAGGAATTTCCCGCCCTTGATCGGCGGGCTCCGAATGGAACCAACGAGCGTCCGGAGCTACAATCTCCGGGGTTGGCCTCCTGCGGGCTCTTTGACAACCCAATCCGCGATTAACCCCTTTGTGGGTTAAAGGGCCCTCGCCGGCGGGCCGCAGAACAATAGCCGGACAAGGCAGATTCCCGCGGCGTCGAGACGCCTTTCCATTCCGGGGTCTAACCAACCCCACATCTTCAACTTCCTCCTTCACTCAAAACATTCCTTTCACTTACTCCCCTCCGGGGAGGAGCGAGATGAGTGCGTTTGTTAGTGAAAGTTGCCGCGGACCGCCAAAAGCGATCCGCTTAACAAGGAGGAAGAAAGAGATGAAAAAAGGAATGGAATTGGTGCTGCGAGCGGCTGTAGCTCTCGCTGCCTATTACGCGATTGCGCGAGTCCTCGCGTTGTGGTGCGAGCACGTACGGATGTACGGTTTACTCCATCCGTAAGACGCGGGGCTGCCTGAAGGTTTTGACCTCGGAATTGAGCTTTTCTCGACCTCATTCCGAGGTCTCTTTGTTTCACGTGCCCTTGCGGCCAAATTCAACACGCTTCGTCGTCGAGCGGATCCGATCGAACCGGACGCAGGAATGACGGCGTGAGGTTCGACCTGGTTTCTCGCAATCGACCGAAAGCATGGAGCGCCTGGTGAACTCCGCTCAGAAACAACGCCGATGTCGGGTCCGCTGCGTGGCTGGACTCGCAGCGCATCGCTTCCAAGACGTCGAGCACGAGATCCAGGTTGTCGTGGAACGCTTCCTGGAACAGGGCCTGGCCCGCGGCGTCGAATTCGTATTCCTGTGACTCCATCATGGGCCGATCCTGCCACGATCGGAGTGCGCGAGTCAAGAGCGCCCTTTCCGAGCAAATCGTTGCGCCAACCTTCTGCCCGATTCGCGGCTGGCTGATTTATGACGGGAGGGTTCAACGGGCGTCGTGACGGCAGAGAGGCCCGGTGGTGCGTCGAACCTCTCGCGACTAAACGTCTGATTCCTCAAACTCCTGCGACGGCAAGCTGGCGAATGCGACTCCCCGTGTGGGCGGTATCGGTGGCCAAGGCCAACAGCCGTCCGGTCTTTTCGTCCGCCTCGGCGCGATCGCCGGCGTGGACGATCCTGGCCGACAGCCGGGTGAGGGCGTCGACCACTGCGAAGATCGTGAACCGCCCTCGCTGCCGGGCAATCTCCAGGGCCTGCTTGGCCAGAGTTTTCTGAATTCCCTGCTGTTGCAGCACGGCAAGAGCCTCCTCGGCCGTTGGGCCGAGCGTCTCTTCGCACGCTTTCCTGATGACCTTGGCGAAGGCGTCGCGTCGTTGATCGCGCCGCTCCACGAGATTGGCCACGATCGTGCGAATCTCGCCCAGCGCCTCATGCACGTTGGCCGTGTGCTTACGCGAGAAGTCCACCACTTCGACCGCGTCCCAGACGATATGGTTGGCGCACACCGCCTGGAACCAGAACGTCTGAATGCCGACGGAGCGCCGCCCGACTTCCGAATTCCACACAAAGAAACCGGGAGCGAAGGCCTCGCCGTTGATCTCGGTCCAGCCGGTCGGATCGATCATGAAACAGAACATGTCCTGCTCGCCGCAATACAATCCGGTTCCGTGCGTGGGTTCCGGCTCGGGGTCGGGCTCGAACGGGATGTCCTCGTCCGATATTGCACGTCGAGCCAGACCTGCACGCTGCGGCGGCTGGAAATCCGTCGCGAACTCGCGAAGCATGGTGAGCAAGTCCACGTCCCAGAGCCGCGAATAGGCGACTCCGTGGATGGAACGAATCAGGTTTTCTGTCGTGAGGATCTGCACGGGCCGTTCGCTGGTGGGCAGCGTCTCGTCCAGTACACGAGCCGCGGTTTGCGGCGTGAGTCGATTCAGCGTGTCCTTGGCGACGCCGGCGAGCCGGCACATCTGCGCGAATGACCAGTCGTTGAATTGGAAGGGACGGTCCCCGCCGAACGCCAGCTTGAGCTCGCCGACTTCGACGTGCGGTCGCACGCTCTGCGGCGGATGCCAATGATCCGTGGATCGCTCCCGGACCTTGTAGCAATGGTCCCACAACGCCGTCAGCGAGGGAAAACTCTCATCCTTTCCCCGTCGAAACAACTCCTGATTCGCCCTGGTAAGCGTCTGCATGACTACAACCTCCTTTCCGCGTCGCCGTAACGGCGACGCGATTGTCTTCCTGATGCACCACCGGTCCTCTCGACGCATCGCCAACAACCGCGATGCGCCGAACACCGGTGAGTTCCGCTTCTACCCGACTCAAGCTTCTCCGAAGGATCAATGGGAGAGGATGGCGTCATGCGCTACTTCCAACCTCTCAGTGGATCACGCCTTGTCCTGGATGCGTTCATGGATCCAGGTATGGGCGAGATCCGCGACCTTGGCGAGCAGCGGAAGGTCGTCGCGTCCGAACGAGTCGGACTGCTTCCACTCCTCGCCATCCTTGTAGATGCGGCGGAACTGGACGTTGTGCCGAAAGCCGCCGCCCTCCATTTCGTTGCCCCAGATCACGGCCTTGATACGGCCCATTCTGATCTCGTGGGCGGGTTTGTCTTTCCCGTTGGCCATTTTACTTCTCCTTTCCCGGCGTCGCCGCCGAGCCAAATTAGTGTTACCGCTCTCCCGCGATCGGACACGATCACCGGCCGCTCTTCTAATCATGCGGCCGAACCAGGGCCGCCGCCCCTGCGGGCGGACGGCGCCCGGCCCGACGCGCGGTCGATTCCGTGAATTGCCCGTGTTTTACAACCTGAAACAACCGTGAGGCTGCATGACGCCCCCTCGCGAGCGCGGCTGGCACTTGCAAAAGGACGGCTAAGAAAACTACAGCGGGCGGCAGGTTGCCGCGCGATGGGAAAGAACAACTGTGCAGGTGACGATATCGTACTTGACACCGGTCGGTCAACGCATGACCGGCGGGCGGAAGTCTGCTTTGGGCTTGATGGGTCTGCGATGGTCTAGTGGGTTAAGAAAAAACCGCTGAAGATCAACAGAATTGCATTGAATGCGCGGGAGGCGGAAGGGTACACTCCAGTAGACTCGCGAGGGAGCCTCTGGTTTTTCTCGTGGAGACGCGGGCTCTTTGACAAGTCGTGGAGTGCGTTGGAATGCGTACGAAACTTCCGCTTTGTCGTGTTCCTCGGCTCGCATGTCTGACGTGTCGACCTTGGGGCCACAACGCGGATTCGTCCACTGGACCGGGACATGGATTGCGGTCCTCGTCTCGCGCCGCCCGGACGCTAATTTCGGCGGCAAATCACCCTTCTCTACATCCAAGCCCATAATCCCACCTATACATCCCTCCTTCACTCTAAAAATCCCAATAAAAAAACTTTCCTTCTTTTCTATTTCCTTCTCTCCCTCTCTTTGATCTCGAAGGCCGGCTTCGGCCTCGCGACATGAACGAGAGGCAAACCGCACGGTCGGGGGCTCTCTCCCCCCAAGGTTAGAAAAGGCCGTGCATAACGAGAGAAAAAAAGATGGAAATATTGGAACGAGTAGAAGGTTGGATATTCCCTTGGAAATCAGGCCCGGCCTGTTACTTTTGCGGAGGGCGGGAGTCGAAAGGTACCAAGCTCCGCTTGTACGACTTCGAGGATGTGCTTGCCTGCCAGGAATGCCTAAGCCTGCCCTACTACTTGGTGGAAAGCATTTACTGGCGGGACTACCCGGAGAAAGCGCCGCCCTGCAAGCATTGCGGAAATCACGTTCCACCAGAGCAATTGGAATCCGCGGTTCGCAGGGATTGGTTCTTTTGCGGGGGGTGTGCGGATGACCCCAGAGTCATGCTGCACTGGGAGCGTGTTCGAAGGCGGCTTTGGGAACGATGTTCCAAGGATTGATGTGGGTTGGAGCAGGCCAGGCGGGAACAGGGCGCCCGCGTGGCTTGCGTCCGTCAACGAGGTCGATCGGAAGCGTCTGAGCCGCTTCCGATCGAAGCGTGGCGGGCTGGTTGGGACGGGTATCGCGTCCCCGCAACTTCACATGCGGGTGACGCGCAGCCTTTTAGTACCGGCTAGGGCTGCAAGACCATCAAGCCGGTTCTGATCCTTCTGCGGTTACCTCCTCCGAGCTCCGCAGCCAGAGCGGTGTCGGCGATGTGCCGGCGCTCCTGTGGCGGTGGCGGATGTGATGCGGTCCTTAGCAACGCAAAACAATACATGGAGGAGTTATGCTCAAATGGATGTTCAAAATACTGCGAGTTGTTTTCTGGGGGCCCCCCGTACGGCGTGAACAGCCCCAGGAATTGCAGGCCCTGAACGTAGGCTCATCCCGGGTTGCGGGTTGGACGTATGGTGACGTGGTTACCAACGTCTACCTCAACCGCAACCATACCGGTCGGCCCTACTTCAAGGTGGAGTTCCGCAGATTGGTCAGGGACGGGAGACGCGTATCCAACAGTTTTTTTGTCGACGACCTCAAGGACATCGAATTCGGCATCGCCCGAGTTCGGGCCTGGGTGCACGACAGCAGGATCACGTAGCCCGTCAACTCCCGAAGTTCTTCTGAACTCCGGGAGTTCTTTTTTGGCACAACGAAGCAAGATGCGCACGGACGATGATCATGCGGATTGGCACCTTGGGTTGAAATGCCGCGCCCTTTATTCTCGAAGGAGTTTCAGTTCGATGAACAACGGGGCTAGCTCACGGAATTCTTCAAACCGCCTTCTGTACTCATTCCAGTCCTCCTCCGTTACCGGGAAAGTCCAGTGCTCGCGGTCATTGCGGGTGAATGCGGCGTTGTGGCCGGAGTCCACGCCGATCCGCCGTCCGCAACCGGCGTTGACGAAGCACTTCACGTCGCTGAGCACGCCGATGCGGTTCATGTAGTTGAAGGACAGGAGGCCGGGAACGTTTGTGTCCGATCCGAATTTGCCCTTGCCGAGAAACGGTTTGTATTTCGATTGGACCACGGGGTCGGCGGCGCGCTGTTCGAGGATTGCGCGGGTGTTGCTTTGAGCCTTGATGGCATCCTCCGCCTTTTTGCGTTCGATCTCTCTGCGCGTTTCCTCCTCAATCCTCGCGGCCTCGGCCTCACCGTACGCCCGCGCCTGGGCCGCGCGGGCGTCGGCGATCTGCTTCGTGGCTTGCTCTCGCGCGGACTCCTCGCGGGCGGCAATGACAGCAACGCGAGCCTGATCCCGCTGCGCGTCCAGTTCCTTCATGGCATCCTGGAGGGGGCGGTCACCGGTCGTCGCCTTGCGCTGGGCATCGGCGATCACGGCGACGGCGTTGCGGACCGCTTCATGCAGCGACTGCCGGGCGGTTTCGGAAAACTTGCGTTCCGCTGAGAGCTTGGCCGAGGCCTCGCTCGAAGGAACATAGAGCGTACCGGAAGCCAAGGCCGCGGCGACGGGCTGAAGGATGGTGTCCAGCCGTTCACGGCAGGCATCGAGTTCGGACTTGGCAATGCGGGGCTGATGGTACACGGCGTGGAATCGTTCAAGGGATTCCCTGTCGGCGGCGACGGCTTGGCCGTTGTTGCCGGTGAGGGCCGGTTCGACCTCGCGGTCCCAGGCCGCGATCTCTTGTTCGCATTCCGCAAGTGTGCGGCGAACCAGCTCGCCTTCCTGTTGCAAACGCTGAAGTTCCGCCTTGGCCAATGCGCGGCGCTCAGTTTGAGCGCCGTCGAGAACTGGCATCGACTCGTCTACGGGAGTTGCGCTTACGACCAGCGGAGTGGCGGGCCGAGACACCGCCACGACCAACAGAATCAGAAACAGCAGTCCCGCCGCGCCGGCGATGAGCCAGATCACGAGGTTCTTGGAAACGATCGGAGCGGTCCCGCCGTTTGTGCCTGCGTTTGACTTCGTCATATGCGTGGGCTCCTGGTCTCTGGTTTTGCCACAATTGAGGACCGCGTATCGGCAACGAAACACGCGCTATTCGCGAAGGAGCTTGAGTTCAATGAACAGCGGCGCAAGTTGACGGAATTCCTCAAACCGGCGGCCGTATTCCTGCCAATCCTCTTCCGTGGCCGGGTAACTCCATCGTTCGCGGTCGTTGTACGTGAACGCGGGATTGACACCTGAGCCGATGACGATTTGGCGACCACAGGCGGCGTTGACGAAGTTCTTCACGTCACCCAGGGCGCCGATCTCGTTCATGTAGTTGAAGGAAAGGAGTCCGGGCACGTTGGTGTCGGAGCCGAATTTTCCTTTGCCCAGAAATGGTCGGTATTTGGCCTGGACGGCGAGATCCTGGGCGCGGTTTCTCAAGATGTCATGGGCGCTGCGCTCCGCCGCGGTCGCATCCTCGGCGCGGCGCCTCTCCAATTCACGCCGGGTTTCCTCCGCGATTCGTGCGGCTTCCGCCTGGCCGTAGGCGAGTTCCTGGTCGGCGCGGGCCTTGGCAATCAATGCCGTGGACTCACGGCGCGCGGAATCCTGGCGGGCGGCGATTTCGTCGACGCGCGACTGCGCTCGGGCGGCGTCGAGTTCGGCGAGCGCATCGTGGAGCGACCGGGTACCTGTGGCCCCGGATCGCTCCGCGGCGCTCAGGACGCTCCATGCGTCCTGCCGCAATTGCCGGAGGGTCTGAAGGGAAGACTCGGCAAAGCGCTGTTCCGATGCGAGCTGGTCGGTAATTTGGGCGTTGGGCAGATACACGGCGTCTTGCGTCAGGGCTTCAGCTACCGGTTCAAATAGGGCATCAACCCGGCCGCGGCATGCGTCGATGTCGGATTTGCGCGGGCGTGGCTGTTGATACACGGCGCTAAAGCGTTCAAGTGAAGAGGGGGCGGCGGCGACGGCTTGGCCGCGCTTGCCGGTGAGTTCCGGCTCAATCTCTCGGGCCCATGCCTGCAGTTCCTTCTCACAATCACCGAGCAGTTCTCGAACGACCTCCCCGTCGTGCTGCAATCTCTGGAGCTGCGCCTTGGCAAAAGCGCGGCGCTCGGCTTCGGAGTTGTCGAGGACAAACTCGGAGGCCGCGGAACTTGACGGCGTGGCTCCGATCAAAGCCGGAGCGGGCGGACGCGACACGGCAACCACCAATAGGATCATCAGAAGCAGCGCCGCGGCGCCGCCGACGAGCCAGAGGATGAGATTTCTGGGAAAGCCCGAGGGTGTCTTGGGGTTCGAGCCCTGCTCCGCGAGTGTCATGGCTTGGGTACTCCTGGATAGTTGTCCAGCTTATCCTCCAATTCCCGAATCAGGTCGGCGTCCTTGCCTCCTGGCGGTGGCATCCCCGCGGAGCCTGGCCCGCGAGACTCGCCAAACGCGGAGGTGTCTAGCCCGCATATTTCATGAGTAGGTGGGCTATTCGTTCAGACCCGAGGCTTCGGTCGGTCGGGGTGGTCTGGATGCACCGCCCCCTTTCCCCCACGCTCGTTTCTGTTTTCGGTTCCGGATG
>Ga0187892_10003263_pt1 | contig 29970 bp, 49 predicted proteins | sample MA1701073metaG_FD_139345 | JGI IMG/M metagenome (GOLD analysis project Ga0187892, IMG submission 139345) | Bio-ooze microbial communities from a basaltic lava cave in the Kipuka Kanohina Cave System on the Island of Hawaii, USA - MA170107-3 metaG ...
ACGTGCACCGCGCATTCCTCGGACGCGGTGAGCGAGATGGTGAGGGCGTCGCTGCCGGTCGCGACACGGTAGAGCACGGCCATCGTGCAGAGGGCGCCAGTCTGGTCGTGCTGGCCGAGGAGCGTCCACCCAGTGGCGGAGACGTCTGGAATGCCGTCCGCGCCGACGATCGCGACAAGCAAGTCGCCCACGTCGCCGCTCGGCACGGTCGCGACGAGAGACGTCGTCGCGCCGATCGACCGCGTCTCGGCGACCTCCGCGACGAGTCGCGGGAAGCCTGCCGTGGCTGGTATCTGATACGTGACTCGCAGTGAGCCGTTGGCTCCGGCCGCGCGGGACGCTGCGGACGAACCGCCACCCGATCCCGGATTGCGGTTCGCGATCGCCGCGATCCCCGCGGCGCCGTTCGGCTCGCCGGGCGTAACACCGGATGCTCCTCCGCTGGAACCGGCGCTGCCGCCTCCAGGTTGCGAGCCCGCGCCAGCGGCACCGTCGCCTCCATTGAATCCGACGTCCCCCGTGCCGCCCGTGCCGCCCGTGCCGCCGTTCGCGCGCGCGAGACCACCGTTCGCCACGAGCGATGTGGCGTTAAACGTGGTCGCCGTTCCGTTGACGTTCACCGCACCGGCACCTCGCACGACCGCGTAGCCGGTGGATGGCGTCGCAGCGAAGGAGTTTAGCCGGCGGTACTCGCCTCCGCCTCCGCCGCCGGTGTTGGCCTGTCCCGAGCCACCCGCGCCCCATCCCTCGACCTTGAGTCGATTGGCGACGTCGTTAGTGTCGAAGAACGTGGTAGGAGCTGTGAATGTCCCGTTTGCGAAGAAAGTTTCAACGATCATCCTGAGCGCTAGGGCCCTTTGGCATATCAACGTTCCAGGTGAGCAGTGATCGATACCGAGGTACGACGGTTCGATTCCTGGAGAGCACGAGGCTACGTTTTGGAAATCGAAGGACATTAACCACCGGAAGTCGTCAGCGCGATCGCAATTGTCCCAGGCGTGTCGACGACACCGGCTTCGGTTACGAGTAGCCTGAATGTCGTGTAACCACCATCCAGGCAAAACCTCAGAGAGTAAGAGATCGCTCCGGCTCCTGTTGGAATGGGTCCGTTTATCTGCTCCATGAAGACGTTATAACGCCCCTGTGGAGGAGCAGTGGTCACGTCGAGGGAGGACGGGTTGACGACAACACCTTGCGTTTCCTCGGTTCCGTTACCGAGCATCGGCTGAAACCTGGGGAATCCGTTAGCGGCTCCTCTTGTGTAGGTGACATAGGCTACAACTTTTTTGCATCCAACTGGCAACGCAAAAACGCCTTGGTTGGTAAAGGCTCCCGCCCCAGGAAGTACCTGACTCGCGAGATGGACAACGCGTGGCGTTTGGTAGGGGACGATGACTGTATTCTGCGGCACTGGGCCTTACCTCTCGAGCGTGATTCTTACGATTTCTGTGACGACTTGGACAACTGCGACTATTGCTGTTAAGTTTACCTTATCGCGTGTTGTCAGTTTCGTTAACGTTTGGTTTTGTCTCTCGTCCTCAACAGCGTTTGCTCGCACTTCAGTACGAAGTGCGTGAATCTCATCGGATATTCCTCTTGCGATTTCGGTGAGGCGGTCGAACTTCCTCGCGACACTTTCTTCAAGGTCATTGACCCGACTCTCGAGCTCTCTCAATGACGCGCTCATTACGCCCAATCCCAGTATTGGATGGTAACCAGTGTCACCAAGAAACTGATGAGGAACACGGTTAATGAGAACCTCATCCTCGAACTCCGAGTAGCGCCCACGTTTTCGGACCAACGATCCCGTCGACGATTAGTCCAGCAGCGGCCTGCGCTTTTCTGGTAGCTTCTTCGGTGATTGGTCCAAAGAGACCGTCAGCCGTGATACCGAGGTGTCTCTGCCACTCACGGACGTAGTCTCTTTCGGCCTCGAGCCAGTATCCAGAATGGCGACGAATGGCTGGACGAACTTCATCAGCATCCTCGGCGGCGGCGATCGCTCTGTAAGCGGAGGAGAGTGCCCGGTGGTGATTCGCGATCCTTTTCTCCGGGGTCGAGCCGAATCCTTCGTAATATCTCGTACGGTAGAGTTGTGTCGAGACGCCGATAGAGGAGCCGGCGGCTGCTTCCTCCAGTACGGTTGGCCTTGAAACATACATCACGCGAAGGAGGTCAGACGCTCCCTCTACATCGCTTGCGTATGCGCGGAAGTCGACGCGGTATGGAGTACTCGAACCATCTGAATTCGGATGAGTGTCTACGTAGGAGAACCGAGCCCCGTCCCACCGTGCTCCGGCTTGAATGGCTCCCCAATTATGTGATCCTTTTCCGGCACCATTCCAGCCCTGACCGTAACGTGATTCGAGGAAAGCGATCGCTCCAGCGAATCGAAGGACGTTAGGGCTGTGGACCAGGCCGATAGTCACGAAAGCCCGCCGAAGGATGCCTTGTGCTTCGAGATGCGTTATCATCGGAATCCTCTAACTGTGGACGCAAAAACAAAGATGGCGACCGCGATCACTGTGGTCCATGCGACAAAGTAGGTCCAATCCTGAGATTGACGTGCCTCAGTGTAAGACATCGGTTTTCTCGTGTCGTCGGATCTCGTAGTAGCGAGCAGTCATCATTGCCGCCCACTCACAAAGTATGGTGGTGTGGTCGACGCAGAGTTTTCCTGGCGTGATCCCGCCACCCGGGACGTGGTATGGCGCGAGCGGCTCGATCCGGAGGACGACTGCGGCTGGCGCATCGCAGAAATCGCAACGGGTCACTTATCGCCGTTCCTCAGGAACCCGGTCAGCCGAGTCGATCAGCCCCGCCGCGATCCAGCGTGCTCGATGTGGGGAACGCGTTCTCTTAGTCCACGGCGAGACACACGGCATTCTTGGCAACGAGCCACACATCGGGCATTTGATTGCTTCGGCCGGATGGTTGCGATCTTCTTCTGTCACATTACCTCTCCTAGTTTGTTGTTATGCTGTCGTCTGTCTCCGAACTGGTGCCCATCTGAGGCTTGCCCGGCCTTGTACCGCTGGTGCCCAAAGGATGGTTCGTTGGCCGCTCTTTGTTCCGCGATGCGGAACAGTTCCAACCCGCTCCAGGAGTCCCCGACGCTCCATTTTTTCGATAGTCTGTCGAAAGCAGCTCATGTTTTGCTTGCGGCCGAAGAACTCCCAAAGCTCTCGGATCGTGGCACCGTCATCACCAATGATTGTTTTTCTGGCCTCGAGTGCTACCAATACTTTTATCTGCGTTTCGGTGATCGGTTGGGTTATGCGACGAAACAGTTGGATCAGTTGGATCACGGGACGACCCTTCTCTCCTCGAGAAAAACGAGCATCCGATCGAGTCGATCAACGGCCGCTCGCGCTCTGACCTGTAGGGATCGCTGCAATCGCTCGCCGAGCTTCGTTTGGTACTTCTTCCAGTCCTTTCTTGGGTCTGGGAGTGAAGGAAGGTCATCAAAGACGATTTGTCGCCACTCACTCCACCCTTCTTCCGTAGTCCAGGAACGTTTCGGTCGATACGGGACGCCAGTTCTGATACTCTTCTTGGTGATGACTTCGCTCGTATCGCGTGCTGCTTGATCCGTTGCGGCTTTTCCGTACTGTGTCTCGAGCTGCGTGACGACTTCCTCGACTTTCTTTCGGACGTCGTCGTCAGCCTCCCTAATAGTTACGTACCAGGCATCGTATCGACGCATATCGTCAGCGTCTCTCGCGGCAGTGGACTCAGCGAACCCGATTGCGTTTGTGAGAACGTCGAGGAGTTGAACGTAAATGTGGCCGATGACTGGGATCTTCTGATACCGTTTCCTGAGGTCGTCGTACTGCTTTCTTGAAACTTGGTTAACTTTCAGTTTGCTCCCTTCCGGGGGCGGAATCTCGTCTGGGATGATTCTGGAAGGGATCACGACTTGCTTTTTCTTACCGAGTCCAATTGGATGGAAAACCATCGGTCGAGCGTCAGGTCGTTTTTTCAGACAGAGGTACGGTCGAGCGTCAGGTCGTTTTTTCAGACAGAGGTACCCAACGGCCCCTAGGCCGATAGCTCCTAGGACCAGTAGGAGACGACTCATCGTTATCCGGTCCAATCCTGGAATTGGTCGCGGACTCGACGCCATTGAGCAGCGCGTTTGGCACTACCACGCCACGAGCATCGTCGACCGGTTGCGTATCTTGCGATTGTTGCCTCCGGCCACGGTTCCACTTTAGCGCATGATGTGCGCGAGTGAACCACGACGCGAACGGCCGCATGAGCAGCCCTCAAAGTTGACGCGTGGTCGAGACCAGCGAGCGTTGTCCAAACGTGGTACGGAACGATGCCAGACCGTTGAAGTTGCCAAGGTGAGGTCGCGAGGGCGACAAACTTGTTCGTTCCGTACACGCGAGCCGCGTCACACTCGCCAATGTGAAGTCGGCACTGTCCGGCGTGTACGTGTCTTGCGTAACGGCTTTCATGCCACCCTAGGTCAGCGGCAAGTGTCACTAGCTCCCACGTCGTTCCTGGCCACGATCGCTCGCAATCCGGTTCGACGCCATCGTTGCATGTGGCCTTGATGCTCGCCTCCGTGAGTGAAATCGCAATCGACTTCATCCGGTCCTCGCGACCAACTTCCTCTCGATCCTCATACCATGGTGGGTATGCGAGGAGGAGAGCGAGAAGCTTGGCTTCGATCATCGTCGTCTTTTCTCCTCAGTCTGGTTGCACCACGAGAATATCGCCGGTTCGACCCGCTTCCGCGACAGTGAAATCCACCGTGACGGTTGCTTCGGCTTTCGCGCTGATGAGAGTCGGAAGCGGGACCGCGGTCCGTAGCTCGACCACGGCAACGTAGGCGGTCGAGCCTGCCGGGAACGGGGCGTCTGGGATGGGGACCGCGTTAGACATCCCAGAGAGATCCGCGTCGCGAATCAGAGTGTTGGTTCGGTTGACTGTTCCCGTTCCAGCGAAGAGAATCGCCTCGACTTGGGAATTCCTGACGTCGAAGTCGACGAGATCACCGGCGGTAAGCGTGTCGCCATACTCGGACATCCTCCCGTTGACCGGAATTCGAGTTGCTCCTGCTGTTACACTGACCTCTACCGGGAACTCGAAGATCGCGCGCGTCATCTCGCAAAGCGCGCCTCCGCCACCTAAATCCGGGAACGGGATGGTGACAGTATCTCTGAAGAGACCGTGAAGCCGAAATCGAGGAGCGATAGCTCCTGACGTGCTGAGTCCGACGCCATCGAAGACACCGCGAACCTCAACCGTCTCGTCGACGTCGATGGCCGACTGCTCCCTCGCCGTGATGAATCCCTGGAGGAAAGTATTGGACAAGACAGAGACAACCTCTCTGCCGAGACCCGGAACGCCCCCAGCGAATGCCTCGTCCCAACTCACATCGAGGTTGTCGAGAACGGTGCTGTCCTGGAACGCGACGTTGCTACACGCCTCGAGGATAACGGCCCCGCCGAAAGCGCACATCGAAAACGTCATCCTCCCGATCCGCCGGAACCTCGATCCGACAGCGCTCGCAGCGAAAACTTGGTTGAAGAGTGCCCCGACACCAGTTGCGCCTAGCATCGTGCTCGGAGCCGCAGTAGAGCTGAGAAAGTCAACGGCCCGCTGACCCGCTGCGGCGCGCAGAGAAAGATTCCTGCACTCGAAAGTATTGATCGTGGCTCCTTCGGCAGCCGTCGGGGCCCACGAAAGCGTTGCTGATCCAACGGCTCCCGTGATAATGGTCTCGGAAATCCCATCGCCGATCAGTGCCAGCCCGTCACGTGGAGGGAGGACGATCGACTCAGCGTAGTTCCCTGCTGTGATCCGGATGGTGACCAGGCCGGCGGCGATCAAGGTCGCCGCGGCGAGTGCTGTCGCGATCGTGCTGAATGGTGCGGCGATCGATCCGCTTTGCTGCGGAAGTGGAACGACCGTACCGCCATCGACGTACAGTGTCCGGCTGAGTCTCTCGACGTCGGTGACATCAATCTCGGGGAGGATAGGAACGCTACTCGGTGCGTATTGAAGAGTCATCGTCGTTCAATCCTGGGGATTGGGTGGTTGGTGATCGGATCGCTGGTCGCCAGACCTCGATCGGCGCTCTGGGGCCAAGAAGAGGCCGATGCGAGCATACGACGCACCATGGCGGATTCGTCGCCACTGCAACCAGAGCAGCCGAATCGTTCTGATGGTAGATGTCGCTGACGGGTACCTCGGTGCCGCATCCTGAGCACGTGAAGAGGAGCCCGATAGAAGATGGGGGCGCATTCACTGCGATCTCCGCCGGTCAGGAGCGCCCCAGTTTACTCCCTGGCTCAGTAGCGCACGACGAACGATGGCGTGATGATAGGGACAGTAATAGGGACCTGCACCGCGGAGGGAGGTCACTACACCGAGGGCGAAACCGTAAGCGAAGTGGAACTCCTTGACAGTCATCTTTTTTTCCTCGGGAGGTGTCGAGTCGGGCAATCCGACACACAGGAAGCAGGCATCGTCTACAGGATACGAGACAGCAGCCTCGGGATGCTCCGTTTCCTTCATCGATTCTAAGTCGACAGTTGTTTCCACGTTCTCTTCAGCCATTCCACCATCCTCCTCCAGGCGTTTCTCGCGCCTCGGATCTGTTTTACTGCGATGGTCACACCGGCCATCACTTCCGGGTTCCTCCGTACCACCCGAACCATTGCGGCTCGTTGGTCAGCCGGCCCAGCCACCGAGCCAACTACTAGGTAATATCCAGCTTTCCTTGCTGGTGGCGGATCTCCAGGCATCGGCTCTGAAACTACTGCCCCGACGTGGATCGAAACGGCAGTGTCAAACGAGAGCCGCTCACGACCTTTGCGGAGCGTATCGCGGAGATAGAGTACTGCTTTTGTGGGAACGTCTCGCTGCTGCATCAGCCCGATCCCGAGTGCGTACGTCTCCTCGTCTGGTACGCTTCCCGCAGCAACGCGGAGGACGTTGCTTCTGGCCACAGCGGCTCGACCGATCTCGATGAGACGCGATCGTGAGGCCGGAGAAACCAGTGACTTGTAGAGATCATCCTGCGACGCCTTCGCAATCCCGAGCGCGGCACCGAGGGCGATGGCTTTTCGCGCGTTGTCCGGCATCGATCTAATAAGTTGGTCGTAGGAACGCGCTTGTGCGCCACGTTTCCCGATTACAGCAAGAGCGTGTGTTCTCACTTCGTCCGGGAGTGCTCCGAGAGCTGCCCGTAGTATGTCGTCTTCGAGTGGACGACCGGAGGCCACTGCCGAGAGGAGGTCCGTTGCGGATCGTAAAAGAGAACGATCGCGTCCTCCACTGGTTGGATAGGACTCGATAGCGGCTTCGAGTGGTCCGCGATCTAATAGATCGCCACGAGTTGACGCTAAGCCGGCGTCGAAAGCGTGTTGAGTGACTGTGGCTGTTCCTATCGTTTTCCTGACCGCGGTAATGACAGCCTCGTCGACTTGGCGACCATTGGACATCGCGGCGCCGGCTGCGACAGCATGAACGAGACCCTCCCCGAGCGTTGCGACAAGTACGGGGATAACCTCCGCGTACTCTTCTGCGTTGCGGGCTGCCTCTGCCGCTCTTCCGATCGCCAGCAGAGTACCACGGTTCACCCTTGGATCTCGAGCGACCTCCATGATGAACTTCCTCGCAGCGACATCCGCACCAATGGTCTCGTGTAGGAGGCGATCGAGTGGATATTCATCTAACCGCACTTCGTCCCACACTAAACCACGAGCCTCGTCGTAAGACCCAGACAACGAATGCGCGGGGCGGCCAGCGGCGAGGGAGGCGTTTCTGGTCCACAACTCGAGTCTTACGGCACGAATCGCCTCGTCTTCTGCCCCAATCTCAGGATTGGGCCTCGGCCTCCGAGACTCTGCGGCGCCTGGTTTCTCGGCGCCGACATCGTGCTCGATTCGAAGTGAACCTTCGGCGGTATGCGAAACGCGGAGGTCTCCAGCGAACTCCGTCATCAGGCGGCTCTCTCCGGCTCCGAAAGGCGCAATAACGAGACGATTCTGCCTTGGGCCCACTTAGGATCGATCGGGATTTTGTCAGCGTCGATCCATCCGACGAGCATCCTTCTCCAGCCGTCGACAACACGACCAGACTCGTCGAACTGCCTCACACCCAAACTGCCCTTGTTACTCGCACCCCCGTATTCGGCCGTGAGATACTTTCGTGGTCCGAGACGCTTGAGGATGACAAAGACGTGCGCTAGCTCTTGCGGTTCCTGGCCGATCAGGACGAGATCCCCGGCTCGTGGCCAAAGTCCTTTTTTCGGATCGAACATCACTCTCGCGCCGGTCTTCCACGCTTGTTGCCACGGCTGACTAATGTTCACTTGTTCTTTCCAACGGATTCCGCGACGCGAACTGTTACGATTCACCCACGCGGTCGGTGCTCCGATCACGTCTAAGACGTAGCTCCAGAGATCACCGCATCCGCTGTATCCAGGATAGAAGGCTCGTCCCTGGGTTACGAGCTTGTTGGTCGCATGCTCCCGTTCGAATGGTACGACACGCCGCGCCACCCGGATGATTTGTCTTCGTTTCGACGTTGTCGTGTAGGCCCCTACCACTCCGAGGACGGCAGCGGCGCCGACAGCGAGGGTGAACTTACTGGACATCACCTGCATCATAGCCTTTTTGGGCAGCCGATCACAGCTTTAACCCCAGGCCGCAGATCGATCATCCGGAACGATGAACGGGTGAACGCACCCGGCGGTTCCTGGCGAATGCGATGATACGTCCTCTCGGAACCGGACTTCGCGGCATCGACTTTCTTCGCCACAAATCCGTATTTTTTCGCCCACGCGAGGGCGGATGCCGGACGCAAGAACTTCTCTCTCGATATGAGAAGTGTTTGCACCCTCATCCCCCTCGGGCATCGGCGGAAGCGTTCAGCCATCCACGCTATCTACGCGAACTGATTCGCGACGACGACCAGTGAGGAGAGAGCCGCAACCGTTTCGACGTCGGTGATGCTCGTCACCTGTGCACCGATTGCGTAGGTTCCAGGCGCCGCGATGGTGAGGATTCCATCGATAACGGTTGTTCGCTGCTGAGCAGTTCCAGTCGGGCCTGGAGCCGTTGGACCGACTGCGACACCGTTGACCGTAATCCGATAGTTTCCGAACCCAGCGGCGTTCGCGTTGTCGCGATCGACGCAAAGGGTCACGCGAAGCTGCTCGTTTGCGTTCCGAGTGACGACGTTGATGACTTCACCAGCGGCGAAGATCGGAGCTGTGGCTGCCGCAGCAGGAGCCGCCGGAGCTGCATTCGTTGTCCCGCGAACGTCCTCGAGTTGAGCTCCTTCGGTCGGAAGGACGGGCCCAATACTTGCTACGAATTCCAGTGCCATCTCTTGTTCTCCTTCTCTTTGACCCCGGGTCAATCCCGGGATTGAGTGCTCACCACGGCTTCCCGTTCCACGCCCTCCGGCTTGCGGCTGTCTTCGATCGGTTTCGTACGATAGTCGCGAGCCGACCGGCGCGTCTCTGAAGGACGCTGTACGGAACCTTGTTGTGGTCCCTCCACCACTGATCTTTCTGCTTGCGGGTTCCCTTGATTCGTTCGTTCTGCGGAGCACGCTTCTCGACGAGCTTGTTCAATTCAAGTAATTGCTTCTCGAGTTGTTTCAGCGGAACGTGCGGATCCTTCGACGACTTCGCCTTCTTCCATCCAATCACGGGGATGCTCCTTTCTTTTGATCGTCACCCGACTGGGAGACGGCTCCGACGAATCTAGCAATCGCAGCGTTCGCTCCGTCCGCGACCTGCTGCGCGAGCGCTCGACCGAAACCTTCGACCTCAAGCCCGAGTTTGAAACGGTCGAGCATCCTGAAGTAGCAGTCGCGGATCACTATGGTCCGCTGTGTCGCATCATCTAGCTTCCCACGTACGGAGCACCAGGTTGCAACATCTTCGATTCTCCGCGTACGGATCTCCCCAGCGGCAACAAGAATCCACGCGAGCTGATACAGATCCACGACAGCACGTGTCCCGAAGATGCTTCTTCTAAGCATATCGTGATGAACGCGCTCCTTTTGCCAGCAAACGAAGACTGCACGTTCGTCCGACCGTTCCCTCTCAACATCTTTCTGGATACGGTGAGCCCATTCTCCGCTGAGGATACGATGAGCCGATTCTCCGCTGACCGTGGAACCGTCAAGAGGAGGAACTTCCCCATCTGCGGTGTACACGACATTGCCAGCGAAGTTTGTTCGCTGGACGGCCCAGCGACCTTGCCAGGTCTCCACGACGACAACGTCGCCGATCCAACCAGGTCCTCGTTCCTCGTTCGTCGTGTTCACGTCGCTTCCTCGACCACCGAATCCCCGGTGGTTTCTTTGCTCGCAATCGGGATGGGCCTCGTGCCGCCCTCGGCGGTCTCCCATGTGATGAATGGAAGGAGGCCGGCTGCAACGCCGGCGATAGAGTAGAGAACGACAGCGGCTGGCGAGTGCTTCTCCTCGGGAGGCTTCGACTTATCGAAGTGCTCGATGACGGCCTCCCCGGCCCCGAGAATCAAGGCGAGCGCCACTGCAGTCGGGACATCGACCTGTTTTCCACGCACACGAGCAAGGATTCCGTTTGCAAGGCCAACACCAACGGCAAAAGTGAACGGGTGGTTTACCACATCCATCGGCCTGATCGACTTGATCTGAGTGATGAGAGCTTCCGTATTCGTCATCGGAGTTTTCCACCACTCGATCGCACCACAGCGTGAACACCTGTGCGCCGCCTCATCGCCTCTCCTGGAGCAGTCGTGCGTCCACCGCGCACCACATCGCCAACAGGCATGCGCGTGATAATTCGGATGTCGCCCGGAAACCAAGGTGTCAATCTTGGGATTGGTCTCGTACACGTCACGCCACTAGCTCCTCTCCACGCTCGTCGTGGTGCATCCCAATCGCCGGTGCTACGGCCACTATCCTACTACCACTTGGGAGAAATGTCAAGACCCCGCGACATAACTCGGCCCGAAGGTCCTCTACTGTAGCAGCACCGAAATAGAGCATCTCAGTCCGCCACGTTCGTCGTGGACCACCGACGTGCTCAACGCAGACAGCGTAAAGCATCTTCCCGTTCCCGACGTGAAAACCGAGTCGGCTTCGCCTGAGATCATCGATGGAGTACTGGGTGATGTGCCCATTCATCTTTTTCACCACATCAAAGACCACCTAAGGTCGCCACCAGGAAGGCTTCTTGACGAGTGGACTCTCGGAAAGGGGTAGGACGTTCCCTCGACGATCGAGCCACATCCAAGCCTTCTCTGACATTTCCTGTGCCTCCTCGTTGGTTGCGCCTTCGGCTATCGCCATCATGTAAGCTCGCCGTTTGAGTTCGAGGGTCTCCTCCCGACTCAACCTCTTCTTAGTCATCTGATCCTCCATTCACTCTACCGGAAGCTTTCTCCCGCGCCGCCTTTCGCTCAAGTGATTGAACGAGTCGATCCGCTAAGAGACCCCATTGCTCTTTAGTCAGGATACCAGCAAGCTGCTGGATCTGTTGCTGTGTGAGACTCTCTGCCATCTGGTCGATGATAGCGCTGTCGGCGCTCGCTTGTGGAAAGATCTCCTTTCCGGTGATTCGATTTACGACGGGTGGCAGGAGCCTCATCACTGTTGCCCTGTCATTGGCCTTTTGTTCTGCCTCGATACGAGCTATGGCGAACCCATGCTCGTTGGACGCCTTCTGGAAAACCAACTCCTTTGCCAGTTCTATCGTATCGTGTTGTTCCTGCTCGAGTCTCGCACAGCGATCGTCCAGTTTGTTGATCGCTCGCTCCATAGTCGCAAAGACGGCAGAGGAGTACTGATGGGTAATCCTGGTATTGGCCTCGAAAAGACGCATGAGCTGTTGCATCAGCCCGCTCGTGGTAGGTGGTTCCGTGGCGAGGCCTCCGTGATCGATGTCACCACCACTCTTCCGGAACGGGTAAAAACTCTGCGGTTGACCTTGATCGTCGAAAAAAGCGAGGACCTGGAATTGTTGGACACCTGGAACACCACCGGCGAATGTCTCGGCGGTAGATTCGAGGATGTCCGCAAGTTCCTTTGGATCCCACGCCCTAGCGCCGATTCTGATAGTCTTCAACTCGTGTTGAGCACCGCCTCGCTCGTGAACGAGGGCGAATCCAGTGCACTTTTTGACGCCGTAGAGGTCTTGTTTCTCGTCGACGAGAAGACACTCGGCGATGAATTGTTGAAGGGTGGGTCGTCGCGCCACGTTCAAAATCTTTTACTTCTTCGCCAATTCGTCCAACCTCTTCATTCCTCCAACCACTTTCGCAGCGACCTTGACGAGGGTCTCGGGATCGGACTCACTCAGGTCGGTGTACCAGTCATCTCGAAGTTGCCTCCTCAAGGAGCGATACTTCTCGCTCTTGCGTCCTCTGGCATCCGCTTCGTGACTTACCTTCGTGCGTCCAAAAACACGCTCCACTCGAATCGTCCCGCTGATGCCGTCGTGGGTAATCTTCTTCCCATTAATTGCCTCGAGCACATCGTCCCAAGCCATCATCCAACTACCTTTCCGCGGTACGCCCTGACCGCGAGCTAGATTCCAACCCCCCCGCTGCCGCGAGGAAGACGAGGTTACTCCCGGTCGCGAAGCCGACAAGGACAATCGCAGCTTTGCGCACTGCACTCCGAGCTTGGATGATCGGTTCAACGTCTTCGAGCACGCGTGGACCTCTCAGGACTGGTATCATCATCGCAGACCTCCTGGTGGCAGGTTCGGAGCCGAGGCATACTCGACTCCGGTGACGAACCACTTCTTTCGCTTCAGGTCATGTTTCCAGGTTACTTGCGCGTAGATGCTGCCAGGCGTCGGCGGTGTCTTCGCGAGGTATTTCTCTGGGACTGTCTGCTGGACGAACTTGGTGATAGCGGTCCAACTCGGTCTCTGACCAGTTTTCCGCTCGAGCCAAAAGACGCGTGTCACGTGTTGCCCGAAGGCGGGATCGAGGTTTGGTGCGTCTGGCGGTAACGGCCGTCGCCAGATGCTCCACCAAACCGGCGCTCCGAGCACGCGGGCTTCGCCGACAGTCTCAGCGACCTTCCAAAGGGTAAGTCCAGCGGCTCCTGCGGCTGCCAATCCCAGGATTGCCTTCCCGATACTCATCACATCCTCCTCACCGCTGCCGACGGAGGAGGTTTAGAGCCTCACCTACACCTACAAACCCGGCCGGGGCTCCGAGGACCGCTCCGACTGGACCGCCGGCCAGAAACCCACCAACCGCACCGATTGCCGCCCCCGCAACCGTGCGAGGATCTACACGGTACCCGAGGATGGTTCTGACTGGGGGAGATGTAAGGGCTTCCGTTACCTTTGGCTCGTCCTTCGGTTTCAGCGTGGGTGGAGGACCTTTCGGTAGTCCGGCGTCAGCCTTGATCTGCGCGACCGCGACCTTTGCGGCCGAGTCCTCCGCGTCAACCATCTTCTTGTTCGCCAGCCACACCTCGGCAGCCTTTGTTGCCGATCCGTACTTCCCATCCACCTTCAGTGGAGGACTGTAACCTGCTGCGTTGATACGTTCTTGCAACGCCCTGACGGCCGCTGGGCTCCGTTCCAAACCTTTCTTTTCCCACGGCTTGGATGTCGGTTTCGGTGCTTCGGGCCGCGTTGTGTACTCTTTGCGGTCTGGTTTGTCTGCCGCCGTCTCCTGGACGTACTCCCAGGCGTCAGGGTTCTGGTTTCGCATCAATGCGTCTCGAATCGCCTTTCCGTGAGCAAGATCTGAGTCACTGACGTACCAAGAAGAAATAACGCCTGGGTACCACGAGATCCACTTCGCACGAAGTCGCTGCCACTCATTGACAACCTTCGCTGGAGCGCCGGGAGCGGGTGCCGAACGCAATCGCACGTAGGTATCGATCGCTTTCAGGTCGTCTTTATTACTCATCGTTTACCTCTTCGTCGCGGCCTTCAGGCCGACGGCTACAATCCTCGGGATCACTAGATAGGCGGTCGCGATCGTTCCTACAGCCGTCGCTGCGATCGCCTTCCAGTGTTTCTGCCACCACGGCATCCCCTCTTCCTGCCACTTTTGAAACTCCTCCGGGGTCAGGGCCGGCTTTTTCTCTTTTGCATGCCTTTGAACGAACGCGTGCTCTTTGGGTACGAGCAACTTATTGATGTCATCTCTTTTCTTTCTTGCGAACGCGAGGTCTTCATCACTCACATACCAAGATGAGACGATCTTCTGGTAATAGAGGAACCAGTCGTCCTTGAGCTTTGTCCACTTCTCGAACGTGGAGCGGTCAACGCGACCGGCGGCGAGGTCATCCTCGACTCTTCGCACCAAATCCTGAACATAGACATTGATGGCATCCAAGTCGTCCCGGTTCTCCAGACCGAACTCCGCGGCGACGGCGGGATCAACGTTCTCCTCATAACCAAGCTCCCACTGAACCATATTCCTCATCCCACTATTCCTTCACACTCGCAAGCAATGACCTGTGTCTGCTTATGGTTCTTTAACCACGAGAGAGCGTAGGACTCTGCAGCACGCATTGCCTGCATAACGTCATCGTAGACGCCAACTACGGCGTGGTTGTGGTCGTCGAAGACTGCCTGAGGACTTGCGCTGTTTACACTGGTCTCGATAGCCATCACGGTCCACGTGTTCGTTGGCAGTAACTGCGCAGTCTGGACAGCGACGAATAACGATCGGTCGCCGCGGTGCGCGTGCGCACCAAAAGTGGCGATGGCGGACCACTCGAGTTTCGGTACGACTCTTTTTGTGGTCATCGTGTCGCTTTTCCCGCGAAGTAACCCAATCCAGCGCCGATGGCGCCCCCGAGTGGTCCACCAGTTATTAATCCCAGGATTGCGCCTATTCCACCACCAACGACTTCCCTGTCACCGACGATCGGTGGGATCATCTTCGTTGCTCTTCGGACGCCAAGGTCGCGCGCAATTGCATCCGCCGACTTGTTCAACCCGATGGAGTGCATGAGCACGCGGCCAGTGTGAATCGATTCGGCCGCTCTTGACATCCCATCCTGGAACCACTTGCTTGTTTTCTCTGGGAATCGCTTCGCGTTGGACTTGATCCAATCGAAGGTCGCTTTATTGGTCGCAACGGAGGAAGGAGGAGCGTTGAACATCTCGTAATAGTGATTCCCGTACATGCCTAACGAGAAAGCCGGAAGAAGGTTCCCGTTCGCCTTCATCATTCGAAGTGGGTCGTTCCCCACTTTTTTGATCAGATCGGCGGCTCCGTCTTCATCGCTAGCGTATCGCCTGAAACGTTGATCGTACCTCTCGTTCCCGCCCGCCTCGAGTGGCCTCGTGTCCCACGACTGAAAAGAATTATCCTCAGTGCAGTCTTTGTGACACTGCACGGCTCCATGATTAAACATCCCGGGTCCGAGTCCGCCAGGAAACTTCGCGGTCCCAAAGAGTGTTTCACTTCTCCCGACTGCCATCACGACTTCCAGTTCAGCAGCGGTCGGTTCCCGACCACGCACTCGCTCGAACGCCTTCCGATAAATCGGGACCATACGCTCAGTGAGTGTTTTCGGGTCTGCTCCGATACATGGTGCAACTGCGTCGTGACCGATGATCGGAACCCATTCCTCGCGACCAACGTCCAAAGCAGCGGTGTCGATCCCTTTACCGACTTCCTGCTCGGGTATGTGCGGTCCTGGGTTCCTTCCACCGAATCTACGAACGACTTCGTCGGCTGGGGCGACGAGGAGAAAGTTTACGATGACACGTGGTACTGGTTCGCCGTACTTTTTCTCCCACGCGTCCATGACACGTTTTCTTGCTTCGAGTTTGTCGTCTTCGTGCTTACTCATCCGTCGACTCCGAAGAGCATATTCGCTCTCACCGTCCCAGCCGCACCAACGTTTGTGACGCGGACTACCTGGGCTTGTGGGTGGAGCGCAACTGGTACCGGGCTTCGCGGATCCCAGGCCGCCAGAATCGCCCCCGAGGCATCTCGCTGCTCCGCCATCGCCACTCCACCGCCGGTCCCGAAGGCAAACACCATTACCGTCTCGGTTCCTCCATCATCTGGTACGACGCCCTCGGTAAAAACGGCCGGAGCGAGTGCCGCTGCGAGTAAAGCACTCCGCAGATAGGGCGGAATGAATCCGCCAGGCCGCGTTCCAGGTGTCGCGACAACCGTGACGGTGTACTCACCGGATGGAACAACCACGACTCCTCCACCAGGGTTCAGGGTCTGGTCTTCAATCACACCGCTAACGTGTTCGCAAACACCACTGATGGAGATACCGTTCACCAGTGAAAACCGTCTCGTGAAGGAGTTTCCCTCCGAGGAAAAAGTCACGGTTGCGACTGGATTGACCTTCCGGAAAAGTGCATTCGCGATGGCGAGTGTATCGACGTGAAAGGAAAGAGTGTAAACTGATGCCGGTCGCTGTCTCGGGTCGCCTTCTGCATAGAAACTGACTTGGAAGCGGGCGGACGGCAGCCCACCACCGACCGCGGCTCCACCTACCGCAAGTCGATATGATTGACTCCACCCACCTGTCCGAACCCCGGGTCGCTCTGGCAGCTCAGCCTCGAATATTCTCGTCACGCCGTACCTCTAATCTCAGGATTGGACCCGTCATCCTCTCCCAGTTCCTCGGCGGCGGCGATCGAAAGAGTTCCAATCGGTTCTCCGCGACGAGTCACGCCCTGAATCCTCCGAGCTAGACCCATCACGTATCCGACCCGAACAGGTTGTCTCGCGTTTGGATCGACAGAGGAAGCCATTTGGATGACGCGATCAGTATCACCAGCTTCCTCGAATGCTCGAACGAAAAGTTCATCAGATGGTACTATCTCGCTTCCGGCATCAACTGCAAGTGGAGCCCCATCACCACGAACGATTGTGAGTCCGTCATGTCCGAACTCGGCTGCCCACTCGCCGGCCACCTTCACACCGCGCCGATGAGCTTGTTCGAGTGAAACTGGACGAGATCCACATACCACTAAGGTCCCACGAAGTGTTGGTAAGATCGCACAGACGACGTCCTCGTCCACATCACGCCCGTCTGCGACGACACATGCCATCAAGGTATAACAGTCCACACTGCGAGGTGACCTCTCGATGCACTCAACCACGCGAACATATTCTTTCTTGGTTGACCCAACACGCGTCACGTCCCGCGCGACGCGGATGGTGGACTTTTGGTTGGCTCGAGCAGAGACTGCCTCGACTCCAAGTCTAACAGATTCGACGACCGGGTGCTCCTTCACGTATTTCCGGAGCATATCATACGCAAGCGCAGCTCGTCGACTCTGCGGAACCTCCTCACGAATGCGGACGATCATCGCGATCGCGTTTTGGTCGCCAGCCCTGGCTCTTACCACAAGAGATTCTGCAGCTCGCCTCATGCGAGCCGCAACAGATGGATCGACAACAGCGCTGTTCACAGGAAAGAGAGGATTGCGACTGAGATATCGGCGTCGAGAGTGAGATCACCACCCGAGTTTTGCTCCGCGAGAACCTGGATCAAATCACCGACTTGAACCAATAACATCGTGGTATAGCTACCCTCGAACTCCGCGACCGCAAAACCATTGATTGGGTTCCCGTTCACGCCAACCCTAACACGTGTAGTCGGGTCGCCAACCGTCCACCCGAAGCAGATGGCAACCAAAACCACGCATCGCTTGGCTGCCCGAACTGAACCAGCCTGGTTCGCGAGATCCGTCCCACCAACCTCGAAAATGGTAGTCACGCACGGGACAACCGTGTCGACGAACCCAGACGGCACAGTCTGTGCCGCAGCGGTCATCTGCTTGCGGATCACGGGAACCGGAAGCGGTGGACCTGATGAAGCGACAAACGTAGTCATCTTACTCCTTTTTCTCGGAGCTTCCCTTACGCTCGTGGTAGAGTTTGCACGCGGCCCACCCAGTCCCGATTCCGACGACCCAGGCGAAGAACCACATCACCGACATCTGATCTTTTCGATCACGATCTTGGAACCGCGAAACCCTCTCGGGTCCACTTTCCGCATGACGTACTCTGCGTCCTTTGCGATCCGATAGCGCCAAACCTGTCCTGGATGGTTTTCCTGAAGACGTCACGCGTCCCATCTGGACGTACGAGGACTATCTGATACTTCAACTCCAACGCCATCACGCTACCGCCTTTAAAGCAGTCATCCTCGTCCGGAGGTTCGCCGCGCTTGCGTCAGCTCCGATCTGACTGAAGTAGGACGCCTCTCGACCTACATGCGAAGCATCTTTGCTCTTCATCGCCTCGCGATAGCGAAGACGATCAGCCTTCGCCTCTTCCGGTGAGCGCTCGCGCAGTTTGGCTCGCCGCCTGAGGTGCTCGGCCTCGGCAACACATCCTCCCTTCTCGAATTCGTCTGCGAGAGTCCTGAGCTTCTTTGGATCCTTCAGGGAAGCCAGGGCCTGCTCGTAGATCTTCCGCCTCTCCGGAGTCATGCACTTTCTGCGCTTGTAAGCCTGCCATCCTGCCACACCAGCCACGCTGACCGCGACCGGGACAAGTGCTGGAACCCCAAAAAGCAGTAGAGCACCAACACCAACACCGGTCGCAATCTTGGTTGCATTTGAGACGCGATCCCAGAGCCTCGGCTTCTCGCCCGGAACCCTAATCACCGACCTGATCTTCAACTTCTTCGGGCCCAGTTCGTTCGGCATCCGTCATTACTCCTTATCCGGCCACCAATCCCGGGATTACCCGGTTCGAAACCACTTCCGTTCGTCGTCCATCCCCAGCGTCTTCGACGGATCTTCCCATACGTCGCCGACTCCTCGTTGAGTCGCGACCAATATATGGAAGTCTTTCCGCCCATTCTTTCGTCTCACCCACCGGAAAACCGGCCGACACTCGATCCCCCGTTCTCTCAATTCTGCGATACGCCACGCGGTCAGCGACTTGCAGTCACCGTATCCCCTCTGCAAGACCGCTGGGATCGTATCCCATTCGACGGTCCTCCCATACACCACGCCGGAGCGGTAGAGGCCCTTTACGGCGTGGTGTCGGAGGTACGTTCTGTCAAGCGCAACGAGGGCCTCGAGAAGCAGCATCAGCGCCTCCGCTTCCTCGACCTGCGAGGCCGATGAGTGGAAGACGTGTGGCAGGCTGATTACAATCTCCACGATCCCCTTGACGCTCAGATCGCCGCGCCGCCCGCGAGTGCTGACGGTCCGATGAAGGACGCGGTCAGCGTGTACGCGAAGGCACCCGGGAAACCACCGGCAAAGCCGGTGTAGTTCCCCGCAATCGTGGCTCGATTCGCCGGGGTCAGCGTGGGGAGGTCCATCGCCTGTCCAACGCCGTTGGCGTTGAACTGGAAGGCGTCAACCACTCCTGCGCCAATGATGACCTCGACGTTCGCCATCCTGATCACGTTGAGGATGACGAATTGCGGCGTCGGCACGATAATCGACATGCGCTGCGGACGGAACGTGCAGTCGGGGGTGGACTGCATGTTCACGGCTGCCGCGACACCGATCACGAGGACCTGGCTCAGCGAGAGGATGTACCGCTCGACCTTGAGTCCGCTTCCGCGGTTTGGATCGAGCTTCGCCACCTGACGGTTCCGGGCGGCCTCCCTGGCCTGCATCGACTGCCACATGCGGACGAGCTCCTGGGATGACGGAGGACGCTTCGCGAGGGCGAGTGGCGTTGCTCCGAACTCGGCGCCGTGCTCGTCGCCGAACTCGGCCCCGTAGTCGTCGCCTGCGAGCTCATCGGTGAAGTCACCACCGAAATCGGCTCCCAGAGCGCCGACGCCCATGAGCGCTGCGAGCGCTGGATCGCGCATCGCAAGCTGGTGTGCGTTGGGTTTCATGCGTGCTATTCTCTTTCTCGGACCGTCGCAGGAACTATCCCGCGATCGGTACGTCTCTTAGCACGCCGGACCCTTCCAGCCGGCCTGCGGTAATTAATTCTCAGGATTAGTGGCTTACAGATCGCGGGCCGCTGCGACGAGAGGATCTTCCTCTCCTACATCGTCGACTGACTTCCCGTCTGATTCGATAGCCTCCGAGTCCTCGAGACCTGGCTGGCGTTTCATCCTGACAAGCTGGTCGGTCTTGCGGAAGGTGAACACACAGAATGAATGTGAGGCCACGTTTCGCACGTCATGGCTGAAGTCCTCCCTGGCGAAATACATCGCCCCTCCTGCTCCGAGCCCCGCTGCGACGAGGTCCACCGGGATCCCTTTCACGTCAAGACCAACGGTACCGTTGATCCCGCCGAGAACGGCGCCGACGACGCCTCCCTCTCCGAGTTGCCGCACCGTGAGTGCCAGCTCCTGTGCGTGTGACTTGGTGATCTCCTGACCGGTCGCGTCAGCGATCTTCTCGATCCACCGACGGACCGTCGACTTGTGAGCAACAACGACGTCCGACATCCTCTGACCTCCGTTGGGGGTTCAGCGGTCATACTTGACCGCGATATCTTTCATAGTACCATGTTCCGACGAAGAAGGCAAGTGGTTGTCTTACCTGAAGCGACGAGTCCCGTCTCTTTCCAGGACGTCTGCTGTCCCACGAAGAATCTTAAGAGCATCCGTTGGCTCGAAGTCGCCGACGTTTACGATGTTCCCAGTACTTTCCTCGTGAACGATGAGCATGTGACGGATTCCGTATCCACGGAGCGTGTCATGTAACATCCGACAGAGGTCCCTCGCCATCCCGACAATGATGACCCTATTCTCTTGCCTTACCTTCTCACGAAGCTCGTCTCTCCGGTTGATGATGTCTTGGACGTCTACAGAACCTGACGATTTGAGATTGTCGCTCATTGGATCACCTCCGCGGCGTCCGCTGCCTCTAAAAGTAACGCCGCAATCTGCCTCGCCCGCTGCGGATCCCACGTAAAATGGTGTGGTTCCTCTCCGATCGCCTGAAGAACAACCGATCCGTCTTTGTGACCAACCACGAACATCACTTGCTTCTCATCACTCTGCGGCATAATGCTGACCTCCTTCGTAATACTTCGATTCTTGCCCGATCGCTCGCCAACGGCATACACCACCATCAATCCTGGTATTGGGGTCGATCCCAGCATCAACCGTTACTATTCTCGAAACGAATTCGCCGACAGGGAGACCGTGTACCAGGGCGTCGCGAATCTTTCTCGGACTCGGGCGTGATCGGAATGTGTGCGGACGACCGTTCACCACATCCCTAATAGCTTCGTGCAGTTCCTCTGCCCCACCGGGGAACTTCGAAAAACCGTGCTTAGCCTGCTTGAACTTTGCGAAGTCATATCGAACACGGATTCGAAGTCTCTCCTCTTCATCGAAGCAGGCAGACATTCTTTCTCGCAGGTCGATGACAGCCGCCGAGTCTCGTAATCGATGAGAATACAACTTGACTCTTGCGCAGAGGCTTTCCTCGCTCGGGATAGGTGTCTCTAAGGACCACCTTCCGAGTCCGGACTCCGGCCACGGGTATCCGGCCATCCGAGCAACTTCGTAAAACCTGTTAAAGCCGCGGGAGCCAGCAAACACGTGAACCGAGTCGGTATCTCCTTGTAATGCCCCAAGACACCGAGCCGCGAGGCCGAGAACACCGCTCGTGAGACCAGTCACCTGCGCGGCGTAAAGAGGCATGAAGTACTGACCGCACTCATAGCGTCGGTGCCTCCCCATCCGGATTCGGAGCGGGACAGCGGGACAAGAACCGACAGGTTCTCCTCCACATCCCAAACAGAACGCGTCGTCACAGCCGACGACGTGGTTCCCGAGTCTCTCGATGGTCCAGGCCGCCGCTGAGTCGTATTCCTCCGCTGGCCGCTCCGCGTAAAGTCGTGCTAGCTCAACGGCGATCGAGTCCAGGTCCACGAAGTCGGGGCACATTACATCAGAGTCGATCCAATGCTGATTCGACCGCACCTCGACGAGTTTTCCGTAGGTAGAGACGGCGAGAAGCTTACCCATCGACCGGAGTGCCTCGTCGTTGGACAGATCGTCCTTGATCGCGAAGAAGTCTAACATCGCCGCTCTGAGGAATGACTTCTCCGCATCCCCCTCCATGACAACCCCGTCCCGGATCGCGTTGACGCGAAGTGACCCGTCCGCAATCCCGAGCACTAGTTCAGGAATCGTCGCGGGCAGCCCGCGGAACCTTCCGTAGACACCGCGGAGCCGTCCATGTTCTTCGTCGTGACATCGAAGTGCCGGGTAAACCGGATCGAGTCCTTCGCCGTCCACCACCAAAACCCCGAACTTTCCGCAGTACTTCGCCCAATCCCAGGATTGACTCGCCTCCACACGTTCGCATCGGACCGTAACTGGGTCGGGGAGCAACGTCATCGCGTACGGATACGCGCTCTTGAGATCCCAGACACACACATCTTTATGACGTCCTGGCCTCGCGCAAAACGCCCTCCCACCGCGGTAAGCGTCACACCCTAGCTGGTCCGCCCAGGCAGGGTAGCGCCGCCATGTCTCTTTTTCCGGGTGCAAGTCGTGGGCCTTCGCAAAGGCGATGCGCGCGGCAGCACCTGGTGCGCTCGGAGGGACGACGCCGGTCCTTCGAACGACCCTCGCGTCGACCGTCATAAGCAGCGCAACAGTCGCACCATATAGTTCGGCAGTACTTTGGGCATCGCCAGCGGCGTATCTCGCGAACTCGGACCACTCTTCCGCGGTCAGGTCCTCCGCGTCTCGAGAAAAGTCTATTGGATGCGAAAGCTTTTCCGAGACCCCCACTGCTCTGCACGCCTCCGCCAGTGACGACTTCCAATATCCATGACAGTCGATCCCGAGCATTCTCGTAATCCGATGAGCACCGGAGACGTCTACCTCACGAACGTACCACTCAAAGGACGAACCAGTCCCGAGAACCATCCTGGCAACTTCGACTTCCCGATAACCGACGTCAACGCGGTAAGTATCGGCGCCGCTCGCGAGGGCGCGAAGAAGCTGCCGATGATCAGCACAAAGCCGACCGATATCGTAAGGCAAATTAAAGAAGACCAACAACACTGGGTCGAGACCTTCTCTCCTACCATCCCTTCGGCGATCGGGACCACGCTCTCGTTGAGCACGTCGTGATGGAGCCTCATCCGGTATCGAGTACCGTTCACAGATCGCCGACAGCATCAGGTCGAGAGCACCTGGTCCATTCTCGTGAACCTCGAGTACCTGCGAGCCAGTCGAAAAGTGGAGAGGGACAAGGACTGTCGACAACTCTCCACCGCGTCGTAGGCTCTCCGTATCGACCCCGACCACGCGGTCTGCTGGAAGTGGTTGGTAGAACCTCTGCTTGCGAAACCGATCCGACCCAGTAAACTTGACCCCGACGAGTTCGCCCCGCTTGTGGATAGTGAACTTCCTCGCAAGACCCATTAGTTCAGTGACTCCACTCTTATCAGAAGTGTATCCTCACTTGCACGCCGCTTAGACTCTCGTAAGCAACCGCAAATTCCTCAGCCGTGTCATACCCATCGAGATAAGTTGCCATTGTCCAAAAGAGCTTCGAGGTCCCATCTTTTCCAGTCACTAAGTAACCACGCCAAAGAACTTGATCGCCGTTCACGTAGAGGAGTCTCCCATCATGATCCACAACAAACGCAACTCGTTGCGGTAAATCCTCGGTTGGACGGTGTTCCTCCCACCAATCCTTGCGTTCCTTCCAACGCTCTTTAGTGTGCCCAGGATCCATACCAACAATCTCATCGACATCCTTGAACGTTTTTAACCTCCGCCAACCCTGTTTTTTGTACGCTTGCGCGTATTTCGACGCATGAACTGCGCTCGTATGACGGCGGTAGGCGGCATCGACCTCGCGGATCCTCTTCCCGATGGGGACACCACGCTTCATCCAATCACCGACGGTCTTGAGGACGACTCCGAATCTCTCGGCGACCTTAGCTGCACCGATCCTGGCAACCATTTCCCGAAGACCCGGATGGTCACGTCTAGCCAACGGGTAATCCTGAGATTGAACTCGCTACTCTATCGCCGGCCATGACCTCTCTCCTCTCCTTAGTGCAGTCTCGTGCCTCGCCAGTGTCGACCGATCTTCTACCTGCGAGACATGAATGAAAACCCTCTCGCGAGCAAGCTTCCTCCCATTACGACCAGTCGACGACGGGTCGTACGATGTCGTCCTTGCTCGGACTTGCTCAGCCGCGATTGCCCAGTCACGAGGTGCGTCTTGCTCGCTCACGAGAACGTATGCCCCGCGGCGAACCCATCCAGCCATCGTCGCCCAAAAACGATAGGTATCGAACCTCCCATCACCGACCCACGAGTAGCCTGTCGTTTCCCCGTAGGGAGGATCGCAGTAAACGACATCCCCATCTCGGATATCGGCTCGACGGTAGTCGAGAACGGATAGCGGTGAGCACTGACGGAGCTTTGGTGCCCTCCTTAGCTCCCGCTTGGCAAGCATCGCCACTTCGTCCTCTGGCCAAACGTTACAAAGGAAAAACTTTCCGCGAAAGCCGCAGCAGAATCCAACAAACCCACGAAGCGCACTCGGCTCATCACTCCACCGTAACGCCTCCCGTTCCTCTGAAGTCAGCCTCCTCGGTGGAACCCACCCATCACGGAGTGCGTTGAGATACATCACCGCATCCGGCATCAGATCCGATCCAGCGGCATCACGGAACTCCGGAGCGACCTTGATCCACACAGCGCCACTCCCGACAAACGGTTCAACGTAGCGATCGCGCCTCCTGGTCCTGCAGAGTATCTGCTCCACGATCCAGTCAGCGATACGCGCCTTGCCGCCCAAGTAATTCAGATAGCCTTCCCACCATGTCGGTGGGGTCTCCTTTTGCCGTCGTCCTTACGTTCCACGGGAGTTGACTCCTCTCCTGTTCAGAGGTACGATGCTAACTAAGCAGGCCGCCGAGTCCGCGTTCGAGCGACCCCCACCCCTCCCGCACGATCGCGGGTCGGTCGCGCCTCCCGTAAGCCCCCAGGAGCAGCTTCCGCTCCTGGGGGCGCGGTCTTCTCTACCTTACGCCGCTGGCCGCGGGGAAAGATCGCGGAGGGCCAGCACTAGCTCGTCGATGTGCTCGAGCACAACCTTCACCTTTGCGCCGTCGAGTTTCGGATCGAGCCAGATCGCCCCACGGAGTCGCATCAAATACTCCCGGTCACGCTCATAGCTCGAAACGTTCCGCTGGCTGTAAGGCTTGTAGGGTCTCGACATTCTAGACGTTCCTCCAATCTGACCCGCAAAGGGTCCACATTCATGCGGGAACAGCCTCCCCGGTAGTAGTGATAGCAGGCGCCTCCGGCTGCTGCCGAACACGCTCCCACGAGCGGTATTTCCAGAGCTTGAGCCCCCGCTTCGTTCGGTCCAAACCGTCGCAGTAGATGATGACCTCCTTGCCGATGCTGCTCTCGAGCCTACGAAGAATCGTCCTCTCGAGGACCGCGACGTGCATCCCCGGCTGGCACTCAACCGCCTTCGGGAACTGCTCACCCGGTTTCATGTCGGCGCTGCGGATCGCGATACACGGCGCCGTCAGTTCCAGAGTGTAGAACCTCGCCTTCGACGGCTTCCCATCGACCACCAGATTCGTCTGCCTGTCCTCGACCCCGAGGACCTTTCCTCGGATCACGAGACCGCGGGCCGCTGGCCAGAAGTAATTCGAGGCAACGATCGCCGGCTTCCAATCCGCCGAATCGCCAACCTCCCCTGTTTCGGGGTCCATCAGAGACGCCAGGATTTTCTCGATCCCGACCTCCTCGTCCGGCTTCGCCTTCTCGATCTGATCGAAATCGGCCACCGCGAGGGAATCCCCCGTGCCGCCAATCCCCGGATTGCCACCTGATTCACCGTCGTTTTTCTTAGCCATCGTTCGCTTCCTCTCTTTTCTTTTTCATCACGGTCGCTTGTCAACCGCTCCGGAATATGTTACCATACTTCCGGATGAATGTCAAGACCTTCCCTGGCGAGGACTGAGGAATTGGCGTCGCCGACGGCATATTTTATCACCCCAATCCCAAGATTGAGACATGAATTGCCGACGGTGTGAAACCCCGATGCGCGAAGGGACCGCTCGTTGTGCCTCGTGCGGATCGTGGCACGTCTCAGACGACAGTCGCGGAATGACTCGGATAAGACTCCGCGACGCCCCACCAACCGGATGGGAGCGCGTCAGAGTTGGATTCGGCGACGACGTCCTCGGTGGGGGATTCTGTCGAGGACACGTAGCAATGCTCGGCGGTGAACCGGGAACTGGCAAGAGTACCCTCGCCTTGCAATGGGCCCTCTCGTTCGAATCGTGTCTCTACCTCGCGGCAGAAGAATCGGCGGAGCAAGTCCGAGACCGCGCCTCACGCGTCGGTGATCGACTCCTCGATACAGTGGAGGTCGTCGACGCGATGGGAGGGACCTCCATCGATTCTGCACTCGCCGGAGAGCCGACGGCCTTTGTGATACTCGACTCGCTTCCCGGACTCGTCGGAGTCGGTCCCGCGAGTGACCAGGACGCTCTCGCGGTTCTTAAGGTGCTAAAGACACACGCTTCGAGGTATCGCTCGTGTGTCCTCGTGGTCGATCACGCGACGAAGGCAGACGACTTCGCGGGTCGCCTCTCCCTCCAACACGAAGTCGACACAACTATCGTCGTCCACGAAGGTGTTCCCGATCGCTGGGACGATCAGAAGTCACCATCAACAAGCACACGCACCTTACGCACGAGAAAAAACCGATCGGGACCTCCAAGGACCGAGGTTGGCGAGTTGGGTCATCAAGGCTTTGTAGCGCGCGAACGCCGGTCCGAATGTCATAAAGTAGCTTGACAATTCAACCAGAAAAGGCTAGGATACGCGGGTAAACTCATAGAGATGGCCGCAGGAGGTTGGGTGGTCAATGGTGGAGGGTAGATCGGAGGGGTGCAGCGGCGATGAGGTCGACTGATATGTTGTCCGAAGAAGCCCTGCGCGCGGGACGCGCGACCGTGATCAGCCGAGACCTCGGCGCCCTGCGCGCGTGGGTCGCGGAGCACGAACTAGACGTCAACGTGGACGCGCTCTGCGCGACGATCGAGCGGTGCGACCCGCGCCAGGCGGTCAAGCTGTTCGACCAAGTCTTCGTGTGCTACGACGCGTGGGGGCGGAAGCTCGCCGTGCTCGCCCTGCGCGGGTGCGCGGTCCTGGTGCTGCTCGTGGCTCTGGGCGTCGCGGTCATCGTCGCGGACGCGGCGCTGCGCGCGTTGGGGTGGGTGTCGTGAGCACCCTGCTCACCGACGGCATCCTCGACGAAATTGATCAATCCCGGGATTAACCAGGGATAGTAAACGGAAAAGAGAGGTAGAACATGCCATCAACGACTCAGGAAGCGAAAGCGGCCTCGACAGAGGTCAAACCGGAGGAGAAAGTCCTCCTGATGCACGTCTCAGATGTCCAAGCCGACTTCGCGTGGAACGCACGGTCGGGCGAGTGGTGGAAGGACGTGGATGAGGAGGAGAAGCTCCTCGAGGAACCGAAGACGGAAAACGGATCAGCCGAAACTGCCAAACCGAAAAAGGGCAAGGCTCCGAGGGTCGACGACAGGACCAACTTCGGCAGGCTCCGGAAGTCCATCCTCGAGACGGGCACAAACGAGCAACCAGTCCTCTGCCGCCAGCCCGCCAAGGTCGGCGGGAAGCCGAGACTCGTGTGCGGATTCATGCGTTATCGCGCGGTTAGCGATCTCGCGCGAGACGCGAAGAATGGTGGTCCCACAGACGCCCAGCGGGGATTGATTCGCGTGGTCGTCCGTGAGATGAACGATCAGCAGGCAAGGATCTCCAACATTCGCGAGAATACCTCACGGGATGACCTGAAGGGTCCGGATCTCTGCTGGTCGGTCGGCGAAACCATCAAGCAATACGGCTTCTCGGACACAACCCTCGCGGCAAGCCTCGGCAAGTCGCAGGGTTACGTCTCGAAGCTGCATCGTATCTATGACCGCCTCAGTCCGAAGGTCCTTGATATGTGGCGAAACGCCCCAATCCCTGTGACGATCGATCAGATTCAGTCCCAGGTGATCATGATGATCGGGAAGAACGCGGATCCGGACAACATCCCGAATGAGGAAGATCAGCTCGATTACTTCAAACGCGTTCTCGAGGAGCGGCTCCACCCAGGCTCCGGACGTGGACCGGACGGCTGGATGGAGACCAAGATCAAGGCGGCCACCGAACTCGGTGAGCTACTCGGACTCCTGCAGGGAGCCGGAATCATCAAGGTCGTCGAAAACGACTCGGCGATCACGGTCACCACTGCAATCTCGCTCCCGCCGAAGTACAAGAAGCTCGAACTCAAGAAAAAGTCGAGATTCGAGAAGTCCTTCATCGCAGCCTTCGATTCCGGAGTGGAAGCCGGACTCCTGAAAGCGCAAGAGCAAGAGGACGAGCTCGAGGAGGACGACGAAGACATCGAAGAAGAAAACGAGGAGTAACAAAAATCGGAGCCCAATCCTGAGATTGGGCGCCGACTCCCGCGGCGAATCTTGAAACGGAACGAGGTACGCCGTGGGAGTCGACGATGAAGAGAATAGAGAGGGCTCAATGACCGCAACGACTGTTATTCAGGTCGCGGCACTTGTCGCCATAACGTCCTGCTCGGGCACCCCGTTCAATTCCACAGGTCTAGAAACCGACACATCGTCGACCGACCCCGACGCCACGCTCCTGGATAACGCTAACAAGGACCAGACAGACGATCACAGCAACCGCGTGCTGATAGACGCCTACTCGGTCGACGTTGTCCGTCGAGAAATCGGTCCAGAACCGATTCCAGACAGCGGAACCGACTTCGTCGAGACCAACGACGGCGGCTCGGACGGATGCGAACGTTACTCCTGTCCTGGCGTCCTCCGAACGGGTACCGGATGGGAGCACAGTCAGTGCGGATGTTGGTGCAGTCTCGCGTATATGTGCGAGTACCAAATCGACGGTGGAAAAGAATACTTCTGCACAGACCTGGGATGCCCTCCACGATGAGCCTACTCTCTCTCCTTCGCGGTGCTCGCCAGGTCGCGTCTCGATCAAGGTTGTCACGTCCTGGTTACTTTGTCCGAGCTCTCGGTCGCCCGCTGACGGCAGCGGAAGCCGAGGTTGCCGGAATGGAGATCAACTTCAGACCCGTCCCGTGCGAGGGATATCTCGACGCCATCGAGCGCGGGGACGTTGACACGTCCACCGCGTTAGTCGACTGGTGGAAGACGAGCTCAAAAAGCTATATCTACAAACCGGAGTGGAATGCGTTGTGGGTCGTCTCGGTAGAGCTAGAGATGCGTAAAAGAAAAAAGCAATGAACAATTTTTCTTCAGTACTGTGCGCGTTACTCGTCATCGGATCATGTGTCGTGATGACTGTCGCAACATGCCTCGGATGCTGGGCCGTTCTCCGCATCGCGAGTACACTCGAAAACGCCGCAATCATCTGCCTCGGTTCCTCGGTCCAATGAGTTCCCAATCCTGAGATTGGTCGATAATTCTACCAAAGTATGATCATCCTCAACCTTTGCGTCTCGTGTCGTGACCGAATACTCAACCCGCGGCACGAGGACTATATCGGCTCACTCGCACAATTACCAAAGAGTGGTCTCTGCGATGAATGCAGTGCGAAGTGCGCGCAAGTACTGCGGATCCTAGTCGGTCTACGCGGTGCTGGTATCAGCATCCAGGAGATCGACCAAACGATAAAGGCTTGCGGATGACAGCTCACGAGAAAGAAATCATTGAGTGCTCGGTTTCCGCTGTAAAAACCTGTATCCGAGATCTGTTACGGGTTCGATCAGAGTTACAAGAAGTCTACGATGGACTCGCGAGAGTAGGATTGCAAAAACCGACAATAGCGAGAGCGACAGAATCAATCCTGCGTGATACAGCCGTCCTCCTCGCGGCTCACGATGATCTCGTTAGAGTCAAGAACTCCACCGACAGTCGTGGCAGACGAACTTCCCGCGGAAAGGAAATTAAACGTTGATGAAAACATCGATAAGAAAACACAGACACGGTGAGCCAACCCCGGTCTACGCCGCTGTTCCCTCCGAGTTCGACGAAGA
>Ga0187892_10003264_pt1 | contig 29965 bp, 22 predicted proteins | sample MA1701073metaG_FD_139345 | JGI IMG/M metagenome (GOLD analysis project Ga0187892, IMG submission 139345) | Bio-ooze microbial communities from a basaltic lava cave in the Kipuka Kanohina Cave System on the Island of Hawaii, USA - MA170107-3 metaG ...
GGTGCTGGCGCTGCGGTTGTACGAGAGCAAGGCGCGGCCATGAATCCCGACCGCAAGACCCTTCTTGCCGTCGCGCTGTTCTTCGCCGCACTGTTGGTCCTCACGTTCTGGCCGTCGTTCCTGCCCGACAGCGTGTTGCTCACCCAGGATGATCCGTTGGGCTTGATCGATTTGTGGAAGAGCAAGCTTCCCGGCGCGTGGCTGGCCAACTGGTTCCCATTCCAATTGGTCGGGCTCGACGAAGGTTCGCCGACGTTCCATCCCTACGCGATCCTGATGTGGCTGCTTCCGTCGCGACTGTTTGTGAACTGGGTTTATGCCTTCGACACGTTCGTCGCCGGGATGTTCTTCTTCCTGTTCCTTCGTCAAAGGCGGCTTTCGGTCCTGGCGTCCTTGCTGGGCGCGGTCACGTACGCGTTTGGAAGCGCCAACTTCAGCCTGGTCTATTCCGGTCACGTCGGGAAATTCGGCTGCATGGCGTATTTCGCCGCGACGTTCTGGGCGCTCGAACACGCCCTTGCGAAGCCGGGCGTCTGGTCGTGGCGAATCCTCACCGGCGCCTTTCTCGGCCTGACCGTCGCGGAACAACCCGATCCGGCGCTGCTCTACGTGTGGCTGTTCAGCATCTACCTTGCGTTTCGTCTCCTGAACGAATCGCGCAGCGAATGGAAACCGGCCCTCGTTCGCTTCGCCAGCCTGATTGTCCTCAGCGCGGTCGTCAGCGGCCTCATCGCCTCCCAGGTGGTCTGGACCCAGTTCCGCACGCAAATCCGCGGAGTGGCCAGGCTCACCGAGGAAACGCCGCAACAGAAATGGGACTGGGCGACGCAATGGAGTCATCCGCCGGAGGAAACGCTGGCGTTGCTCGCGCCGGGGTTCTTCGGCTGGCGGCTCGATCATCCCGAGGGACCCTACTGGGGACGCGAAGGGCGGACCGCGGATTTCGAGAAAACGAAGCAGGGCTACCCGCGATTCAAGTTCGACACGCGTTTCGTCGGCATCGTGCCATTCGCGCTCGCCGCGGCCATGGCGGTCGCGGCGCTCCGACGCAAGACGGGGGAATCGCTCCCGCCCGTCGAACGGCGCGAGGTGGCGTTCTGGACGATTGCCGCGTTGCTCGCGCTCATGCTCGCCTTTGGCCGGCATTTCCCGCTGTACCGGCTGGCTCACATCGTGCCGACGCTGAACGTGATTCGCAACCCGGCCAAGTTCATGCACGTCTTCTCCGTCGCGCTGGCCGTGTTGGCCGCGTATGGGTTCCATCATTGCATCGAGCCGCGCACGCGACTGACCGAGGGGTGGTCGCTGTGGAAAATCCTGGCTGGACTCGGCGGCCTGGCCCTGCTCGGCGCGTTCTGGATTTTCGGATCGAAGCAGGACCTGGCCGCGGCATTCAAGGCCGAGTTCCGCGAGGGAAGCAATGCCATCGCATTTACCATGGGCGCCTCGCTGCTGCGCCTTGCATTTTCGGGCGGGGCATTCGCTGCGTTCCTGTTTTTCCTGCAACGGCCGCGCCCCTCGCTTCCCGGCTCGGCCAAGCTCCTGGGCGGGCTGATCCTGGCGCTCGCGACGGCGGACCTCTATCTCACCAACCGGCATTACGTGGAGTATCTGCCGTTTCGCGGCACCTACCGGGCGAACCATCTGATCGAGTTCCTGAAAGCCGACTCCGAACCGCACCGGATCAAGGTCCTTCCGCGCGACCCCGCCGAGCCGATCTTCGGCCTCTACAATCTGTGGCTGACGATCTACTTCCCGTACCACCGCATCGAGACGTTCGACGTGCCACAACTGCCCCGCATGTCCACCGACTACGTTCATTACCTGCGCGCGCTCGACCCGCACACGGCGCGGCTCTGGGAATTGACCGGCTGCAAGTATCTCATCGGTCCGCTCGAACACTGCAACCGCATCGCGAAGGATTCCGTGCTCGGGCCGCACTGTTCCGTGGCCTTTGCCTACAACCTCGCCGTCACCAATGACCTGCTCGTGACTTCGCCCGCCATGCCCGCGCAGTACAACCGCAACACGCAACAAGTCCTCCGCTACGAGCGTGCGTTGCCCCGGGCAAAGTTCTACGATCGCTGGCGCTCCGTTCCCGATGATACGGAATGCTTGCGTCTGTTGGCGGCGAAGGAGTTCGATCCACAGGAGGAAGTATTGGTTTCCGGCACGGTCGATCCCGGAGCGGCTGGGACCGGCTCCGCGGAACCGCAGATCGAATGGTTGTCGCGCACCTACACCCAATCGCGTCTCCGCATCGTCACCGATCGCCGGGGGATCGTGCTGTTGAACGAGAAGCACGACCCGGCATTCGTCGTCACCGTGGACGGAAAGCGCGCGCCGTTATTGCGCTGCAACTACCTCGTCAAAGGCGCGCTCGTGGAGCCGGGAACGCACGAGGTGCAGTTCGAGTATCGTCCGCCGCGCGGCGCGTTCTACGTGGCGGTGACGGCGTGGGTGGGCTGCCTCGTCGCCGTTGTGCTGCTGCGCTGGCGCGAACAGAAACCAATCGGCAACCGGCAACCGGCAACCGGCAATCCCGCCTAGTCTCCCGCGCGATGGATCTTCCGCGAGATCGGGTGGAACTCGCCGTGGGCGTCTTCGTAGCCTTCGACGTAGGGAAAACTCGGCACCAGTCCGGGCCGGGCTTCCACGAAGCGCTGTGACGACAAATACAACCATCCGTGCGTGCCGCGCGCCGCCGCGTGCCGCGGGGTCATCTCGACGACGGGGCCTTCGACCTGGGTCGAGGTCACGCTGAACTCGTGCTTCTCATCCAGATATCCGCGCACGAAACCGCTCGTCGCAAAGCCGGTCTCCGAACGCGGATAGAGGATTTGCAAGCTCAGGTCCAGCCAGACCGCTTGCCTCGGCGGCGGCAAACTCGCGATGGGCGGGACCTCCAGCTTCGCCAGCGTGGCCGTAGAGACCTTGGCTGGCAGCGTCGGAGCCAGCGGCGGGGCGCCGGCGATCTGCGTTGCCCCATTCGTTGTCGTCGGCAGTCGTTCGACGCTGAGGGGCGCGCTCGGCATGGGCAGGCGGGGGGGAACATCGCCGGCCTTGGTTGCAACCATGCTCGGCGGTTCATCTGATTCTGAAGCCGCTCGACCGCCTCTCGCAAGCTCCGGATCGGGCGGCGTCTTCACCGCATGCTCGGCGCCAGGCATATTCTCCGGAGTCAGCGGCCCGCGGGGCTGCATCGCCGTACCATCAATTCCTTCCGGGGCATCCCCCTTCCGCGCAGTGCCTAGGTCCTTTCCTACTTCCTCTTTATCAACGACCGACGGTGGCTCGCTCGGCTTCGGCAAAGGTTCGAGTTGGGCGAGGTCAATTTCCTCATGGAACGGTTCGTCGCGCTGCCGGGAGACCGCTATTGCGAGCAAGACGAGGATCGCCGCCGCAGCGCCGCCGAGAGACACGCGCGCCCAGAGCGGGAGTGTGAGACGTCGCAGCCATTCTGCCCAGGCGGATTCCGCCGCGGGTGGGGCGACCGGCGATTGCGCCTCCGCCTCCTGCTCGATCTTGCGACGGACCGCAGCGAGAAAATCCGGCGGCGGCTCGACGGCTTTCAGCGAACGCAGCCCGCGATCCGCCTGCTCGAACGCGGCCACTTTGACCGCGCAACGCCGGCACGAAGCGAGATGATTGGCGACCTCGTTGCGCGTCTCGCGCTCGAGTTCGTCGTCCAGAAACTCGTGCAGATAATTGTCGAGTTCGTTACAGTTCATTCTTGTTCTTATCGTCGTCGTCCTCGTCGTTGTAATCGAAGAGCCAGGGACGAGGACGATTGCCACGTTTACATTTCCATCTTCTTCAAAATCTTCTGCAGTTCCTCCCGCGCCCGGGCGATGCGCGACTTGATGGTGCCCAGCGAACACTCCAGCACGCGGGCGATTTCCTCGTACGACAAATCTTGCACGACCCGCAACACCAGCACCTCGCGATGTCCCTCCGATAACTGCCCCATCGCCTGCTGAATCACGCGCGCGTGCTCGGCGGCGGCAGCGAGCTTGTCCGGCGTCACCGACGGATCGGCCAACTGCAAGCGCGGCGGACCGTCCTCGCCCTCGTCCAGGTCGAGCGAGACGCTGTCGTCCTTGTGCCGGCGCTGGTTGTAGCGGACGCGATTGCGCGCGAGGTTGGCCACGATCTGGTACAACCAGGTCGTGAACGCCGACTCGCCGCGGAACTCCGCCAGATGTTGATAGACCTTCACAAACGCATCCTGCGCCACTTCGTTGGCGTCCTCGTAGCTCCGCACGATCTGGTAGGCGATGTGGAACGCACGCTGTTGATGTTTGCGAACCAGTTCATCGAAGGCCTCCTCGTCGCCGTTGCGGAACCGAGTCACCAGGCTGACATCGTCTTCGATCGCAGCCTGACCATTGAGACACTGGGTTGGGCTTCTTTGTTCCATGCTCGAAAACCCAAAGCGTAAAACGCAAAACGTAAGGCGTAACCGGCCCGGGTTACGCTTTACGTTTTACTCTTTACGCCTCTTCCCTCGCGTCCCGCGTCATCAAATCCTTGACCGCCTGTTTCGGCGATTTGTCCTGATAAATGATCGCATGCACCTCATCGACGATGGGCGTGCGGACATTATGTTTGCGCGCCAGATCGTGGACCGATTTCGCGTTGCGCACTCCTTCGGCGACCATCTCCATGCTGGCGAGAATATCCGCGATCTTCTCGCCTTTGCCAAGTCGCTCGCCCACGCTGCGGTTGCGGCTGCGCCGGCTGGTGCACGTAACCACCAGGTCGCCCAGGCCGCTCAAGCCGGCGAAGGTGTCGCGTTGCGCGCCCAGAGCGGCGCCCAGCCGGGCGATTTCCACCAAACCGCGCGTGATCAAGGCGGCCTTCGAGTTGTCGCCAAGGCCGAGTCCGTCGCATAGACCGGCCGCGAGCGCCACGATGTTCTTGAGCGCGCCGCCGAGTTCGACGCCAATGAGGTCCGCGCTGGTATAAACGCGGAAACGCTCGCTGAAGAACGTCTGTTGCGCGAGGGCCGCCGTACTGGGATCCTCGGACGCGGCTACGACCGCCGTGGGAATTCCGCGTGCCACTTCATCGGCCAGACTCGGGCCGGAGAGGGTTGCGATCTTCGCGCCGGGGACCGCTGCGCGAATGACTTCGCTCATCCGCAGACCGGTGTCCGCCTCGATGCCCTTGGCGACGCTAATGAAAATTGCCGATTGCCGATTGCCGATTGCCGATTGCAATTTCCGGCACGTATCCCGCATGGCGTGGGAAGGCACGGCCAGCACAACCATCTCGACGTCCACCAGCGTTTCGGCGAGGTCGCTCGTGAGCGCGATCGGTTCGGGCAGATGAATGCCGGGCAGGTAGTCCGCGTTGATCCGCCGCTCGTTGATCAAGCCCATGAGCAACGAATCGCGGCCCCAGAGTGCGACGTGATGTCCGTTGTGGTGCAGCACGATTGCGAGCGCCGTGCCCCAACCTCCCGCGCCGATGACGGCGATCTTCATGACGCGCGCGCCTCCGGTTTGGGTTTGCGGACGAACCGGTTCTCCGTCCCGTTGCACAATCGTCGGATGTTCGCACGATGCCGCCAGATGGCCAGCGCGGCCAGCGCCAGCGAGAGATAGAACAGCGGGCCGGTCTTCTGAGTGAAGAACACCGCGATGGGCAATGCCACCGCCGCTGCAATGGAAGCGAGCGACACGTAGCGTCCCGCCAGGAACACCAGTACCCACACCCCCAGACAGATCAACGTGGCCAGCCACGCCAGTCCCAGCAGCGCCCCGGCGCTCGTCGCGATGCCCTTGCCGCCTTTGAACTTGAGCCAGCAGGTGTAGTTGTGGCCGAGGATGACCGCCAGCGCGCTGACGAGCGCCAGCGCCGGGGTTTGCTCCACCGAAAACGCCCGTGCCGCGACCGGCGGCACCAACAGCACCGCGACGACCCCCTTTGCGCAATCAATGACGAGCGTGATGATACCGGGCACTTTGCCCAGCGCACGGAACACGTTCGTTGCGCCGATGTTCCCGCTTCCGACCGTGCGGATGTCGATGCCTTTGGCCCTGGCCATGAGGTAGCCGGTGGGAATCGAGCCGAGCAGGTACGCGAGGATGGCGCAAGCGACGATTGCCAGCGGAGTCATCGACACGGATTTTAGTGCCGTCGCGGAATGCGGCAAGGCAGAAAGAATCGAGCGTTCGTCCGGCTAGGAGTCTCTCAAGGCGCAGGCGCCATGGACCGGCTTCATGATGTCCGCCTGATGACCCATTTGGTTGAGTTTCTCGACGAGCTTGGACGCGACAGCATTCTTCGCGAGAATCATCGCGCAGCCGCCGAGCCCGGCGCCGGCCAGTTGGGCTCCGTACACGCCGGGAATCATCTTCGCGGTGTCCACGATGCGGTCGATGGTCCGGGTGCTGCACGCGTATCCGCCGGCGACCAGGTGAAGCGGCTGGCGGTCGGCTTGTTCAATGAAACGCTCGAACTCGGCGTCCGAGCGCGACCAGTTGTACGGGTTGCCATCGTGATCGGCGACGCGGTCGCCGTCGTGACTGAGATTCATCAGCGTGCCGAATCGAACAGGATCGCCCGCGGCAAGCGCTTCGATGGCTTCCTGGCTGCGGGCCCGTTCGGCGAGTCCGTAGAGGCATACGTCGCGGACCGGGTAGCCGCCCTCGGGTTCCGCTTGCGTGGGCAGAAGACGTTCCACCGCGAGGCGGTCCTCTTCCGGCGCGTCTTTCAGTTCCTCTCGCAGTTGAGCCAGCATGATACTGGCGGGCAGTCGGGCGAGAATTCGGTAAATCTCCGCCCGGTCGCAGCGGAGGTTTTCACAGTTCACGTCCCGGAGATGTTTGATTGCCGGCGCGTATTGGGGGAACGTCCGTTTGATCAACACGCGGCCGATGTGATAGCTGGTCACCTTCTGATTGAAGATGGCCTTGGCCCCGTGCGATTTCTGCGCGGACTCGCCGGAGTTGCAGATGATCAGCGCGCAACCGCCGAAGAACGGCGCGGTCTTGATGACGCGGAACGGAAAGAACCCGACGTGCGTGACCACGCCTTTCTGACTCAACTTGATTGCGGCATGATCGGTCGCCCCGCCGCGAGTGCCGACGAACCATTCGCCTTCGCCGCAAAGATCGACCAGTTGTTGCGCTTCAACGGGCAGGCGGTTGAATGCAACGGTGGCTTCCGCGGTCGCGACGACCAACGCCGACGACGAACTCAGCCCGGCAGCCATGGGGATGTTGCCGTCCACGAAGATGTCCATGCCGCACAGTTTCTTGTCGCGGAACTGTTCCTGGAGGCGGAACACGGCGGCTTTGACGTAATTGCCCCAATCGCCTCGCGCCTCGGTGAGCATGCGTAGCAACGCGGGGCCGTTGACGACCGTGAGCCAGTCGTCCCAATCGAGCCGGGACACTTCGTCGCTGATGCGGAAACTGCGGGCAAAGAACTGCTGATTGTTGCGGTTGCAGAGGTTGATCTGGTCGTCGTCGCGCGGCGCCACGGCCATCAGCACTTCGCGATCGATGGCCATGATGTTGGTCTCGCCGCCCTGATGGTCGATGTGGCGGCCCATGAGATTGACCCGCCCGGGCGAACGGATGATCGCGAACTTCGCTTTCTCGCCGAACTGCCCGGCAAAGCCTTTCGCCAGTTGCACGAAGCGCTGAAGCGACGGCACCTCCCCGTAGATGTGCCGAAAGAAGTGATTCACGTTCACGGAGGGGCGCGTGAAGCTGGCGATCCACTTTTCGGCGGCCTTCCGCGTAACGGCGGCTCGCTCCTCACCGGCGGACACCCTCGGTTTGCGCGAAACCGCGCGGTAGAAGTCCTGGATTTCAAGCAACTCTTGGGGATTGTTGAACGCCATGACCTCCGTGCGATCATGGATAGGGACCGCCTCGACGCTGCGCCGGGGGTCAGCGGCAAGGACTTCGATAATGTCGGTGAAATACTGCTCCCGGGTCGCCGTGGCAGCCGGTATTTTCTTCAGGCCGGTAAAGAGCGCTTCACCCTTGAACAGGTACACCGAGAGATTGGCGTCGGTGAAATTCTGGTCCACGTCCTTCGCTCGGAATGAGTCGCCGGACGCGAACCGGAAGTCCTGGCGGGCCTCGCGCGCCTTCTTGATCTCCTTTATTTCAACATCGGCAATCACGCGTCCGCGCGAGTTGTACACGATTACACCCGAGTCGGGCGCAAACTGCCTCGGGCCGGTAATGAACACGAGGTCACAGTTACGTTGGCGGAAGATCTTCAGTAGCCGATTGATGGCCTGCGGTTGGATCACTTTGTCGCCTGCCACGACGAGCATATCTCCGCTGAAACCCGTCTCTTCGAGGAGTTTTGCCGCGACACTGACGGCGTGGCCGGTGCCGCGCGGTTGGTCTTGGTAAGCGAAGAAGACGTTCTCGAAGCGGTTCCCGACGGTTTCGATCACCTGCCCCGCCCGGTATCCGACCACGATACAGTGGCGTTTGATGCCGCAAAGGTTGTAAGTCTCAATGGCGCGGTTGATCGCGGGGACACCGGCAATCTCGAAACACACCTTGTGTTTCGTGGTGGAACCCATGCGAGTGCCTTTGCCACCCGCCATGATGATGGACACGATGTCTCGTTTCACGTGATCGATGCCCCTTGGAAACCCGCTACAGGCCCCTTAAATCGCACAAAAATCGCTTGTTGCCAAGCGGCTCCTCCCTCTCGTGCGGGAAGAAATGGGCCACGCTTCCCAAGCCCCGTCTTTGCTCAGCTCCAAGGGAATCTGACAATTTGGCGCAACGTTTTCCTGCTCCCCGTGTCCAAGCTAGCTACGGGCCCGAATGGGAATGTCTTTGACAACGGCCATGCGGCCTTCTATAGTCGCCGCCGTTTCAAAAGTCGTTTGGACTAAATAAGTTAAATACAAACCAACATGCAATCATGGAAACAACAACAATCAAGGAAAGAATCAGAAAAGAATACCAAATCCACCCAAAGGATACTGGGTCAGCGGATGTTCAAATCGCGCTGCTGTCCCAGCAGATCAATGATCTAAACAAACATCTTCAAGCCAACCCGAAGGATCACAGCTCCCGCCGGGGAATGATCATGATGGTTGCGCAGCGGAGGAAGCTGCTCGATTACGTGGCTTCCAAAGATGCAAAGCGTTACCAAACGCTCATCAAGAAGTTAAACCTCAGAAAGTAGAAAGAAAGGACCGCGTCTAGCTTCGAAGCGGCGGATTGTGGATTGATGAGGGGACAGGCCACGGCGCCTGGGCCCTCATCACTCCATTAATCCTGCCGTCTCTCTTGCTTTACGCGCGCAGTGTTTATGCACGAACGCATAGTGTCTCGTATTGGCGCCCAGGATCTCATTATTGAGACGGGCAAACTGGCAAAGCAAGCCGACGGAGCCGTAACCGTCACTTACGGCGAAACCATCGTCATTGTAACCGCAGTCATGGCCACCCAGGCCAAGGAAGGACAGTCGTTCTTCCCCCTGACGGTCGATTATCGAGAGAAAGCCTCGGCGGCGGGCAAATTCCCCGGCGGCTATTTCAAGCGCGAGGGCCGACCAACCGAAAAGGAGATTCTCACCGCGCGGCTCACCGACCGGCCTCTCCGACCGCTGTTTCCCAAGGGGCTTTTCAACGAAGTCCAGATCATGGGGATTCTCCTCAGCGCCGACGGCGAGAATGACCCCGACGTCCTGAACGTGATCGGCGCTTCGGCGGCGCTCCATCTCTCCGACATTCCGTGGAACGGCCCCATCGGCGCTTGCCGGGTCGGGCTGGTCAACGGCGAACTCGTCGTCAATCCCACGCACGCCCAGTTGAAGGAAAGCGTGCTGGATCTCGTGTACGTCGGCACGGACGACGAGATTCTGATGATCGAAGGCAGCGCCAAGGAAATCTCGGAAGAACAATTCCTGAAAGCGCTGGAGTTCGGCCACGGCTATTGCAAGCAAGTCATTGCTCTGATCCATCAGTTAAGGAACAAGTGCGGTAAACCGAAGAGGACCCCCACCTTGAAACTTCCGCGCGCGGAAGTCGTGAACGCCGCCAAGCAGGCCGCCGAGGGACGAATCCTGCCGGCGATTCTGACCTCCGGCAAGATGAACCGCGCCGCAGCCGTCGCAGCCGCGCACAAGGAGATCAGCGACAAACTCAAAGCGCAGTTTGCCGACATCACCGACTTCGAGATATCGCAGGCGTTCGAGGTCATCGAAGAGGAAGCCTATCGCAATCACATTCTGGAAAAAGGCTCGCGCGTGGACGGTCGCGGCCTCCGCGACTTGCGCCCGATCCATTGCGAGGTCGGCATCATGCCGCGCACGCACGGTTCGGCCATCTTCCAGCGTGGTGAGACGCAGGCGTTGGTGTTGACCACGCTCGGTTCGCAATCCGACGCGCAGGAAATGGACGCCTACACCGGCGGGAAGTCCGAAAAGCGATTCATCCTTCACTACAATTTCCCGCCGTTCAGCGTCGGCGAGACCGGTCGCACCGCTGGCCCGGGCCGGCGCGAGATCGGACACGGCGCGTTGGCCGAACGCAGCATCGCCCAGGTCATCCCGTCGGAAGAAGAGTGGCCTTACACCGTCCGTGTCACCAGCGAAATCATGGAGTCCAACGGTTCGACTTCGATGGCCGCCGTTTGCGGCGGCATCCTGTCGCTCATGGACGCCGGCGTCCCGATCAAGGCCCCCGTGGCCGGCATCTCGATCGGCTTGGTCACCGAGTTCGGGCCGAACGACGAGCGCAAACGGTCGATCACGCTCACGGACATCATAGGCAGCGAAGACCATCACGGCGACATGGACTTCAAGGTGGCCGGCACGCGTCAGGGAATCACAGGGTTCCAACTCGACCTGAAAATCCGCGGGCTGACTTTTGACGTCGCGCGGACCGCCGTCGAACAGGCCCGCGAGACGCGGATGCAGCTCCTCGACAAGATGGAAGCCACCATCGCCGCCCCGCGCGCCGAACTGAGCAAGTACGCGCCGCGCATCGAAACCGTGAAGATCGACCCCGAAAAAATCGGCGCGCTCATCGGTCCCGGCGGCAAACAGATTCGCAGAATCACCGACGAAACTGGCGTCACCATTGACATCGACGAGAGCAACAACGGCAACGTCTATGTCTTTTCGAACAACGGCGAGGCCATGAAGCGCGCCATCCAGATGATCCGCGAGGTAACCGCCGAAGCCGAGATGAACAAGCTCTACCGCGGGCGCGTCTCCGAGATCCGCGAGTTCGGCGCATTCGTCGAGATCCTTCCCGGCAAGGACGGCATGGTCCACATCTCCGAACTCGCCAATTTCCGCGTCGGCAAAGTCGAAGACGTCTGCAACGTCGGCGACGAGATGTGGGTCAAGGTCATCAACATCGACGAGAAAGGAAAGGTCCGCCTGAGCCGCAAGTCCGCGCTCGCCGAAATGGACGAGGCGGCCAAACAGGAATTGGGCGGCAACGAAAAACTGACCGGCCCCAGCCCCGACGCTCCCGTGCCGGGCAGCGGCGGTGGTGGTGGTGGCCGCGACCGCGGAGGCTACGGCGGGCCGCGCCGCGACGACCGGGGCGGACACCGCGGGGACCGGGAACGCGGGGATCGGGACCGCGATCGTGGTCCGCGACGTGACGATCGCGGCGGCCACCGTGGCGGTGGCAGCGGACATGGCGGACCGCGGCGCGAGGACCGGGGTCCTCGACGGGAAGACCGGGGGCCGCGCCGGGAAGACCGCGGGCCGCGCCGGGAAGAAGCACGGCCGCAACCCGGCACAAACCCTCGCCAGTCGGCTGAGGGCGAGGAATGGGACCCGTTCAACTAACTAAAGCCCCCGGAACGAAGCGCAAGCACGCTGACGGCGCAGGGTTTTGGCTCTGCGCCGTTTTGATTTTTCGAACATTGAGTTCGTAAGCCGGTCGGCACGTCGAGCTTCGCGGTCACGCCCGACGCAGTGTGAAATGGATCGTGCTCCCTTGCCCCAACTCGCTCTCGGCCCAGACTCGCCCGCCGTGCGCCTGCACGATGTGCTTGACGATCGATAGCCCGAGGCCGGTCCCGCCCAACTCCCGGCTGCGAGCTTTGTCGGCGCGATAGAACCGCTCGAAAATCCGCGGCAGATGCTCGGGAGCAATGCCCGACCCGTTGTCGGCGACGCACACTTCGATTTCCTCGGCGCCGTCCTTCGCGAAGATCCGTACCTGTCCGCCGGCCTGAGTGTATTTCACCGCGTTGTCCAACAGGTTGAACAAGACCTGGTGCAACCGCTGTGCGTCGGCGCGGACCTGTGGCGCGTCTTCTGCGATCTCGATGGCCACGCCTATGGACTTCGCTTTCGCTTGCGCCGAAAGCTCTTCGCTGACCGCGCTGGCGATCGAACGCAGCGAGGCCGGGCCGACATCAAGGCGCACCTGTTGGGATTCGAGCGCGGAGATGGTCAGCAAGTCCTCGATCAACGCCTCCAGCCGGCGCGAATGCCGCTGGATCGTCCGCAGAAACTGCTCGGCGTCCGGCGGCGCGACCGGCTCGCCGTCGAGAAGCGTCTCGACGTATCCTTTGATGATGGCCAGCGGGGTCCGCAACTCATGGCTGACGTTGGCCACAAACTCCTTGCGGACGTTTTCCAGTTGTTTGATCCGCGTAATGTCGTGGAAAACGACCACCGTTCCCTGGTGCGCCCCATCGCGTCCGCGGAGGCACGCGGCGCTGACGTCGAAGATCCGCTCGCTCGGGTTCAGGAACTGGATCTCGTGGCCGCGAAACCCGCCGTCCTGGCTCGTTGCGCTGATCAACTGCTGCAACGGGACGCTGCGCATTGTTTCCAGTACCGTGTGCCCAATGGCTTCCTTGCCCAGTTGGAACTGCCGGCCAAACGCATTGTTCATCATGCGAATCTTCTCGCCGGCATCCACCACGAGCACGCCTTCGGTCATGCTGGCGAGGACCGCCGCCAGTTCCGCCTTTTCTTCGCCGAGCTCGCGCAGGCGGGTCTGGAGCTGTGAGGACATCTCGTTGAACGTCGCCGCGAGGACGCCAAGTTCGCCGCGCGCCTCGGCGCGGATGGTGTTGGGGAACTCCCCGCGCGCGATCCGTCCCGCGGCCTCGTTCATCTGCTGGATCGGGCGGGTGACGCGGCGCGTCATCCAGAACAGGAACGGGACCGCCGCCAGGCCGACGACGAGGCTGGCGCTGCCGACGGTCCGCCGCACGCGTGAGACGGTCGCTGCAACCGGCTGGACCGGGGAGGCCACGCGCACGATCCCGAGCAGCGCCCCGCCATTCCGCACGGCAACGGCGACGTAGAGCATGTCCGCGTTGATGGTGTCGCTGTGACGACGGGAGGCGCCGATCTCATGGCGCATTGCGTCCTGGACCTCCGGTCGTTGCAGTTGGTTCTCGATGAGGCCAGGCTGGCCGGGCGGTGGATGGGACTCGCCGAGGATCTTTCCGTTGGCGTCCATGACGGTGATCCACAGGCGCGTTTCGTCAGACAGTTCCCGAGCCAGCCGGTCGATGCCTGTCCGATCCCGCGCGAGTTCGGTCGCGAACACGGCGCGCGCCATGACGGCGTTGCGTTCGAGATCGGCCTGGAGATTCCGTTCGAGATGGGAGGGCAGGGTGAGATTGAGGCAGACGGTGACGACGACCAGCAGAAGGATCAGCAGGATGCACAGACCCAGGAACCATCTCCATTGGAGGCCAAGTTTCACGTCGGGGCTCAAGAATACCGGAGGAACCGCCGGCGTGCAATCGTATCAAGTGGGTCCGGCTATCGGCGGCTCCCTTGTGCAGAACGGACGGTCACGTATTCTCCCTCTCCCTGCGGGCCCTGCGGGAGTACCTATAAGGGCAGGGGTGAGGGGCCTGGTGCACCTGTGCGATTACGGCTCGTCGCGCTCAGCGCACGAAGCAGAGACACGCCGGCGCGAGTGCTTCCACCTTTTGCGCCAACGGCGTGAGTTTGCCGGTCGTGGCATGAACCCGAAAGGCGACGATGTGGTTGCTCTTTTCGTTGCCGGCGAGCAAAAACGATCCCGAAGGGTCCAGCGCGAAACTGCGAGGAAAGCTCCCTTGTGTCGGCTCGTGGCCGACGAGTTCCAGCCGGCCCGTGTCCGCATCGATCGCGAAGATCACGATGCTGTCGTGTCCGCGGTTCGAGCCGTAGAGAAACTTCCCCGAAGGGTGGACGTGGAGGTCGGCGCAGTAGTTTTTCCCGCTGAATCCTCCCGGCAACGTCGTCAGGGTCTGCGACTCCGTGAGCTTGCCCGCCGAGCGGTCGTAGGAGAACGCGACCACGGTGCTGTCGAGTTCGTTGATGAGATAGGCGAAACATCCGTTGGGGTGGAAGGCGAAATGGCGCGGACCGGCTCCGGGCTTGGCGTTCCAAACGCTCGCGCGCGTTAACTTGCCCGCCGCGGCGTCGAAGCGGTACCCCACGACCTGGTCCAGTCCCAACTCGCCAGCGAAGGCGAAGCGATTGGCGGCATCGAGCACGATCGAATGCGCGTGCGCTTTCTTCTTGGGTTCGGCTGCCGGCGGGGTGTGCGTCACCACGTCCGTCGCCGGCCCCAGTTCTCCGTTCTTCGACACGGGATGCACCGCCACTTTGCCGTCGCCGTAGTTCGCGGTCAGCGCGAATTTTCCATCCGCGCTGGCCTGGACATAGCAGGGCGCCGTTCCCTGCGAGGATTGCCGGCCGACGAATCGCAGCGCGCCGGTCGCGTGGTCGATGGCGTAGGAACAGATCGCGCCGCCCGGTTTGCCGTCGCAGCTCTCGACGTAGTCGGCGATGAACAGAAATCGCTGCCGTGGATCGGTCGCGAGATACAACGGGTTCTGCACCCCCTCGCGAAAACTCGGCTGGAGTTTCAACTCGCCGCTCTGGCAGTCGAACTGGAACTGCACCAATCCGTCGCTTTTCCCGCCGTTGAAGCTGGCGACGTACAATCGAAGTTCGTGCTGCGTGGTTGCTGCCATGTCTCCCTCTTCTGTTGCGGCGGAGTTTGACGAAATTCAGGCGGGAACACAATCCCGAATCCACGTCCGTAGCCTCCGACGTGAGTAGGGGGAAACGTCCGGTAAGACCTCCAGCGCCCGTGAAGGGAAGGCTTCCCCCTGTGGCGGGCCGGCAACGGATGTCGGTCCGCGACGTCCGTTGCCGGCCATGCCCCTCATGCGGTGTGGAGGTGGCCGTTGCGAGGCCGCCTCGCCCGCCCGTCCTCACTCATTCTCCACTCTCTGGCTCGAAGTCGCGCATCCTCCGGTCGCAGCCGTAGGACACGAGCTTCAACACGTCGTCCTGGATCAACCCGATCCCGCGCGCGTACGCCTTGAAGCTCTCGGCATCCGGTTCGAGCGGCGTCGTTTCCCGCACGAGCAGACATCCCTCAAACGTGCCGGCGGGGGTGTCCACGACGGCCATGTTGGTGAGATGTTCGGCCCGGTCCAGGGCGACGCCGGGGGCGATTTCCTGGAAGTAGCGCGAGCCGTTCAACGGGCCGCCGGGCATGAGCAAGCCCGCGCGGTTGCCGTTCTCGCCGGCCAACCATGCGCCGTCGTGGCTGACGACTTCACCGTCTTCGTAGATGTCCACGTCTTCGCCGTAGTAGTAGATGTCGTCGGTATCGCGGCAGATCGCGACGTAGTTCCACGAGATCTCGACGATCTCGCCATCCGCCCACTCCGATTCGCGCATCACGGCGCAACGCACGCCGTCCACCACCCGGAGTTCGGGCAGCACGTAAATGAGCAGCGTGACGAGCTCGCCGTCGTCCTCCCCTTCCAGCAGGATGAAGGCGTGGGGTTTGAGGGGGATGAAGTAATTGTTCATTCCCCGCGCGCCCAGCCGGCAGTCCTCCTGAAAGAAGGTGTCGGTGTAAGGGATTTCGTCCTGCGCCGGCACGGACGAGACGATGCCGCCGAAGGCCATGGCGAAGGCCAGCAACGGCGTAATGAGGTTTGGTGCTTTCATGGTTCATTCTCCTTTTCGGTTGCTTCCGGGCTTGTTCTTGTCTTTTCGCCCGCTGCCCGCCGGGAGAGATGCTCCCAGCTACCAAGGCCACAGCAACTCATTGCGCCTCGACTATCCGCCGCCTCATTCGGGAAACAACGCCGGCAATGCTGACAATTCGGTAAGAACCTTACGATCCGGTAAGGTTGCGCTGGCGAATTTGCTGGACGACTTTTTGCGGCGTCGCCAATCTGACGATGGATGGCTTCGCGGAGCAGAAGTCGATTCTTCCAGGCCGCTGTGTGCGCGACGATCACCGCGATGGCTGTGGTCGCAGCGCCGGCGGACGAACCGGCGGGCGAGAAGCCGGAAGTCCAGACACTTCGCGAGCAACTCACCGAGCGGGAGGACGAGACCCGGGTGGAAAAGCCATTGACCGTCAAGGTGTTCGGCCATCCGCTGACCGTGCTCGGCCAGTACGAAGCCGTCCTGGAATTCTTCGACCGGCTCGCGCTCGGCGACGTGACGAACCACTACGGCCAGCTCCTGCTCGAACAGGAGATCGAGTTGGAGATGTTCTACTCGCTCGGCCCACAGTTTTCGCTCTTCGTACAACCCCGCTTGATCTGGGAGGAGGACCTCGATTCCGAGACGCCGGACGCCGTGTCCGATATTTACGTGGAACGCGGCGAGATGTGGGTTGATTCGCGGAACATCGCCGGGCTTCCCCTCAGCATCGAAGTGGGACGGCTGAATTTCGAGGACGACCGGCTGTGGTGGTGGGACGAAGACCTCGACGCCGTGAGATTGATCTATGAGAACCGCGCGGACACGTTCGAAGTGACGTTGTCGGCGGCGCAGGAGTTGTTTTCCGCGCGCTCCGGCCGCAGTTTCGTCGAGGCGGAGAACGAAGAGGTGTTCCGCGTGATCATGGAGACCTCCTGGGACTACAGTCCGAACCATGCCCTGGAGTTCTTCGGGCTTTACCACTACGATCATTCGCGGACCGAGCCGCCGGGCACGATTCTCAAGGAGGACCGAGAGGATGAGTCCGACGCCCAATTGATCTGGGCCGGCATCCGCGCCTCGGGCGCCTGGGACATGCAGAAGCGCGGCGTGCTCGGGTATTGGCTCGACGTGGGCGGAGTGGTGGGCCGGGAGCGGCTTCTCGAAACGACGACGAACAGCGCGCAGAAGGTGATGGTGGACGAAGTGAGAAGCCTGGACGTGCGCGGGTGGGGTTTCGACGCGGGCGTCACCTACGTATTCCCCGTGAAGGCCGACCCACGGATCAGCGTCGGCTACGCAATGGGGTCCGGCGATCGCGACCCCGACGACGGCGTCGATCACGCGTATCGTCAAACCGGTCTCCACGGGAACGAGACCGGTTTCGGCGGCGTTCAGCGCTTCAAAGCATACGGGCGGATCCTCGAACCCGAGCTGTCGAATCTCTCGGTTTTCACCGCGGGCATCGGCTGTTCGCTGTTCCAGTGGAGTTCGCTCGATCTGATCTTCCATGACTACCGGCTGATCGAGCCTGCTGAATCGCTTCGCGATACGAAGCTCGACGCAGAACTCACGGGCAAACACCACGAGCTGGGACAGGGCATTGATCTGGTGCTGGCCATCGAGGAATGGACGCGCGTGGAGTTCGAGGTCTCGGCCTCCGCGTTTCGTGCCGGCCAGGCTTTCGGGACCGACCACGGCGAATGGATTTTCGGGACGTTCGCCGCCGTTCGCGTCGCGTTCTAACGACGGGACTCCCTCCGCCTGCGGACGCGCCATGAGACGGAAGAAGTCCCGGTAACCTGCTACGTTGCTTCGGGTCAGTCTTGCGTCGCGAACGAACTTTCCCGGATGGTCTGGTTTCCGCCTACCTCGATGGCCAAGACCTCGAACAGGTACTCCGTGCCGGGATCGAGGAATTCTGGCGGCACCGTTACCTGCGTTTTCGAGGCCGGCAACGTGATCTGGAACTTGCCGACGATCACCTGGTAGGCGACGATGCTCCCTCCCGGTGGATTGGCGACGGGGTCCCAGTCGATGACGACCGGCTGGCTGGAGTCCACGACCTCGCCTTCCTGCGGGGAGACGATCACGGGCGGGTCGGGAATCCGATGGTTGAGCCTCGCGGTGCCCACGATAATGTCATCGTCCACCGTCTCGCCGACGAACCGGTATTTCCCTTCCGGGAACAGGGCCAGGAGCTCTTCGAGCGGCACGTCGTCGAGCGACGGCTCCGCGCCTTCGAAGAACAACTCGGTCATACCGAGCATCCCGAACCCACCCTTGCCTTCGACCTCGAAGATCGTGCGGCCGGTCGGACTCATGATCCGGAGCTCTTCCCAGTCTTCTCCATCGAGGAAGACGTGGAAACCCAGGTCGTTGCCCGAGTAGTTGTATTCGATGAATATCCTCGCTTCAGCGAGTGGGACCTTGGCCGCCCCAGCCGGGCTGGCCAAGCCAATCGTGACCGCAGCCGCCAGACCGAGCGGCAACAGACATGTCTGCGTGCTCATCTTGTTTTTTCCTTTCCGATCGCACGGTCATGTGCGATCCATTTTGCAGCTCGCGGCCCGCCGGAGAATCATCGCCGACTATTGAGGTCGCGAGCGTCGTGTTTCACGCGCGCAACGTAGGCGGCTGCGGAGAGAATGCGTAAGGGATTATCCTGACATTGCGGTAAGAGGTGAGCCGTGATCCGATTCGCCGGTGCACAGCATCGGCGCTCACCTTGTTGACGAGAAGAATCGTCGTCGTCCTCGAAACGCACCCGACCGAGGACGAGGAGGATCGCTGTGGTCGAAGAAAACCGGTCCGCGTGGCACTTCGGTCGCAGCCATTCGCGGCGGGTGGCCCCTAATACGTTGGACTCCATCCGTCGCCCCCGTGGAGGATGGGGGCAGGCGAATGGAGTCCATGCGTCTGGAGTGTTCTTCAGCTAGGCATCACGGTGCTTCCGTGCTGAAGGTGCGCTCCGAGATCGTCTTGTTGCCGCTGGTCTCGACCGCGATCAACTCGACCTTGTAGTTCTTCCCCGGCTCGAAGAATTCCGCAGGAACGGTCACGCTCGTGTCCGTGCTCGCCATATCGACGCTGAACACGCGGAGGCGTTCGTCTTCTTCGTCCTTCTCGACGATGACCTGATAGGCTTCGATCACACTGCCGGGCGGGTTCGGATTGGGAGTCAGGTTCCACGTGACGACGAGCGGATCGTCGGGGTCCACCTCTGCGCCCGCCGCGGGCGCCGTGATCACGGGCGCCGCCGGCAGATCGTGGGTCAGCGTCGCTTCGCCCACCAGCGTGGCTCCCTCAACGGTCTTGCCGATGATCGTGTATTCTCCCGGCGGGAAGAGGGCCAGGAACTCGTCGCGTGGAAGTTCATCGAACGATGGTTCCGAACTTTCGCTGAACACCTCGGTCAGGCCGATCAGCTTCGCGCTCCCGCCGACTTTGATGTTCACCATCTTCTTCCCGTTCGCGTCGAGGATGCTGATCGATTGCCAGCCTTCCCCGTCGAAGAAGAATTGCAGACCCAAGTCTCCGTCCGTGGCATTTTCCTCGAAGAAGATTTGGGCATCGTCGAGCTCGATTTGTTCCTTGGCAGCCTGGACCCGTACACTCAGGATCGGGATGGCCGCTGCTGTCAACAGAACCAGTGCTATACGCCAGTAACTTTTCATTGCATGACTCCTTTCGGTTTCGCACAGCCGCCTGCGACCCGCCGGGAAAACATCACCGACTACCAAGGTGCAGGGCCGTGTTCCGCATGCACGGTAGGCGGCCCGGGGGAGAATGGGTAACGGAACTTCCTTACATTCCGGTAAGGGGTCAGAGGCCAGCGACCGCTACATCGGAGGCGGGGAATGACAGGCGGAACGTCGCCCCGCCGTGTTCGCTGGAATCGACTTCGACGCGTCCGTCGTGCACGCGTACGACCTCGCTCACAATCGACAGGCCGAGGCCGGTGCCTCGATAGGGGGTGGCCGGATGACGGCTGAATCGCTCGAACAAATGCTCACGGAAACCGCTGGCGATGCCCGGACCCGAGTCGGAGATGGCAAACGTCGAAGTGCCGTTGCGGCAGGTGGTGGTCACTGTCACCTTGCCGCCATCCTTCGACAGCTTCGCGGCGTTATCGAACAGATTGGTCACCGCTTCCATCAACAGCGTCTCGTCGCCGTGGACGGAACAGGAGTTCGCCAGGTCCATCTGAAGTTGGACGCACCTGGAATCGAGGAGCGGTTGGTACAAGTCCACGACCCGGCGAACGACGGCGTTCAAATCGGTGGGCCTGAAGTTCTCGCGCAGGTGTTCGATTTCCATGCGGGAGAGCAACAGGAGTTGCTCGGTCATCCGGGTGAGATGGAGCACCTCCTCCAGGATGCCGACCAGGGCCTGTTCGTAATCGCCGGTCGATTTCGCCTGCGCCAGGGCCAGTTCGGCCGTGGTGCGCATCGCGGTCAGCGGGGTCCGGAGCTGATGCGACGCGGCGCTGCTGAATCGCGAGATGCGGTCGATGGCGTCCTGATAGCGGTCGAAGGACGCATTGAGCGCGTCAGCGATCTCGCGCAACTCGCCCTCCGGCAGGTGCCGGGTGCGGATTCGTTTCTCGAGTTGGCCCCGGGCAATCAACTTGGCGGCGTTGGCCACCGAACGAAGCGGGCTCAAGAGCAGGCGCGACAGCCGCCACAGCATGAAACCCAGGATCGCCAGCGCGAGCACTTCGACCAGGAGCAGCAAAAGCATCTCGTTGATCTGCTCATGGAAAACGATGTGCCCCTGGCTGGCCTCGTACTTCTGGTAGGCGAGCCAGACCGCGAGCCGGATGCCAGCGGTCACCACGATCACCGCCAGCATGTAGCGGAACACCAGCGCTCGAAGGCTGCGTTTCATTGGGGGGCGCCGATTCTAAACCCCACGCCGCGCACCGTTTGGATCAGGCCGGTCGCGAACGGTTTGTCCACCTTGTCACGCAGGCGGGTCATCTGCACGTCGATGACGTTGTCAATGGGCGTGACGCGGGAGTTGTACTTCCACACGTCCCGGGAGAGCATCGAACGGGTGACGACCTGTCCCTGGCGTTCCAGCAGGTAGCGGAGCAGATCAAATTCCCGGGGGCTGAGGTCGAGCCGCTGGCCGGCGCGCGTAGCGGTCCGGGTCGCGAGGTCGAGTTCCAAGTCCTGGCAATTGAGCGTGGTTTGACGTCCCAGCTCGACTCGCCGCGCCAGCGCCCGGAGTCGGGCCAGCAATTCCGACAGCGAGAACGGCTTGACCAGGTAATCGTCCGCGCCGCCGTCCAACCCGGCAATGCGATCCTTCACGGCGTCTCGGGCGGTCAAGATGAGGACGGGAACGCTCGGGCCCTTGGTCCGAATGTGCCGCAATACTTCCATCCCGTCCACGTCCGGCAAACCCAGGTCGAGCACCACGATGTCCACGTGCTCGGTCTCGAAGCGCGCGATCGCATCAGCCGCCGTGCCGCAACGAAACGCCTGGAAGCCATGCTCCCGCAGGCTGGCGAAAATCGAGTGGGCGACCTTCGGATCGTCTTCGACCACGAGTATCTGGAGTGGTTCTGGAGGCATCGGCTTGAATGTGAGCGTATATCATACTCACCGAAAGGATTCGATCCTTACAGGATTGTAAGTTCTTCTTCGATGGCACCGGGACGGGGAAATGGCTGGTCGGATTAGCCGACAGCATTCGGCCTCGGGCTGACGTTCTGGCCGGTCTGGTGGGTCAGTGCCGGATACGGCTGGTAACTTCAAATCGATCGATCACCTCGCCATTCATGTTCTTGAAGTAGAAGAGCGCCCTGTCCGGCGCGCCGTCCACGTTGAACGTGGCGAAGAGCGCCCCGGGCATGGCCCCCTGGTTGGGGGTGTAGATCTTGGCGAACCAGTCGCCAGTCTGCTCCTGCCGTTTCGGACGCGCGCCGCCCAGCCCGGAAACGAAGGCAAAGGTCATCCCCTTGGTCAGCGTCAATTTGTCGGAACGACTGGCGACGGTTTGCTTCTCGCAATTGCTCAGCAGGTGCGTGCGACAGTAGGAATGGCAGTGCGCGGTTGCGATGATTGCGCCGCCCTTCCTGGCTTCTTCATAGACGCCCCAGCCGGTCTCGTCTTCTTTGGCGCCGACCTGCATCTCCCGCTGGTTCTCGTGCCAGCAACAAATCCGCCACAGCGACTTGTCCGCAGCCAACTGCTGGCGGATGTATTTCGCATGACCCCAGCCGCTCAGGTTGGGCGCGGCCAACACGAAGAAAATGCCCTTGTAAGAAAAAGAGCACTTCGTCCCGAAGTCTCCGTTCCATTTCACGCCGACCCGTTTGAGCCGCTCGTGCAAATACCACTGGTAACCCTTTTCTCCCTTCCAGGCTTTTCGGTCATGATTCCCCATGCACGCGAAGAGCGGAAAATCCGGGCCGAGCACGTCGTTGTGTTGCCGTTCCCAGGCGGTGGGGTCATCCTTGTAATCGAAGTCGCCCAGATGCATGACCGCATGAGCGCCTTCCGCTTTGATCAGCCGCAGGACCGCGACGGAGTTGGACCCCAACCCCTGGTCGCCGATGAAGGCGATCTTGAAATTGACGGGGGTTTCCGCGCCGGCAGCGACCGACACGACGGCCAGCACACTCAGACAGAGCCACGTACGGACCGCACCGGAAACGAGCCGTGCGAACGCTCGGGCGCGGCCAGGATGGTGATGCAACAATAAACTGCGGAGTGATCCGAGCGCGAAGCAGATGTTCATAAGTGAGACTTCAACGGAAGGCCGCCGAGGCAGCGTGTCGTCACAACCTTCCTCTGCCTTGCGCCTATAGCACAACAGACGGAAGGATTCCATCCTTACAGGACCGTAAGTTTTCATCGCTGGAGGGGCGGATCAGGTGTAGTATGATCACCGAAACGAAAGGGAGAAATCCATGAAGCTAACCCGCAGCAGACTGCTGGCTCTCGCCCTCGCGTGTCTCTTCGGAACCACCGCGGCCTTGGCGGGGACGGAGAAGGACATCCCCGTGTCCAAGGTCCCGAAGAAGGTCTTGGAGGCGGCGGCGAAAGCCGTGCCCGGCATCAAGTTCACCGAGGCCGAGGTGCAGAAGACCAGCAAGGGCATCGTTTATGAGATCGAGGGCACCGCCGCCGGCAAGAAGTACGAAATCACCGTCACGGCGGAAGGAAAAGTCCTCAAGACCGAGGAGGACAACGACAAGGAAGACGAAGACGAGGGCATGCAGGACAAAAAAGAGCGTTCGCCCTGATCGCGGAGCCAGAAGATGCCCATCAAAGTCAGAACGAAGCGCATGGTGGTTGGGGCCGTCGCCATCGTCGCCTGTCTGATCGTGGCCGGTCTGGCTTTCGTGTTTTATTTCATGCACTCGGTTTATGAGACGGAGCAACTCGTGGAGCCGATGGAGGTGCCGGCGGCGGTTCGGGCAAGTTTCGCGAAGCAATACCCGGACGCATCCGAAGTGGTTTGGGAATCCGAGGACGGCCTGTTCGAAGCCGAGTTTCGCTGGCAGGGAAAGAACAATGTCGAGGCCCATTACACGGCGGATGGCGCGTGGGCGAAGACCGTCGTTCCCATCCGATTCGGAGAGTTGCCCGGCAAGGTCCACGACTATCTGAAGTCACAGGACGGCTACGAAGCCAGTGAGCCGGAACGCATCGAGTGGCCGGGGTCGCCGCCGACCTTCGAACTCAAACTCGCCAACCAGTTGATGGAGTGGGACTGCTTGTTTGACGCCAAGGGGGATTTGATCTCCCGAACGCGCGACGGGCCGGTGCTGGAATAGCCGGTGCCATCTCGATTACTTCCCATTTTGCCGCTTGAAACGTCGGCCACGGAATCGGACAATCGTCGCGGATATCAAATGTCCATCCGAATTGACGACGCCCGTGAGATGAGAAGGCGGCTTGCCGCTGCATTGTTCGCTGTCGTCGCATTGTCATCGCCCCTCCATCTCGCTGTTGGTGCTGACCCTATCTCCGAATTGCGCAGGCTCCCTCAAACGCCACGGGAAGCGCGGGAGGCGGAAAAGAGGGACGAGAACGATGCGAAACGCGAGGAAGATCCGAAGCTGGCGAAGCAATTGGCGAAGGTGAAGGCGAATCGCGCTGCCGCCCGGCGCACCGAGGCGCTCTCCGACCGCAACGTGTATTGGAATGACGATGGGCAGGGACAATTCGTCGTCATCTTGCATGAGTACGACCTGACGCAGCCGGGTCTCAAGGCGAAGATCACGCTCGCCGGCGACAAAGGGGAGGTCGGTGTCACCGAGATGAAGATCGACGCGGCGGATCCTTCCAACAAACTGACGTTCCTCCTGAACACCGATGCGTTGACGCCCGGTAACTACACTGTGACCGTCAACGTGCTCGGAGCGGATGGCGCGGTTATCGGACGGGCCGAACCGTGCACGTTCAAACGCGAAAACAAATCCCATCCGCACGTCCCCATTCCTTCCGAGGGCGTCCCGGTCGAGGTGCATCCGCAGGAGATGCTGCCCGACGCTACGTGGCCGATCACGACGGGCATCCCGATGCCGTTCGGCACGCTGCGCGATCCTGCCGAGTTGCGTTTACTCGAAAACGGGAAGGCCGTCCCCGCGCAATGGACCGTGCGTTCCACATGGACGCCGGGAACTCCCACGTTCGTCCGATGGCTCACGCTGGATTTCGTGGCCAAGTACGATGGAACGAAGCCGCGCGAATATCGCATCACGAAGGCGAGCGGGGAGAAACCTGCGGCGGGCATTCGCGTCGAACAGACCGACAAGCTCATCACCGTTCAGAACGGACTGAGTCGCTTTGAGGTGAAGCGCCAGGGATACAACGGGATCAATGCCGCGTGGCTGGATTCCGATGGCAACGGCCAATTCGCGGACAGCGAGCAGCTCGTGAACGCACAGGCTGCCCCAAGCGGCGCCGGGCCGTTCTTGGTGGACGAAAAGGGCCTCGTTTACCGCGCCTCCGATGATCCAACAGCAGAGATCGTTGTCGAAGAACAAGGTCCGGTGCGGGTGACGATTTTGGCCCGTGGCTGGTACGTGAACTCGAAGCTCCCCGAGGACGAACGCAAACTTTGCCAGTTCGTCACGCGCATCACTGCGTACGCGGGTTGCCCGATGATTTTCTTCAATCACCGCACCGTCCTCACGTACGATACGAACGAGAAGAAGCTGGCCGATGTCGGTTTCCGTGCCGGCATGTCCGGCGCACAACGCTGGATGACCGGCATGGATGGCGCCGCGGCGCAGGGGGAATTACCGGCCAGGCAATCGGTCTGGATTCATCAAGAACGGGCGGATCGAGTGCGGCTCGTGGAAGGAGAGACCGATGCCGCCAAACGCGAAGGCAAGCGGGCCGACGGCTGGATGGCCGCGACGGGTCCGAGCGGCACGGCCGCGGTTCTGCTCAAGGACATCTGGCAGAAATTCCCGAAAGAGTTGGAAGTGGATCGCCAGGGCCCGGTGTTGCATTTCTGGCCGCGCCATGGGCGCGAGACGTTCAGCGAAGCGGAGCAACTCGATCGGCGCAACATCTACAAATGCTGGTTTGCCGAGCACGGCAAGTTTCTCGATATGCAGTTTCCCAAGTCCTATTACGACGCGCTCTGCCAGGGCAAGGAACGTCCCGACTGGGACCGGGAAAATTCCGTCAACAAGGCGTACAAGTCCAACGGTCGCGGCACGGCCATCGGCAACGAGTTCGCCATCCTGCTGGCGCCGGCTGAGAACAGCGCGAACGCGCTGACCCGCCACGCACGCTTGTTTCAACTGAACCCGCACGCGCAGGCGTCACCCGAGTGGAACGTCGGCACCAACGTGGAAGCGCCGATGGCGGCCCGCAACGACAAGCAGTATCCTGAAGCCGAGCGTTTGATGAACGAGGATTTCCCGACCGGCATGTTCGGTATGATCGAATATCTCGGCGATTACGGAATGTGGATCTACGCCAACACCCACAACTCGTGGCGGCAGAACCTTCCCGATCTCCATCGCATCTGGCAACACAGTCACTATCAACACGTCGGCGGCTCGTGGCTTCTCTATTTCCGCGGCAACTCGCCGGAGCTTCTCCGCTGGGCGCGCGCGCAGTCGGACAACTACATGGACGTCGGCATCATCAACTACGCCGATCCGCAGAAACCGATACGCGCTCACGTCGAGGGCGCCATGCATCACTGCAAGGCCTTCGTCCCGTGGGGCTCCGCGCCGTTCGACATGGAGTTGCACGACGTGGACATCGGGATCTGGGGCCACTGCATTGATCCCGACGCCTACCTGTATCGCTACTTCATCGAGGGCAACGTTCGCGCATGGGACGTCTATAAGCTCTGGGGAACCGCCATCCATCGCGGCAAACTGGCCATCGGCGGCCACGGTCGCGACGCCGTCAACACGTTCGGCATGATCCTCAACTATTACCGCGCAACGTGGGATCCGCAGGCCATTATCTACTGGCGCGCCGGGGCGGACGGCATTCATGAACAACCGCTGGAAACCGGCATCGCCATTCCCAGTTTTCCCGTCTGGTACAAAACCTGGGCGGAGCGCTACCACGAACTGACGCGCGACGAGCGTCCGATCGCCGCGATCAAGAACTGGATCGACGCCGGTTACGGCCACATCGCGCCCAATTGCTTCGTGTCTCGCATGACCGGCGACAGGAAATATGTCGATCAGTTCATGTGGAATGTTCAAAGGGCGGTCATCGCCTACCGCAATCCGGACGATGTGCTGAATGGTTATTCCGAATACTCCGGGGCGCGCCGGCAGGAAACGTTGATGCAGTTGCCGCGCTTCCTCGAAGCCGCCAAGGCCGCCGGCATCACCACGCTCGAGCCGGACGCAAAGACACCATCGGTGTATCCCGCCACGACCGTGCTCGCGCTCGACCCCGACGACCGCGCGTTCCACGTGCGGATTCAGATGAAGACCACGTTTCAGTCCTCGATCAAGGTCATCGCGCCGTCCGGCAAGTCGATCAAAACCATCAGGATCGATCCCAAGGTCAAAAACAACTACGAGGGCGCCAATGCGGAGTTGGTTTCCATCCCTGCCGATGGCGAAACGGGGGTCTATACCATTGAACTGAATGCCATGGTATCGGAATTCCAGACGCCGTTGACCGATCTGCCGCACGAGATCGCGCGGCTGAAACCGGACAAGCCGTGTCGCGTCGAAGGATTGCAATACGGATATCTGGCCATCCCTCCGCAAAGCTCGGCGACGCTCCAGATCGCCGCCATGTCGTATGGAATCCAAAAAGAGCTGTCCATCCCGTTTCCCACAGTCGTCCGGATTCGCGACGCGTCAGGACGCCCTGTCTTCGAAACCACGCTGCTCGAAATCGGCAAGCGCAACCGCGTGACGGTGGACCTGAAGAGCGAAAACAAGATTGGCGTCTGGCCCTGCATGATGGCGTCGCAATGGGGCCCGGCCGTCACGTGGTCGGGAAGCGCCTCGGGCGTCTATTTCGCGCGCGCCCCCGGTTCGTTCGAGCCAGTACTGCGCGCCATGCCCTCGAACGCGTTCGGGCCCTGATTGCAGTTGAAAAGTAGCCGTGGTCGCCAGAACGCGGAGGAGTAATCGCAATTGCTCGGAATTCCGCGTTCTGGCGAACGCGGCTACGATTCGAGTCGGCGCCTTCGGGGAGAGCGTTCGAAGAAATGGTGGAGGCGAGGGGAGTTGAACCCCTGTCCTCAGCAGACTCGATGGCGGCCTCTACATGCGTAGCTGAACTTTAGGTCTCGCCAAGTGGACTGCGGTTCAGCGCGCCATCCACTCCGCCAGCCTTCATGTGAGTACCGCGCTGCGGCCCGAAGACCCAACCGCCGCGCGGCCCTGCTGTCATCGCTCACGTCCGTAGCAGGAGTCCAGACGCTCGCGTCGCTGCTAATTAGGCAGCGAGTGCCAACTCTTCGTTAGCATTTATTTGGTTTGCCAGGTTTTTTACGAGGCCACCTGACGCCCTCGGCATGCCACCGTCACCTCATCCCCTGAGTCGAAACCATTTCGCCCCCGGTACATTCGTGAAGCGTTCGAGCGTGGAGCGTCGGAGCGCTTGGTGAGATTGGTGAGTGAAAGAACCGACCGAATCATAGCCCACCGCATGAGCCGGCGCAAGACGCTTGAGGGCTGCATTGAGTTGATTGAACAGGAGATCGCCAAGCTCGCAAAGACTGTCGCTTCGTCCTTGCCTTCGCGATCTTCGCGGTCTTCTGTTAATCGTCTGCCCCCGTTTTGGATTTCGGTTTCTGCCATTCAGGTCTGTTTCGGATTTCGACATTCGGATTTCGGATTTGGTCGAGGCAGATGGTGTCGCAGAGCTAGTGTTGGAAGGCCATCGAGGGCGAGGGCATGGAGACGGTCCTGTTGTGATTGACAGAGCTGGCCCTCGCCGCTTACAAGAAAAGCTGCAATGAGGCTAGTATAGGCTAGTATAGTAGACGATACCAGACGGCCATCGGCGTTCGATATCTATTCAAATGATCTGGTTCAAGACTCTGCGGCAAATGCTTGCTGTCCGTAGTATCCGGGAATGCATTGGACGGGAAGTAATTACCGCCGATGCCCTGAGACAGTTGGAAGCACCACACCTTTTTGCAGTCGCGAAGATAGTTAGACGAGTTGCGATGGAGAGGATGGGTGACCCCAAAGCAGCGCTCGGGTTGGTCTTGCCGATCCTGATTAGGGAGCCGTCCTTGTCGCTTCGATTGTCAAAGTCCAGGGAGCATTTCAGTCTGGAAGTGGACAAGCTAGTGAAGTCGCGGACAAAGATTCTGGATCTGGAAGCCAAGACAATCCTGGAGTCGGTGCAGTTTCCATTGATGAGCGCACTTCCCCGCGACTTCACCCTCGATAGGGACGCGTGTTTCTTCAGCATTCGTTCCATCCTCGCAAGTGGTACTCCAATAACTGAAGTTGTGCAGAGATTCATGGCGGAGGTCACGAAAACTCCCACGCAGTTTGCCAAGTACACCAGCGACGCACCGTTCCGACCAACGCGCCGCGGGGAAATCCGACGCTGAGGAAATGGATGTAGGCGAGGTTTCTTCCGCGCTTGCCGACTCGAAGGTCAGTTTAAGGAATCTGCAAAGTCTCCGATGGTCGGCACGCAGTCGGGGTTGACGTGTGAAGCCGGGCGACTATACTCGCTCCGAAATACCTCTGATGTGATAGGATTGGAGACCGTTCTCAGGTGGCGGAGAATGCGGGTGATTTGTCGAGTTGCTGGCTCGATCAGATCGATACGCAAACGCCTCTTCCGTCTCACGCCACATCACTTAGCGACAATTGCAGCCGTCGCGCGTCGGGTCGAACGCCTCGACAAGTCCAATCAATGGGTATTTGCTGTTATCTTACCTGACTTGGTAAAGGACTCGACGAGTTCACGGCAATTGGTAGATTCCGACGAGAGAATGTTCACTCAGGACTTGGAAAGCCTGTTGGTTGCCCGGGCCAAGCACCTGATCGAAGAGGTTCGACCCCGGCTTATAACCGCGTCACCCGGCAGTCCTTGTGTGCTGAATGAGGGCGCGCTGTTGCGATCGACAACAGCTCTGCTTCGAGAGGGAGTCAGTACAAGTAAAATCGCCGACGGATTGCTTGGCCGTCTTCGCCAAAACCCCGAGGACTGTATTTGTGGCTTCGATCAATGGTTGCAAAGCCATGCGCTTCGGATCTATCAATCGCTGCGGAGAAGATTGGAGAAAAAAGCACCACTTGGATTTGAAATCGATGAAGACAAGTGCCTCCAACATATTCGTACGGAGTTGCGTATCCGTTTGAATACGGAAGGCCTTGCACAGAGCTTTCTTGACGAATTCAAAGTTGACCCGACCAGCTATATCCGAGGGTACAAGGCGTGGCTCCGTACTGAAGCGACGACTATTCTGACTGCTCTAAGCTGTCAGCGGGCGGTCAAAACCAGCCAGGTAGGGGCGATTCAAAACCAGCCACTTTGAGGGGGCAAAAAGTCGTTGCCCGAACAGTTCCCGAGCACGGAACTGCGGGCAATGAACCAACTCA
>Ga0187892_10003265_pt1 | contig 29959 bp, 28 predicted proteins | sample MA1701073metaG_FD_139345 | JGI IMG/M metagenome (GOLD analysis project Ga0187892, IMG submission 139345) | Bio-ooze microbial communities from a basaltic lava cave in the Kipuka Kanohina Cave System on the Island of Hawaii, USA - MA170107-3 metaG ...
CGCCGCTCTTACGAACGACTCCGCATGACTCGGGGCCAGTGTGGGTCGCTAGTCCTTCACTGTATGACTCTTTCATTCACAACACCTCGCCGGTTTAACCCGGCGCACAAGGAGAAAACCATGGTCAAGGTCGCATTGTTGGTCAAGCTCGAAGCCAAGCCCCTGGCCACGATGCGGTGATCAGCGCCATGCGGGCCGAGGATCGCCAGACGCTGATCGACATTGACTGACTATCGGGGAGAACTTCCATGGCAACCAAGGTACAGGTGGTGTTCTATAGCATGTACGGGCACATCTATTGGATGGCCGAGGCCGTCGTCGCCGGGGCGCGCGAGGTCGAAGCCGAACCTTCGTGCACGAAATCCAGGATCGCCAGTAGCACTTGCGGCCAACGTTGAGGGTCGTACAGGCCCAGCAGCGGTGCGGCGTGGCCGGCACCGGGCAGGATGACGAGCTCGGCGGCGACATCGTGCCGTCGGAGTTTTTGGGCCAGTTCGACGCTGTCGCGTGCCTCCACCACCCGGTCGTGCTCACCGTGAATCAACAGAAAGCCGGGTTCGGATCCGTCGACGAAGTTGATCGCCTGCGCCTGCGGCCATTGCGCGGGCGGACCGAACACCTTGGTGTACCGTCCGGTGATGACGAAGTCGTAGGGTCCGGCCAGGCCGATCACGCCAGATAGATGACGCGGCTTCAGGCCGTAGGGCTCGAGGTAGCGCTGGTCCGTGCCGAGCAGGGCGGCGATCTGCGCGCCCGCCGAATACCCCGCCAGAAACAGGCGTCGCGGGTCCCCACCGAAATCGCGTGCGTGCGCATGGGTCCACGCCACCGCGCGGGCGGCATCGTCGACAAAGTCCGGAAACATGGCCCGCGGGTAGGTGCGGTAATCGGCGACGACCGCGAGGATGCCCTGTTGCGCCAGTCGCCGGCCGACGAAACGAAATTGATCGCGCTCGCCGCGTTGCCAGGCGCCACCGTAAAAGAACACCACCACCGGCGCGGTGCGTGCGCCAGGGCCCCGAGGCCGGTACAGGTCCAGCGACAGGCCCAGGTCCGGTGCGAACGCCACGGTGGCCTCCGGCGGCGGCAAGCCGCTATTGGCAATTCCAAATATCAGGCGCGCGCAACCGCTGCTAAGCAGGGTGCCGAGGGCGAGGGCAGAGCCCGCCAAGACGGATCGCAGTCGCATGCAAGGGTCTCCATAAGGGTGGCGAGTCGAGCCGCACGCAGGCTGGGCGCGCGCCGGTTCTCCAGTATTACGGACAAACGAATCGGTTGGATGCGTCGCCGGTCCCGTCGCCGTTCATCCACCGTGGCCGACCGCTAGGCGACTGTAGCACACCGCCACGCGACGGACCCGTGACATCCGTTCGCGACGATGTTGCGTATTGGTAGTGGCACAGGGATTCGGAGGACTTCATGAGGCGCGCGCCACAAACGCAAGACACGATGCCGGAGCCGGCCGCGAGGTTCGCGGTCGCTCGCCCGCCCACGGACTGTCACATGTATGTACAATTAGTAGACAGACCCAGTGTCTATAATATATATATGTTTATGTTGCTAATAATAACTTGCTTGACATCTTTCGCATGTTTTCGTATAAGGCTTGTACATGTTTTATGCATCAGGCCAGTCATGAGTCAGCCGCGTCGCCAAAAGACCAGTCCGGCCCCGGACGGCGAGCTGTTCCCGATCCGCACCATCGCCACGCTGACCGGCATGAATCCGATCACGCTGCGGGCATGGGAGCGCCGCTACGGGCTGATCAAGCCGGTGCGCACGCCGAAGGGGCACCGCCTGTATGCGCGCGAGCACATCGACCTGATCCATCGGGTGTTGACGCTGCTCGACAAGGGAATGCCCATCAGCCAGGTCCGGCACGCGCTCGAAAGCAAGTCGACGCCGGCATTGGGCAAGTCGGATCCGTGGGCGCCGTATTGCACACGCATGATCGGCGCGGTCGTCGAGTTCGACGAGCTCACGCTCGACGAGACCTACAACGAGGCGCTCTCGCTTTATCCGCTCGAGTTGGTGACGCGCCGGCTGCTGGTGCCGCTCCTGGTCGAGCTTGGCGAGCGCTGGGAAACCGCCGAGGGCAGCGTCGCCGAAGAGCACTTCTTTGCGTTCTACCTGCGCAACAAGCTCGGTGCGCGTTTTCATCACCGCGCGCGTTTTGCCGCCGGCCCGCGCTTCCTCGGCGCCTGCGTGCCGGGCGAGCAGCACGAGATCGGCCTGATGCTGTTCGCGCTCGCGGCGCACGAGGCCGGGCTGCAATCGGTGCTGCTCGGCGCCAACACGCCACTCGAAGATCTTCCACTCGCCGCCAAACGCGCCGGCGTGGACGCCATCGTGCTCGCCGGCGCCGTCGATGCTGCGCCCGAGGCGTGGCGCGAGAGTCTCGCGCAACTGGTGGCGTGCCTGAACGTGCCGGTGCTCGTCGGTGGCGGTGTCTCGGTACACCAGCACGACACCATCGTAGCCGCCGGCGCGATCGTGCTCGGCGACGACATCGCCACCGGCGTGCGCCGGCTGCACGATTCCATTGGCCGTCAGGAGAGGACGTCATGAGCACTGCCACCCAACTCGCCGTCGACTGGACCGAACAGGGGCTGGTGGCCGACGCCATCACCCACTTCGATGCGGCCGAGGCAGCCGGCTTGAAGCTTATCTTCGAGCGCGCCGACATCGGTTACGCGCCGTCGATTCAAGCGCGCATGAGCGTCACGGTCACCACGCTATGATCGCCGCCTTCCTGCTCGCACTCACGTTCCTGCTGGCGCTCGGCGCCATCACCTGGATCGTAAGCCTGATCAAGCGCGACGCCAGCATCATCGATGGCGTGTGGTCGCTGTTGTTCGTGATCGCGGCAGTAGTGTACGCGTTCGCCTTGCCGGCAATGGGACCGCGCACCTCACTCGTGTTCACGCTGCTGCTCGCATGGGCCTTGCGCCTTTCTATCTACATCACCTGGCGCAACTGGGGCGAACCGGAAGATGGCCGCTACCAGGCGATTCGCGCGCGCAACCAGCCGCATTACGCCATCAAGAGCCTGTTCTACGTTTTCAGTCTGCAAGCCACGCTGGCATGGATCGCCTCGACGCCGCTGCTCGGCGCAATCGCCGCTCCTGCGCCACTCAACCTACTCGATGCGATCGGTGCGGCGCTCGCCGCCGCCGGTATCGCGTACGAAACGCTCGCCGACTGGCAGCTTGCGCGCTTCAAGGCCGATCCGACCCATCGCGGTCAGGTGATGGACCGCGGCCTGTGGCGCCACAGCCGCCACCCGAACTACTTCGGCGAGTTCTGTGTGTGGTGGGGATTTTTCCTCATCGCGCTCGCCGCCGGTGCCTGGTGGAGCGTGGTCGGGCCGCTGTTGATTTCGTTTCTGCTGCTCAAGGTCTCGGGCGTGAGGCTGCTGGAGCAGAACATTAGCGAGCGCCGCCCGGCGTATCGCGATTACATCGCGCGCACCAACGCTTTTTTTCCCGGCGCTCGCAAGCAGGTGACACATGGCTAGGCACACCCTTCTGTTCGTGACGTTGCCGTATCGACGTCTGGTACTCCGCCGACGGCGAGTGGCTCGCGCTCGAATCCGCCGCGCGCGGCAATCGCAAACTGCGCTATCGGCTCGAATGAAGCAGGAGTATCCCCGATGAACCCGAACCTTCCTCTCGCCGCTGTTCTCGCCGCGGTCATCGACACGGTCGCGCGCTGGTTCGATAGTGCTGTGCGCGCACCGCGAGAGGCCGACGCGCGGCACATCGACTGGCCGCGCATCGTCCCGTTCGTGGCCATGCACCTGGGCTGCCTCGGGGCGTTCGTAGTCGGCTGGAGCGCTACCGCGATCGGCGTCGCGTTGGCGCTGTACGCACTGCGCATGTTTGCCGTCACTGCCTTCTATCACCGCTATTTTTCGCACCGCGCGTTCCGTGCCTCGCGTGCGATGCAATTTATCTTCGCGCTGCTCGGCGCGAGCGCGGTTCAGCGCGGGCCGCTGTGGTGGGCGGCGCAGCACCGCCATCACCACGCGCACTCGGACGATCCGCATGATGCGCACTCGCCGGCACAGCAGGGTTTCTGGTGGAGCCACCTGGGCTGGTTCCTTGCTCGCGAGCACTTCGCCACACGACTGGAACTGGTGCCGGACCTGGCGCGTTATCCCGAGCTGCGTTTTCTCGACCGCTACGATTCGCTGGTGCCGATTGCGCTTGCACATCTGCTATTCGCGGCGGGTGAGGCGCTTGCGCAGTTTGCGCCCGGTCTCGGCACCGACGGATGGCAACTGCTGGTGTGGGGCTTCGCCATCTCAACCGTGGTGCTCTACCACGCGACCTTCACCGTCAATTCGCTCGCGCATCGTGTCGGCCGCCGCCGCTACGCCACGCGCGACGACAGCCGCAACAACCTCTGGCTCGCGCTCATTACCTTTGGCGAGGGCTGGCACAATAATCACCATCACTTCCCGGGTGCGGCGCGGCAGGGATTCTTCTGGTGGGAGATCGACTTCACTTATTACGGTCTGCGCCTGCTCGCCACGATTGGACTGATCCACGAGCTGCGCACGGTACCGCTCGCCATCCGTGCCGCCCGGCACGTCGACGCGCGCCGAGGTGCGGCATGAAAATCGCCATCGTCGGCAGCGGCGTAGCCGGGAACGTCGCGGCCTATCGCCTGCGTCTCGAGCACGACATCACCGTGTTCGAAGCCGACGATCGCCCCGGCGGCCATACTCATACGCACGTGATCGAGATCGGCGGGCGCGAGTACCACGTCGACACCGGCTTCATCGTATTCAACGACTGGACTTACCCGAACTTCATCGAGCTACTGGCCGAGCTGGGAGTGGAATCCCAGCCGAGTCACATGAGCTTCAGCGTACGCTGCGAGCGCAGCGGCCTCGAATACAACGGCGCCTCGCTGAGCTCACTGTTCGCACAGCGGCGCAACCTGCTGCGGCCGTCGTTCCACCGCATGCTGCGCGACATCCTGCGCTTCAATCGCGAGGCGCCGCGGCTGCTGGCGCCGACGGCGGCCGACATTTCGCTTGGCGACTACCTGCGGGATGAGCGCTATTCGCGCGAGTTCATCGATCACTATCTGGTGCCGATGGGTGCGGCCATCTGGTCGGCACAACCGCGGCGCATGCTTGAGATGCCGGCGCGTTTTCTCATTCGCTTCTTCCACAACCACGGCATGCTGAGCGTGAAGCGGCGTCCGCAGTGGCGCGTGATTCAGGGCGGCTCGCAGGCCTATCTGCATCGGCTGATCGCGCCGTTCCGTCACCGGCTGCGCACGGCCGCGCCCGTTACTGGCGTGCGCCGTCACCCTACGCAAGTCGAGGTCGGACTCGCCGATGGTACGCACGAACGCTTCGACCACGTGTTTCTCGCCTGCCACAGCGATCAGGCGCTGCGACTGCTGCGCGATCCTACCACGGCTGAGCGCGAGGTGCTGGGCGCGATTCCGTATCAGGACAACGAGGTCGTGCTGCACACCGACACGCGCCTGCTGCCGCGCCGCAAGCTCGTGTGGGCGGCGTGGAACTACCACCTGCTCAACACCGGGCAGCAACGCGCGGCGGTTACGTACAACATGAACATCCTGCAAGGCCTCGACGCGCCGGAGACCTTCTGCGTCACGCTCAATCGCAGCGCCGACATCGACCCGCGCAAGGTGATCAAGCGTCTGCACTACGCGCACCCGATGTTCACCCCCGCCGCGGTCGCGGCACAGACGCGCCACGGCGAGATCAACGGTGCGTGCCGCACATGGTACTGCGGCGCTTACTGGCGCTATGGCTTCCACGAAGACGGCGTCGTGAGCGCGCTCAAGGCGCTGTGCCAGTTCAACCGGGAGACAAAGCATGCGCAGCTGCCTCTACGACGGGTGGGTTAGACACCGGCGCTTTGCGCCCCGCGCGCACGCGTTTCGCTATCGTCTGTTCATGGCCTATCTCGACCTGACCGAGCTCGATCGCGTGTTTCGCGGCCGCTGGTTCTGGTCGACGCGCCGGCCGGCGCTCGCCTGGTTTCGGCGCGCCGATTACCTCGGCGATCCATCCATGCCGCTCGACCAGGCGGTGCGCAATTGCGTCGAGCGCGACACCGGCGTGCGTCCGCGAGGGCCGATCCGCTTGCTCACGCATCTGCGCTACTTCGGCCACGGCTTCAATCCGGTGAGCTTCTACTACTGCTTCGATCCCGCCGACACCCGCATCGAGACCATCGTCGCCGAGATCACCAACACGCCCTGGGGCGAGCGCCACGCCTACGTTTTGCCGGCGCGTGGCGAGCGGCCGCTGCGCTTTCGCTTCAGCAAGGCGTTTCACATCTCACCTTTCATGCCGATGGACATTCAACATGACTGGCGCTTCAGCGCGCCCGGCAAGACGCTCGCCGTGCACATGGATGATCGCCAGGGCGGCGACAAGATCTTCGATGCCACGCTCGTATTCGAGCGCCGCGCGCTCAACGGCGCGACACTCGCCTGGGCGCTGCTGCGCTTCCCGGCAATGAGCCTGCAAGTAGTCGTTGGAATCTACTGGCAGGCATTGCGGCTTTGGCTCAAGCGCACGCCCGTCCACGACCATCCGAACCTGCTTCGAGGCCCGCAATGAATGAGCTCCCTCGATCCGAACCCCACGCCGGCTCCGCATTCGGCGCGCTCGACCGTTTCCTGCGCAAGCGCCTGCTCGCGCAACTGGCCCAGCTTCGCGACGGGCGGCTGCTGCTGGAGGACGATTGCGGCACGGAACTCCTCGGTGCGGGCCCGGCGGGCGCGTCCGAGCCGCCGCTCCGCCTGCGCATCCACGCTCCGGGCTTCTATCGTGCGGTCGCGGCCAATGGCAGCGTCGGCGCCGGCGAGGCTTACATGGAGGGGCTATGGGAATGCGACGACCTGGTCGGGCTGGTGCGATTGCTGGTGCGCAACCGCGACCTGCTCGACGAAATGGAAACCGGCCTGGCGAAACTCGGCGCCTTGGCGATGCGCGCCGTGCATGCGCTCCGAGGCAACACCCGCGACGGCAGCCGCCGCAACGTCGCCGCGCACTACGATCTCGGCAACGACTTTTTCCGGCTGTTCCTGTCGCCGGACCTCATGTATTCCTCGGCGATGTGGGCGGGGGAGAACGACACCCTCGAGGCCGCCTCCGCCCGCAAGCTCGACCAGATCTGCCGCAAGCTCGACCTCAAGCCCGGCGCTCGCGTGATAGAAATCGGCGCCGGCTGGGGCGGTTTTGCGCTGCACGCGGCCCGGCATTACGGCTGCCAGATCACCACCACGACGATTTCGCGCGAGCAGCATGCCCTGGCCAGCGAACGGGTGACCGCGGCCGGCCTCGGCGATCGCGTGACCGTGCTGCTGGAGGACTACCGCGATCTCCGCGGCCACTACGACAAGCTGGTGTCGATCGAGATGATCGAGGCGATCGGCGCGCGCTACCTGGACACCTATTTTCGCCAACTCGGCGCGCTGCTCCGGCCCGACGGCGTGGCGCTGGTGCAAGCGATCACCATCGAAGATCACCGCTACGAACGGGCGCTGGGCCAGGTGGATTTCATCCAGCGCCATGTCTTCCCCGGCAGCTTCATTCCCTCGATCACGGCGATGCTCGCGGCCAAGACCCGCGCCAGCGATCTTGCCCTGATAGAGCTGGCGGACTTCGGCGATTCCTACGCCACGACGCTCCGCGCCTGGCGACACCGCTTCATGGCGCAACTGGCGCGGGTGCGTGCACAGGGCTTCGACGAGCGCTTCATCCGGATGTGGGAGTTCTACCTGTGCTACTGCGAAGGCGGCTTCCGCGAACGCTCGATCGGCGTGGCGCACCTGCTGATGGCCAAGCCCGGCTACCGCCGCGCCGCGGCCCTGCCAGCGCTTGGCCTGGCCGCATGAACGCCTGGGGCAACCTGATCGGGTACCAGCTCGTCTGGTTCTGTGCCGTGATCGGCGCCGGGCAGGCACTGGCGTGGCCGGGCGTGGCGGCGGCGCTCGTGTTTGCCGCATGGCAGCTCGGCGTGTCGCGCCACCCGCGCGTGGAGTGGCGGTTGATCGCGGTGGGCCTGCTGCTCGGGCTCTCGCTGGACGGCGGCCTGGCGCAGAGCGGGCTTTTGATCTATGCCGCGCCCTGGCCGTGGACCTCGGGCGCACCGGCATGGATCCTGGCGCTCTGGGTCGCCTTTCCGCTGACGCTCACCCAATCGCTGGCGTTTCTGCAGACCCGCCCGTGGCTGGCCGCGGTAATCGGCGCGATCGGCGGTCCCTTGGCTTACCTGGGCGCGGCGCGCGGCTGGCAGGCGGTGGCGTTTGCGCCCCCGGCATGGCGGGCGCTGCTAGGGCTGGCGGTGGGATGGGGCATCGCCATGCCGTTGCTGGCGCTGCTGGCGCGGCGCTGGTCCCGCGCCGCCCGGTCGCGGCCGCTTCGGCTGCGCGGGACGGCATCGTGAGGATCATGAGCCCTACCGCCGTTGCCAGCGCCGCAATGCCCCGGGACCAAGCGGCGCCAGGACTGCTCGGCTGGGCCGAACGCGGCCTCATTCCCGATCGCTTGCTGCGTCTGGGCATCCGCCGCTTGTGCGCGCGGCGCTTGCGTGAGAATGGGGCCGGTGGTCCGGACGCGCAGGCGGCGCGCTTGCAACAATGCATCGATCTCCTGCGCCGGAGCCCGGTCGCGATCCACACCGACGCGGCGAACGCCCAGCATTACGAGCTGCCGCCGGCCTTCTTCCAGCAGTGCCTGGGCAAGCGCTTGAAGTACTCCTGCTGCTATTACCCGCGCGGCGACGAGACGCTCGACCAGGCCGAGGGGGCGATGCTGGCGTTATACGGCGAGCGTGCCCAGCTCGCCGATGGCCAGGAGATCCTTGAACTGGGTTGCGGCTGGGGCTCGCTCACCTTGTGGATAGCCGAGCGCTACCCCGGGGCCCGGATCACGGCCGTGTCCAACGCGCGTCCGCAGCGGGAGTACATCGAGGCGCAATGCCGTAAGCGCGCGTTGTTTAACGTCCAGGTGATCACCCAGGACGTGAACCGCCTCGAGCTCGAGGCCGGCCGCTTCGATCGCTGCGCCTCGATCGAGATGTTTGAGCACATGCGCAACTACGAGACGCTGCTGGGGCGCATCGCCGCCTGGCTGCGGCCGGGCGGCAAGGTGTTCGTGCACATCTTCGCTCACAAAACCTTGATGTATCCGTTCGAGACCGAAGGCGAGGACAACTGGATGGGGCGCCATTTCTTCACCGGCGGCCTGATGCCCGCAACGGACACTCTGCTGTGGTTCCAGCGCGACTTGCAGATCGAACGCCGCTGGCACCTGGACGGCACGCACTATGAGCGCACCGCCAATCATTGGCTGCAGAACCAGGACAAACACCGCGAGGCGGTCATGGCATCGCTAGCCGAAGCCTACGGCGAGCAAACCGCACGGTTGTGGTTCCAACGCTGGCGAATGTTTTGGATGGCCTGCGCGGAGCTGTTCGGTTACGCCGGCGGCCAGGAATGGCTGGTGGCGCACTACCGTTTTCGCCGCGGCGACTAGAGAACCGTACGGCGTCGGCAATGGTTCGGTTTCGCTTTCTCCTGCTCGCAGTATTCGTCACGGCGGTTGGCAATGGTTGCACCGCGAACGTCAAGCCGATCCCGCCCGTGGCACAGGTCGATCTGCCGCGCTTCATGGGGGACTGGTACGTCATCGCGCACATTCCATCGCCGCCCGAGCGCAACGTGTACAACGCCGTGGAGTCCTACACGCTCAAGCCCGACGGCCGCGTGCAGACCACGTTCCGTTACCGCGACGGAGGCTTCGACCGCCCGGTGGAGACAATGCATCCGCTCGGCACCGTACGACCGGGGTCGGGGAACGCAATCTGGGGCATGCAATTCGTCTGGCCGATCGAGGCCGAGTACGTCATCGTGTACCTGGACGAGAACTACACTCAGACCATCATCGGCCGCAGCCCCCGCGACTACGCCTGGGTGATGGCGCGCACGCCCTCCATCTCCGAAGCGGACTACGAGCGGCACCTGGAGCGCTTGCGCGAGCTGGGCTATGCCGCCGAGCAGGTTCGTCGCGTACCGCAAGCGTGGCCGGAGCAGGCGGCTCTCCCCTAAGACCTGCCGCAAGCTATCCGCATCACGCGGTACTCGTCATCCTTCCTGCCTGATTTCGCGCTTTTAATCCGGCATTTAGCATGGATAGAAATCAATTTTTGATTTCGCCACCACGGGGTATGAACCCCGTGGGGCGACCAAAGGGGAGAGCTGCGCCTCTCCCCTTTGGAAACCCCATGGCTAAGGATCCCGCGGCAAGACCGCGGGGAATAAAATTTCAAGCACGGGCATCACACAATCACGCAGATCGTCTATAGAATTACTTTCTTTTGGAGGCTTATTATGTCGCGAGCTACCGAACTTACCGACCGGAAACCGCCTTGGCTAAGTCTCGGCGTATTGGGCGGGCTGGTATCGATTACCGCCGGAGTATTAGGGATTTCCGGTGCCATCGCCGACGACCCTGCTCAGGAACAAACCCTCGCTAACGTCCCGCTGGTTAACGACCTGTATCTGTACGTTCTAGCGATCGCCGGCGGCTTGGTATCTATTCTCGGACGTATTCGCGCAACGAAGCGAATTCGCTGGTCACCGTGATCCGACGCGCCCGTATCTCGCACATGAACATCATTTTCGCAATAAGGCATGCGTGATTTGTACAATACTTGTACACTTCGGCGCGGTAGTATACGATCGCCTTGAGCAAGCGCGCTAGCGCGTGCTATGCATCGAAGCGGACCTCTTAAAGACCTCGAGCTTAAACCATGAAAGTTCCGCGAACCGAAAGTGAAGCCCAATATCGTATCGGGACCGTTTGTCGGCTTACCGGCATTGCGCCGGCCACCTTACGCGCCTGGGAACGTCGATATCGTATCGTGCAACCCGGACGCAACCCGGGCAATTCACGCTTATACAGCGGTGCTGATATCACCAGACTGACACTTATAAAACAGCTCGTGGATCTCGGCGATGCGATCAGCACGGTCGCCAATTTGTCTTTAGATAGCTTACGAAAACGACTCGGTAACGATGCCTTTACGAGCGGCAAGAACGCGCTAGCACCGGCTCAGATCCGTCCGCGGATCGCGGTATTGGGCACGGACGTCGCGGCGCTTATCGAACGCGACAATAATCCCGGCGCAGAACTGGACCTGGCTAGTATCCATCGGGATCGCAAGTCTTTCGAGAAGAACGCCGGCCGGGAAAAGCCTCAATTGATCGTACTGGAATATCCGACGGTGCAGTCGAACCACGCGAACGAGATACGCGCATTATTACTACAATCGGGAGCCCGGCAGGCGATCGTGATTTACAGGTTCGGCGCCAGATCCGCGTTACGAGAGCTCGAAAAATCAAAGTTCATATTGATCCGGGCTCCCATTACTTTCACAGAGCTTGAACAGCTCTGCATCGCCGCCGTGAGTCAGAAAACGCGTGGAGAACCGGAATTATCGAGCGCCGTTCCGGCTCGGCAGTTTACCGATAATGCGTTGTCGGCAATTGCCAATGCATCGCAATCACTCGCCTGCGAATGCCCCGTGCACCTGGTGGACCTGATTAGAAGTCTTACTGCATTCGAAACCTATAGCAAAGAATGCATAGTCGCCAATCCGAACGACGCTAAGGTTCACACCTATTTACACGCAGCCTCGGCGCAGGCTCGTTCAATCATCGAAGAAGCCCTGACGCGCGTTGCGGAAGCGGAAGGCTTGCATCCTCCGGCTTTAGTTTCAGAGCGCGGGCCTTCATAAGGCTTCTTCCGGGCCGCCGTGCTCGGCAACGGCGACATTCGGAGGGACATCTCGATGCTAAAGGGCCCAAAAGTGGCCTATTCAGGTCGACATTACCTGGGCAATTAATTATTGTGAGTTGACATTGCTTGTACATTGTGGTACTAATATGGACATTAGATAGACATATGGTGCCGGGGGCGGGTGGAAGCCGGTGATTGGCTACGGAGACATGTTGATGCCGCGTATACGTAATTCCGTCGTTATCGAAGAATCACTCGATCGGGTCTTCTCGTTTATTACGAATACCGCCAACTGTAACAAATGGTATCCGTGCAAGCTTTGTGGAGTAACGAACCAAGCGCTGCAGCTCGGCGATCGTTTTGTCGAGGAATTTGACCTGGCCGGCCGACAAAGCACCATTCATTGGACGGTGAGCAAGTGCGTACCGCCGTATGAATGGACCCTTGCTGGTCATTCAGACAGCGGCGGTGAAGCCACCATCACCTATAACCTGGCACCGAACTCTACGGGCACGCGGTTGCAGCGGACTTTTTCATATTCCTTGGCGGCGTTACTAGGACCGTACGGAAGTTTCTTTGCAGTTCGGGATCGGTTTCAAGCCGAATATGCCGAGGCATTGCAAAAACTAAAGCGGGTGCTCGAATCGGAGGTATCCTAATGGCACCTGGCGTCTGGAACCAGACCCTACGATCGCAAGGTCTCTTGGTTTGATCTTCTGATTTTGGGGCCTCGTATTTTTGAAATGCTAACTGATCTCATTCGGTCGTCGGAGTTCGACACGCATGTTAAATGAAATCTTATTTCCGTTGGTCGCGATTTTAGGAGTCTACGCTTTGGTGCGACTTCTGCCCGATAGACTGTCAACCGGAACCGCAATAGCTCTCGAACGCCTAACGATCGGCGTATACCCGCAAGCTTGTGAAACGAAGAGCCAGTATTTCCTGCGGCGAGGATGGTTCTGGCTGCGCTGGGCATTGGCGGCTCTTGTGATGACCCAGTTGTGGTATTACGCCACCGAAGCAACGGCGCCGGCAACGATCGCCCGGTATTCGATGCAGATGATCAGTACAGGCTTGGAGTTCCTAACCGGCATATCCGCATTGAATGTCATAGTGGCCTTGGTGATTAGCGGGCGCGAAAAACTGTTCGGTAAGAATCCGCGTTTCGATACCCAACGACACATGTTTACCGAATCTTAGCTAAGGAAGCTCTGCAACAGTTACTGCGCAGGCCATCTGCTTTGTCGCGTGCTCGTGCGTCGCTCGCCTATCTACCTGATATGTCTCGCGACTCGCTCCGCGGCTTCGCGCACATGGGCTTGCTCGCGACACTTTTGCAGAGCTTCCTAATCGCCTTAACGCCGGACTTGCACGTAGTCCACCAGCGGTGCAACGGCATCGGGCGAGGGTACTCGCGGCCGGCACGTTCATTCCCGAAACCATTTCGCTGCATCCGGCGCGTAGTAGGTGATGATGAGGTCCGCTCCCGCGCGTTTGATGCCCGTGAGTGTTTCGAACGCCGCGGCGCGCTCGTCGATCCAGCCGCGCTCGCTCGCCGCCTTGATGAGACTGTATTCACCTGAAACCTGGTACGCAACGACCGGCACCTGCACGGCGTCACGCACGCGTCGGATGATGTCCAGATACGCGCCGGCCGGCTTCACCATGACGAGGTCGGCACCCTCTTCGACGTCGAGAAGCACCTCACGCAAGGCTTCGCGCGCGTTCGCCGGATCGAGCTGGTACGAGCGACGATCGCCGAACGCGGGGGCCGATTCCGCCGCCTCGCGAAACGGTCCGTAAAATGCGGAGGCATATTTGGCCGCATATGAAACGATCGGCGTGTTGGCGTAGCCGTTCCGATCGAGCAACTGACGGATCGCCAGCACGCGCCCGTCCATCATGTCGCTTGGCGCGACCGAGTCGGCACCAGCGCGCGCATAGTTCAATGCAACCTGGGCCAAGGTCTCGACTGAAGGATCGTTGTCGACCGCGCCGGACGGCAGAACGTGCCCGCAATGTCCGTGATCGGTCGCGCTGCAAAGGCAGACATCGGCCCAAACGAGAAGCTTCGGGCATGCGCGCTTGATTGCGGCAATCGACTGTGGAACGAGACCCTTCGGATCGAGCGCCGCGCTCCCGCGCGCATCTTTGTGTGCGGGGGCGGCGAACAGCAGCACCGCCGGTACGCCCAGATCCGCAGCACGTTTTGCTTCGGCGACGACCTCGTCGACGGAGAGCTGGAAGATGCCGGGCATGCTTTCCACGGGGCGGCGCACGCTCCGGCCGGGTACGACGAAAAGTGGATACACGAGCGCATCGCACGTGAGACGCGTCTCGGTGACAACGCGCCGCCAGGTTTCGGACTGGCGCAGGCGACGCGGTCTGTGCAGCGGAAATGTCATGGTCAATGCCTCGTTTGAATCAGGCGGAAAGTGGTGTCTGCGAGGCCGCGCAAGGTGGCCGACTCGGCGAGCACTGACGCGCGGCCCCGCTCCGTGAGCGCGCGCGCCGTCGTCGGACCGATCGCGACCGCGGCCGCATTCGTGAGAAGCCTCTCGAAGTCCGGTTTGCCGAGTGCGCGCTCGATCTCGACAACCGCAGATGGGCTCGCAAATGTGACGGCGCCGATCGCGTCGCGCTCGATCCACGAGCGACAGTCGTCGACATCGAGCGGCGAAGGCTCGGTGCGATAAGCCTCGACCTGCGTGACGAGGGCGCCCAGCTCCGTGAGCCCTTTCCAGAGAGTCGGCAACGCACGCGAGCTTGCGGGAAAGAGAACACGCATTTCGACGGGAGCGATCTGCGCGAATGCGGCAACGAGCGCACCGGCATTTGCATCATCGGGCACCAGATCCACGCGCCAACCGCAATGGCGCAGTACCTGCGCCGTGGCCTGGCCGACCGCGGCTACGCGGAGATTGGCGGGCGGCACGACGATACGCGCAGTGACTGCGGCGACCGCGTGGCGGCTTGCAAAGACAATCCAGTCGAAATCGTGCAGGCGCCCGAGCGCTGCTTCGAGAAGCGGGCTATCGGCCGCCGTCACGCGGACCGCAGGCCAAAGAAGAACCTGCAAGCCGAGGCCGCGAAACAGCGAGCTCAACGGCCCATCGCTCGCTTCGGCGCGCGTCACCACGACCGGAGGGAGCTCGGCGCCCGGCGTGCTCACGGTGCGTCCACCCCCCGGGGAGTGGCGCGCTCGCGCACAATGATGAGGCCCGCGCCTTTCGCGAGCAGCGCTTCCGCCAGCCGCTCACCAAGAGCCACAGCATTGGCGGGCGTCGCCGCGACGGTGCCTTCGGCGTTCAACATGGTGGAGCCGTCGTGCGCGCATACGGCGGCATAGGCGCTCAGCGTTTCGCCATCCAGAGTGGCGAGCGCGCCGAGCGGAACCTGACAGCCGCCTTCGATGCGACGCAGGAGCGTGCGCTCCGCGGTCGTCGCGAGCCGGGTGGCCGGATCGTCCAGTCGCCGCAACCAAAGTAATGTTTCTGCGTCGTCCGAGCGAGCGCAGACACCGATGGCCCCCTGCGATACCGCAGGTGGAAAATCCCTGATGCTGAGATACACGGAGATGCTCGACTCGCGCCCCAGCCGTTTGAGACCGGCCGTGGCAAGAATGATCGCGTCGTAGTGGCCCTTCCCCAGCTTCTCGATACGCCTGGGGACATTTCCGCGAAGCTCGAGCGCCTGGATGTCCGGCCGCGCGCGAGCGAGAAACGCCCGGCGCCGCAGGCTGCTCGTGCCGACACGCGCGCCGGCCGGCAGGGCCGCCAGCGAGTTTTCCGTCCGGCAGAGAAGCGCGTCACGCGGATCTTCGCGCTGGATAACCGCAACGAGATCGATCCCGGGCTCCAGCAAGGTCGAGAGATCCTTGAGGCTATGAACCGCGACGTCGATTTCGCTCGCGCGCAGCGCGCGATCGATTTCCTTGGTGAAAAAGGCGCGCCCGTCAACGGCCCAGAGCGGCACGTTGTTTCGCATGTCGCCTTCGGTGCGGATATGCACCAGCTCAACAGAGGGCGCGCCGGGCTGGCGGCCGATGAGCCCGGCCACATGCCGCGCCTGCCACAGGGCGAGCGCCGATGCGCGTGTTCCGATGCGGAGCGGCCGCGCTTGCGTCACGGTTCGACCCTCACCTCTCATCCGGCTGCGATTGCGCTTCGCTCGCGCCCTCGATGAGGAACCGGTAACCCACGCCCCAGACGGTGAGAAAGTGACGCGGATCGGCCGGATCGCGCTCGAAACGCTTGCGCAGGCGCAGAATGAAATTGTCCACGGTGCGCGTCGAGGGGAACACGTCGTAGCCCCACACGCGTTCGAGCAGGTCCTCGCGCGAGACGATCTCACCGGGATGCTCGGCGAGCGCCTTGAGAATCATCGCTTCTTTCTCGGTGAGATCCTGGGTTGCGCCGTTCCACGAGCGCCCACGGAAGGCGCGAAAGTCCACTTCGTTTCCACCGAAACGCAAGGTCGCGTCGGCCGGCGAAGCGGAGGCATTCTGATACCACTCGCGTCGGCGCAGGATCGCGCGCACGCGCAGCAGGAGCTCTTGCAGATGAAACGGCTTCGCGAGGTAGTCGTCGCCGCCGGCTTCCAGCCCGAGAATTCGATCCTGCGGATCGCCGCGTGCGGTGAGAAACAATACCGGTGTGTTGTTACCCTTCTCGCGCATCGTGCGGCACACCGTGTATCCATCGATGTGCGGCAACATCACGTCGAGCACGACAAGATCGCAGTTGTCGTCGCGCAGCCAGTTGAGCGCGGCGCGGCCGTCTGCGACCGTATGCACCACGTAGCCCTCGGCTCGCAGATTCTCGACGAGCCCGGCGGATAGATGCGGATCGTCCTCGACGACCAGTACGGTGCGCGAGGCTTGCGAAAGTGTCGTCACGCGCTTTCCACCGGCGCCATCGGCCACGTGAGAACGAACGATGCGCCCTGCCCCACACCATCACTGTGCGCGCTGACACGGCCGCCGGCCAGTTGCATGAGCCGCCGCACGATGAAGAGCCCGAGCCCTGTCCCGTAGTGGCGGCTACCGCCGCCCGGATGCAGGCGCGAGAACTTCTTGAACAGCCGCGTACTGTCGACCTGACGAAAGCCGATGCCGCTGTCGCGGATGGTCAGCTCTACTTCGCCGTTTAACTGCCGCGCCGCAAGCGTAATCGTGCCGCCGCCCACGGGTGCGACGGCCGCAATGGCGTTCTCGAGAAGATTGCGGACGACCACATCGACGGCCAGCGGATCGGCGAGCACCTGCAGCCCGCGCGGCATGTCCCCCGCGATCTTGATGCGATCGTTGCGTGCGCGATCCTCGAACTGGCTGAGCACGCGCGCCACGGCGGCGGAGAGATCGAGGGGCTCGCGCTTCAGATCCACGCGCCCGCCTTCGAGGCGCACGCTGTCGAGGATCTGCGAGACCATGATCTCCATGCGCGCGAGGTCGGAGAGCATCCGGTCGATAAGCGTTCGCGACTGGTCGGCCGAAAGCGTGCGCATCGCCATCGTCTCGAGCGACAGCTGCAGGCTCGCGAGCGGCGTCTTAAACTGATGCGAGACGAGCGCGAGGAAGCTGTCCTGTTCCTGGAGCACCCGCGCTTCGGCGCGCAAGGCCCGCCAGATAACCGCGATGCACACGGCGAGCGCGAGCAAGAAGAATGCGCTCTCCCATGCATATTGATTGATGCGCCGCTCGCGTTCGTTGTCCAGCGCCTGGCTCACGCTGGCGGGAAAGCTCGCCTTTCCGCCCTCCACGCTCACTTCCGGCACGAGCTCGCGTACGCGTTCGGAGGATACGCCGGAATCCAGCAATGCCTGCGCAGCCGCGACCTCGCGCGCATGCAGCTCACGAGCAACCTGCACCTTCTCCGTCGTGTAATCGTATTGATCGAACAACCACCAGCCGACCTGCACGACGGAGACGATCACGAGCACCAGCGCGGTGAGCTGAAAGACGCGCGTCGCTTTCATGAGCGTGCGGCCAGGATGACGCGGCACGCGCGCTCATACAATTCCACGGAGCGTGAAGGCGTAACGTGCGACGAAGGATTTCTATAAACCGTCATTGTGACCTTTCGTCAGTGTGCTCAGCGTCTTCGTGCTGCGCGCGTCGCAATCGCGCCTCGCGGAAAAAAGCATCGACTGCCTCTGCGCTGGCGTGCGCGGCGGCGGCGCGCATCCCCGCCAGCGGCAGGTGCGCGAGGCGGTGCGCTATTGTCGTGGCAAAGCGCCGGATCCGCTCTCTTTGCCGGCTATCGAGCCCGTACAGGTCTTCGGCGAGCAGCCGGTCGGCTTCAGCCGTCGCGATCTGCTCGAACGCCCCGTGCAGATCCGCAAGCTCGCGGCCGATGGCGCGCGTCGCAAGCTGGCCCCTCAATCGCGTCAACCGCTCATCGATCGCGGCCCGCACGGGTGCGAGGCGCAGCAACTGCGACATGCGCCGATCCTGCGCCGCCTGAATCATTTCGTTCATGCCGACCCGGAGCAGTCCATGCTCGCGCGCCGCTTCGGGCTCGACGTTGGCGGGCAAACCGAAGTCGATGATCAACGGCGCGGCGGCGGCTTGCGCGATTCGTGCAAGCGCGGCGCCGTCGAACACGGGTTCCGCCCCGCCCGTGGCGAGAACGAGCGCGGCGACGTTTCGAGGATTCGCGCGGAACTGCTCAAGCGTCACGGGCCACGCCGCAACCGCCTCGGCAAATTCCTCCGCCGGCTTCGCCGAACGGTTGACGACGATGAGCGACACGCCGGCCCGATGCAAAAGCTCGCCGCAGCGGCGCGTCATCGGCGAAACGCCGACGAGCGCCACCGATCCGGGCTTTTCGGTCAAATGAACGAGCACGCGCTCCGCCGCGAGATCGGCGAGCGAAGGCGGCCGCGCATGAGCTGCAATGCGCCGCATCCGGCTCGCCATCGACAAGGCTTCGCCGAGAATGCGATCGAGGATGGGGCCGCACACGCCCCCCGCGCGAGCCGCGTCCCACGCCCCGCGAAGCTGTGCAGCGATTTCACGCTCGCCTGCTTGCGCGGAGTCGAGCCCGCAAGCCACCAGAAAGAGGTGCTCGACCGCCGCTTCGTCCGTCCAGGCCCGAAGCGCAGTCCGGGCTTCGCCCGGCTGCGGATCGCGACCGGTGAGAGTCTTGAAGACTTCTCGGCGGCGATCCTGCGCCGCTGCGCCATCCGCCGTCGCGAAAAGAACTTCGACCCGATTGCAGGTGGCGAGGTAGACGATCTCGCCCGTGCTCAAAGTATCACGGAGGGCGGCAAGGCGCTCGGGAACGTCCTGCTTCGGGATCGCGAAGCGAGCGATCTCCTCCGCGTCCGCATGCCGGTACGAGAGACCGATGAGCCCGATCTGCTCCATGCCGCCCAGCAAACCACAGACCGGGGCGCCGAAGTGTCATCAAATCGTCACGGCAGCGTGAGCCGGTTCATCTCCGGACAAAGGAAGCCTCGGCACCACCACGACGAAAAAAAGGAGTAACCTCGCGTGATCTTGAATCCCGCGTCACCGCTTGGGCCGCGCCACCGAGCTCACTGGACAGCATCGACACTATCAGGTCAATACGGTACGAGACCGGGTGGTCCTCTCCACCATATTCTTCGGGCTCAAAGTTATCGATGACCCGCGGGTGTTACGATTGGATGATGTGATCGCTGCCATCAATAGCCTCCATGAAATTCTACACCGACACCGCTACGATGGCTCAAATTTCAAAGTCTCCCTGATTGCCCCTGAGCAAGTCTTCTAGGGCAGCCTTCCAGTTGGCCTGATGCATTGGTATTGTCGCCGAAGAACACATTGCTTTGCTGAATAGCCGTATAGAGTCTGGAGGAACTTAACAGTGATCGTCGGACTGCCGAAAGAGATCAAAGACAATGAATACCGTGTAGGACTGACGCCAGTAGGTGTTCGCGCCCTGACCGATGCCGGCCACCAGGTGGTGGTTGAGAAGAGTGCCGGCGAAGTCTCGGGTTTTGCAGACGCGCTTTATCAAAGAGCCGGCGCGCAAATTCTCGGCTCAGCCGACGAAGTTTGGGCTGGTGGGGAAATGATTGTGAAGGTCAAGGAGCCCATTGAGCCGGAATATCCATGCATGCGTGACGGCCAGGTGCTCTTTACCTACCTCCACCTCGCTCCCGACCAAAAGCTCACCGAACAGTTGCTCAAACGCAAAGTCACAGGCATCGCCTACGAGACCATTACCGACCGGCGCGGTGGCTTGCCGCTGCTGACTCCAATGTCGGAGGTTGCCGGCCGCATGGCCATCCAGGTCGGCGCCCACTACCTGGAGAAGATGAGTGGTGGACGCGGAATTCTGCTGGGCGGCGTGCCCGGAGTGCCCGCTGCGCGCGTCGTAATCATCGGCGGCGGTGTAGTCGGCACAAACGCCGCGAAGATTGCGGTCGGCATGGGCGCACACGTGACCATCATCGATAACAACCTCGACCGGCTGCGCGAACTTGACGACATCTTCCTTTCCAAGATCTCGACCCTGGCGTCCAGCGCTTACATGATTCACGATGCCGTCTCGCAAGCGGACCTGATCATTGGCGCGGTTTTGGTGCCAGGGGCATCAGCGCCACGGCTGGTCACCCGCAATATGCTCAAAGACGTGCCGAACGGCGCCGTCATCGTCGACGTTGCTGTGGATCAGGGTGGCTGCATCGAGACAACGCACCCGACTACTCACTCGAATCCTACTTATTACGTCGAAGGCGTGCTCCACTACTGCGTGGCGAATATGCCTGGCGCGGTGCCCCGCACTTCTACTTTCGCACTCACCAATGCGACTCTTCCATATGCTCTGAAGCTTGCCAACCAGGGTTTTTTGGAAGCGATCAAGAGTGATCCAGGACTGAAGGAAGGCGTAAACACGTATGCGGGTCACTGCACTTACGAGGCCGTCGCCGTCTCACAAGGACTCGAATACACACCCCTGGATAAACTGCTGGGGAGTAGCACCGCAACGACGGCGTGAGCAGTGCAAACATTCTCCTTTACTGGAAAGAGAGCGCCAATGCGCTGTGGGTCGAAAATTGACTAAGCTTCATCTACGTGTCGCACAAAGAAAACGGCGCCCATTTTTGTTGGTTCGCCGTATTTGGTTGATGCGACGGCTTACGCCGATAGCTTGTGCTTGGTGATGGGCAATCCCCAATAAGCGCGACTCCAACGCACCGAAGCCGCGCGCCGCTTGTAGATGTCCCGCACCATGAGCGAGCAGAACTCCTCACGACTAAGTCCATGATATAAGAATACCGGGAGGAGGATGGCGCGACCTCGCTTCCCCTTGAGCGTCTCGGCTCCTGGTGAAAGTACCGATCCGGTCGTCCGGTGGCCGGCTTAGCGCCCTACTTGCTGATTGCCTTGGCCAGTTGCCCGGACAGGTATCCGAAAATCGCGCCGAGGATCATCGACGCGATCAATAGAATGAGCGGGTTTTCAACGCTCGCCGATAGCAGGTTCTGAAGCGGACCTGTCCCTGGCGTATCGGGTGTAGCGCCCGGTGCGGAGGCCTGGTGCAGCGAGTAGGCAACGGTTGCAGCGTAGCCGTAAACGTTCGCCGGAACCGCCGACAATGGCTCGATCGACGCTACGATCACGAGGAAAAACACGGTCACACCGACGACGCTGGCGATCGCGCCGGTACCCATGTCCGCAGCGCCAGCCTTGAAAAGGATGAGAAGTGCAATCCACGCGATTAGAACGCCGTACGTGGTGCCGGCGATCGTCTTGATCAGCGCTTTGTTGTCACCGCCCGCATGAAAAAAGCAGCCCCACGCGATGAAACCCGCCCAGACAAGCACTATCCCGGAAAGTGGACCAAGAGCCAGGTAGGCCCAGATACCCCCAAGCACTGCGATACTGAAAGAAAGCGCGACCAGCTGTGGCATGATTCCCTCCTTTAGACTGTAGAGTTCTCGTTATTCGCCGAAGGGCCCATCCGGTCGCATTGCGCGACCGACTAGCCACCATCCGACCCCAGATGATTCAGCCATGGATGATGTCCGTTCAAATATAGCACAAACCAGTACCCATGTAATGACACGGCACAGCATTGCGGTTGCCAGACATCCCGAATCGCCATCACCGCCGCCCGCAAAGTAATGGAGGCGGCAAGGAAAGCACATGGACATGTCCAGATCCTGATGCGGCACCACGAGGACGAAAGGCTGGTATACTTTTCCGTGGTTTGCCACGCATCTGGTCGCAACGAGGGATTCGAACCCACGAGCACCCTCGACATGAGACTTGTCGCTACCAGGCGCTGAAGCCAAGCGTCGGCGTGCGCCCTAGGCGGATTGCAAATGAAGTTTGCCCATTCCTGGTCAGAAGTGGCCGGCGGCCATCGTCACAACCTGAAAGAAAGGTGTGAAAATGCATTTGCTGCTCACTGTGCTCGGAATCCTCGTCGTCCTTCCTGTCGCGGCAGCGGCGATCTGGATCGGATACGGCGCGCTCTTTGTTTCGCATCGTGTCCCCTTGCCTCCCGCCCTCTCGGGCGATCGACGCGAGCTCACGAGCAATGCCGGACCGCTTAGTTACTATTACTCCGGTCCGGCAGCGATCTCCGAACCGATGCTTCTTATCCATAGCGTGAACGCTGCAGCATCGGCCTACGAGGTCCGGCCACTCTTCGAGCACTACCGCAAGACCCGGAGCGTATACGCACTGGATCTCCCGGGTTTCGGTTTTTCCGATCGAGGCGATCGCGCCTACACGCCGCGCCTGATGACCGATGCCATCCTCGCCATGGTCAGGGAAATTGCCCGTACCCATGGGAACGCTCCCATGGATGCGTTGGCGGTCTCGCTTTCCAGCGAGTTTCTGGCGCGCGCCGCAACGGAAAATCCTGATGCATTCCGCACCTTGGGGCTGGTCAGTCCAACCGGCTTCAATCGCAACACCCCGGACGCGGCGCCCCCCGGCAGCACACGAGCCATGCCGACCTTGCGGCGCATATTCTCATTTCCGCCGTGGAGCCGCGCCTTCTTCGACCTGCTGACCAGTAAGCCGAGCATCCGCTATTTCCTGGAAAAGACATGGGGGTCCAAGCAGATCGACGAAGGCCTGCTGGAGTATGACTATCTCACCACCCATCAGCCGGCAGCGCAGCATGCGCCCTACTCGTTCGTGTGCGGATTTCTGTTCAGCCTTGACATTCGTCGCATCTACCGGTCCATCGCTCACCCGGTTTGGATGGTGCGTGGTGTGCGTGGTGATTTTGTCGACTATTCGGGTGTCCACGCATTCAAGGAAATGCCAAACTGGAGCGTGCAGGTATTTCCGACCGGGGCGCTGCCGCATTTCGAGAACACGGAGGAGTTCATCCGTTCCTATGACGTATTCTTGGAGAATGTGCTTCGGGAAAGGAAAGCTTCAGGGCGCGATGCCGGATCTGCCTCCTGAGGGCGTTCCCACTCAGCACCCCGAACCTGTGAGAAACGCCTGAACCGGACTCAAGGAGGCTTTCGGAGCCTGCTCTTGCGGCACATGGCCAAGGCCCTGCAGACGTACCAAGGTCACATTCGGAATCGCCTTCAGATAATCGGCCGAGTTTGCGATTGGAATCAGTCCATCCTTCTCGCCCCATACCAGCAATGTCGGCGCCGAGATGCGCTGCAGGAGGGGTGTCGGATCTTGCCACACCGTTTGCTCCATGCGCGCGATCATGGCGTCGCGTGCACCAGGCGCAAGCATCAGATCATAGTAACGGGACACCAGATCGTCGGTGAGAGCAGCCTTGTCACCATAGGCAGGCCCCAGGTTCATGCGCAGCAGCGCCTTGGGGAGCATGTAGCGCATGAGATGCGCCATCAGCGGCACGTCCGGCTTTGTGCCGTACTCCAGGCCTGGGCTTGCAAACCCGTCGGGTGAGACCAGCACCAGTTTGTCGATCCGCTCCGGCATTTCGGCGGCAAACGTCCAGGCGATCCTTCCGCCGATCGAATTACCGATCAGGGTAGCGCGCGTTACACCCAACCGGTCCATTAGGGCGGCGAGCAGTCGCAGGCTTCGGGCATCGGTATAGTCCCCGGTGGGGTCCGGCTGCGAAAGCCCGGAGCCTGGCAGATCAAAGCGGATGACCCGGTACTCGGCGCGTAACGCCTTAGCCCACGGCTCCCACGTGTGCAGGCTGGAGCCGAAGCCATGTATCAATATCACGACAGGCGCATCCCGCGGGCCGCTATCGCGCACATGCAACTGCACGCCAGCGACATCCAGAAGATCGCCGAGCGCGTTCACGTATCTCGCCTCCAGTTCGGCGCGGGATTTGTCCGGCGTCCAAAGCCACAGGGCACTGACGACGACAAGGATGAGAACAACAGGAACAAAGATCATCAAAGCCGATTTCATCCCCCACACGACGTTACGATTGCTGATATCCGCTGGTGCTACCGCGCTCTGCTAGGGCCGAGGTTGCAGCGATATTCGATTGTCACCTGTCTGCTCCCTGGTTCCATCGTCATGCCTCTCCCATCACTTGCGCCGTGCGGGCCAGCCGGATAAAGAGCGGCGCGACTTCTTCCGGGCGTTCTTCGTGCGCCAGGTGGCCGAGACCCGGAAGCGATACCCGTTCTGCGCTGGGCAGCAGCGCACGCACACGCAAGGCTTCGGAGGGTGGCAGCGTGCGATCGTTGTCGCCGGTCACCAGCATCAGGCGCGGATTGAGCCGAGACAAATCGCGCACGAGCGGTACGAGATCCCAGTTGGCCATCATGCCGAGAGCGGCGGCGGCATGCGCCGGGTTGCTCACGACGCGTCCGTACAGTTCCACGCCAGTTGCATCGAGGGTAGAGCCCGTACCACGAATGAGACGCTCGACAGCGGAACGGTCGGCCGCTCTCCAAGCAAACAGGCGTGGCACCAATGGGCTGCGCGCGAGCAGTTTCGCCGCCGGAGAAAAAAACTGACCGACCAGTCCCTGCAGCGGCAACAAGGCCCCGTTGAGGCTCAACAGGCCTGCCGGATTGATATGCCCGTCGAGACACATACGGGCCAAAATGGCGGCGCCGGCCGAATGACCGGCCGCAAGTCTGGGACTGAGGTCCAGCGCGCGCAGCAGCGCATGCAGGGCAACGGCAATACCGGGGAGTGACAGTGCATCTAATGGCGGTGCTTCGGTGAACCCGTGGCCGGGCAGATCCGGCGCCACAACGGTAAAGTGCGCGGCCAGCAACGGGGCGAGTGCACGCCAGGTGTGAGTGGCGGCACCGGTGCCGTGTACCAGCAACAGGATCGGTCCATGTCCCAGTTGTTGCACGTGCCAGCGTAATCCGCCCGCCTGAACAAAACGGCTGAAAGCGTGGTTCGGCCAGTCGCGGCCGTCCCGTTCCCAGTTCAACCGTGCAAGCATGTCGGCAAGCATACGCAACCGTCCCGGTTGCGCAACCGGTACCCTGTTGCCGGTCCGTCGATGATGTTTACTGCGTAACCCGTTACCCGAGTCATGCCCGCTTTGGATTTGAATCTCATCTCTCCTGCCGTTATCTTAGTTCGAGTTGCTCCCTAATTCCGCTGCGCGCCAGGAGTTGATTAAACGCATACCCCGCGGTCTTGCCGCGGGTTCCTTAGCGATGGGGTTTCCAAAGGGGAGAAGCGCAGCTCTGCCCTTTGGTCAAGGGCGGGGTTCATAACCCCGCCCGCGAAGTATATTGATTTCGAACGCGGCGATGACGGAATAACCGCCGGATCGGCGTATCGTATGCGTCGACTTGGCTCGATAAACAAAAACGCTCCCGATCATTCGCCGCTTCGCCATCGCCCCGATCATGCGCCCCGTTTTCCCGTTCTCAGCGATTGTCAGCCAGGAGGAGATGAAGCTCTCTCTCCTTATCGCGGCGATTGAACCCACCATTGGTGGCGTCATGGTGTTCGGAGATCGCGGTACCGGCAAGACCACGGCGATCCGCGCGCTCGCCGCGCTGCTGCCGAAGATGCGGGTGATCAATCAATGCCCGTACAATTGCGATCCCGCCGAGCTCGCCGGGTTCTGCGAGGGTTGTCGAGGCGCCAAGGCGGCAAACGCGGCCAAGTCCCGCTTGGTACCGGTGCCTGTGGTCGATCTGCCGCTTGGAGCGACCGAGGATCGCGTCGTCGGCGCGCTCGACCTCGAGCGTGCGCTCACGCAAGGCGTGAAAGCCTTCGAACCCGGACTGCTGGCGCGCGCACATCGGGGTTTTCTCTACATCGACGAAGTCAATCTGCTCGAGGATCATCTTGTTGACGTGCTGCTCGATGCGGCGGCATCGGGCGAAAACGTCGTCGAGCGTGAAGGCCTGAGTGTGCGTCACCCTGCGCGCTTCGTACTGGTCGGCAGCGGCAACCCGGAGGAGGGTGAACTGCGACCGCAGTTGCTCGATCGCTTCGGTTTGTCGGTGGAGGTGAGAACGCCCGGGGATCTGGACACGCGCGTAGAAGTCGTGCGGCGCCGAGATGAATACGAGCGTGATCCAGCCACCTTCTGCTACAAGTGGCAGAAGGAGGACGCGCGCTGGCGCCGGCGCATCGTCTCGGCGCGCTCCCGACTACCTTCCATCGATGTTCCCAGGGCCGTGCTCGAGAATGCCGCACGGCTGTGCATGAGTCTGGGCACCGACGGTCTGCGCGGCGAACTGACCCTGGTGCGTGCCGCGCGCGCCCTTGCCAGCCTCGAGGCACGCAGCAAGGTCAGCGATGCCCATCTGCGCAAGGTTGCCCCGGTGGCGCTCCGCCACCGGCTGCGCCGCAATCCGCTTGACGATGCCGGCTCGACGACGCGTGTCGAACGGGCTGTTGCGGAGCTCTTCGGCGCGTAAGCGCCGCGGCCACCATCATGAACAAGTGCTGGTCCGATGCTGCGCTCGCCGCCGCATTGATCGCTGTCGATCCGGCCGGGACCGGCGGTGCTGCCGTACGCGCCCTGCCCGGACCGGTCCGCGATCGCTGGCTCGTCCTGATCCGCGAACTGTTGCCGCCAGATAGTCCTGTGCGCCGGGTCCCGCTGCACGTGACCGATGGCCGCCTGCTCGGAGGGCTGGATCTTGCCGCGACGCTGGCGGCGGGCAGGCCGATCGCCGAGCGCGGGCTGCTGGTGGAAAGCGACGGCGGCGTGGTGGTGCTGCCCATGGCAGAGCGGGTGACCGCATCGACCATTGCGCGTCTTGCCGCGGCGTTCGACACGCAAGCGGTGGTCGTGGAGCGCGATGGTCTGGCCCTGCGCACACCGACGCAGTTCGGCATGGTGGCGCTCGATGAAGGCATGAGCGATGAGGAGCGGCCGCAGGCCGCGCTGCTGGAACGGCTCGCTTTTCACCTCGATCTTCACGCCATCGGTGTGAACGACGCGGAAGGGTCGCCGTTCAGTGTCGACGCCATCATCTCCGCCAGGGCACGACTGCCGAGGATGCAAGCCGGCGATGCGATCGTGGAGGCGCTCTGCGGTACCGCGATGGCGCTTGGCATCGCCTCACCGCGCGCGGCGATACTCGCGCTGCGGGTCGGACGTGCAGCCGCCGCGCTCGCCGGGCGTGATGCGGTCACCGAGGCCGACGCGGCGGTGGCCGGCCGTCTGGTGTTCGCCGCGCGGGCAACTCTGCTGCCCACGCCGCCGCCAGATGCAGACGACCCGGATAAAGGAGATGAAGATAAACAGGAAGCGCCGGAATCTCCGCCCGATCCCGAGCACAGTCGCGACGAGCAGGCCGATGATGTCGTGGCGAAGACAGAGCGACCACTGCAGGATATCGTGCTGGCGGCGGCAACGGCGGCGATCTCTCCGGCATTGCTCGCGCAATTGCAGATGGCGGGCGACAGACACGCCCTCCGCACACGCAGTGCGGGACGTGCCGGCAGAGCGCAGATCTCGCGTGTACGCGGGCGGCCTGTCGGGACCCGCCGGGGTGAACCGCGCGCCGGCGTGCGCATCAGCGTGATCGATACGCTGCGTGCGGCGGCACCCTGGCAGCGGCTGCGCCGTCGCGACACCGCACAGCCAACAGAGGGCGCGCAAGGTCGCGTGCGGGTCGAGATCCGGCGCGAGGACTTCCGCGTCACCCGTTACCAGCAGCGCACGCGGACCACGACCATCTTCGTCGTCGATGCTTCGGGTTCCACGGCGTTGCATCGCCTGGCCGAGGCCAAAGGCGCGGTGGAACTGCTGCTCGCTGAGTCCTACGTGCGTCGCGACGAGGTGGCCCTCATCGCCTTCCGTGGCGTTGGCGCCGAACTGCTGCTGCCGCCGACCCGCTCGCTCGTGCGTGCCAAACGCTGTCTGGCGGGTCTTCCGGGTGGTGGCGGCACTCCGCTCGCGGCAGGAATCGATATGGCTATCGCCCTCGCGGATTCGGTGCGACGCAAAGAGGGTACGCCGGTCATCGTTCTCCTGACTGACGGGCGCGCGAATGTCGCGCAGGATGGCAGTCAGGGGCGGGCACGGGCCGAAGAGGAGGCCTTGGCGGCCGCGCGACGCATGCGGGCAGCCGGATTTAACGCCCTGCTCGTGGACACCTCGCCGCGGCCGCAGCCGTTGGCGGAACGCATCGCCAGCGAGATGAATGCGCGTTACCTGCCGCTCCCCCATGCCGATGCCGTGGCGGTTTCCCAGGCAGTGCAGGCGACGGTGCATCAGCATGCGCAGGCAACCTGAAATCAGTGCGCACGCTGACCGACCTGTCGCCCGACGCCATCAGCCTCGCCACCGTCTGTTACCGGGCACTTTGTGGCGGCGAGCCGCCGTCTGCGTCGGCAATACTGCGCCGGATGCGCCGCACCGCGAGGGTGACTAGCACGGCAACGATGGGTATCGCTACACCGGTCGCAAGGTCCGGATCGACATGGAGGGCGACCCCACTCGCCGCGATGGCCTTGATCGCATAACCGACCAGCCCGACAACGTAGTAGGTGATCGCCGCAATGGAGAGTCCCTCGACGGTCTGTTGCAGCCGCAGTTGCTGCCGTGCACGGCGGTCCATCGAGGCGAGTAGTGCTTGGTTCTGTTTTTCGCGCGCGATATCCACCCGGGTCGAGAGCAGGCCGCTCGCCTGCGCCACTCTCTCGGAGAGATTCTGCAAACGCTGTGACACCGCGGCGCACGTCGCCATCGCCGGCGCGAGGCGGCGGTTTATGAATCCCTGAATCGTCTGCGCCCCGACGAGGCGGCGCTCGCGCAACTCGGCGATGCGGGTGCGCACCAATTCGTAATAGGCGCGGCTCGCCCCGAAACGAGATTGACTTGCCGCTAGCGAGCTCTCGACCTCGGCGCCGCGCTTTGTCAGTTCCCCGAGCAAGGCCTCGTCGTCTCCACCCTCGCCGGCGATATCGGTGGTGAGAGCGGTCAGCGCGCGCTCGATCGCGAGTATCCGCGGCGCCAGCCCGCGCGCGATGGGCAGCGCGAGTAGCGCCATCATCCGGTAGGCCTCGATCTCAAACAGACGCTGGAGCATGCGGCCGGCTTCGCGTGGTGTCAGTTCGCGGCTCAACACCAGGAAACGCGAGTAGCCGTCGGAGTGAATTCTGAAGTCGGTATAGGCGAGCCCCGCACCGTCGCCGATCTCGGCACCGGCAGCAACGTGGCCCGCAAAGTATTCGGCAAGGATAGCGGCGTCGGGCGGCTCAGTGTCGGCCGCTACGAGCTCGGTGTGTGCTGCGACCACGGTTTTTCCCGGAATCCCGGCAAGCCACCCCTCAGGCAGAAGATCGGTGGCCGGTTCACTGAACGGCAGAGGGTTGCTTCCTGCCCTGAAAAACGTGTACCCGGAAAACTCGCCGTGCCGCTCCCATTTCAGCCGCAATGTTCCCAGTTGCGCGCTGAACTGGATCGTACTCCCGCTCGGGGGTGCCACATCGAACTGCGCACACAGCGCGGCTACGTGTGCGTGCTCGCGTTCGCGATCGCCAACATCGACCAGCACCGCAACGTGGGTCGCGCGCTGGGGGGTGTCGAGCGCATCGTATTGCCGCGCATGCACTTCCTCGGCGAGAACCAGGCGTTCGGAATGATCGGACGGTAGGCCTGTCATTCCAAGTGCATATTGCCTCTTTAACGGATGTTCCTTTACGTTTTTCATGCTAATGCCCAATAAACAAAGGGATACATCATTTTTGTGTCCAAGAGGTAGCCACTAATATTATGATTATAATGTTTTAATAGGAATCCATATGTGCTA
>Ga0187892_10003266_pt1 | contig 29944 bp, 27 predicted proteins | sample MA1701073metaG_FD_139345 | JGI IMG/M metagenome (GOLD analysis project Ga0187892, IMG submission 139345) | Bio-ooze microbial communities from a basaltic lava cave in the Kipuka Kanohina Cave System on the Island of Hawaii, USA - MA170107-3 metaG ...
ACCCGGACACGCTCAAGTCCATGAACAACCTGGCCCTCCTGTACTCGAGCCAGGGCCGCTACGCCGAGGCCGAGTCGCTCTACCTCCAAACCCTCGAAAACCAAAAGCGCTTGCTCGGGGACGCACACCCGAACACGCTCGCCTTCATGAACAACCTGGCCAACCTGTACGGGGACCAGGGCCGCTACGCCGAGGCCGAGTCGCTCCACCTCCAGACCCTCGAAAACCAAAAGCGCGTGCTCGGGGACGACCACCCGGACACGCTCAATTCCATGAACAACCTGGCCCTCCTGTACGCGGACCAAGGCCGCTACGCCGAGGCCGAGTCGCTCTACCTCCAAACCCTCGAGATCAGCAAGCGCGTGCTCGGGGACGACCACCCGGACACGCTCAAGTCCATGCACAACCTGGCCCTCCTGTACGGGGACCAGGGCCGCTACGCCGAAGCCGAGTCGCTCTACCTCCAAACCCTCGAAAGCCAAAAGCGCGTGCTCGGGGGGGGCGAACACCCGGACACCGCCTCGTTGCTCTATAACCTCGCTTGCCTCGAGGCCGTGCGGGGCAACCGGGCCAAGGCGATGGGCTGGCTGCGCCAGGCGATGGATTCCAGGTTCGCGGATGTCCGCCTGATCACCGGCGACTCCGACCTCGAAGCCCTCCATGGTCCGGAGTTCGACGCCCTCGTCGAACGCGCCCGGCAAAACGCTTCCAAGCAGCTACCGAAGTAGCGGTAGGGGACGGCACCCCGGGTCTGCTTTTGGGGACCTGGGCTGGTGGAGGCGGCGGGAATCGAACCCGCGTCCGAAGAGGTTCAGCGAGGAGCTTCTACACGCTTAGCCGGCTCGTTTGTTTATCTCGCCGGCCGTCCGCTGAGCGGCAAACGGACGGTCGGCCAGCCCCTGTGTTTCACCCGGCCGCCAGGGGCGTCACGGACGGGCTATCCCGAGTTTGCGTCGCCCCGTCGGATCGCCTCGGGCGGGCTATCCGGGAGACGTCGCGGGCTTAAGCCGCGAAGGCGAGCTGAGTTGTGTCAGCTACTTGTGTGCCACCTGATTAACGAGGTGGATGGCGCCTCGGCGTGCTACTCCAGCCTCTGCCTCCCCGTCGAATCCTGTTCGCCCCCCTCGTCTCGGCTCGATCCCGCGCCCGCCGGCGCGCCGGCAACGCGCGCGCGGGGGCCCGGCTTCCGCTGCGAGGACGGTACCGTCATTGATAGCATCGGGCGGCCCGGCGTCAAGCCGCGCGGGTGCCGCCCGGTTCAGGACGGCTCGATGTCCGCCTCGGCCGCGAGCGTCAGCTCGCCCGCATCCACGCGCGCCAGCAGGTTGCGGGCCCGCTCGCCGAGGTCCGGCGGGACGCAGACCCGGACCACGCCCAGGCCGTCGAGGGTCAGGCCGTAGACCACCCGCGCGCAGTCGCCGCGCAGCTCGCACGGAATGCCGTGGGCCTCGAGGAACGCCCTGAGCTGTTGCGCCTCGGCGTCGCCGTTGACTTCGCGCACGCAGGTCTCGTCGCCGGCCGTCATCTCGACCTCGTCCCTGTCGATGGTACCCGATGCACGGCGACGACACGAACGGCGGGTCGGGTCCCTGAACCGCGATCATGCAGAGCAGCCCTCGTTCCGTCGTGACGGGCCACGAGCCGCGGGGTCCCGGGCCGCCTCGAGCGGCCGCGGCGGTGGCGGCTAGAATCGGCGACCACGTCGCGTCCGCACTCCACCCCCGCGGCGTAGCGCTCGGCGGCAGTCCGGCCGACTCAGATCAGCGACGAGGCCAGATCGCGGACCAGCTCGAGCAGCCGGCCGGGCGCGAGGCCGAGGTACAGCACTCCGGCCGCCGAGGCGAGCATCACGAGCGCGGTCGCCGGCGAGAGCGGCGGCGGCAGCTCCTCCGCCTCGTCCTCGCCCATGTAGAGCACGACGATCACGCGGAGATAGTAGGCTGCCGCGACCACGGCGTTGAGCACGCCGACCACCGCGAGCAGGTATTGCTGCGATTCGATCGCAGCCTGGAAGATCACCCACTTGCCGAGAAAGCCCGCGGTCGGCGGGATCCCGGCGAGCGACAGCAGGAAGAACGCCAGCGCCAGGCCGAGCACGGGCCGCCGCCAGCCGAGCCCGGCCCAGTCGGACAGCTCGGAGCCGCGCTCGGTCCCGGCGTCGCCGCGCCCGCCGGCGGCGAGCACCGCGAACGCGCCGACGGTCATCAGCGCGTAGGCGGCGAGGTAGAACAGGATCGCGCGCACCCCGTGCGCCGGGCGGCAGACGACCGCGATCAACAGGTAGCCGGCGTGGGCGATCGAGGAGAACGCGAGCAGCCGTTTGAGGTTCGTCTGCGTCAGCGCCACCAGGTTGGCGACGGTCATCGTCAGGATCGCGAGCCAGGTGATCAGCGGCTCCCACGTCGCGGCGAACGGGCCGAACGCGCCGACCAGCACGCGCAGCAGCACGGCGAAGGTCACCGTCTTCGTCGCGGCCGCCATGAAGCCGGTTACGTTCGTCGGCGCGCCCTGGTAGACGTCGGGCACCCACTGGTGGAAGGGCACGATCGCGATCTTGAACGCCAGGCCGATCAGCAGCAGCCCGAAGCCGATCCACAGCATGCGGCTCGCGCCGGACGCGGCCTCGGCCCCGATCCGGGCCAGGTCGAGCGAGCCCGCGGCGCCGTACAGGAGCGCCATCCCGTAGACGAGGAATCCCGAGGAGAACGCCCCCAGCAGGAAGTACTTGAGCGCCGCTTCCACGGAGCGCGCGCGCTGCCGGGTGAGCCCGCTGAGCACGTACAGCGCGAGCGAGAAGATCTCGAGCCCCACCAGCACGACGATCAGGTGCGTCGTGTGCAGCATCAGCATCATGCCGGAGAGGCAGAGCGGGATCAGCGCGTAGAACTCGCCTTCGTCCGCCTCCTCCCGCTCGAGGAACGTGACCGAGTAGAGCACGCTGAGCGTGCCGACGAGCAGCAGGACGAAGGAGAAGAACAGGCCGAAGCCGTCGATCCGCACCATGCCGAAGGCGGTCTCGATCGGCCCTCCCCGCGCCCGCCACATTCCCCACAGCCGGACGAGGCCGGCACCGGTCATCACCAGGCCGACCAGGCTCACGCCGGCGAGCACGCGGGTGTTGCCGCGCCACCACGGCACGAGCAGCAGCGCGAGCAGCCCGTAGCTCGCGAGCGCCACGACCGGGAAGATCGGCATCAGCTCGAACTGGCTCACGTCGCGCCCCTCACACGGTCGCCAGGTAGTAGAGGATCGCCACGGCGCCCAGCAGGAACATCAGGGCGTAGTTGCGCACGAACCCGGTCTGGAACAGCTTCACGACGTGTCCCGTGATCTCGGCGCCGACACCCGCGGCGTTGACGAGGCCGTCCACCACCCAGCGGTCGAACGCGCCGCTGATGCGGCTGATGCGATAGAACGGCTGGACGATCGCGGCGTCGTACAGCTCGTCGACCCAGTACAGGTTGCGCAGCAGCGTGTAGACCGGGCCGCTCTGCCGCGCGAGCCGCTGCGCCACGCCGGCGCGCCGGTAGATCGCGAGCGCGAGCAGGATCCCGGCGACCGCGGCGACGAGCGCCAGCGCGATCAGCGCCAGCTCCTCGGCCGCGCCGTGCTCCGCTCCCACGGCGTGAGCGCCCTCCGCTCCGAACTCGCCTGCCGCGCCGCGCTCGCCACCCGTGCCGGAGGCGCCTCCTGAGCCGAACTCACCCTCCTCGTCGAACCCAGTTCCGGCGCCGAACTCATCTCCCGCGCCGTGCTCGCCACGCCCCGCGCTTCCCGCGGATCCGCCCTGCGCAGCCCCGTGCACCGCGGCTCCACCGACGGGGGTGATCGCCGGGGCGAGCCAGTGGTGCACGACGTTGATGTCCGCACCTGCGGCGAGGACCTTGGGAATCCCGATCCAGCCGCCGCCGATCGACAGCAGGGCGAGCAGCGCGAGCGGGACGGTCATCGACGCCGGCGACTCGTGGACCCGGCCCCAGGTCGCGGCGCTCCCGCGGAACTCGCCGCAGAACACGAGCCAGGCGAGGCGCGTCATGTAGAACGCCGTGACGATCGCGGCGAGCAGCAACAGCCCCCACACCGCGCGGTGGCCGGTCGACCAGGCGCTCCACAGGATCTCGTCCTTCGAGAAGAAGCCGGCGAGCGGGAAGATCCCGGCGATCGCCAGGGTGGCCGTGCCGAAGGTCCAGAACGTGCGCGGCAGCTTGGAGCGCAACCCGCCCATGCGCTCGATGTCCTGCTCGCCGTGCAGCGCGTGGATCACGCTTCCCGCGCCGAGGAACAGCAGCGCCTTGAAGAAGGCGTGGGTCATCAGGTGGAACATCGCCGCGGTGTAGGCCCCGACGCCGGCCGCCGCGAACATGTAGCCGAGCTGGCTCACCGTCGAGTACGCCAGCACCTTCTTGATGTCGGTCGCGGTCAACCCCATCGTCGCCGCGTAGAGCGCCGTCAGCGCTCCGACCGAGGCCACGACCGCCAGCGCCTCGGGCGCCGCCGAGTACAGCGCCGACATGCGGCACACCATGTACACGCCGGCCGTCACCATCGTCGCGGCGTGGATCAGCGCCGACACCGGCGTCGGCCCGGCCATCGCGTCCGGCAGCCAGACGTACAGCGGGATCTGCGCCGACTTGCCGCAGGCGCCGAAGAACAGCAGCAGCCCGGCCCCCGTCAGGAACGCCTCCGAGGCGTGGCCCGCGCCGATCGCCCGGCCCAGCTCGCCGATGTGCAGCGTGCCGAACTCGAGCAGCAGGTAGAGCATCCCGATCAGGAAGGCGAGATCGCCGATGCGGTTGACGATGAACGCCTTGCGTCCGGCGTCGGCGCAGCTCAGGCCGGTGCGCTCGTCGAACGGCCGGTCGTAGAAGAAGCCGATCAGCAGGTACGAGCAGAGCCCGACCCCTTCCCAGCCGACGAACAGCACCGCCAGGTTGCTGGCCAGCACCAGCGTGCACATCATCGCCATGAACAGGTTCATGTAGACGAAGAAGCGCGCGACGTCCGGCTCGTGCGCCATGTACCCCACGCTGTAGACGTGGATCAGGAACCCGACGCCGGTGACGACGAGCAGCAGCAGCGCCGACAGCGGGTCGAGCGCGAAGCCCCAGTCGATCCCGACCTCGCGGCCGTCGATCGACCCGAGCGGCAGCCAGCTCCCGAGCGAGACCTCGAAGCTGCGCTCGCCCTCCGGCAGCGCGGCGAGCTGGACCACGGCCCCGATCGAGAGCGCGAGGGCGGCGCCGACCGCCGCGCACGCGACGAGGCCGACCGCCCGCCGCGACAGCCGGCGGCCGAACAGGCCGTTGATCACCACGCCGGCGACCGGCAGCAGCGGGATCAGACCGATGAGCCGCAGCATCCGCCCCTCACCACTTCAGCAGGCTCAGCTCGTCGACGTCGGTCGAGCCGCGCAGCCGGAACAGCGCGATCACGATCGCCAGGCCCACCGCCGCCTCGGCCGCGGCCAGCGTGATGACGAAGAAGACGTAGATCTGGCCCTCGGCGTGGTCGTGCTGCCGGGCGAAGCTGACGAAGGCCAGGTTCGCGGCGTTGAGCATGATCTCGACGCTCATCAGGATCAGGATCGCGCCGCGCCGCAGCAGCACGCCGAGCACGCCCAGCGCGAACAGCACGGCCGAGACCGCCAGCACCGACTGGGGACCGAACGCCACTACAGCCTCCGCTTCGCCAGCAACACCGCGCCGATCATCGCCACCACCAACAGCAGCGAGATCGCCTCGAACGGGTAGAAGAAGCGGGTGAACAGCTCGAGCCCCAGCGCGCGCACCGTGCCGTAGCCGGCGGACGGCTGTGGGTAGCGCAGGGCGCCGCCGCCGCTGCGGACCGCGGCGACGACGATCAGCGCGAAGGCCACCGCCGCCGCCGGCCCGAGCCAGCGCTGGAACGGTCGCGCGGCCGCGAGCCGGCGCTCGTCCTGCACGTTCAGCAGCATCAGCACGAACAGGATCAGCACCATGATCGCCCCGGCGTAGACGATCACCTGCAGGAAGGCGATGAACTGCGCGTCGAGCAGGAAGAAGAAGCCGGCGAGCGACACCAGGTTGAAGGCCAGGGCCAGCGCGCACAGCACCTGGTTCTTGACCCACGGCCCGACGACGACCGCCGCCGAGCCGACGGCGAGCACGGTCAGCACGAAGAACGCCAGTGTCTGCATCAGCCGATCACGTCGAAGGCGACGAGCCCCGCGGTGAGCATCAGGTTCGCCAGCGCCAGCGGGAACAGCCGTTTCCAGCCGAGGTTCATCAGCTGATCGTAGCGGAAGCGCGGCAGCGTCCAGCGCACCCAGACGAACAGCACGAGGAACAGGCCGACCTTGGCGGCGAACGCGCCGACCTGCAACAGCGCGAGCGGCCAGCCGTCGAGCGGGAGCGGGACGCCGAGCTGGTAGCCGCCGAGGAACAGCGTCACCGCCAGCCCCGAGGCGGTGATCATGTTGACGTACTCGGCCATGAAGAACATCGAGAACTTCATCGACGAGTACTCGGTGTGGTAGCCGGCGACCAGCTCGCTCTCGGCCTCGGGCATGTCGAACGGCAGCCGGTTGGTCTCGGCGTAGCCGGCGACGACGAAGATCAGGAAGCCCAGGAGCTGCCAGCCGCCGAACACGTTCCAGTTCCAGAACCAGCCGGCCTGGCGCTCGACGATCTCGGTCGGGCGCAGCGTGCCCGACACCAGCAGCACGCCGATCAGGGACAGCGCGAGGGCCAGCTCGTAGGAGACCATCTGCGCCGAGGAGCGCAGCCCGCCGATCAGCGCGTACTTGCTGCGCGACGACCAACCGGCGCAGACGATGCCGTAGACGCCGAGCGACGAGGCGGCGAGCGCGAACAGGATCCCGCCGTCGAGATCGACGATCACGAGGTCGATCGCGCGGCCGAAGAGCTCGATCGGCGGGCCGAACGGCACGACGGCGAAGGCGCACAGCGCGGGGATCATCGCCAGCGCCGGGGCCAGCGTGTGCAGCGGCTTGTAGGCCTCGGCCGGCGTCACGTCCTCCTTCCAGGCGAACTTGATGCCGTCGGCGATCGGCTGGAGCAGGCCGAACCAGCCGACGCGGTTGGGCCCCCAGCGGAACTGCATCACGCCGGACAGCCGGCGCTCGACCCAGGTCATGCCGGCCACGGTCGCCATCAGCCCGTTGACCACGACCAGGATCTTCGTGGCCGAACCGATCAGGTCGAACGTCAGGTCGCTCACGCGACGCGCGCTCCGCCGGCTCCGACCATGCCGAGCATGGCGACGCCCTCGTCCGTGACGCCGGAGAGCTGCGGGATCTCGGCCGCGGCCGCTTGCAGCACGTCGGCGGTCGAGCGCCACCCGGGGAAGGTCAGGCCCGCGGCCGCGGCGAGATCGGCCACGATGCGCCAGCCGTCGCGGCCCTCGCCGCGCGGCCGGTGGCAGCGGCGCAGCCGCTGGACGCGGCCGTCGCAGTTGACGAGCGTCCCGTCCTCCTCGGACCAGGCGCAGCCGGGGAGCAGCAGCGAGGCCCGCCGCGCCGTGCCGTCGACGAACGGGCCGACGTGGATCAGGTGCCCGAGCCGCGAGCGCGCGGCATCGTCGACGCTCACCGTGTCCGCCGGGTCGAGCACGTCACCGAGGACGAGCAGCGTGTCGACGTCGCCGCCGCGCGCGGCCGCGAGCACCGCGTCCGCCGTCGTCGTATCGCCGAAGATCCAGCTCGCGCCGGTGGCGTTGGCCCCCTTGTCGGCTCGCAGCAGCAATGCGTCGTCGGCGCCGCGGAGGATGCGCTGCACGCCGACCGTGACGTCGCCCAGACCCTGGAACAGCCGGCGCCAGGCGAACAGCGTCTCGTTGATCAGGCGCGGGGAGACGACTGCCGCGGCCCGGCCGGCGGCGGCGGCCCGCTTCAACGCGTCGGCGGCGCGGGACACGGCCGTCTCCCACTCGACCTCCGTCCCCGGCGGGCACTGCGCCGTGCCGGTCGGCGGCGCGGCCTCGAGCCGCTCGTACGACAACCGCCCTTCGTCGCAGATCCAGTGGCCGTTGACCGCCGGGTTGAAGCGCGGCACGATGCGCTTGATCCGGTCGTCGAACTGGCCCGAAGTCGTCATGATCTCCTGCTGCCGGCCGACCGAGACCATCACGTTGCAGCCGCGCGAGCAGCCGGCGCAGACGGTGGGCGTGTTCTTCAGGTACCACACGCGGGTGCGGAACCGGAACTCCTTGAGCGTCAGCGCGCCGACCGGGCAGAGATCGACGACGTTCCCCGAGTACGGGTTGTCCAGCCGGCGCCCGGGGTAGATCCCGATCATCGTCCGGCTGCCGCGCTGGAAGAAGGCCAGCTCGCCCGTGCCCGTCACCTCGTCGCAGAAGCGCGTGCAGCGCGAGCACTGGATGCAGCGCTCCTGGTCGAGCATCACGTGCCGGCCGATGTCGATCGCCTTGGCCAGCAGGACCTTCGGGTCCTCCAGCCGGCTGCGGCCGGTGCCGTACTCGACGGCGTACTCCTGGAGCCGGCACTCCCCCGCCTGGTCGCAGATCGTGCAGTCGAGCGGGTGGTTGATCAGCAGGAACTCCATCACGTGCGCCTGGGCCTGCTTGACCCGCTCGGTCCCCGTGCGCACCACCATCCCGTCGGCCGCCTCGGTGGCGCAGGCGATGACCAGCTTCGGCGCCCGCTCCACCTCGACCAGGCACATCCGGCAATTGCCGGCGATCGACAGCGCCGGGTGGTAGCAGTAGTGCGGCACCTCCGCGCCGCGCGCCAGCACGGCCTGGAGCAGCGTCGTGCGCGGCGCGACCTCGACCTCGCTCCCGTCGATCGTGATCCTAGGCATGCTGCCTCGCGGCGCCGGCGACACAGCGCCCGGCTTCGACGTGCGCCGTGAACTCGTCGCGGAAGTGGCGCAGGTAGCTCTGGACCGGCCACGCCGCCGCGTCGCCCAGGGCGCAGATCGTGTGGCCCTCGATGTGGTTGGCCACGTCGAGCAGCAGGTCGAGATCGGCCGCCCGCCCCGCGCCGTGCTCGATGCGCTCCAGCACCTGCTCCATCCAGCCGCAGCCCTGGCGGCACGGGGTGCACTGCCCGCACGACTCGTGGGCGAAGAAGTGGGTGGTGCGCAACAGCGCCTTGACCATGCAGGTCGAACTGTCCATCACCATGATCCCGGCCGACCCCAGCGCCGACTTCTTGGCGGCGAGCGAGTCGAAGTCGAGCCCCACGTCGCAATCCTCGGCGCGCAGCACCGGCACCGAGATCCCGCCCGGGACGCAGGCCTTGAGCGGGCGGTCGGCGTGGAGCATGCCCCCGCCGTCCTCCTCGATCAGCCGCCGGAGCGAGTAGCCCATCTCGCGCTCGAACACGCCGGGGCGCCGCACGTGCCCGCTCAGGCAGTACAGCTTGGGCCCGGTGTTCTTCGGGTTGGGGCCGATCCCGGCGAACCACTCGGCGCCGCGCTCGATGATGAACGGCACGCAGGCCAGCGTCTCGACGTTGTTGATCGTGGTCGGCATGCCCCACACGCCCTTCTGCGCGGGGAACGGCGGCTTGAACCGCGGGTAGCCGCGGTCGCCCTCGAGCGAGGTCATCAGCGCCGTCTCCTCGCCGCAGATGTAGGCGCCGGCGCCGCGGTGCAGCACCAGCTCGCAGTCGAAGCCGCTGCCGAGGATGTTCTTGCCGGCATAGCCCTTGGCGTAGGCCTCGGCGATCGCCCGCTCGAGGGCCCGCGCCGCCTGGACGTACTCGCCGCGGATGTAGATGAAGCAGGCGTCGGCCTGCATCGCGTAGCCGGACAGCAGCGTGCTCTCGACCACGAGGTGCGGGTCGTGCTCCATCAGCAGCCGGTCCTTGAACGTGCCCGGCTCGGACTCGTCGGCGTTGTTCAGCAGGTAGTGCGGCCGCGCGGGGTCCTTGGTCTTCGGCATGAACGACCACTTGAGGCCGGTCGGGAAGCCCGCCCCGCCGCGGCCGCGCAGTCCCGAGGCCTTGACCTGCTCGATCACGTCGGCCGGCGTCAGCTCGCGCAGCGCCTTGCGCAAGGCGGCGTAGCCGCCGCCGGACTCGTAGACGGCGAGCGACTGCGACCGCTCCTTCCCCACGTTCCGCGTCAGCACCGGTTCCATCGGCTCCTACCCCTCGCCGCGGTCGCGTGCTACGCCGGCGAACCCCGCTCCCCGCAGGCTCGCCCGGAACTCCGTGCCGCGATCGGCCGGCCGGTAGCGCGAGTGCATGCTCATCCTCCCGGACGTGCCGGCTCGAGCCCGTCGAGTAGCTGGTCGACGCGCGCGAGTGTCAGGTCCTCGTGGTAGTCGTCGTTGAGCTGGAACATCGGCGCGGTGCCGCAGGAGCCGAGGCACTCGACGCGCACCAGCGAGAACTTGCCGTCGGGAGTGACCTGGCCCTCCTCGATCCCGAGCTTGCGCTCGAGGTGCTCGAGCAACTCGTCCGAGCCGCGCAGCATGCACGACAGCGTGGTGCAGACCTGGATGTGGTAGCGGCCGAGCGGCCGCTGCTTGAACATCGTGTAGAACGTGACGGCGCCGTGGACGTGTGCCGGGGTCGTCCCCAGGCGCTCCGCCACCCACTCCTCGGCCCGCGGCTCGATCCAGCCGTTGTGCTCCTGCACCGCCCACAGCACGGGCAACAGCGCGGCCCGCGCTTGCGGGTAGCGGGCGACGATCGCGTCCACGCGCTGCTCGAACTCCGCTCCGTACATCAGCTTCGCGACTCTCTCGGGCGTGGATTCCACGATCCGTTCGGCCGGCTCGCGCCCCTGATCACGTCGACCGTCTCCGACAGCAGGAGCGACATTCCGCGTGCGGCTCCCCCATCGCGCCGGGACCGACAGTCCCGCATTCGCGTTCGCGCCGTCTGCACCCCGGCTCTCCTACCGGTCCACCTCGCCCATCACGGGGTCGAGGCTGGCGATGTTGGCGATCACGTCGGCGATCAGGCCGCCCTCGACCAGGTGCGGCAGCGTCGAGATGTTGTTGAAGCTCGGCGAGCGGATGCGCAGCCGGTACGGCGACCGCCCCCCGGTCGAGACGATGTAGAACCCGAGCTCCCCCTTCGGCGCCTCGGTCGAGTGGTAGACCTCGCCCGCCGGGCACTCGAAGCCCTCGGTCACGAGCATGAACTGGTGGATCAGCTCCTCCATGCCCTGGAGCGCGCGGGCCTTGGGCGGCGGGAAGATCTTGGGGTCGTCGACGTTCACCGGGCCGTCGGGAAGCCGGCGGATCGCCTGCACCAGGATCCGCACCGACTGCCGCATCTCCTCCAGCCGCACGAGGTAGCGATCGTAGACGTCGCCCGCGCTGCCGACCGGGATCTCGAACTCGTAGCCGTCGTAGCCGCAGTAGGGGCGGACCTTGCGTAGGTCGTGCTCGACCCCCGTCGCCCGGAGCGCGGGCCCGGTCATCCCGTGCGCGATCGCCGTCTGGGAGTCGATCCGCCCGACGCCCTGCGTGCGCTGCAGCCAGATCGTGTTCCGCGTGAGCAGCGACTCGTACTCGTCGATCCGGCGCGGCATCGCGGCCGCGAACTCGCCGAGCCGGCCGATCCACTCGGGCGTCACGTCGTGCTGCATCCCGCCCACGCGCGAGAACGACGTGGTCAGACGCGCGCCGCACAGGTCCTCGATCAGGTCGTAGTGCCACTCGCGGTCCTTGAAGGTGTGGAAGAACACGGTCGCCGCGCCCAGGTCGAGCGCGTGCGTTCCGAGCCACAGCAGGTGCGAGCCGATGCGCGCCAGCTCGCAGCAGATCACGCGGATCGTGTCGCAGCGCGGCGGCACGCGCAGGCCGAGCAGCTCCTCGACCGCCAGCGCGAAGCCGACGTTGGCGGCGAGCGGGCTGAGGTAATCCATCCGGTCGGTGTAGGGGATGAACTGCAGGTAGGTGCGGTTCTCGGCGATCTTCTCCATCCCGCGGTGCAGGTAGCCGAGGTGCGGCACGCAGCGCACGACGCGCTCGCCGTCGAGCTGCAGCACCAGGCGCAGCACGCCGTGCGTCGCCGGATGCGACGGCCCCATGTTGACCGTCACGATGTCGGGATTGCCCGGCTGGCGCTCGAAGACGTGCCCCATCTCGCTCAGCCGCGGAACAGCGGCAGCTCCTTGCGCAGCGGGAAGTCGGTGTAGTCGTCCGGCATCAGGATGCGCCGCAGGTCGGGATGGCCCTCGAAGCGGACGCCGAACATGTCGTAGGTCTCGCGCTCGTTCCACTCCGCCGACTTCCACAGCCCGCTGAGCGTCGGGACCGGCCCGCCGTCCGCGGCGCGGGCCTTGATCCGCAGCCGGTCGCCCGTGGCGTAGCTGTACAGGACGTAGACCAGCTCCAGCGGCAGGGGAGCGTCGGGCCAGTGGACCGCGGTGACGTCGACCAGGAAGCGGTAGGCGCACTCGGGGTCGTCGCGCAGCCAGCGGCAGACCTCGACCAGCCGGTCGAGGCGCAGCTCGGCCCAGTGCTGGTCGCGGAACGAGCCGGCGGAGACGAGCGCCTCGGGAAAACGCTCGCGGATCCGCTCGACGGCGCGTTGCCCGTCCGGCATCCCTATTCCCACTCCAGCGCACCGCGCTTCCAGAGGTAGACGAATCCCGCGACCAGGATGCCGAGGAACACCGCCATCTCGCCCAGCACGAACATCCGCTGGGCGGCGAAGTCGCGGAACGTGACGGCCCAGGGGATGAGGAACGCGACCTCGATGTCGAACAGGATGAACAGCATCGCCACCAGGTAGAAGTGGATCGAGAAACGGTGCGTGGCGACGCGCTCGTAGGGCGTGCTCCCGCATTCGTACGGCGAGCGGTCGACAGCCGACCGCCGCGGGCGGCCGAGCAGCCAGCCGGCGGCGATCAGCGTGCCCGCCACGGCCCCGGAGACGCCGATCAGCATCAGCACCGGCAACAGGCTGTCGGCCATTCCCTCGGCGCTCCGGCCATGCCGTCCCGTGGAGGATGTGAATCGCGAGCCCGGGAATCTAACACAGCCGGCTCCGCGCGGTCAAACCGCGGCGGCGCAGAAGCCCTTGCCATTCAGCAAGTTGACGGGCCGACGATCGCCGCGGCCCTTCGCCTCCGCCGCTCGAATCTCCGCGTCCCGTCCTCGCAGCGCGCGGCGGCAGCTCGGGGGAGCGCGACGCGCGTCGCGGTCGTCAGCGCCAGAGGATGCCCAGATCGATCGCGAGGCCGTCCCAGGCGGGATGCGGGAGCGTCGTCTCGCCCTCGGCTTCGACCAGCGGCTGGAACGCGCCGTCGGCCAATCGGTAGCACTGCAGTCGCTTGCGCTCGGGATCGACGATCCAGTAGTGCTCGACGCCCAGCTCCGCGTAGCGCCGCGACTTGACGCCTCGGTCCGCCTTGCTCGTCGAGGGCGAGAGGATCTCGACCACGAGCAGCGGCGGCCCCTCGATGCCGCGCCGCGAGATGTGCGCGGGATTCGCGACGACGAGCAGATCGGGAACGAAGACGTCGCGAGCGGTGAGGATCACGTCGACCGGTGCGTAGAAGACCTCGCCGAGCGCTCGGTCGTCGAAGTAGGCGACGAGCTGCCGCTGCAGCCTCATCGAGATCCGCTGGTGCGCCGGGTTCGGCGAGGGAGTCACGTGAAGCTCCCCCTCGATCAGCTCGTAGCGCTTGCCGTCGCCGGGGGTGACCTGGAGGTCGGAGTAGTCGAGCTTGCGCTTGAGTTCGAATCCCATGGCCGGCGCCTCCCTTGCGGTGGATCGTACGCCGATGTCCCGCCTGCGGCAAGGCTGGAGCGCCTGCATTGCAAAGTGACCGACCGGGGGAAACCGCGGGAGCACGCTCATGCTACGAGACGCACGGCGAGTCGAAGCGCGCCGAGATCGCCCCCGCGGTTGCCGTTCGGAAGCGGTTGCCGGTACCGGTCATGATGCGCCGCAGCGAGGGTCTGGGGGCTACGCGGGCGTACGGATTCGCGCCGCGGCTAGCCGGTGTCGGAGACGATGCGGCCGTCACGCAGGCGCACGATGCGCCCGGCGCGGCGCGCCAGTTCCTCGTCGTGGGTCACGAGCAGGATCGTGTTCCCGCGGTCGCGGAGCCCGTCGAAGAAGTCCATGATCTCGGCGCCGGTGCGCGAGTCGAGGTTGCCCGTCGGCTCGTCGGCGACGAGGATCGACGGCCGGTTGACCAGCGCGCGGGCGATCGCCACCCGCTGGCGCTCGCCGCCCGACATCTCGTTCGGCCGGTGGTGGACCCGCCCCGCCAGGCCGACCATCTCCAGCGCCGCGCGGGCGCGCTCGTGCCGCTCGTGCCGCGGCACGCCGGCGTAGACCAGCGGCAGCTCGACGTTCTGCAGCGCGGCGGTGCGCGGCAGCAGGTTGAACGTCTGGAACACGAAGCCGATCTCGCTGTTGCGGATCGAGGCCAGCGCGTCGTCGTCGAGATCGGCCACCTCGCGGTCGTTCAGCCGGTAGGAGCCGGCGGTCGGCGTGTCGAGACAGCCGATGAGGTTCATCAGCGTGGACTTGCCCGAGCCCGAGGGGCCCATGATCGCGACGTAGCTGCCGCGCTCGACCGCGAGCGACACGTGGTCGAGCGCGCGGACCTGCACCGGGCCCATCGCGTAGACGCGCTCGATCTCACGCAGCTCGATGATCGGCACGGCGGTCCCGCCCGTCGGCCTTCTACGGGCCGAGGGACAGGCCACGCGCGTCCAGCAGGGTCCCCTTGGCCAGCTCGAAGGCCGTCAGCGCCTTGACGTAGTCGAGCGCCGCGCGGATCTCCGCCAGCTCGGCGTCGGCCAGGTCGTTCTGGAACGTCAGCACCTCGAACGAAGTGCTCATCCCGTTGTCGAACTTCTTCTGCTCGGCCACGAGCTTCTCGCGCTGCAGCTCGACGTTCTTGGTCGCGGCCTGGATGCGCTGGAAGCCCGACTGCACGTTGCGGGCCGCGGTGCGCACGTCGACGCGGACGCTCTGCTCCGAGTTGCGCAGCGCGATGTCGCTCTTCTGCGTGGTGTGCTGGGCGATGGCGTAGTTGGTCTTGGACTGGCGATTGTGCAGCGAGTAACGGTAGCGCAGGCCGAGCTCCCAGTTGGTGTCCTCGCTCTTGGTCGTCGTGTCGCTGGGCGGGAAACCCGGCGGCTGCAGCGTGGCGAACGCGCGGTCGACGTCCTCCTGCCGGTCGGGCGTCAGGCTTGCCGTGAGGTCGAGGCCGTGACGCAGGTTGTGCTTCGCGACGCGCTCGGACAGCTCGTCGTTGCGCAGCTTTCGCCGCGCCGAGAGCAGCTCCGGCCGCTCGGCCAGCGCGACGGCGAGCGCCGCGTCCAGGTCGATCTCCACCGGCTCGAAGCTCGGCCGGTCGATCGTGTCGATCGCCTGGCTCCACAGCGGATCGTCGGCGGGTACCGCCAGCACCTGCAGCAGCAGATCCTCGGAGTTCTCCAGCGTCGTCTCGGCGACGATGACCGCCTCGACCTGGGCTGCGACCCCGGCATCGGCCTCGGTGATCTCGATCGGCGCGAGCGTGCCGACCTCGACCTTCTTGCGGTTGAGATCGAGCAGGTCCTCGGCGCGGTCCAGCGCCAGCCGCGAGATGCGCAAGCCCTCGCGTGCCGCCACCACGTCCCAGTAGGCGTCCTCGACGGCCTGCAGCGTCCGCATCGCCTGCAGTCGCAGGTCCTCGTGCGAGATGTCCAGGTTCCCCTGGGCCAGCAGCACCTCGACCGTGTTGACCTCCGTCCCCAGGCCGTTCAACAGCGGCATCTCCCAGCGCAGCGTGAAGCCGTCGGTCTGTTGCTGGAAGACCGATTGGGTGATGAAGCCGGTCGTCGCCTGCACCGAGGTCGCCGAGGCGTCCACGTCGTTGAGGTTGTAGGTCAGGCTGTAGTTCGCGCCGAATTTCAGCAGGTGGCTCAGCGACACGTCGCCGTTCCAGGCCTCGCTCTGCGATTCGCCCGTCGTGCTCGTCGCCGCGGCGTTGTCGGCGATGTCCTCCTCGCCGTCCGAGTCGTTGTAGGTCGCGCCGGCACTGAGCACGCCGTCGAACGGAGCCTTGCTGGCCTCGACGCGCTGCTCGGCGATCCGTGGGTCCTGGCGCGCGGAGATCAGGTCGAGGTTGTTCTCGAGCGCCAGCTTGCGGCAAGCGTCGAGCGACAGGCGGACCGTGCCGGAATCGGTGGCGAGAACCGTCGAAACCGCGAGCACGCCGGCCAGCGCGGCACACCCCACCAGCGGCAACCGTCGTCCGTGCATCACAGGCTCCTCCCCCGCGTGCGGGCTCCGCCCTTACTACGCCGCCGCTCCGCGGATGGTTTCATTTCGAATCCGGGGACCCGACCAGAAGGCACGCTACTTTATGCCTCCCGGCGATGGCGAGCAACGGGGGCGTGGTGCGGGCGCAGCGCGGCTCGGCGATCGGGCAGCGCGGGTGGAACGCGCAGCCGCTGGGCGGGGACGCCGGCGAGGCCGGCTCGCCCGCGAGCGCCGGGGGCGTCGGCGGTCCCGGCCGCGGGGTGGGGGTCGATGCCAAGAGCGCCCGGGTGTACGGGTGCAGCGGCTCGCGGTACAGCTCCGCGGCCGGCGCTTCCTCGACGATGCGCCCGAGGTACATCACCGCGACGCGGTCGCAGATCTGTCGCACCAGCCGCAGGTCGTGCGCGATGAACAGATAGGAGAGCGCCAGCTGCTCCTTGAGGTCGAACAGCAGGTTGATGATCTGCGCCTGGACCGGCGGGTCGAGCGCCGAAACGGGCTCGTCGGCGACGATGAAGCGCGGGGAGCAGGCGATGGCGCGCGCGATCCCGATCCGCTGCCGCTGGCCGCCGGAGAACTCGTGCGGGTAGCGGGCGGCGGCGGCCGGGTCGAGGCCGACCTGCTCCAGCAGACGCGCCACGCGCTCGCGCCGCTCGGCCGCGCCGCGGACGAGCTTGTGGATCGCGAGCGGCTCGCCGATCGCGCTCCCCACGCGCATCCGCGGATTGAGCGAGCCGTACGGGTCCTGGAACACGATCTGGAACTGCCGGCGCAGCCGCCGCAGCTCGCGCGGGGCGAGCGCCAGCAGATCGACGCCGTCGAAGTGGATGCTCCCCGCGTCGGGCTCGATCAGCCGGATCAGCATCCGCCCCAAGGTCGACTTGCCCGAGCCCGACTCGCCGACGAGGCCGACGCATTCCGCCGCGCCGATGTCGAGATCGACGCCGCGCACCGCCTGCGCCGCGCCGCCGGCGCCGCCCCAGCGACCGCCGCGCAGCGCGAACGCCTTGCGCAGCCCGCGCGTCGCGACGAGCGGCGGCGCGCCGGTCACGGGCCGGTTCCCGGACCCGCGGCCCCTGCGCGGGGGTCGTGGAGGAAGCAGGCGACCCGGCGCCCGGGCTCGACTTCGATCTCCGCCGGCTCGCGCCGCGCGCAGGGATCGAAGACCGCGGGGCAGCGCGGGTGGAAGCGACAGCCGGGGGGCGGGCTCGCGGGGTCGGGCACGCTGCCGGGAATCGTCGGCAGCCGGCGTCCCGCCGTCGCGCCCGACCCTCCCGGGAGCGAGCGCAAGAGCGCCCGCGTGTAGGGGTGGTGCGGCTCGGCGAACAGCCGGGCGACGGACGCCTCCTCGACCAGCCGGCCCGCGTACATCACGCCCACGCGGTCGGCGTTCTCGGCCACGACTCCCAGGTCGTGCGTGATCAGCAGGACCGTGAGCTGCAGCTCCGCCCGCAGCCGGCGCAGCAGGGCGAGGATCTGCGCCTGGATCGTGACGTCGAGGGCCGTCGTCGGCTCGTCGGCGATCAGCAGCGCCGGCCCGCACGACAGGGCGATGGCGAGCATCACCCGCTGCATCATCCCTCCGGACAGCTCGTGCGGGTAGGCGCGGGCCTGGCGCTCCGGATCGGGCAGCGCGACGACCCCGAGCAACCGCACCGCCTCCGCGCGGGCCGCCTTGCGCGACAGCCGCTTGTGGATCCGCAGCGCCTCGGCGACCTGGGACCCGGCGCGCATCACCGGGTTCAGCGCCGCGGCGGGCTCCTGGAACACGATGCCGATCCTGCCGCCGCGGATCGCGCGCATCTCGCGCTCGCGCAGCTCGAGCAGGTCGCGGCCCTCGAACCACAGGCGGCCGCCGGCGATCCAGCCGGGCTCGACCAACCGCAGGATCGCGAGCGCGGTCGCGCTCTTGCCGCAGCCCGACTCGCCGACGAGCGCGTAGGTCTCGCCGCGCTCGAGACCGAAGGACAGCCCGTCCACCGCGCGCACCGGCCCCGCGACGCCGGGGTAGTGCACCTGGAGGTTCTCGATCTGCAGCAGCGCGGGCATCGACGGCAACGCGGCCGCGCGCCCTCGGGGCGCGCCGGCACCGGATCGCGACATTCTAAACCTTCCCGGCGCCCCTGATGGGATGCGCATCGCGGAGCGTCCGATCGCCGCCGCCGTGCCGCGCGGCGGGCCGGGTCAGAGCGCGAACGTCTCGCGGTAGACGCCGAAGACCTTGCGCAGGCGGTCGGAGATCTCGCCCAGCGTGGCGTGGCGCTCGACCGCGGCGAGGACGTGGGGCACGACGTTGTCGTCGCCGGCCGCGGCGCGCTCCACGGCGTCGAGCGCGGCAGCGGTCGCGGCGCCGTCGCGGCCGGCGCGCCAGGCGCGCAGCCGGTCGACCGCGCGCTCGCGCTGCGCTTCGTCCACACGCAGCACGGGCGGCCGCTCGCCGTCCTCCTCGGTGAAGCGGTTCACGCCGACGACGGTCTCCTCCCCGCTCTCGACGCGCCGCTGCCAGGCGTAGGCCGCCTCGTGGATCTCGCGCTGCTGGAAGCCGCGCTCGATGGCCCGCACCGCGCCGCCGAGGGCCGCGATCCGCTCCAGGTAGGCGCGCGCTCCGCGCTCGATCTCGGTCGTCAGCGCCTCGACGAAGTACGAGCCGCCGAGCGGATCGACGGTGTCGCACACCCCGCTCTCGTGGGCGATCACCTGCTGGGTGCGCAGCGCCAAGAGCGCCGCCTCCTCCGTCGGCAGCCCCAGCGCCTCGTCCTTGGCGTTGGTGTGCAGCGACTGCGTTCCGCCCAGCACGGCCGCGAGCGCTTCGAGCGTGGTGCGCACGACGTTGACGTCGGGCTGCTGGGCCGTGAGCGTCGAGCCTGCGGTCTGCGTGTGGAAGCGCAGCCGCCCGAGGTCTCCCCGGCCGGGCGCGTAGCGCTCGTGGACCAGGCGCGCCCACAGCCGCCGTGCCGCGCGGAACTTGGCGACCTCCTCGAAGAAGCCGGAATGGCTGTTGAAGAAGAAGGACAGGCGCGGGGCGAAATCCTCGAAGCGCAGCCCGCGCGCGAGCGCGGCGTCGCAGTAGGCGACGGCGTTGGCCAGCGTGAACGCCACCTCCTGGACCGCGGTCGAGCCCGCCTCGCGCATGTGGTAGCCCGAGATCGAGATCGAGTTCCAGCGCGGCAGCCGCTCGTGGCAGTAGGCGAACAGGTCCGTCGTCAGGCGCAGCGAGGCCGGCGGCGGGTAGATGTAGGTTCCGCGGGCGATGTACTCCTTGAGCAGGTCGTTCTGGATCGTGCCGGCAAGCGACCGCGGATCGACGCCCCGCCGCCGCGCGACGGCGACGTACAGGCAGAGCAGGATTGCGGCCGTGGCGTTGATCGTCATCGACGTCGAGACGCGGTCGAGCGGGATCTCCGCCAGCAGTTCCTCCATGTCCGCGAGCGACGAGATCGCGACGCCGACCTTGCCGACCTCGCCCGCCGCGGCGGGGTGGTCGGAGTCGTAGCCCATCTGGGTCGGCAGGTCGAAGGCGACCGACAGCCCGGTCTGGCCCTGCTCGAGCAGGTAGCGGAAGCGGCGGTTCGTCTCCTCGGCCGTGCCGAAGCCGGAGTACTGGCGCATCGTCCACAGCCGGCCGCGGTACATCGTCGGGTGCACGCCGCGCGTGAACGGATGGAGTCCCGGGTAGCCGGGATCGTCCGCGTCGGGGTGGAGGTGCTCGGGCCGGTACAGCCGCTCGACCGGGATGCCGGAGCAGGTCCTGAAGCGCTCCCGTCGCTCGGGCGCCCGCGTCAGGGAGCGGGCGACGGCGCGCTCCCACTCGCGTTGCGCGTCGTCTGTCCCCATCCGCGCGCCTTTCCTCGGGACGTCGCTCGACCGGCCCGCGACCGCCTCAGGATACTCCCTCCGCGGCGCGCACGTCCGCCCGGTCCGCTGGTTCGAGCCGTTCTCCCCGGACGCGCCGAAGCTGCGGAGCGCGAGCGCATCGCCGGCGTTCACGGCCCTCGCGCAGGCGCGGTCGTGCTTCGCGCCCGCAAAGCGCGACCGCGGCCGGGCTTGCGGGTTCGCCCTGCGGCGGCGGCGGCGCGCCCGCACCGGGTGGCCGGCCCGCCGCTCTCGGCTCCGGCCGATCTCGACCCACCCCTATACTGACCGCGAGGAGACTCCGATGACGACGGCTCGCCCATCGCAGCCGGTGGAGCGCCGCCCTCCGCCCCCGCCCGTCGAGCGCACGGCCCGGGGAGTGCGCCTGCTGGACCAGCGGGCGCTGCCGGCGGAGGAGCGCTACGTCGATTGCGCGACTCCCGAGGCCGTGGCGCAGGCGATCGGCGGGATGGTCGTGCGCGGAGCCCCGGCCATCGGCGTCGCCGCCGCGTTCGGCCTGGCGCTGGGAGCGTCGAGCGCGGCCGGTCTCCCGCCGCTGGCGTTCGACGAGCGGATGGAGCGGCTGTACGCGCTGATCGGGAGCGCGCGACCGACCGCGGTCAACCTGTCCTGGGCCGCCGCCCGGATGCGTCGCGCCGCCGCGGAGGTCCGGGCGCGCGGCGGGGACAACCTCGCCGTCGCGGCGCGGCTGGAGCAGGAGGCGCGTCGGGTCCACGACGAGGATCTCGCGGCCTGCCGCGCGATCGGACGGCACGGTGCGGCGCTCGTGCCGGCCGAGGCGCGGGTCCTGACCCACTGCAACGCCGGCGGCCTGGCCACGGCCGGCTACGGCACGGCGCTCGGAGTGGTGCGCGGCGCGGTGGAGGCCGGCAAGCGCGTGCGCGTGCTCGCCGGCGAGACGCGGCCGCTGCTGCAAGGGTCGCGGCTGACCGCGTGGGAGCTGCTGCGCGACGGGATCGAGACGACGCTGATCGCGGACGGCTCCGCGGGCAGCCTGATGCGCGCGGGCGACGTCGATCTCGTGGTCGTGGGCGCCGACCGCATCGCGGCCAACGGCGACGTCGCGAACAAGATCGGCACCTACACGCTCGCGGTGCTCGCCCGGGAGCACGACATCCCGTTCTACGTCGCGGCACCGCTCTCGACGATCGACTTCGACTGCCCCGGCGGCGAGCGGATCCCGATCGAGGAGCGCGACGCGCGCGAGATCACGGAATGGAGTGGCGCGCCGCTGGCCCCGCACGGAGTCGGAGTGCGCAATCCGGCGTTCGACGTGACCCCGGCGCGGTACGTGACGGCGATCGTCACCGAGCGCGGCGTCGCACGCCCGCCGTTCGCGGACTCGTTGCGCGCGCTGCGGCGGGAGCCGGGAAGTCCGTGACCAGGATCCTCGGGATCGAGACCTCCTGCGACGAGACGGCGGCCGCGATCGTCGACGACCGCGTGCACGTGCGCTCGTCCGTCGTCGCCTCGCAGATCGACGACCACCGCGCGTTCGGCGGCGTCGTCCCCGAGCTGGCGGCGCGCAAGCACGTCGAGACGATCGACTGGGTCGTGACGCAGGCGCTGCAGCGCGCGGGCGCCGCGTGGGACGACATCGACGCGGTGGCGGTGACGCGCGGGCCGGGGCTGATCGGCTCGCTCCTGGTCGGCGTCTGCGCGGCGAAGGGCATCGCCTGGATGCGCGACCTGCCGCTGCTCGCGATCAACCACCTCGAGGGCCACATCCGCTCGGCGTTCCTCGAGCACGGCGCGATCGAGTTCCCGGCGATCGCGCTCGTCGTCTCGGGCGGGCACACCGCGCTCTACCACTGCCCGGAGGAGGACCGCTATCGCTGCCTGGCCCGTACGCGCGACGACGCGGCGGGGGAGGCGTTCGACAAGGTCGCCAAGCTCCTGGGCCTCGGCTACCCGGGCGGGCCGGTGATCGACCGGCTGGCCCGCGGCGCGGACGAGGGCGCGTTCCCCTTTCCGCGGGCCCAGATGAAGGATCGCTCGCTCGACTTCTCGTTCAGCGGGCTCAAGACCGCGGTGCGGCTGCGGGCGCGGGACGCCGGGCTGTCGCCGCCTGCGGGCGGGCCCGAGCCGCCGCCGCGCCTGCGCGACATGGTGGCCTCGTTCCAGAAGGCGGTCGTGGACGCGCTCGTCGAGCGCACCCTCGAGGCCTGCCGGCGCGAAGGCGTGCGGGACGTGCTGGTGACGGGCGGCGTGGCGTGCAACACGCGGCTGCGCCAGGCGTTCGGCGAGGCCGCCACGCTCCACGGCCTGCGGGTCTGCTTCCCCTCGCCGCCCTACACCACCGACAACGCGGCGATGATCGCCGCGGCCGGTTTCCTGCACCTGGAGCGCGGCCGCCTGGCATCGCTCGACCTCGGCGCCGACGCCAACCTGACGCTGTGACGGCCCGGCGCCGCACGCTCCGCCTCACCATCCGCGCGGCCGGGGACACGGGGCGGGCTCGCCGCGACGGTGCTGGAGCGCACGGCATCGGGGCCGGGCGGGCTCGCCATGGCGTGTTGGCAGCGCGCGGCGCCGGTTGGCGCGAGGTGGGCGATGCGGCGGCGCGGGTTGAGAGCGCGCTGCGCGGGGGGCGCGAGGTGGGCATGCGGCGGCGCGGGTTGACAGCACGCTACGCCGGGGGGCGCGGGGTGGGCATACGGCGGCGCGGGTTGAGAGCACGCTGCGCGGGGGGCGCGGGGTGGGCATGCGGCGGCGCGGGTTGAGAGCGCGCTGCGCGGGGGGCGCGAGGTGGGCATGCGGCGGCGCGGGTTGACAGCGCACCGCGCCGGGTTACGCTAGCGCACGCGCGCGGCCGGACCGCGCGCCGGAGGCGCTTCGTGCGCTCGATCGACCTCTCCGGAAAGAACGCGCTGGTGCTGGGCGTGGCGAACCAGCGGTCGCTCGCCTGGGCGATCGCCGAGGCGCTCGGGCAGGCGGGCTGCCGCCTGGCGTTCACCTACCAGGGCGAGCGCCTGGAGCCGAAGGTGCGCGAGCTGGCCGCCAGGTTCCCGGATGCGCCGGTCGCCTCCTGCGACGTGACGAGCGACGAGCAGCTCGAGGCGCTGTTCTCGCGCCTGGCGCGCGAACTCGGGCGGCTCGACATCGTGATCCACTCGATCGCCTTCGCGCGGCGCGAGGAGCTGGAGGGCGAGTTCCGCAAGACGACGCGCGAGGGCTGGCGCCTGGCGCTCGAGATCAGCGCCTACTCGCTCGTCGACCTGGCGAACCGCGCCGTGCCGCTGATGGAAGGCGGCGGCAGCATCGTCTGCCTGACCTACATCGCGGGCCAGCGCGTCGTGCCCAACTACAACGTGATGGGCTCGGCCAAGGCCGCGCTCGAGCACTGCACGCGGCAGCTCGCGTTCGAGCTGGGGCCGAAGAACATCCGGGTCAATGCCATCTCCTCGGGACCGGTCTCGACCCTCTCCGCCCGGGGCGTCTCGGGATTCACGACGATGCTGGCCCACGCGCGCGAGCGCGCCCCGCTGGGGCGCAACGTCGAGCCCCGCGAGGTGGCGGACACCGCGCTGTTCCTGTGCAGCGACCTCGCCTCGGGCATCACCGGCGAGACGATCCACGTCGACGGCGGCTACAACATCATGGCCGTCTGAGCGGCGAGGACCCGAGCACCTGCGGACCACCCGGACTCGCGCACCCTCCGTACGTCGCGCTCCCCTCCGGCGCGACGCCGGCTAGACAAAAACGGCCCTCTGGACCGTCCTAGGACGGGATGGACGCTGCAGCTCCCTCGATCCTGACCTTCGCCGGCGATCTCGCGGAGCGACCGGAGGAGCGCGAGATCCGAGCGTTGCTCGTGCGCCTGGCCTCGGGCGACCGGGAGGCGCTCGGCGCGCTCTACGATCGCGTCGCGGCGGAGCTGCACGTGCTGGCGCTATGGCGGACCGGGCGCCGCGAGGATGCGGACGACGCAGTCCAGGACGTGTTCGTCAGGCTGGCGGGCACGCGCGTCGACCTGGGGCGCGTCGCCCGGCCGCGAGCCTACCTGCTGGCGATGGCGCATCGCGCCGCGGTGGATCGGTTGCGCTCGAGACGGACCGCGTCGGTCGATGCGGTGGAGGCGTACCTCGAAGCGCCGGCGTTCGCGCCCGAGCGCGCGCTCGACGCCGCGCGCATGTCGGCCGCTCTGGCTCGGCTTCCCGGCAAACAGCGCGAGGCGATCTGGCTCCGCCACTTCGCCGAGCTGACCTTCCGCGAGGTTGGGCGCGTGACTGGGGTGACGACGTTCACCGCCGCGACGCGCTACCGGCTCGGACTGGTACGCCTGCGGGCGCTGTGCGAGCGGGGACGATGAGCTCCTACTTCTCCGGTCTCCTGCCGCCACGCCCTGCTCCCGGACTGCGCGCGCGGGTTCTGGCCGCCGCCGCGGCTGCACGGCCGGTCCACTGGATCGACGCGTTGTGGGAGAGCCGTCACGCACGGGTCGCACTGGCGCTCGCCTTGCTCCTGGCGTACGCGCTCAACCTGCGCGTGGAGCGGGGTGCAGCCCCGCCGGCGACGGCGCCGCGCGTGGTCGAGATCGAGGGCTTCTCGGTTGACCTCGCGCGCTTCGAACCCGAGCGCGAACCGCTGCCCGAGGAGTTCCGGTGAGCCTCCGGCTCGCCGCACGCGTCACGCTGATGGCGCTGCTGCTCTCGGTGCTGCTGGTGCTTCTCGCACGGGCCGCGCTCGCGCGCTGGGCCGAAGCGCGCTGGACCGCGGCCGCCGCACGCTACGAGCGGGAGGTCGGATCGCTCGACCCGCGGTCGTGGGACCTCCCGACGGTGGCCGACGCCGAGGCGAATGCGGCCACGTGGATCGCGAAGGGGGCCGCCGCACTGGTCGTCGACGGCGTGGTCACGGGCCTCGCGTCGAAGTCGCCGTCCACCTGGACCTCGGAAGACCTCGCCGCCATCCGCCATGCCGCGAAAATCAACCACGAGGCGCTCGCGATCATCGCCCGGGCAAGGTCGTGCGAAGCGTCTTCCTACGGAATCCGCGTCCGTGGCGCCGTCGAGGCCAGGCTTCCGGACCTCAAGCAGATCACGAGTGGTGGGCGGCTGCTGTTCGCGCGCGCGGTGCTCGCCCGGCGAGACGGGCGGCGCGAGGACGCGCTGGCCGACCTCGAGCTGCTCGGCGCGATCGCGCGGAGCCTGGGCCACGAGCGCGTGCTGGTCGTCACCTTGGTCGGCGCCGCGATGGAGCGACTGCAGCTCCGGCTGGTCCACGCCTTCGTCGAGGACCCGGAAACGAGCTCGGCCGAGATCGCGCGACTCGACGCCGGCATCCTCTCCGGTGACCTCCTCGCGGACTACCGCCACGGCGTTGCCGCCGCGGGCGCGGCCGCGTGCTCGGCGGTGCACGAGAGTCTCCCGATACTCGGGGACGACCACGAGAGGGCCGTGCTCCACGCGCTCCGACCCGTGCTGGACCCCGCACGAGCGGCCGCCTGCCTCGACGCCTATCGCGAGATCGGCGTCGCTCTCGGCCGGCCGCACCACGAGGCCGGCGCGAAGCTCGCCGAGATCGCGTCGCAACTTCACTCGTCCTGGCTGCCGCGGGAGTTCATCGAGAAAGGGATCCCGCATCTCGTCACGCAGGAGTCGCGCATGACGACGAACCTCTCCCTGCGGAATCTGGCCAGGCTCGCCCTTTCGGCCCGCGCGCGGGCGCTCGACACGGGCGAGTATCCGGCGGATCTCGGAGCGGTCGAGCGTGATCCGCTGACCGGCGGCCTGCCGCGTTGGCGGCTTGCGAGCGACGGCACTGCCGCGCTCGAGCTGCCCGGTGCGGCCGAGATCGTCGCGGAGGTCATGCCCTCCTCCGGCATTCCGCTTCCGTGGAGCTTCCGGCTTCCTCGGGTATCACCGGCGAGACGATCCACGTCGACGGCGGCTACAACATCATCATGGCCGTCTGAGCGGCCGGGTTCTTCGTTCGCACGGCCTGGACGTGTCTCGCGACCGCGAGCGTAGCCGCGGGCTCCGCGGTGAGTGGTGCGCGTGGCCGGTTCACGGTACGCTTGGCGATGCGATGGGCACCTCCGCTACGGACGGCGAGCGGGCACGAGATCGGGCCTGGTACGGCGAGCAGGACGAGAACGGAGTCGACCTCTCCTTGATCCGCGAACTCTTGAAGCTGAGCCCTCGGGAGCGCTTGCGTCGCGCGGACCGAGCAAGACGCGACGCGCTGCGCCTGCGCGATCATGGGCGAAGGATCCGAGACAAGCGCGCTTGAACGACTGGCCGAGGTCCTTCTCGCGCACCGGGTCGAGTTCATCGTCGTCGCGGAATAGGATCGCCCGAGCCCGACCGGCGGAGGGACCGCCGCCCGCCGGCCGACGCGGCGGACGCTCCGCTCCCGACCGCGCGAGGGCGACCGTCCGTCGAGCGCTATACTGTCCGATTCGCCGGTGGCAGGACGCGATGAAGGCCGAGCGCATCCGCAACTTCAGCATCATCGCGCACATCGACCACGGCAAGACCACGCTCTCCGACCGGCTGCTGGAGCGGACGGGCGCGGTCTCCGAGCGCGAGCGGCAGGACCAGCTCTTGGACTCGATGGACCTCGAGCGCGAGCGCGGGATCACGATCAAGTCCCACGCGGTGACGCTCGCCTACCGCGCCCGCGACGGCGAGGAATACGTGCTCAACCTGATCGACACGCCGGGCCACGTCGATTTCTCCTACGAGGTCTCGCGCAGCCTGGCCGCGTGCGAGGGAGCGCTGCTCGTCGTCGACGCCAGCCAGGGCGTCGAGGCGCAGACCCTGGCCAACGCCTACCTCGCCACCGACCAGCGGCTCGAGGTGATCCCGGTGCTGAACAAGATCGACCTGCCCGGCGCCGATCCCGAGCGCGTGCGCGAGCAGATCGAGAGCATCATCGGCATCGACGCCAAGGCGGCGATCCCGGCCTCGGCCAAGGACGGCGTCGGCATCGAGGAGATCCTGGAGGCGGTCGTGGCGCTGATCCCGCCGCCGGCCGGCGCCTACGACGCCCCGCCCAAGGCGCTGATCTTCGACTCCTGGTACGACTCCTACCGCGGCGTGGTGATGCTGGTGCGCGTCGTCGACGGCGTGCTGGCACGCGGGACCCGCGTCCGGCTGATGAACACCGGGGGTACCTACGACATCGAGGAGCTGGGGGTGTTCGCCCCCAAGCGGCAGCCGCGGACCGAGCTGGGAGCGGGCGAGGTCGGGTTCGTCGTGGCCAACATCAAGAAGATCAGCGACTGCCAGATCGGCGACACGGTGACCGCCGAGGGCAACCCCGCCGCCGCGCCGCTCTCCGGCTTCCGCCAGGCCAAGCCGATGGTCTTCGCCGGCCTGTACCCGACCGACGCCGGCCAGTACGAGGGGCTGCGCGAGGCGATGCACAAGCTGCGGCTGAACGACGCGGCGCTGTCGTTCGAGCCGGAGAGCTCCGGCGCTTTGGGCTTCGGCTTCCGCTGCGGCTTCCTCGGCCTGCTGCACATGGAGATCGTGCAGGAGCGGCTCGAGCGCGAGTTCGACCTCGACCTGATCACGACGGCGCCGGGCGTGTCCTACCTCGTGACCACGACCGCGGGCCGGCAGGTCGAGGTCCACAACCCGGCCGCGCTCCCGCCGCCGCAGGAGATCGAGCGGATCGAGGAGCCGATCATCGCCGCGATCGTCATCTCGCCGCCGGAGTACCTGGGGAACATCCTCAAGCTGTGCGACGAGCGGCGCGGGGTCCAGACCCGGATCTCCTACCTGTCGAAGACCCGCGTGCTCCTGGAGTACGACCTGCCGCTGGCGGAGGTGGTGCTCGACTTCCACGACCGGCTGAAGTCCGGCTCGCGCGGCTACGCCTCGCTCGACTACCATTTCGCCGGCCGCCGGCCGAGCGAGATGATCAAGCTCGACCTGCTGGTCAACGGCGATCCGGTCGACGCGCTGTCGCTGATCTGTCACCGGGACAAGGCGGAGTCGAAGGGCCGGGCGCTCGCCGCCAAGATGAAGGAGCTGATCCCGCGGCAGCTGTTCGAGGTCGCGATCCAGGCGGCGGTCGGCGGCAAGATCCTGTGCCGCGAGACGGTCCGGCCGCTGCGCAAGAACGTGCTGGCCAAGTGCTACGGCGGCGACATCACGCGCAAGCGCAAGCTGCTCGAGAAGCAGAAGGAAGGCAAGAAGCGGATGAAGCGCGTCGGCCGCGTCGACATCCCGCAGGAGGCGTTCCTGGCGATCCTCGAGGTCGATTGAGCGCGACCGCCCCGTCCCCGCGCGCCGGGTTCGGGGCTAGACTTGGGGGGGGCGGGAACCGCGGTGCTCCCCCGGAGGCCCTGGCGTGAAGAAGAAGACGTTCCGACGATCCCTGCCGGCCTGCGCGCTGGGCGCCGGCCTGCTCCTGCTGCCGGGCTCCGCGCGCGCCCAGTACGACTACGGCCGCGGCGGCGGCGGCGGCAGCAGCGGCGAGTCCGGCTTCCTGGTCGTGGTCGAGGGCGGCATCGCCAATCCGCGCAACACGGACAACGTCGTGGCGACGGACATCGCCGCCGGCGCCGTGGTGCCGCTCGTCCCGAGCTGGGAGGACGACGCCTCCGGCCGGCTCGCGCTCGGCTGGGGCTGGGGCAACGGCAGCCGGATCCTCGCCGGCTACTGGGGCTTCGCGACCGACGTCGAGGCCACGGGCAGCGGCTCGTTCGCGGCGGCCATCGGCCCGCCGATCTTCGACGGCGCCGACTACCACGGCGACGTCATCGGCTTCTTCGCCTCGCGCACGGAGATCGAGGCCGAGACCGCCGATCTCGAGTTCGGGGTCGAGCACGAGGCGACCGACCGCCTGATGCTCGATTGGCTCGTCGGGATGCGCTACGCGCGGTTCGAGGAGATCCACCGGGCCGGCTACGACGAGGCTCCCGCGCCGATCGGATTCGACAGCTTCGTCGCGCGCAAGAGCAACGAGGGCGAGATGGTCGGCGCCCGGGCCGGGTTCGGCGGTCGCTACCGGCTGGGGCCGATCTCGTTCGGCGCGCGCCTGGCCCTGTCCGTCCTCGACGGGACGCTGACCGCGGCGTCGAGCCTGACGCCCAGCGGGTCCGCCAACTCCACGCTCGGATCCAGCTTCGCCGGGCTCGAGGACGACAGCCGCTCGGGCCGGATCCTCGAGCTCGACACCCGCCTGACCTGGCACCACCCGCGGGACCGGGTCCGCGTGTGGGGCGGCTGGGAGCAGGCCGAGTGGGACGAGATCGCGGCCGACCTGGTGCGGAACTTCCCCGGGACGGTGGCGCGGCTCGCCGAGCGGGATTCGGTTACGTTTTCGAGCTACAAGCTCGGCGTGCAAGTTCGGTTCTGAGCGTCTATCTTGCCAGGGTGCCCCGAGGGTGAGGCGGGGCGGCCCCGGGTGCTCGCAGGAGGCCGGTTTCCGGTACGGACCCCCTTGGACCGCAAGGGCTCAGTAGGAGGAGCGATCGTGATCCGCCGCGCCGGCCCGCTCGCCCTGGCTGCCGTCCTGGCCGTCGTCGTCGGCCCGGCCTCGGCGCAGGGCCTCAACTGCACGCCTCCCAAGATCTGCTTCTGGGTCGACGACGAGACGTGCGGCCGGTGCATCGACGAGACCGGCACCGGCTTGACGCCGACGACCTGCGTCGTCAACCTCGATTGCACCGGGGTGGGCGGCGGCTTCTGCAGCGGGTCCTGCGCCGACGACCCCGCGACCCCGTGTCTCAGCCACGGCGAATGCATCGGGGGAGTCTGCGACTTCCCGTCCGCCGGGTTCGGCACCCAGGCGCAGCCCTACTGCCGCATCCAGCGCGCCTACGACGCCGCGGTCCAGACGACGACGCCGGCCAACGTGCACACGATCGTGGTCCAGCCCGGGACCTACCAGGAGTGCGTCACGGCGTGGGGCTTCGTC
>Ga0187892_10003268_pt1 | contig 29933 bp, 25 predicted proteins | sample MA1701073metaG_FD_139345 | JGI IMG/M metagenome (GOLD analysis project Ga0187892, IMG submission 139345) | Bio-ooze microbial communities from a basaltic lava cave in the Kipuka Kanohina Cave System on the Island of Hawaii, USA - MA170107-3 metaG ...
CACCGGCGCGGCGAACGCGCACTTCTCTCACATTCCAACGCTCGTGCGCCGCGCCGCCGACCGAAAAACGCTCTGCATTAGGGCGATCTCGCCGGCGACATAACCTTCTTTACCGGACACAGGGCACATTAGAGCTGTCGGCGGGCGCACATCCACCCCGCCCATCCTGCCCCGGGACCGGATTCGTCGAGGTTCCGGGCGCGAACCACCGGAGCACGCCCCTCATGCCAATCCTGACGGGACATACCCCGGGCGACGCGAGCGACGCATCCGCGCTCGCCGTCACCCCGGTAGCCCGTCGTCGCCCCAGATCCGCCCGACCGGCGGATCCCGGGACGGTCCGACCCGCGGCACCTCCGTCGACTGGCCCACGTGCCGGAGGATGCGCTCCACCACCGCAGGCGCGTGGATCAGCGCGACCAAAGTCATCCGTCCGGCGCACCGCGGACACGCCAGCACGTCGAACCCAAAGCCCCGCTGCATCAGCGCGGCCCACGTCGGATTGGGACGCCGCCGCGCGCGGGCCTCCGGCAGGCCTGCCGCCCCTCCCACCCCACCCGGCACCACCGCCCGCCGCCACGCCGCGCGCGGCGCGAGGACGCCGTAGTAGAGCACCAGATTCACGCGCGGCCGCGGCACCAGCGCCGCGAGCCGCTCCATGAGTTCCACCGGCTCGAAGATGAGGTGCGTCGTGCCGTCGGCCCATCGGTGCCGCAGCTCGAGCGCGACCGTGCCGTCGGGCATCGGCTGCAACCGGTCCTGGCCCACCGGCGGCCGGAGCGCATACCGGCACAGTCGCTCCAGCCGATCCCGCGCCCGCGCCGGCACCACCAGCGCCGCGTGCAGATCGAAGCCGTCCGTCCGAGCCTGCCATCGGCCAGGTGGCCGCGGCTCGGGCCGATCGACCATGTCGCCCCACCGCCGGACCGGGGCGCCGCGACGCCGCCCGGTGGCGGCCAGCCCGGCGACGGAGGCGGCAGCCAACCCGGCCAGCACCGGTTCCGTGTCGGCCCAGCGATCCGGAGCCTCCCGGTCGTCGCCCCCGAGCCCGCACCCGCCCGCTCGGCGTGCGATGCGCCGCGTGATGACGGCGAGGAGCGACGCCAGATGGCCGGGCGCCACCGCGTGCCGGTCCAACGGCCAGAAGCGGAGCCCGCCCGTGCCGTCCGGTGCGAACACGCCGTCCAGCACGAGCGCGTGCAGGTGCACGTTCACGTTGAGCCCGCCGCCGAACCGCTGGACGATCACCACGGCGCCGGTCTGACCCCTCGTCACCCCGCGCCCGCGGGCGCGCGACCGGAGCCACGCGAAGACCGCGCCGAGGAACGCGCCCGTCACCGCTCGGCAGGCCGCGTGATCGAACGCGAGCCCGTAACGGAGCCGCACGGGCAACGTCAACACCCACTGCCGAACCGGCACCTCCGGAAACACATGGTCGGCCAAGTGCGCGGCGCGCTCGGTCATCCGCCGCCCACCGCAGCTCGGACAGAACCCTCGCCCCTTACACGAGAAAGCCACCAGCCGATCCGCGCCGCAGCCGCGGCAGCGGAACCGTGCGAATCCCGCCGCCAGATGGCCGCAGGTCAGGAACTCGCGAAACTCGCGCTCGACGAACGCCGGCAGGCCCTGACCCGCACCGCCGCCGGCCGCTCGCGCCCGCAGCGTCTCGAAATAGTCGTGGACAAGCTGGCGCAGGACGTCCTCATCCGGCTGCCGGGGCCGGTACGCGAGCGAGGCGGCGCGCACGCCACCCAACAGGGCAAGCGCCGTGCCCGGTGCCGCGATCCCGTCAGGTCACCGACTTACACGCGCGGCCGACCGAAACGATGGCAAGAACTGCGATCGCCAGGCGCGGCGCATGTTGCAGTTTCTGCACGACGCGCTCGCCGGTGCCAACACGTTCATCACCGACTCCAGGCACGCGCCGGCGCCGTGCAGGTGATAGCGGTGATCGCGCCGCTGCGACGCTTCACCCGACGTGCCCGGCGGACCCGACGTGCCCGGCGTCCCTGGCTCAAGCGTTAGCGCAGCGTCTTCGTGCTCGCCTGGGCACGTCATCCCGCAGGCGCACCGCGCCTCGACCACGAGGTATCATCCCTGCGTGAGGATCAGCACCAGGGAACTGGCGAGCCGACTCGCCGAGGCCGACCGTCGAGTCGTTCTGCTGCGCCGGGCCACCCTGGACATGCAAGCCGTACGCAAGCATCTGCTGCTCGACCGTCGCCGTGAATCTGAACGATCCCATCGCGACCGCCCTTCGGGTCGCTGACGCGCTCGATCGGGCCGGTCACCGCCACGCCCTGTTCGGCGGCCTGTTGCTCGCCGCGTACGGTCGGCCTCGTGAGACGCACGACGTCGATTTGGCGGTCGTCGATGTGACGGCCGAGGCGGCCCGGCTCGCGCTCGAGGCCGCCGGCGTTCGCAGTTCCGTCAGCTTCGAGGCCGTCACATTCGGCGGCCTGTCGATCGGCCGTGTCGCGCTCCTGGGTGGCGACGAGGACACGGGCCTCAACGTCCTCGATTTGGTTCGCCCGAGAAGCCCGCGCTATCGCGTCGCAGCCCTCGCCCGATCCGTGACGGCCCCGCTCAGGGCGGCGACCGTTCGCGCCCTGTCGGCGGACGACTTCGTCGTGTTCAAGGCGCTCGCGACGCGCGACCGCGACATCGACGACGCCGCGTCCGTACTCGTCCGGTCGCGGGAGCTGCTCGACCTGGGCGCGATCGACGACGAGATCAGTCGGCTGTCGGCCGAGGTTCCTGACTGGGACGTGCGCGCTCGCTGGGCGCTGATTCAAGCTCGAGCCAGCCTCGTCTGACCTCCGGCAGATCGAGGCATCGTCGTGCCGCTCGCTTCGCTGCTGCGATAGAACAGCTCGCGCCGAACACCTCCCAGGGCTCAGAAGATGGCCCCTGGCCCGCACGCCCTGGAACGTCATCGTGACGTTGCCCTCACCCTTGGGCGGAAGCACCGCTTGGGCAGAAACAGGCCGCGCAAGCGCGGCAAGACCGGCGAGGCAGACGCCCGCCGATCTCTCAGTCCGCGTTCAAGGCTTTCCCGCAGCCAGCTTCTCGAAGCGTGGATGCCCGCGCAGCGGGTCGAAGTTGGGATCGACCCGCAGCCACCCCGGCGTCACGCGATAGGGAAGCTTCAGCAGCTTCTCCAGCGCGTCGATCGCCAGCTCCCGCTGCCCGAGGCGGGCGTGGACGTAGGCCAGGTGCCGGAGCGCGTCTCCCGCAACGTTCGGGTTCTGCTGGAAGGGTCCCGACAACTCCACCGCTCGCTCCCCTTCGCGCACCGCGGCCTCCGCCTGCCCCAGGATGCCCAGCACGGCGCCGAGGCCCGCATGCAGAGACGAGTCGCCGGGCGACTTACTGAGGGCTTCTTCAAAGCTCTTTCTCGCTTCGTCCGCGAGCCTCCGAGCCTCGGCGACGTTGCCGCGCAGCCACTGCTCGGTGGCCAGCGCGGAGGCCCACTGCGCCCGGTTGTCCCCGAAGGCGGCCGGCGTCAGGCGCAGCAGGAGCTCCCGGTGCGCCGCGTCGAACGCCCACGCGATGTTGTAGTGGCTGAAGTACGCCACGAGTTCAGTGGGATCGACCTCCTTGGGCACGCGCGCGAGTGTGCCGCGCGCGGCGGCGACGTCGCCCTCCTGCAGGTGGGTCTTCACTCGGACCTCGATCAGGGTGAGGTTCGTCGGGTTGAGTTCCAGGCCGCGGTCGGCGGCCTGCCGGGCCTCCCCCGGACGATGAAGATCAATGAGGAGGATGGCCAGACCTGCCTGGTTCTGCCACGATCGCGGGTCGAGTGAGGCCGCGCGCCGCATCGCCGAAAGCGCCTCCTCGTACTTCCCTCGCTCCGATTCCGCATATGCCAGATTGCGCAGCAGATCGACGTCATCCGGTACGACCTCCAGACCACGGCGAAACACCGTCACCGCCTGCGCCGGATCGGCTGGCACTACGCGGTGGTAGACACCTAGGGCGTAGTAGGCCTCGGCGCGCCCGGGCGCAGCCGCCATTGCGCGCTCGGCCGCGGCCAGCGCCGCCCGGCCGAGCTGCGGCAAGGGTGAGCCGTTGGAGTAGGCCATAGAGCGTGAGAGCGACAGCCTCGCCCAGGCCTGGGCGAACTCGGGGTCGAGCGCGACCGCGCGCTCGAATTGTGTCGCCGCCTGGAGTTGGACCGCGACCGTGAACCCGCGATCGAACACCTCGCGGCCTCTCAAGTACGCGTCATAGGCCGCCAGGGTCGACGTCGGCCGCTCCTCCAGCCGCTTCGTCTGAGTCGGCCCGAGCGCGAGCTTCAAGGCGTCAGCGACCTGGGTCGCGATCCGCTCCTGCACGGCGAAGACGTCGGCCAGCTCGGCGTCGAACGCCTCCTGCCAGCGCGTCGTGGGCTCGTCGGGGCCGGTCACCTCGACCAGCTCGGGCGAGAGGCGGATCCGCTGCACGGCGCCGGCCTTCTGCCAGCGCACGGTCGCCGTGAGCAGGTAGCTCACGCCGAGCTCACTCGCGATTTCCGACGGCTTCTTCGACGTCCCCTTGTAGGCCTTGGAGCTGCCGCGCGCAATGACCGCGAGGCCGGGCAGTCCCGACAACCGGCTGCGCACCTCGTCGGTGATCCCGTCGGTGAAGTACGCGTCCTCGACCGCACCCAGGTTCTCGAACGGCAGCACGGCGATCCGCTTGGACGCCAGTGACGCAGCACTTCCGCTCCTGGTCTCTGCGGTCCTGTCCTTCTGCTGCAGCATCCAAATGCCCCCGACGATCGTCACGATGGCCGCGGCGGTCACCAGGCCGACGGCCAGACGAAGATTCCGCGAGATCCAGGACGAGGCGGCGGGCTCGCGAGCGATCGGGGCAGCCCCGCGGTCTCGCTGCACGCGCCTGAGGTCCGCGCGGACTTCGTCGGCAGTCTGGTAGCGCAGAGCAGGGTCCTTCTCGAGACACTTGAGGATCACCTCCTCGAGCTTCTCCGGGATCTCTGCGTGGTGCCGGCGCGGCGTGACGGGTGCATCCGCCAGGATCGCCTTGAACTGCTCCGCCGGGCTCGCCCCCGGGAAGGGAAGCTGCCCGGTGGCCATCTCGTAGAGGACCCCGCCCAGGGAGAACAGATCGCTTCTGGCGTCCAGGTGCTCGCCCCTGGCCTGCTCGGGGGACATGTAGGCCACCGTGCCCATGGTCGTCCCGCTCTTGGTCAGGTGCGGCTCGAGCGCCGTCGTGGCGTCGTCGGCCACCGGCCGTTCGGCTGCGCCACCGGCGAGCTTCGCGAGGCCGAAGTCGAGGATCTTCGCCTCTCCCCTCTTGGTCACGAAGAGGTTGGCGGGTTTCAGATCCCGGTGGATGATCCCGGCGCGGTGCGCCGCCGCCAGGGCGTCTGCGACCTGCCCGCCCAAAGTGAGCACCGTGTCGATCGGCAGGGCCGTTCCTTCGATCGTGTGTTTGAGCGTTCTGCCTTCCATCCGCTCCATGACCAGGAACGGCTTCCCGTCATGGAGCCCTACATCGTGGACGGTACAGATGTACGGATGATTCAGGGCCGATGCCACCCGCGCTTCGCGCTTGAAGCGCTCCAGGGACTCCGTGGCGTGCACCTCCTCGGACAGGAACTTGATCGCCACGTGACGACCAAGCTCGAGATCCTCCGCTTCGTAGACGACGCCCATCCCCCCACCGCCCAGGCGGGAGAGGATCCTGTAGCGCGAGACCGTCATGCCAATCATCGATCCCGCCCTCGGTGTCACGCTGGGCGGGGCCGGCTTCGAGCCCGTGCGCCCCCTGACGCCCACCGTTGGCGGTCATGAGGATACCCGACATCGGCCCGGTGGGCCGACCGGCCGCCATTTCTGAGGCTTTCGCGCAAGTTGCGGGCGGGCGTGGACTCCGCGGCGGACGGTGCCCCTGCCAAGATAGCCGGTCGGTCAGGGCGGTCTTCGCGGCACAGGATCGGGTGATGAAGGTCAATGTGCGCGACCGATGGAGCGACGCTCGCGGCGAACCGGCGCGCCGCGACGCCGGCCCGTCGCGGCCACCCCGGCGACGGAGGCGGCCGCCAGCGCGGCGAGCGCCCCCGAATCGCGCAGCCACACACGAATCGCGCGCGAAAGCGGCTAGAATCAAGCCCGTCCCAGGGGAGGCACGCCCGTGCGCAAACGGCTCTCGTTCGTGATCTTCGTCGCGCTCGTCGTCGGCATCGCGTTCTCGCCTGCAGCCCGGACCGTCGCCGTCCAGACGGCGCCTGAATACGGCCCGCCGAGCGGCACGCTGGTCATCGTCGGCGGCGGATCGACCGACGGCACCGGTATCATGGAAAAGTTCATTGAGCTCGCCGGCGGACCCGACGCGCGGTTCGTCATCGTGCCGACGGCCGGCGGCAACCGCACGGCCGACGGCGCCATCCGCACGTACCAGGAGGAACAGGTGATTGCCTCCTGGCTGAAGCGCGGCCTGAAGCGCGTAAAGATGCTCCACACGCACGACCCGAAGGTGGCCGACACCGACGCGTTCGTGCAGGACCTCCGCGAGGCCAACGCGGTGTGGTTCAACGGCGGCCGGCAGTGGAACATCGTCGACTCGTACGCGAATACGCGCACGCTGCGCGAGTTCCACCGGGTGCTCGAGCGGGGAGGCGTGATTGGCGGCAGCTCGGCCGGCGCGACGATCCAGGGGCACTACCTGGTGCGCGGCGACACGTCGGGGCCCAACGTGATCATGACCGAGGAGCCGACCCACCAGCTCGCGTTCAGCTTCCTCCGCCGGTCGGCCATCGATCAGCACATCAACGCGCGCAACCGATGGGACGACCTGATTCCCGTCATCCGCAAGTACCCCGATTTGCTCGGGATCGGTTTGTCCGAGGGCACGGCCATCGTCGTCAAGGGGGATGCGTTCGAGGTGATGGGGAAGTGGAAGGTCGCGATCCACGACAACACGCGCCTGTATCAGCCGTGGGAGAAGCCGTACTTCGTGATCGGGTCCGGTGACGTGTACGACATGAAGCTGCGGAAGGTGACGAAGTACGCCGACGGCACGTCGGGTCGGCGCGGCGGCGGGGGAGGAGGGCTCCGCTGATGGTGCCCCTCGTCGACCTGTGGGCCCCGATCCTGCTGTCGGCGGCGCTCGTGTTCGTCGCGAGCTCCGTCATCCACATGGTGCTGCCGTACCACCGGTCGGATGTGCGCCAGATGCCGTCCGAGTCGGAGGTCATGGAGGCGCTCCGCAAGTTCGGCATTCCGCCGGGCGATTACGTCGTGCCCTACGCCGGCAGTCCGGCCGCCATGAAGTCGCCGGCTTACAGGGAAAAGCTCGCGCGCGGCCCCGTGCTGTTTGCCACGGTGCTGAAGACCGGGCCGCTGGCGCTCGGCCGCCAGCTCGTGCAGTGGTTCGTCTTCTGTATCGCCGCCAGCGTGCTGGCGGCCTACATCGCGGGCCGGGCCGCGGGCCCCGGCACGGAGTACCTGGTCGTGTTCCGATTCGCCGGCACGACGGCCTTCATCGCGTACTCGGTGGCCCAGTGGTCCGACACCATCTGGTACAGCCGATCGTGGACGACGACCGTGAAGAACACGATCGACGGGCTGATCTACGGCTGCCTGACGGGCGGCGCGTTCGGGTGGCTGTGGCCAAGATAAAGGCGTTGCGTGACATGCCGGCCGTCCGGCGCCAGGCGCTTCCGCAGGCGGTGTTCTGTCCCACGGGCGGCGCGGCGAAGGCCGTCGATTCGCTCGCGGCCGCCCGCGCCTGATGGCCATTCTCGCCGCGCTCCTCATCATCGAGTCGCTCTTCGCCGGTCTGTACGTCGGGCGCCTGGTCCCGGCGCTCGCCGGGCACGATCTCTCGGTCGTCGCCGTGATCCTCGCCCGGGGCGGCGTCGGCGCCCTGCAGTTCGCCGCCGGTTGGATGCTTGCCAACCGCCGCCCGCCGGGCCCGGCGCTCGCCGGCTGGGCGTGGCTCGCCGCTGCCGTCTGGACCACGCTGGCCGTGGGCCTGAATCTGGCGCCGACGATGGTGTATCCCTGGTGGCGGTGGCAGGTCACGGCGGCCTACTGCGCGTACGCCGCAGTTGGGATCCTGATTGTCAGGCGTCTGTCGGCAGGTCCGCCAGCCTGAGGCGGCGATTTCGAGGGCCATCTCCCCGAGGCGACAGGGCGCGGGGCCAGACACAGAAGCCCCGCTGGTCCTACCGCAGGGGATCCGTCGGCCGGAGACGCTGGCGGAACCAGATGGCCAGCGCTTCGATCGTCAGCGTCCCCTGGGCGACTGCCAGCGTGGTGTCGACCAGCTCTTCGGGCGCCACGTCGAAGTCGCCACCGTTGAGAGCGATGAACACGAGGGCCGCATGCGCGGCCACGCGCTTGTTGCCGTCGACGAACGGATGGTTGAGCGCCATCGAGTGCATCAATGCGGCGGCCTTGGCTGCGAGGTCACCATAGAGGTCCTCGCCATCGAAGGTCATCGCGGGTCTTGCCAGGGCGGCCTCGAGGGCACCCCGATCGCGGATCCCCGCCGCACCGCCGTGCCGCCGCCGCTGTTCGTCATGAAGCGCCAGCGCCTGGGCGACGGACAGGTACCCGACGGTCACTTCGCCAGGACGCGGAACGCGGCGTCGTACCGGTCGAGAATCTTCTTCGACGCGCTGCGGAACCGCCGGTTGACCTTGCCGCCCTCGACCCATTGCATGGTGGCTCGAACGATGATGGCGCCGGTCTGCGGGTGCACCGACACGTCGACCTCGTCGCCCGCTTTGAGCTTGAAGGCGCTCACGACGTCGCGCGGCAGGGTCACGGCCAGGGACGAGCCGGTCTTGACGATCTTGCGAGTCATGTCAGTATCGTATCAGTATTCGAGGCGCGCCGCCGGTACGCGGGCACCATGCGCCCCGAGCCTGATCCCCGACGACCGCACGTGCCGTCGGGGCCCCGCCGGCCGCGTCACTTCAGGAGTCTGGGCGAGGCCAGCAGCCGGCCGAACTCGCGCCAGCGTTTGGCGGGGCGGTCGGGCGTGCCGCCGCGCGATTCGATGTACTGCCGGGCGAGATCCCGTCCCACGTTGTAGTTGATCACGTAGCTCCGGTACTCATCGAAAAACGTCGTCCGCTGGAGCGCGCGATCGGCCGGCATCATGGCGTACTTCTGCAGCCAGGCGGCCGCCTGCGCGCGGTCGATCTCGCCGTCCAGATACCGCCGGGCGGCCTCGTTGCCGGCGTAGCTCAGCCGGTCGATGAGCCGCTGCACGGCGGCGTACCCGGCGGCGCGGGCCGGATCGAGACCGGCGAGCGGGTAAAGCTGGTCCCCTTCGAAGACCGTCCGCTCGTCGCCCGGAAACGCGATTTCGATCCCCAGATTGGCCGTCCCTTCAGCCACGAGGGACTGGGGCGAGAACAGCGGGTACATCGCAAACTCGACCCAGCCGCGGCCGCGGACGAGCGCATGCTCGATGAGCACGTTGTACACGTGATGGCCGGGGTAGCCTTCGTGGCAGGCCAGATCGATGGCACGGTCGATCGTGATGGGCAGATCCGTGTTGACCTGGATGACGCTGGCAAACTGGCCTTTGTACCAGTTGTAGGCGCTCCACGACTTGCCGGTCACGTACTCGATCTGAAAGGACTCCTCGGGTGGAAGCACCAGGTGGGAGACCGTCCGGGTCCGGCAGCCGTCGATCGCCGCGCGGAAGACCGCCTCGAGGCGGGCGGCCGGAATGACGAAGGCCTGCCGGTATGCGGCATACCTGCGCTCGAGGGGCCCGCGGCCCGGCAGCAGGCGCTCGAGCTCGTCGAGCACCGTCTGGAACTCGGCCTCGGACCTGCGGGGCACGTCCACGTCGTACAGCCGGCGCGCCTCATCATGGAACGACAGCCGCTCGCCCTCGAGGATCGCCAATCGCGTTTCGACCGCCGCCAGCTGGCGATCGAGATACACCTGACGCAGGCGGACGGCCTCGTCGGCGTCGGCTGGCAGGACGCGCCCGGCGAGCTCGGTCCGGAGCGCGCGGACGCTCGCGGCGATCTCGTCGATCGGCACGGGCTCGCCCGCTGGCTTCCAGGCCGGATCGCCGTAGTAGGCGTCCACAAAGTTCTGATCGTGCTGGCCGGCCAGGAGTCCAAGCCGGACGTAGCGTTCGGCGATGTCGTTCATGTCGATGGGTACGGGCTCGGCCCGACAGGCCACGGTCACGGCGATCGCCGTCATCACCACACCGACCGACCGGGGAGCCCTGGCACCGAATGCCATGATTCTGTGGAAAACAGGTACGACCCTATACTACGCCGCGATGGAATGGGCGGTACAGTCGCGCGGGTTGCGCAAGGCGTTCGGGGATCTCGTTGCGGTCGACGGCATCGACCTCGCGGTCCCGAGCGGCAGCTTCTACGGGTTTCTCGGACCGAACGGCGCGGGGAAGTCGACGACCATCAAGTGCCTGACGGGGCTCCTCGCCCCCACCGGCGGCTCGTTCCAGATCCTCGGCCTGGATCCGCAAGCCGATCCTGTGGCCGTGAAACAGAAGACCGGCGTCGTGCCCGAGGATCTGGCCCTGTTCGACCGTCTGACCGGCGCGGAGACGCTGGCCTTCGTCGGACAGGTCTACGGCCTCGACAAGGCCAGCGTGCGGGCCCGGTCGGCCGAGCTCATCGAGCTCATGGACCTTCGCAGCGCCGCCAACGACCTCGTGGCCGACTACTCGCACGGCATGAGAAAGAAGATCGCGCTCTCGGCCGCCCTGCTCCCGGCCCCGCGCCTGCTCTTTCTGGACGAGCCGTTCGAGGGCATCGACGCAATCGCGTCGCGCCAGATCAAAGACCTGCTCCTGTACTACGTGCAGGGCGGCGGTACGGTGTTCCTGACCTCGCACATCCTCGAGATCGTCGAGCGCCTGTGCAATCACATCGGCATCATTCACAAGGGCCGGCTGGTGGCTCAGGGGCCGCTCGCGGACCTCCGCGCCGAGGCGGCCGCCGGCCAGTCGCTCGAAGAGCTGTTTCTCGCAACCGTCGGCGCCGGCGCGTCGGCGGCGCCCCCGCTCGAGTGGCTCGGTCGATGATTCGCGCCCTCGGGGCCATGAGCTGGCTCCGCTGGCGGCTGCTCCTCAACACCGTCCGGGGCGGGCGGCGCCGAGACGCCATGGAGCGCGTGTCGCGCGTCATGGCGCTCATGGTGCCCGTCATCATCGCCGCGCTCTTCGTCGGCTCCACGCTGACGATGGTCATCCTGGGCTTCATCGGAGGCCACGTGGTGGCGAGCGGCTCGATTGCCCCGGCCGCCGTGGTGTTCATTGCGCGCCTGGCCATTGCCATCATCTTCATCGCGGTCGTGCTGCTCGCCGCCGGCGCGCCGGGCCAGACGACGCTCGCGCGGTACACGAGACTGCTCGTCATGCCGATTCCGCGGCAGGCCCTGCACCTCGTCGAGGTGCTGGCCAACGTGGCCGACCCGTGGCAGATTCTGATTGGCGCGGCGCTCGTCGCGTTTGCGGCCGGGCTGGCGGCCGGCGGGCAGGCCGGCGCGGCCGCCGTGGCCGTTGTTGCCGCCCTGCTGGTCATGGCCGTGCTCGCCACGCTGGCGGCGGCGCTCGGTTTTCTCGTGGCGTGGCTCTTCCGCAGCCGCCGCCGGGGCGAGCTCTTCACCCTGGTGTTCGTCATGGTCCTGTCGGCGCTGTCGTTCGCGCCGGTGTTCTTCTCCGAGGGCCTCGAGGACCGGCAGCGCGACGAACGGCGCACGGGCACGAGGCGCGGGTTTTCCATCGAGGAGTTCGATCGGGCGCTGCCCGTCTGGACGCGCGTCCTGCCCTCCGAGGCCTACGGCCGCGTGATCCTCCAGACGATGACGCGGGACGCCGGCGGGGTGACGGCAGGCCTCGTCGTTCTGGCCGCCGAAGCCGGCCTGCTCTTTGCCGGCTCGGCCGCTGTCCATCGCCGTCTGATCCAGTCGCTCGAAGGCGACCAGCGGCGGCGGAAGCAGCGCGGCGTCGCCGTCCGCATGCCCCGAGTGCCGTTCATTGGCCCGGCGGCGTCCGCCGTGGCGTGGGCGCAGTACCGGACGGCCGTGCGATCCGTGCGCGGCCGCCTGATCGTGCTCCTGCCAGGACCCCTCCTGGCGATGATGACCGTGCTCTTCCGCCAGATTCCCGAGGAGGGCCGCTGGGCCGTGGCCGCCGCCGAACACGGCCACCTGCTCCTCGGGGCCGGCATCGTGTTCTGCTTCTACTCGCTCCAGGCTTTCACGATGAACATGTTCGGGTCCGATCGATCCGGCCTCACGCTCGAACTCCTCGTGCCGATCGACGACCGCCAGCTCGCCTGGGGCAAGGTCGTCGGCTGCGCGCTCGTGCTCGGTACCGCCGTGCTGGTGACGCTGGTTGCGTGCGTGGCCGTCGCGCCCACCGGCTCGCCGTACTCGTGGCTCGCCGCGCTCATCGGCGGTGTCGCGTTGTACCTGTCCCTCAGCCCGGTCGCGGTCTGGCTGTCCGCCCTCTTTCCCGTCGCCTCCGATCTCAGCAAGACCGGTTCGGGCGGCAACCCGCACCCGTTGCCGATGCTCGCCGGCACGTTCCTCGTGATGGCCGCGGCGCTGCCGATCGCCCTCATCATCGTGCTGGCGCAGGCCTGGCTCGGGCGCCCGTTCCTTGGCTTCCTCGGCGTACTGGCCTGGACGGGTCTCGTGACCGCGATTGCCATTCCCCTGGTCAACGTCGCGGCCAACGCGGTCGGCTCGCGCCGGGAGAACCTCGCGCTCATCGCGCAGAACACGTAGGCCGGTCAGCCGACGAACTTGTAGCCCAGGCCGTGCACCGTGAGGATGTACTGCGGGTGCCGCGGGTTCGGCTCGATCTTCTGTCTGAGCCAGGCCACGTGGACGTCGACGGTCCGCGTCGACGGCATCGAGTGGTAGCCCCAGACGTCGTTGAGCAGGACGTCCCGCGTGAGCGTCGCTTCCCGATGCTCGATGAAGTACTTGAGCAGCAGAAACTCCCGCGCCGACAGGGCGAGCGGCCGGCCGTGTCGTGCGGCCACCGCCTTCCGGAAGTCGACGGTGACGTCTCCAAACGCGTACTGGACCGCACCGGCGGTTCGACCGGTGGGTCGGCGCAGTTGCACCTCCACCCGCGCCACGAGCTCGAGGAGATCGAACGGCTTGGTGAGGTAGTCGTCGGCGCCCAGTTTGAGGCCGAGCACCTTGTCGACGACCTGGCCGCGCGCCGTAAGCATGATCACGGGCGCGGTCACGCCACGCTGGCGGAGATCGCGGCAGACATCGAAGCCGTTGCGGCCGGGCAGCATGACGTCGAGCAGAATGACGTCCCACGGTTCGCGCGTGGCGCGGTCCAGCCCTGACGACCCGTCGGCGGCCGACGAGACGTCGTACCCCTCGCTCTGCAGGCGGTCCGTGATCGTCAGGACCAGGCCCGGTTCGTCCTCGATGAGGAGCACGCGCCGGCGGGCGCCGGCCGTCGCCGTGTCCTCGGCCGGGCGTCCGGACATCAGGGGATCTGGCCGCCGGCGTCTGCCGCGGCCTCGAGCGGCTCGGCGGCCTCGGACGCGGGCGCGGCGGGCAGGTGGATCGTGAACGTCGCGCCGGCGCCCGGCGCCGATCGCGCGGTCACGCGCCCGCCGTGGGCTTCGGCGACGCGCTTGACCAGACTCAGCCCGAGCCCGTTGCCATGGACCTGCCGCTCCGTGGCATTCCGGCCGCGGTAGAACGGCTCGAAGATGTGCGCCAGGTCGTCGGCGCCGATGCCGGGACCCTGGTCGCTCACGACGAGCTGCACCTCGCGCACGCCGCGCGCCAGGCCCGCGCGCGCTTCCACGGCGACCGTCCGTCCGTCGGCCGCGTACTTGAGGGCGTTGGTCAGGAGGTTGTGCAGCGCGCGCCGGAGCGCGCCCTCGTCGGCGACGACCGGCGGCAGATCGGGCGCGATCGCCGTCGTGAGCTCCACGCCTTCCGCCTCGAAGAGCGAGGCCGAGGACGCCGCCGCCTCGGCGGCCAGACGGCCTGCGTCGATCGGGCGGCCCGATGCCGTCCGCCGGCGGTTGCCCTCGAGGCCGGCGTACTCCAGCACCTGTTCGACCATCTCCGTCAGGCGGCGTCCTTCGCCTTCGATCAGCTCGCCGTACCGCCGGGCTTGCGTCCCTTCGTGTACGACGCCCGCCGAGAGATTCTGCGCGGCCGATCGGATCACGGCGAGCGGCGTTCTGAGCTCGTGCGAGACCGTCGCGACAAAGTCCATCTGCTGCGCCGCCAGCCGCTCCGAGCGTCGGGCGTTGACGACGATCAGGCCGACGCTCGCCGCGAGGACGGCGAGGATGCCGAAGCTCAGCCACAGGTTCCGACGCCGCGCCGCGGCCACCGCGGCGTCGAGCGAGCCGGCCTGGTGCTGGACGAGCACGCGCCAGTGCCCCGGGGCCAGCGCGCCGACCCGGAGGGCGATCGGCCCGCCACCGGCGCCCGCTCGAACCTCCTCAATGGGCGCCGGCTTCGTCACGGTGATCGCCGAAACCTGTCCGGCGACCGTCGGGCCGGTTGCCGCCGCCTGGCCGCGTGCGGGCGGGTTGGGGCCGACGGGCACGGTCCAGGTGAGCGTCGCGCTTCGCACGGTGTCCGGGCGGACCATGAAAAACGGCGCGACGACATCCGCGCGGTCGGGATCGACGGCGTGGCCGGGACCAAGATTGCGCGAAACAATCGGCTGCGAGTCCGTGTCCACGACCGACACGCGATACCCTCGCGAGCCCGGCTCGCTGAAATGCCGGGCGAGGAGCGACGGCACGAGCGTGTCCTTCACGTACGCCGCGTCCAGTTCGACGATGACGTGGCTGTGGCTCGACCGGAGCGCCATCATGAAGTCGTGCTCGCCGCCGGGAGCCGGCAGGCGCGGCAGCACCACGGCGGACGCGACCGGCAGCGCCATCACGAGGGCCGGCACCTCGGGCACGATCGGCGAGCTCGTGAACGTGAACATCCGCGCGCCGGCCGGGCCGCCCCGAGCCGCGTCGTCGATGCCGCCGGACACACGCTCGCGCACGACCGCGAGGGACGAGGGCCAGTCCGCCCGGACGAACGACCGCCCGTCGGGCTCGAAGCGGTACAGGACAACGCCCGCTGACGTCGCCCTGGCGAAGTACATCGCCTTGACCAGGGCCGGCGTCGGCGTGGACGCGAGCCACTGGTCGTACCGACCGAGGAAGGCCTCCGGCGCCGCCGGATCGAATGCGCTGACGGGCCGCAGGCCCTGATAGAGGTGCGTGATCGTGCGATCGAACTCGTCGGCGAAGTCGCGCGCGCGCCGGTCGAGCGACTCACGCAGCTGCTCGCGTTCCGCCTCGCTCACCTGGCCGAGCCAGCGGTACTGCAGGACGGCGAGCGTGCCGACGAGCGCGACGAGGAGCACGGGCGCCAGCAGGCCGCGAACCAGGCGTCGCGCGCGCATGAAACCGAGTGTAGCACCGCCGCCGCGCGCGATTCGGCGCGCAAAGTGCTGTGCGAGAAGGTTTTGCGTTCTTAACAATCATTTTGCGAACTCTTAACTGCAGCCGGGCGGGGGACCGTCGTCCAATTGACCAATTGGGCAATGGGGCAATGGGGCAATGGGGCAATGGGGCCATGGGGCAATAGATGTGTGAATGGGGCAGTGGGGCAATGCGGCAATGGGGCCATGAGAGCGCAGAGACCGAGAATGGCGATTGAGACGAGGAGAAGCGTCATGAACAACGTGCTGAAGCGGGCGTTCCATGCAGCGATCGTGGTCCTGTGTGCGGCCGAGGCGCTGGCCATCGGCCAGGGGCAGGACATCGCGACGGTTCTCGCCGAGGCGCGGAAGGCGCTTGGCGGCGAGCGGCTCGCGTCCCTGAAGACGCTGACAGTGACCGGACGGTCCGAGCGGTCGCGGCCAGACGGCACGACGAGCGAAAACGGCTTCGAGATCTTTCTGGAGCTGCCCGACAAGTTCATGAAGCGGGACGTGGTGCTGGCGATGGGGCCCACCAGCATCTACCGCATGTCCGGCTTCAACGGCGACGGCCTGATCAATGAAGTCGACGCGCCGCCGGCCCTGTCGACAGGCGGCGGCATGATCCGCATGATGGCGCCGGGAAGCGCTCCCCCGGGCGCGCCCGTGACGCCTGACGAGGTCGCCGCGGCCAATCGGCGGATGCTCCTGACGAACAAGCAGGAATTCGCGCGGCTGGCGCTCGGCATGTTCGCCAGCTCGTTCGCGGCCTATCCCGTCGACTTCGCGGACGGCGGGCTGGCCGAATCGGCCGACGGCAAGGCGCACGTCGTGAACGTCACCGGTGAGGGCGGCTTTACGGCCCGGCTCTTCATCGACACCACCACGCACCTGCCTTTGATGCTGAGCTGGATGGACAAAGAGCCGCTCCAGGTGACGGTCGGTGGCCTTGGACGAGCCACGGCCGGCGGCGGCGGGGCCCATGTGGTCCTGCACGGTCCAGGTGGCGGCGGAGGCACGCCCGCCGACCTCGAGAAGGTGCGGAAGGAGATGGAGGCGGCCCTCAAGGACGCCGAGGCGAAGCGGCGCGTCGTCGAGTACCGCCTGTTCTATGCCGATTACCAGACCTTCAACGGCATCAAGCTGCCGACGCGCGTGCAGCACATGATCGATGGCACGCCGACCGATGAACTCGCGTTCGAGAAGGTCCAGGTCAACGCGAAGATCGACCCGAAGAAGTTCCAGCCGACCAAGTCGGCCAAAGAGTAGCGAGCGTCCGATGTCTCAGCGCCCGTCTTTCGTACCGCTCGTCGTCGGTCTCCTCGTCCTGCTCCGCGTCGGTCCGGCCTTGGCGGCGCCGGGCCAGGTTGCATCGCCGACGACAGTCGGACGACTGCAGGTGACGGTGACGGATCCGAGCGGCGCCGTGATTCCCGGCGCCCGTGTCGCCGTTACGGGCGATGAGGACGCCACGCGCGGCGCGTCCGTCGATCCGACGCTGACCGGCGCGCAGGGGACGGCCGTCTTCGAGAACCTGCGGCCCGGCCGGTACACGATCCAGGCGGACTTTGCCGGCTTCGAGACCGTCCAGGTGCGCGACTACCGAGTGCGCCCCGGCGAGAACCGGCGCAGCGTGACGCTCCCGATCAAGAAGCTCGCCGAGGAAGTCGTCGTCGCACGTGACGGGCGGTCGGCGTCACTCGACCCGGGCGGGCTGGCGTTCTCGACGGTGCTGACCCGCGCGCAGATCGAGGCGCTGCCCGACGATCCGGAACTCATGGAGCAGGTGCTCAAGGCCATGGCGCCGCCCGGCGCGACCATTCGGGTCGACGGGTTCACGGGCGGCCGGCTGCCGCCCAAGTCGCAGATCCGGTCCATCCGCCTGCCCCGCATGGATCAGTTCGCGGCGCAGAACCACGGCGGCATGGGCGGCATGATGTTCATCGACATCATGACGCAGCCGGGCAGCGGCCCGGTCCGCGGCTCCGTCGACTTCGCGTTCCGCGACGATGCCCTGAACGCGCGCAACCCGTTCACGCCCACGAAAGGCGCGGAGCAGTTGAAGCAGGGCGGCGTGTCGCTCTCGGGCACGATCGTGCCGAACCGGTCGTCGTTCTCGTTCAACGCGCAGTCGGCGCGGCAGTTCGACGCCGGGAACGTCCTGGCCGCGCTGCCGGGCGCCACGGAGGCGCGGGCCGTCGGCCAGTCCACCGACCGCATGAACGTCATGGCGCGCTTCGACCAGGCGACGACCCGCGACCGGTTGCTGCGGTTGAGCTACATGCGGACGGCGTCCGACCGCGGCAACCTCGGCACGGGCGGCTTCGACCTCCCCGAGCGCGCCTACAGGACGACGTCGGCTGAAGACATCGTCCGGGTGTCGGAGAACGGCCCGCTCGGCCGCAACATGTTCTGGGAGTCGCGGCTGCAGGTCCGATGGACGCGCGCCGAGGACGTCTCCGCGCTCGAGGCGCCGACCGTGCGCGTGCTCGACGCGTTCACGAGCGGCGGCGCCCAGCGATCGGGCGGCCGTCGGGTGACGGACTTCGAAGCCGCCTCCGACCTGGACATCGTCCGCGGCGCCCATTCCATTCGGGCCGGCGTGCTCGTCGAAGGCGGGCGCTACCGATCGGACGACTTCTCGAACTACCTGGGCACGTACACGTTCGCGAGCCTGGCCGACTTCGAGGCGGGCCGGCCGCTGAGCTACACGCGGCGGATCGGCACTCCCGACATCCGGTACCGCAACATCCAGTTCGGCGCGTACCTGCAGGACGACTACCGCATTGCCCGCAGCCTGCTCGTCTCGTACGGCCTGCGCTACGAGACGCAGAGTCTGATCGGGGATCGCGTCAACCTTCAGCCACGGGCGAGTCTGGCGTGGTCGCCGCTCCGGAGCGGCCGGACGACGGTGCGCGTGAACTGGGGCCTGTTCAACGACTGGCTCGGCACGGGCGTGTACGAGCAGACGCTCCGGATCGACGGATTCCGTCTGCAGGAGCTGAACGTGCTCAACCCGGCCTACCCCGACCCGGGCCTGGGCGGCACGGTTCCGCCAACCAACAGATATCTGCTGTCCGAGGGCCTGGTGCTTCCCGAGAGCACGAGCGCGAGTGTCGGCGTCGATCAGGCGCTGACCGGCGCGCTTCGGGTCAGCGCGACCTACACGTACCGGCGCGGCGCCAAGGTGCTTCGCGGCCGCAACCTCAACCCGCTGGTGAGCGGCACGCGCATGGATCCGCGGTTCACCAACGTCATCGAGGTCGTCGAAGACGCGTCCGCCCGTTCGCACGCGCTTGGCATGAACGCCTCGATGGTGCTCCTCAGCTGGCGCAATCTCTTCCTGCACGGCAACTACACGCTGACCTCGAGCGAGACGAACTCGACGGGGCCCTTCTCGCCGCCGGCCGGCGGCGACGATCTCTCACTGGAATGGGGGCAGACCGCGCCCCGGCATCGGGTCGGGGGCATGGTCAGCCTGGCGCCCGTCCGCAACCTGACGGTCAGCGCGACGGGCCGCGGCCAGTCCGGCGCGCCCTACACCATCACCACGGGCTTCGATGAGAACGGCGACGGGTTGTTTACCGATCGACCGGCTGGTGTCGGCCGCAACAGCGCGCGGACGGCGGCGCAGTGGGACCTCGGGTTGCGCGTCTCCTACGCCATCGGGTTCGGCCCGCCACGCGGATCGTCGGGTGGCGGCCAGACCGTCGTCATGATGGGTGGCGGCGGGATGCAGAGCGGGTTTGCGGGCGGCGCCGCGGACCGGCGCTTCCGCGTCGAGTTCTACGGCTCCGCGCAGAACCTGACCAACCGCCGGAACTACATCGGGTACAGCGGCGTGATGACGTCGCGGTTCTTCGGACAGCCCACCAGCGTCCTGAACCCCCGCAAGATCGAGCTCGGCGTCCGCTTCGGATTCTGAGTTCGCGGCTCGCGGCCCCTCCGGAGCGGACGCTGCCGATATAATCGGGAGTTTCCTGCCTTCGGAGGCTCCGTGATTGAGGTCGGCGTCGTCGGCGCGACGGGCATGGTCGGGCAGCAGTTCGTGGCCCGCCTCTCACGCCATCCGTGGTTTCGCGTGACATGGCTCGCGGCCAGCGAGCGCTCGGAAGGCAAGCCGTACGCGCTGGCGGCGCCCTGGCGGCTCGCGACGCCGATGCCCGACGCCAGTCGGACACTCACCGTGGCCGCCTGCGAGCCGGGCAAGGGTCCCAAGGTGATCTTCTCGGCTCTCGACGCAAAGGCGGCCGACGAGCTCGAGCACGCCTTTGCGGCCGCCGGCCACATCGTGCTGACCAACGCGCGCACGCACCGCATGGACCCGCTCGTCCCGCTCATGATTCCCGAGATCAACGCGGACCACGTGTCGCTCCTGCCCGAGCAGCGGCGCGTCCGGGGCCGGTCCGGCGCCATCGTCGCCAATCCGAACTGCGCCGCGGTCGTTCTCGCGATGGCGCTGGCGCCGCTGCGGCCGTTCGGCATTCGACGCGTGATGGTGACGACCCTGCAGGCGGTGTCCGGGGCCGGGTATCCCGGCGTCGCGTCGCTCGACATCCTGGGCAACATCATTCCGTTCATCGGCGGCGGCGAGGAGGAGAAGATCGAGACTGAGACGCTGAAGATCCTCGGGACGGCCGACGCGCCGCTCGAGGCGGCCATCAGCGCGCAGGTCACGCGCGTGGCGGTGATTGACGGCCACACGGTGGCGGCATCGGTCGAGCTCCACGAGCGGCCGCCCGTCGCGGAGGTCGTGCGGGCGATGCGGGCGTTCCGCGGCCGGCCGCAGGCGCTCGGGCTGCCGACGGCGCCGGACCCGCCGCTCGTGGTCTTCGAGGACGACACCCGGCCGCAGCCGCGTCTCGATGCCGATCGCGGCGACGGCATGGCGGTGTCGGTCGGCCGCATCCGGCCGTGTTCCGTGCTGACGCACCGGTTCGTCGCGCTCGGGCACAACACGATCCGCGGCGCCGCCGGCGCGTCGATCCTCAACGCGGAACTCCTGCACGCGGAGGGCCTGCTGGATCGTTGAGTCCGAACGCTTCACCATGAGGAACATGAAGAACATGAACGTTGTGTCGCGGGCGCCGGAGTGTCTTCATGTTCTTCATGGTCTTCATGGTGAGGCTCCTGCGTCGAGCGGAGCTGGCGCGTGATTGTGATGAAATTCGGCGGGACGTCGGTCGCCGATCGGGCGGGCATCGAGCGGCTGATTGCCATCGTGCGGGCCGCCCGACAGGCGGCCATTCAGCCGGAGGCGACCGACTGGCGCGGCCCGGTGATTGTCGTGTCCGCGCTCGGCGGCGCCACCGATCGGCTGTTCGGCCTGGCGGCCGAGGCGGGCGCGGGCGACGCGGCCGGCGCCCAGGAGCACCTGCGAGCGCTCGAGGCGCGGCACCTGGAGGTGGCGGGCGTGATCGCGGAGCCCGATCTCCGGCGGGAGGTCGAGGCCGCCATTCGCGCCGAGTTCGAGGCGCTCGGGCGCGTGACGGGCGCGCTCGGCGTGCTCGGCGACGTGACGCCGCGCTGGCTCGACGCGATTGCCGCCACGGGCGAGATCCTCAGCAGCCGGATCGTGGCGGCCGCGCTGGCCTCGCGGCGCCTGGCCGCCGCCTGGGTGGACGCGCGGCGCGCGCTCGTGACCGACGCCACCCATGGCCACGCCGCGCCGCTCTGGCCGGACACCACCGCGGCGCTGATGAAGGCCGTGGACCCGATCCTCGTGGCGCGCCAGATTCCCGTGATGGGCGGCTACGTGGGCGCCACGGCGAACGGCGTGACGACCACGCTCGGACGCGGCGGCTCGGACTACTCGGCGGCGATCGTCGGCGCGTGCCTCGAGGCGTCCGAGATTCAGATCTGGACCGACGTGGACGGCATGCTCACGGCCGACCCGCGCCTCGTGCCGCGCCCCCGCGTGGTCGAGCGGCTGTCGTTTGCGGAGGCGTCGGAGCTGGCCTACTTCGGCGCGAAGGTCCTGCACCCGGCGACCATTCAACCCGCCGTCGCGCGCAACATTCCGGTGCGCATCCTGAACGCCAGAAGGCCCGAGGATCTCGGCGGCACGCTCATCACGCGCGATCGCCCGCCAGGCCCGGGCCCACTCACGGCTGTCGCCTCCAAGACCGGCGTCACCGTGGTCGACGTCACCTCCACGCGCATGCTGATGGCGCACGGCTTCCTGCGGCGCATCTTCGAGGTGTTCGAGCAGCACCGGACCGCCGTGGACGTCGTCACGACCTCGGAGGTGAGCGTGTCGGTGACGGTGGACGACACGCGGCGCCTTCCGGAGATTGTCGCGGCGCTCTCGGAGGTGGCCGACGTCACCCGTGAGGATCGCATGGCGATTCTCTGCGCCGTCGGCGACGGCTTGCGGGCCGACCCGACGTTCGTCGGCACGCTCCTCCAGGCCGTCGGCGACATCCCAATCCGGATGGTCTCGCAGGCCGCCGCGCGCCGGAACGTGACGGTCGTCATTCCCGAGGCCGACCTTGCCGTGGCGCTCCGCCGCGTGCACGATACGTTCTTTGGCGCCTCAGAGCTGAACCGTGAAGGGCATGAAGCAAGGGGATGAAGGACATGAACATCACGAGGTGTGAGAAGCAGTCCTTCATGTTCTTCATCACCTTCATGGCCTTCACGGTGTCTGCTCTTGCCGCCACGGGGGGCCCGACGCGATGAGAATCCTGCTCATCGGGCACGGGCGCATGGGGCGGCTCGTCGAGGGGCTGGCGGCGTCGCACGGGTGCGAGGTCGCCGGGATCGTCACGAGCCGGTCCGGCGACGCCGTGCTTGCCGCCGGCGCCGACGTGGCGGTGGACTTTACCGTCGGGTCCGCCGTGCGGGCCAACCTGGCGAGGCTGGCGGAGCGCGGCCTGAATGTCGTCATCGGCACCACGGGGTGGGCGGCCGACGAGGCGGCGTGCCGGGAGATCGCGGCGCAGGCCGGAATCGGGGTCATCGCGTCCCCGAATTTCGCCGTCGGCATGCACGTGTTTCGCGCGCTCGTGGACGAGGCCGCGCGCCTGTTTGCCGGCCGGCCCGACATGGGCGCCTACATTCACGAAGCCCACCATGCGGCCAAGGCGGACGCCCCGTCCGGCACGGCCTTGATGCTCGCGCGCGCGATGGCCGAGCGGGGCTACACTCGGACGGTCGACATCTCGTCCACCCGGGCCGGGTCGATTCCCGGCACGCACGTCGTGGGGTTCGACGGTCCGGCCGAGCGCGTGACGCTCGCGCACGAAGTCCGCGACCGGGCGGTGTTTGCCCACGGCGCGCTCGAGGCGGCCCGGTGGGTCAAGGGCCGGCGCGGCTGGTTCGGCATGCGCGACCTCGTGGGCGACTGACGCGGACGTTCCTGGAGGCACGGGCATGAGATCGACGTTTACCGGCGTCGGCACGGCGCTCGTCACGCCGTTCACGACAGGCGGCGCGCTCGACGAGCCGGCCGTCCGGCGGCTGGCGCGCCGCCAGATCGCCGCCGGCGTGCACTTTCTCGTGCCCTGCGGCACGACGGGCGAGTCGCCGACGCTCAGTGACGACGAACGGCGGCGCGTCGTCGAGATCGTCGTCGAAGAGGCGGCCGGCCGCGCGCTGGTGCTGGCGGGCGCCGGAGGGTACGACACGCGTGAGGTTGCGCGCGCGGCGGCGGAGATGGCGCACGCGGGCGCCAACGGCATCCTGTCCGTGACGCCGTACTACAACCGGCCGACGCCGGAAGGGTTGTACCGCCACTACGGCGCCATCGCGCAGGCGACGTCGCTGCCCATCATCGTGTACAACGTGCCGGGCCGGACCGGCTGCAACGTGGATGCGGCGACGCTCGCGCGTCTCGCGACGATCTCCACGGTGGTCGGCGTGAAGGAGGCGTCCGGCAACGTCACCCAGATGGCCGAAATCTGCCGCGCCGTGCCCGAGTCGTTCCTCGTCCTGTCGGGCGACGATGCGCTGACCGTGCCGCTCATGGCCATCGGAGGGCGAGGGATTATTTCCGTCGCGTCGAACGAGGCGCCGGCCGAGATGGTGCAGATGGTCGAAGCCGCCGAGCGCGGCGACTTCGCCGGCGCGCGCCGCTGGCACGACAAGCTCCTGCCTCTCATGCAGGTCAACTTCGTCGAGTCGAATCCGGGTCCGGTGAAGTTCGCCATGGCGGCCATGGGGCTCTGCGAGGAGGAGTACCGCCTGCCGATGGTGCCGCCGCGGCCGGCGTCGCAGGAGAGAATCCTCGGCGTCTTGCGTGACTTCGGGCTGCCGGTCGTCTCGGACGCCGCCTCCGCCGCGCGGCGCGCCTGACCCGTGGCCGCCGACGCGCACCTCACGCTCGCCAGGACCATCGCGGATCTCTTCGTCCAGGGCGACCGCGCCGACAAGGCCGCGGCGCGCGCGGCCTTTCTCGACCTGCAGCAGCGCCTGAGCCGCGGCGACGCCCGCGCCGCCGAACCCGACGCGGCGGCAGCCTCGGGCTGGCGCGTCAATGCCTGGGTGAAGCAGGGCATCCTCCTCGGGTTCCGCTTCGGCGACATCGTCGACGTCTCGGCCGACCACGGCCGGTGGCCGTTCTACGACAAGGACACGATGACGCTGAAGAAGCCGGGCCTCGAGGCCGGCGTCCGCATCGTGCCGGGCGGATCCACCATTCGCGACGGCGCGTTCGTCGCCCGCAGCGTCGTCTGCATGCCGCCGATGTTCATCAACATCGGCGCGTACGTGGGCGAAGGCACGCTCGTCGACTCGCACGCGCTCGTGGGATCGTGCGCCCAGATCGGCTGCCGCGTGCATCTCAGCGCCGGCGCGCAGATTGGCGGCGTCATCGAGCCCGTCGGCGCCCTGCCGGTCGTGATTGAAGATGACGTGCTCGTGGGCGGCAATACGGGCGTTTACGAAGGCACGGTGGTCAAGGAACGCGCGGTCATCGGGGCCGGCGTGGTACTCACGAGCTCGACGCCCATCTACGACCTGCCGCGCGGTGACGTCATCAAGCCGGAGCCGGGTGAGCCGCTCGTCGTGCCCCCGGGCGCCGTGGTGGTGCCGGGCGCGCGGGCCGTGACGGTCGGCGCCGGGCGCGACTGGCAGATCTCGCTCGCCACGCCCGTGATCGTGAAGTACCGCGACAACCGCACCGACACGCGCACGGAGCTCGAGACGTGGATTCGCTGACGCAGATCCGCCTCACCCGCGAGCTCATCGACATCGAGTCGACCACGGGACGCGAAACACAGGCGGGCGAGTGGATCGCGCGCGTCCTCGCCGGTCTGGGGTTCGACGTGGAGCGTCAGGACGTCGGCCACGGGCGGTTCAACGTGATCGCCGCGGACGGCCGGCCCGAGGTCGTGCTGTCCACCCACTTCGACTGCGTGCCGCCGTTCGTGCCGAGCCGCGAGGAGCGCGGGCGGCTGTACGGACGCGGCTCGGCCGACGCCAAAGGCCACGCTCGTGGCCCAGATCGCCGCCCTGGCCCGTCTGCAGGCCGCTGGCGAACGGCGGGTGGGCGTGCTGTTCGTGGTCGGCGAGGAGCGCGGCAGCGACGGCGCCAGGGCCGCCAATGCCGCGGCGCGCGGATCGCGCTTTCTGGTAAACGGCGAGCCGACGGACAACCGGCTCGCGACGGCGACGCGAGGCATCTACCGCGCGCGCCTCCGCGCCTCGGGTCGGGCCGCGCATTCCAGCCAGCCCGACCTTGGCGAGTCGGCCATCAACAAGCTGGTGGACGCGCTGGTCGCCTTGCGGCACGACGACTGGCCGGCGACGCACGACCTCGGCCGCACGTTCTATACCGTCGGCCTGATCAGCGGCGGGATCGCGCCGAACGTGGTCGCGCCCGCGGCCGAAGCCGAGCTGATGTTCAGGACCGTCGGCGACCATGCGCCGATCCGCAGCGGAATCGAAGCGCGCGTCGGACACCTGGTGGCTGTCGACGACGTGATGGTGGTTCCGCCAGTCCGCCTGATGACGGTCGAGGGCTTCGACACGGCGGCCTTCGCGTTCACGACCGACATCCCCTTCCTCGATCGCTGGGGGACGCCGCTGCTCCTCGGGCCGGGTTCCGTCACGCTCGCCCACACGGACGACGAGCACGTAGCGATTGCCGACCTGACGCGCGCAACAGACCTGTACGAGCAACTGGCAAAAACGCTTGTCACATTCTCACCATGAAGAACGTGAAGAACATGAAGACAAAAGAAGTTGAGGGACGTGAAGGTCTTTCTGGCGCGTGCCCGGAGGTCCTCCTTCATGTTCTTCATGTTCCTCATGGTGAAGGCTCCTGGCTGGTGTAGCGTCTAGCGATGCCAGGTTCCGGACGCCGTTACTGGGAGGAGCGCACCGCGGACACGCGCCGGCGGACGTACCCGAAGTTCCGCGGCCCGCTGGCGGCCGACGTCGTCGTGATCGGCGGCGGGCTCACGGGCGCGACCGCCGCCTACGTGCTGGCGTCGGCCGGTCTGGACGTCGTGCTCGCGGAAGCGGATCGGATCGCGTCGGGGGCGACGGCCGGCGGCGCCGGCGTCATCCTGCCCCAGCCCGCCGAGTCGTTCCGCCGTATTGAAGCGGCGTCGGGCAGGCGCGTGGCGCGCGCGGCGTGGAACGCGGCGGAGAAGAGCGCGGTTGATTTCGCCAGGGCGCTCGCGAACCTCAAGACCACGTGCGACCTGTCGGCATCGGCCGTGGTCGTGAATGCGTCGGGACCCGAGGAGGCGGCCGAGCTTCGCCGGGAGCAGACCGCCCGTCGCAGCGCCGGCTTCGTCGCGCCCTGGCTGCCGGAGGCCGGTGTGGAGGCCGACGTCGGCACCGAGTCGGTTGGCGCGCTGCGGCTGGGCGGCGCGAGTCTGTTCGATCCCGTGCGCGCAGCGCTCGGGCTGGCCGGCGCCGCCGCCGCAGCAGGCGCCCGGATCTTCGAGCGCTCGCCCGTCAGGCGAGTCCGGTTCACCAGGAAGCACGCCGACGTGTTTCTGGCCGCCGGCGCCATCCGCACACGAGCCATCTATGTGGCCACGGGCGAGCCAGGCGCGCTCTACGGCCAGCTTCGCCGCCACGTGACACGCCAGACGGCCTACGGCGTCGTGACCCATCCGCTCTCGGCAGCGATGCGGCGCGAATCCGGGCGGCGCACGAGCATCCTGACTGAAGCGCGGGCCGATCGTCTGCTGGTTCGCTGGCTGCCCGAAGACCGCGTCCTGGCCATGGGCGCTGCTTCACGGCCGGTGGGAAGCCGCCTCCGCAACAAGTCTGTAATCCAGCGAACCGCACAGCTGATGTACGAGCTCTCCCTCCGCTACCCGGTGATTTCGGGCTTGCCGGCCCGATGGGCTTGGGACGTGCCGTTGTGCTCCACGCAGGACGGCCTGCCGTGGATCGGTCCGCATCGGAACTACCCATTCCACTTCTTTGCGTTGGCATTCGGCTGGCATGGTGATGGTCTGGCCTGGCTGGCCGCCCGGATGGCGCTGCGACAGTTTCGTCAGGAAACCCGAGCCGAGGACGAGGCCTTCGGGTTCGTCCGCCGGCTCTGACGCCGGCGACGCGGACCCGGTCTAACGGTGCGGGGCCGGCCCGTCGGCCGGATGGCCGCGGGGGGCAAGAACGTGGATACACCGTCTGGGTACGGTGTTATCCTTGGCGCATTCCAGCCTTTTAGGGGACAAAGCTATGGCGAAACCCACGCCGCTCATGGAGCACCTCCTGCGCCGTGCCGGGTTCGGCATGACGCCTGCGGAGAGGGACAAGTGGGCGCGGTATCCGTACTCGCTGGCCGTGCTCGCACTCACGAGCTTCAATCCCGCGAAGACCGACATCGACAACAGGATCGGCACGCCGGGGTACGTCGGCATTACGACGCGAGGCGCGTTCCAGCCCGACACCGTGATCAACGACGCGCGTCAGCGCTGGCTCTTCCGCATGGTCCACACGCCCGCGCCGCTCCAGGAGAAGATGGCGCTCTTCTGGCACCATCACTTCGCGACGGCGTACTCGAAGATTGCCGGCATCATCGGCAACACGAACGCCACCCGGACGATGGCCGCCAAGCCCTCGACGGATGCCGGCGGCGCGAAGGGACAGATTGAGCTCTTCCGCGAGCTGGCGCTCGGCAAGTTCCGCGACCTTCTGGTCGAGACGGCCAAGGACGTCGCGATGCTCTACTGGCTCGACGGCCGGCTCAACACGCGGGCGCTGCCGCAGGAGAACTACGGCCGGGAGCTGATGGAGCTCTTCACGTTCGGCGTCGAGAACTACACCGAACCCGACGTGTATGCGGCGGCGCGGGTGTTCACGGGTTGGAACCTGATCAATACCGGCCAGCGCGACACGCCGGCGGCGTACTACGCGTTCAACTACAACGCCGCGCAGCACGACACGGGTCCGAAGGATTTCAGCTTCGCGATCTACCCGAACGGCAGCCGGCGGATCGAGGCGCGAAGCGCCGCCGCCGGCATGCAGGACGGCCTCGATCTCATCAACGCGCTGGCGATTCATCCCGAGACGGCGCGCCGAATGGCGCGGCGGCTGTGGACCTGGTTCGTCAGCGAGACGGATCCGCCCAACGCCGCCTTCGTGGACCAGATCGCGAACGTGTATCTCAAGAACGACACGAACATGCGGCCCGTGATCCGCGCGGTCCTGCTCTCGCCGCACTTCACGAACCCGAGCCGGTTCCACCAGCGCTACGCGTGGCCGGTCGAGTTCGTCGTACGGGCGATGAAGGAGGTCGGGCACGTCGGGTTTTCGGTGGACACGGCGATTCCCGGCACGTTGAACATGGGCCTGCAGCTCTTCGAGCCGCCCGATGTGAACGGCTGGGACCTCGGGCCGGCCTGGTTCTCCACGGGCGGCATGCTCGCGCGGATGAACTTTGCCTCGCAGCTGGCCACGAACCAGCGCGTGGCGCTGCGCGAGGCCTCGCGGGCGTCCGGCGGGACGCCCGAATCGCTCGTGGGGTTCGTGGTCGATCGGCTGTCGATTCCCGCGCTCGCGCCCGCCGAACGCGCCGCGCTTCTCGACTACGTGCGGGCGGGCGGCGCCTGGACGGGTTCGGACGCGCAGCTGCTCAACAAGTCAGGCGGGCTGTTCCATCTCCTGACCGGGTCGGGCGAGTACCAGTTTGTCTGAGGTGCACCCATGAAGGTCACTCGACGGGAATTCGTTCACGGCGGCGTGGCGGCGTTTACCGTCAGCTTCGCGGCGCCGGCGTTTCTGTCCGATCTGGCGCGGGCGCAGGGCGCGTCGCGGCGCACGCTGGTCGTCCTGTACCTCAACGGCGGCAACGACGCGCTGAGCACGCTGGTGCCGTACACCGACAGCTTCTACTACTCCCGCCGGCCCACCCAGGCCGTGCCGGCCGCGAGCGTGATCCAGATCGGGTCCGACCCCTCCGGCCGGCCGCTGGGGCTCCACCCGCGGCTCACCGGCCTCAAGCAGATCTGGGACGCCGGCGACCTGGCGATCATCCAGCGCACCGGGTATCTGAATTCGAGCCGGTCGCACTTCCTCGGCACGGACATCTGGTCCACCGCCAACCCGACGAATGCGGTGGGCACGGGCTGGCTCGGGCGTTACCTCGACACGCTGCCATCGCCCGTCGACCCGCTCGCCGGATGGGCCACCACGCGCGAGGTGCCGCGGACGCTCCTGGGCAACAAGATCAGCGTGCCGGCGATTCCGAACCCGGCCGGCTATGCGTTCCAGAGTCCGAACACCACCGGCCAGGAGCCGGCCTACTCGCGCACGGCGATGTCGCAGATGGCGTCGCACCTCCCGTCCGATCGGCCGCACCTGTCGTTCGTCAACGGCACGTCGCAGGCCGCGCTCGCCACGCTCGACCGGGTGGCCAGCGTGACGACCTACGTGCCGAGCGTGACGTACGGAGGCGACGGCTTTTCGCAGGCGCTCCGGGCCGTGGCCGGCGCCATCTACCGGCAGCTCGGCACCAAGGTGTTCTGGGTCACGACGGGCGGCTTTGACACGCACGCGTCGCAGAACACCAACTCCGCCAACGCCGGGTACTCGAATCTGATGGGCATCCTGAACACGGGCCTGACGACGTTCTACAACGACCTGCGCAACCAGGGTCTCCTGGACGACACGCTCATCGTGCAGTTCTCGGAGTTCGGGCGGCGCATCAGCGAGAACGGCAGCGGCGGCACCGACCACGGCGCGGCGGGTCTCATGCTGGCCATCGGCGGCCAAGTCAACGGCCAGCAGCTCTACGGCACCGCGGCCTCGCTGCAGCCGGGCCATCCGACGCTCGAGAACAACAGCGGCGACGTCCGCCACGAGACCGACTTCCGGTCGGTCTACGCGCGCGTCCTCGACAACTGGCTGGGCGTGAACTCCGTGCCGATCCTCAACGGGGACTTCCGCAATCCGGCGCTGACGTTCATCTAGAAAGGGACCGAGGGGCTTCGCCCCTGCGGGCTCCCCTACGGCGTCGCTCGCGGGGACCCCGGCAAGCCCCGCTCCGCTCCGCCGACTCCCTCGCTAGAAAGGGACCGAGGGGCTTCGCC
>Ga0187892_10003270_pt1 | contig 29922 bp, 31 predicted proteins | sample MA1701073metaG_FD_139345 | JGI IMG/M metagenome (GOLD analysis project Ga0187892, IMG submission 139345) | Bio-ooze microbial communities from a basaltic lava cave in the Kipuka Kanohina Cave System on the Island of Hawaii, USA - MA170107-3 metaG ...
AACGCACGACCATCCGCTTAAGATCGCCGCCAGTTGAGACATTCAGGAACATCGGAGCACTCCTTTTTCTGACCAAATTTTGTGAACTGCCTTTCAGCTTACGCCTCTGAATTTGAAAGTCAAGAGATTTTTTTGCAAAGTTCGCTAAAAGACAGTAAATACAGTGCAGGAGCGAGTTTCTAAAAGCCGAAAACGCATTAGCCCTCGCGTTAAATTGAGAGCTGATCATGGCAGTTACGTAAAAAAAGGCTGTCCATCACGGACAGCCTTTTTGATTTAACTTAGTTTAAGTTTACGGAGTTGTCGTCTCGACAAAACGCGGAAGGGAAATGGCCTGGTTTAGATAGACGCCGAATTCGGTGCCGGATTTTACTTCGGCGTTGGGGCCTTTGGTAAAGCGGTCGCCGAGGAAGCCTGCACCGGCGCCGACGATCGCGCCGATGGCGGTTGCTTTGCCGCCGCCGACGATCGCACCGAGAAGAGCGCCGCCGGCCGCGCCGCCGCCGATGAAGATTATCTTGCGATTCTTCATTTTGCCGGCCGACGCCGTGCCTTCGTTATCGCTGGTCGTTTTGCCCGATTCGAGATCGGTTAGCGAGGCGTTGATCGTACGCGTTCTGCCGTTTGGCAGCCTGAGACTGATAAAACTCACGTCGATCTCGCCGGGTTTGCCGCCATTCGCAGCGGGCTTTACCGCATCGACGCGGCCGGTGAGTGTGCTGCCGGTCGGAATGACGACGACGCCATTCGACGAATACACGGGCTCGGTCACGGTCGTCGTGAACGTGTTGCCGACCTTTGCGGTCTTTGAGCTGATCGTGCTGTTCATACGCACGCGCATTATCGTGCCGCTATCGACCCGATAAACGGGCGTTGCCGGTTTGACTATTTTTTTCTTGACGGTCGTTTTCTTCTTTATCACCGGCTTTTGCGCGAAACTCGCACCGACGCCGAAAACCAAAAGCATCGCGAAGATCGCTGTCAAATATCTACTGTTGAGTAACTGTTTCATGTTTGTCCTCCTCCGGAAAGTTGCCCGGCCCTTTCCGCGCGTTTTGAATACAAAAGAGATTTCTGCATTGCAAGAAATGTAATCTCGAAGTTTCTCGATTGCCTCAAGAATATCACCGTTCTCGCGCTAAAACAAAAATCACGACGATTTTTGAAATCGAAACTTATTCGACGTATATTCAAACGGAAGCGAAAATTCACAATCTCTAATAGTGTCTGCCCCCGACGTAAAGTCGGGGGCAGCGTCATTAAGAAGAGAGGTTTAACAAGTTTGTCCGGCGGGGAAAAAATTGTAATATGCAATTAGTGGCACCAACCTTTCTGCTTTTCGTCCTGAATTTACTGGACGCGCTTTTGACTATCGTCTGGGTGCGAAGCGGCGTCGCAACCGAAGGCAACCAGCTGATGGCCACCTTGCTGGATATCGGCAACGGCCCGTTTCTCGCCGTCAAGATCGCGATCGGCGTCGTCGCCACCGTCGTCCTTATCAAATCTCGACATCACGCCCTCGCAAAATACGGCCTAGCCGTCGCCCTCGCCGTTTACCTCGGCTTGATGGTCATTCACTTCTTTACCGGCCTCGTTGCATTTGGTTATGTGTCGCACAACCAAATTCAAGAACTCGCCAATTTGCCGTCGCAGTTCTTCGCGTTCATCTTCTAAGATCGCACCGAAACATCCCGCCTCACTTTCTCGTAACTCAATACACAACGCGAGCGTCTTTTTCGCTCATCATAAATGCTGTAATTTATTTGTTAGGAAGGCATAAATTCATGAAACCGCAATCTGTATATCAATTATCGGCGAGACAGATATTGTTGCTCGCATTTTCGTCCGCACTGATCGCCGTCGGTGCGACCGCACTCATTTATAACTTTGGCAAGTTGCCGACAACCGGCGCCGAGACCGCCGTCAATCTGGTCGAATCCGCGCCGCTGCAAGGCATCTCCGACCCGTCCACAGTCAGCGACGAACAAAACAGCATCGACGTTTATAAAACCGTCTCGCCGGGCGTTGCATTCATCACGAGCACGACCGTGCGGCGGAGCATGTTTGGCGACCAAGAAGGCGAGGGTAGCGGCTCGGGCTCGGTGATCGACAACCAGGGACACATCCTTACGAATTATCACGTTATCGAAGGCGCACAAAAGTTGACCGTGAGCTTTGGCGGCGAAAAGACTTATCCCGCAACACTCGTCGGCGGCGATCCCGACACCGATCTCGCTGTCATCAAACTGACTTCTGTTCCGCCTGGATTGCCGTCGGTGCCGCTGGGCGACTCGGAAAAGCTCGTCGTCGGGCAAAAGGTTCTCGCGATCGGTAATCCGTTCGGGCTCGACCGAACCTTGACGACCGGCGTCATCTCGGGTTTGCAAAGACCGATCAGGTCTCGTCAAACCGCAACTCGTCAGTCACGACCGATCGACGCCGCGATTCAGACCGATGCTTCGATCAATCCCGGTAACTCGGGCGGGCCGCTGCTTGATAAGTTCGGTCGGATGATCGGCATAAATTCGCAGATACTCTCGCCGTCCGGCGCGTCGGTCGGCGTCGGCTTTGCCGTCCCGGTAAATACCGCTAAACGCGTTATTCCACAACTTATTCAATTCGGCGAGGTTCGTCGGCCCAAATTCGGAGCGTCGCTACCGAGCGTCGCCGATCTTAGCTCGCGCATAGAACTTCCCGTCGCTTCCGGCCTGCTTGTATATCAGACGCAGCCGGGCGGCGCAGCCGAGCGAGCGGGCATTCGCGGAGTCCAGCCCGACGGCAGCATCGGCGACATCATTCTTTCGGCCGAAGGACAAAAACTCAACAACCTTGACGATCTTTATCGCCTTCTCGACCGCAAGCAGATCGGCGACACTGTTGACTTCGAGGTCTATCGCGGCGGCCGAACTGTTACCGTTCCCGTGAAATTGTTAGCAGCGCCGCAGACACCCGGAACGACACGCCGCGTCAATGAATAATTGCTTTAGAAATTTATAATAAGTCGCTGTCTAAAAAGTCAGAAACGACCAAAAACGTGGGCGGCTTTGCCGCAGTGCTGTGCGGAAAGGCTCGGCCTTTCCGATTTGTGAAAAATTGGTATTGCGGCTCTGCCGCCAAGCGCGCAGCTGTCTTTACTGGGAAAAAGCGGCGGCATAGCCGCAGAAATCAAAATAGGTCCACTTCGGAAGGGCACAGCCCTTCCGCACATCACTGCGGCAAAGCCGCGGTTGGTTACGACTTTTTACACACCCTCTTTTTTTATGAAAGAGATCGGTAGTTTTTATAACGAAGGTTTCGGTTGGATCTGCCGGCCATGCGAGCGAGATTTAGAAACTGCGAGCGACGACGCCCGACATTCGCGCGCGTTTCGTGAAGGCGAGGCCGAGAGTAAAAATCCACAACTCGCAATCGCCGCTCTCGCAAAATGGACAGACGCGACTCGCCGTTTCCTAACTTGCCCACGCTGCGGCATCACCGAACCAGCCGAAAAATCCTGAGTTTTATTTGCTCCGATTTTTAACGCATAGATCGCAAAGACCGCAGAGCCAATTCCTTTAAATTCTCTGCGTGCTCGGCGTTCTCTGCGTTTAATTAACCTCATTAACCAGAGCAACCGCGGCGCTAATCGTGCTAGATTGTAAGCGATGCTCAGAGACGAACTCGACACCGCGACCAACCTCGCATTATCTGCCGGAAAACTTATTCTCGAACATTACGACACGGATTTTGAAACCGAACAAAAACTCGGAGCAGATAGCTACAGCGAACCGGTGACGATCGCCGATCGCGAAGCCAGCCGTCTGATCGTCGCCGGTATCGCCGCTGAATTTGTGGACGACGCGATTCTCTCTGAAGAGGAACCGGACGATGTCGAGCGACGGCTTGCGGCGAGCCGTGTGTGGATAATCGATCCGCTCGACGGCACTGCGGGCTTTGTAAAAAAGGACGGCGATTTTAGCGTTCAGATCGGTCTCGCCATCGACGGCAGATCAGTGCTCGGCGTAGTTTATCAGCCGTTTCACGACCTTCTTCTGTATGCAGTAAAAGATGGCGGAGCATTTCTGAGAGGGAATAACAGCGAAACAGTTCGTCTTAATGCATCACAAATCACTTCGCTTACAAATCTCAAACTTGCGATGTCGCGCAATCATGCAAGCCCGAGAATGAAGCGCGTGATCGAACATTTTGGTTTTGCGAAAATAATCCGTCGCGGCTCGGTCGGCTTAAAAGTTGGACTGATTGCCGAACAAGTTTGCGACATTTACATTCATCCGAGCCCGCGAACAAAACTGTGGGACACATGCGCACCGCAAATTATTCTCGAAGAAGCAGGCGGCAAATTTACCGATCTTTTTGGTAAAGAATTCAGATACGATCGCGCCGATTTGCAAAATCACGACGGCATCCTCGCGTCGAACGGAGCAGCTCACGCTGTTGCGAAAGAACATCTGCAAATCGTACTCGAAGAATTCGGTCGAGTTAGGCACAACTCAAAATCCTAGATTTCCTTCGCGTTCTTTGCGGCTTTGCGTGAGGTAGATTTTTTTTCACGCAAAGACGCAAAGAACGCAAAGAGAATACGCGCTTAATTTCCCTGTTGTGCTTATGCACTTGTTTATGATACAACTTCAGGTAGTTTCTCTAAGCGCATAAGCTAAATCTTACAAGGAAAGAATTTCACGTGAATATTACTACCGAATCCGTAATGTCTGCGCAGACCGCCGATCAGGTTTCCACGATCTTCGCCGGCAGTTACATAAACAAATTAAGCGGCGAGCAGATCGAGCATGAGTGCCGCCGAAAGCTCGACGCCGGCTGCCGCGAATTGACGCTCGACTTCTCGCAAACCGAGCTTGTAAACAGTATCGGCATCTCGATCTTGCTCGGCGTGATCGATGTCGCTGAGAAGAACGGCGCGAAGGTCGTGTTCTCTGAAATGAATGAAGACACGGTCGAACTTTTTGAAATGCTTGGCCTAACAAAGCATGTGACGATTCAATAAAAAAACATGAACGAACCAGATAACAAGTTGATTCATGCTTTTGGCGCTCTGGCCGAACTCGGTCACGAGATAACCAATAGAAATAATTTTCAAGAGACGATACGAACGTCGCTGCATTTGTTGTCAGGTGCGCTCGGCATACGGCGCGGCGCGATCGCGCGTTATTCGCGCTTTGCGCACGAGCTGAATATGCTTGCCGTGCGCGCTCTCGGTGATGAATTTCCGCTCACGCTCGGACTAACGACCGAAGATGAACGTCAGTTTCTTGCCGTCGGTTTGAATCCGATCGAAGTCGCGCAGGCGCGCGTGCTTCCGTTCTTCCAAGTTTATGACGCGAGTTTTGAGAACAAGCGACTTGAGTTGTTGGTTCCTCTTGTCGTGCGTGAAGAGATCGTCGGTGCGATCTTCCTCGGCGAAAAAGCGACGGGCGAAACTTACACTTCATATGATAAGGACATCGTTTGCGCAATGGGGCAGCACATCGGCGTCGCGATCGCGCAGCGAAATCTGATGGCTGAGATCGAGCGACGTAGCGAGGAGAACAGACAGCTTTTCGACGAGATGCGCTCGACATATCACGACACGGTCAAGGCGTTTGCCACTGCTATCGACTGCAAGGATAAATATACTGAGGGGCACTCGGTGCGCGTTGGCAAATTTACTGAGATCATCGCGACCGAGCTTGGTTGGGGACCGGACGAAACGGAAGGAGCGGCGGTCGCGGGTTATCTGCACGACGTTGGCAAGCTCACCGTCGAGCGCAAGATCATCAACGCGCCGTATCGAATCAACGCAAAAGAGTCGGCTGAATTAAACAAACATCCGGGCGTCGGTTACGAAATTTTGCAGCCGATCCATCATCCTTACACCGACGTACCGCTCGCTGCAAAATATCACCACGAACGCCTCGACGGCCGCGGTTATCCCGACGGTTTGTATGATCGCGAGATCCCGTACATCGCGAAGATCGTGAATCTCGCCGACTCGTTCGACGCGATGACGACCGACCGGCCGTATAAATCGCGACGTCCGGCGATCGACGTCGTCGAAGATCTGCATCGCAATTCGGGACGGCAATTTGCTCCTGAGATCGTCACCGCGTTTTTGAGCGGGATGTTCAAAGAGTTGAATGGCGATGATCGTGGGCGACGCTTTCGCCGTCTGCTCGGCCGCGATTATATGGAAGCCGAGGGCCTCGCCGAAAAGATCAAATTCACACTCAACGAACTCGCACCGACAACGCCGATGACCTACGTCGCCGCGGCGGGAATTGGCGACCAGCCGATTCTGTAAAAATAAAACAAATTTGCTACATTCAATTTAATGGCGCTCGAAACGGATTTCATCGTCATCGGCAGCGGAGTTGCGGGTTTGCGCTCGGCGATCGAAATTGCGGCCACAGGTGCGCGGGTGACAGTTCTCACAAAAGATAAAGCGAGCGAATCGAACACCGAATATGCACAAGGCGGCGTCGCCGTTGTCTTGTCCGATGATGATAACGCCGAATTGCACGAAGGCGACACGCTCGTTGCCGGAGCCGGTTTGTGTGACGAAAAAGCCGTCGAGACGCTCGTCAACGAAGGCACAAAATACATAAAACAGCTTATAGATTGGGGGACTGAGTTCGACCGCGAAGGCGGCAAGCTCGTCTTTACAAAAGAGGCCGCTCACTCGCGTCGCCGCATCCTGCATGCTCACGGCGACTCGACCGGAGCCGAGTTTGTTCGTGCATTGATCGCTCGTGCGCGCCGCGAAAAAACTATCTCGCTTACGCCTTTTGCAAACACCGAAAAGCTTATCGTTAACGACGGTCGTTGTGTCGGCGTCGAATATCTCGATCCCGTTTTAAAAGCTCAGCGTGAGATTTTCAGCAAAGCCGTCGTGATGTGCACGGGTGGTGCGGGACAGCTTTATCAGCACACGACGAACCCGCCGGTTGCTACGGGCGATGGCATGGCGATGGCGTATTTTGCGGGCGCCGAGATGGCCGATATGGAATTTGTGCAATTTCATCCGACGGCTTTAAATTTAGAAAATGCTCCGCGATTTTTGCTCAGCGAAGCGATGCGTGGCGAAGGCGGTCAGCTCAAAAATAAATACGGCGAGCGGTTTATGTCTCGTTACGACGAGCGACTCGAACTCGCTCCGCGTGACATCGTTTCGCGTTCGGTTGTTGCCGAAATGCGTCGCACCGGAACGCGAACCGTCTTTCTCGATATGACGGCGATGGACGAAAAGTTTTTGAAAGAGCGCTTTCCAAAAATTTATGAAACCTGTCGTCATTACGGCCTGAATATCGCAACCGACATGCTGCCGGTTTCGCCTGCTTCGCATTACTCGATGGGCGGGATTCGCACCGACCTTTGGGGTCGCAGCACGTTGCCGGGACTTTATGCCGCGGGCGAAGTGACGTGCACAGGCGTTCACGGAGCAAATCGTCTCGCGTCGAATTCGCTGCTCGAAGGTCTCGTCTTCGGCGCCCGAGCGGGAGCGGCTGCGGCAGCCGATAGTGGTCAGTTGTCCGTGGTCAGTGGTCAGAAGGAAGTCTCTCAGGAATCCACAATCCGCAATCCGCAATCCGCAATTTCCACTGCCGTTAAGAAACGCGTCAAACGCATCATGTGGGAACGCGTCGGCATCTTGCGCGATCGCGATTCGCTAAAACGTGCGCTCAACGAATTCGAACAGATCGCGGCGGCGAATCTGAGCACGTCGTCGCGAAATTTTGTGACGCTTGCAAATCTTGTCGCCACCGCCGCTCTCTGGCGCGAAGAGTCGCGCGGCGGACATTACCGCACGGACTTTACCGAGACGCGCGATGAATGGCGCGTTCATTCCTTGCAGCAACGCGATGCTGAGATCGGCTCGGCGACGCAGATCAATTTTGACACGGCACGTGCTGTGTAATTACAATCTGAAAAACCGTTTCGTTATAACTTTATGCAGTCTTCGGCAACGACACTGAATCTTGCATCCGTGATCTCGCATCACGCGCGTCAGGCTCCGCAAAAGGAGGCGATCGTCTGGGAAACCGTGCGGCTCACTTACGGCGAGCTCGATAAATTGTCGAATCGCGTCGCGAACGCGCTTGTCGAGATGAGCATCGGTCCGGGCGACAAAGTTGCGCTTGCCTGCCCGAATCTGCCGTTCTTCCCGATCGTATATTACGGAATAATGAAAGCCGGTGCGGCGGTCGTGCCGATGAGTGTTTTGTTCACGCCGCGAGAGTTTGAGTATCACTTAACCGACAGCGACGCCAAGGCCGTTTTTGTTTTCGAAGGCACCGACGAATTGCCGCTCGCCGAGCGTGTGAAAGAAGCTTTTGATGAAGTCGCGACGTGCGAACATCTCATCGTGATGACAAAAAATCTGATCGGCGGCGGCCCGATCACCGGCCACAAGACGCTGACCGAGATCACGGCTGATAAGAGCGAAGAATTTGAAATTTATCCGACGCTTCCCGACGACACGTGTTCGATACTTTACACTTCGGGCACGACCGGGCAGCCGAAGGGCGCCGAATTAACGCACTTCAATATTTACTCAAACTCGATCGCGTCGTGGAATCTGCACTTTCCGGCGATCGACTTTACAAAAAACGAACAGCCGACTTGTCTGATCACGCTGCCGCTTTTTCACACGACCGGGCAAACCGTGCAGATGAATTCGAATATGTACGCCGGCAACCGCTGCGTGTTGCTGCCGCGATTTGAACCGCAGGCGACGCTCGATGCGATGGTGCGCGAGAAAGTAAATTTTTGGATCGGCGTGCCGACGATGTATTGGGCGCTGCTAAAACACGTCGAGGAAACCGGCTTTGACACGTCGGCGATTCGCGAAAATCTCAAAGTTCCGACATCCGGCGGTGCGCCGATGCCGGTCGAGTTGATGAGTAAATTCAACGAGACGTTCGGGTTGCGCATTCTCGAAGGTTACGGTCTGACCGAGACTTCGCCGATCGCGTCGTTCAATCAATTCGAGCGTCCGTCGAAGCCCGGCACAGTCGGCCAGCCGCTGATGGGCGTCGAGATAAAATGCTTTGACGATGACGATAACGAAGTCGCACGCGGGACACGCGGCGAGGTCGTGATTCGCGGACACAACGTGATGAAAGGCTATTACAAACGCCCCGAAGCAACGGCCGAGGCTTTTCGCAATGGCTGGTTTCACACCGGCGACATCGGCGTCATCGATGACGAAGGTTATCTCGCCATCGTCGATCGCAAAAAGGATATGATCCTTCGCGGCGGCTACAACATTTATCCGCGTGAACTCGAGGAAGTCATCATCACGCACGAAGCCGTCTCGCTTTGCGCCGTGATCGGCGTGCCCGACGACAGACTAGGCGAAGAGGTCAAAGCTTTCATCGTCTTGAATCAAGGTCACGAACTGTCGCCCGACGACTTTATCGCGTGGTGTAAAAAACAATTTGCCGCCAACAAATATCCGCGCTACGTCGAATTCCGCTCGGAACTTCCCATTGGCGGAACGGGCAAGATCTTTAAACGGGCACTGAAAGAAGAAGATTAAAAACAGCTAATAGCTGTCAGCTATAAGCTAAAAGCTGTTTTCTAAACTCTATACAGACCGATGACCTTGATCGTTTGTTTTAAAAACAGCTAATAGCTGTATTCTAATATCTATGCAGGATTTTCGAAATCTCTTGGTCTGGCAAAAGGCGCATCGGCTGGCGTTAGAGACATATCGCATCACGAATAATTTTCCGCATGACGAAGTCTTCGGTCTGCGAAATATGATGCGAAAGACAGCTATCGATATTCCCGCATATATTGCCGAGGGCGCGGCAAGGCCAAATGATACTGAATTCGCGCGTTCGGTCAGCGCGGCTTTAGGTTTTGCAAATCGTCTGGAATACTACGCTCTAATGTCTCTTGATCTTGGTTTTTTCGACGCCGAACTTCATGACCGCTACCAGAATGACTTGATAGAGGTCAAAAAGTTAATGGGTGGTTTTAATCGGCGTCTGGCCGCATAAATGTCTAATCTCAAACTGTTCGTCACTGCTTTGTTTGTGATCGCTGCGATAGCTTTCTCGTGCTCCACACGGCCCACGCGCTACAACATTACCGACAGCAAAACTTATGAGGCATCGCTCTTTCGGCAGAACTGCACGATCTGTCACGGTCCCGAAGGCGAGGGCAAAACGCTTGACGACGGCCGCGTCATACCAAACATTCGCGACGGCGAACATAAATACAACACCGACCAACAGATCTACGACCACATCGCAAACGGCGGCAACGGCATGGTTCCCTTTCGCAACATTCTCACAAAACGCGAGATCGACATGCTCGTCAAGTTTGTGCAAAAAGACCTACGCAAGCAATAATGTAGTTATGGGCAGAATTGTCGCATCCGTCAAAATCACGAACGCATCGGACCCAACCACAATGATCCGCTGTGATGCATTGGTCGATACGGGTGCTTCCTTTCTTGTTCTGCCCGCGGCGTGGAAAGATCGCCTTGGCAACCTTGAATCGATACGAAAAGTCGAACTAGAAACTGCAACGCAAGCAACGGTAGTGGGTGAAGTTTGCGGGCCGGTCAAGATCGAGATCGAAGGCTTTAGACCGATCTTCGGCGAGGTTTTGTTTGTCGATATGCAGCCTACATCGGGCGAATACGAGCCGCTGATCGGATATATTCCCCTCGAGCAGAGCCAGGCCGGCGTCGACATGCTGGGACATCGTCTTGTCCCGGTAAAATATATGGATCTAAAGTAATTGCGATGAGGATTTTAATCACAGGAGCGAGCGGCCTCGTCGGAACTGCGTTACAAAAGTCGTTTGCGGAAAAAGGCTACGAGATGCTGCTTGCCACGCGCGGCGAACCTAAGACAGAAAACCAACTTCAATGGTCAGTCGAAGAGGGTTTTGCCGACGCGGAAAAGCTTGAAGGCATCGATGCCGTCGTGCATCTCGCGGGCGAGAGCGTCAACGGTTTGCGTTGGACGAACGAAAAAAAGAAAGCGATCCGTGACAGCCGCGTGCATGGAACACGCAACGTCGTCGAAGCGATCTCTAAACTAAAACACAAGCCGAAGGTTTTTGTCGCTGCATCGGCGATCGGTTTTTACGGCGAGCGCGGCGACGAAGAACTGACCGAGTCGAGCAACGTCGGCAGCGGATTTCTCGCTGAAGTTTCACGCGAATGGGAAGCAGAATCGCGCCGCGCCGAAGACGCCGGAATTCGCACGGTACTACTTCGCACCGGAATCGTGCTTTCAAAAGACGGCGGAGCGTTGGGAACGATGCTGCTGCCATTCAAACTCGGCGTCGGCGGCGTTATCGGCAGCGGCAAACAATGGATGAGCTGGATCTCGCTCGACGATCACATTGCCGTGATAAATTATGTTATTGAAAACGATGCGATCCGCGGCGCCGTAAACGCCGTCTCGCCGCATCCCGTCACCAACGAAGAATTTACAAAAGCTATGGGCGACGTTCTTTATCGTCCGACATTTATTCCGCTACCCGAATTCGCCGTTTCGATGCTGCTCGGCGAGATGGGCGACGCTCTGTTGCTCGCTAGCACGAAAGTTTTGCCCAAACGTCTCGAAGATGCTGGATTTGAATTCAATTATCCCGACTTAAAGGTTGCTCTCGAACACGCCGTCGCCTAGTCGCTGAACGTCTGCTTATCAATTGCCACGCTCTTTAGAGCGTGGAACAGCTACACCTTCTTATCCGGCTTTAGCCGAAAATTGGGCTAAAGCCCGACCTGTTGATAGAACCATACCCCTAGCTAAAGCTAGGGGCAATTGATAAGAGTACAGGTCTAGAAGGAGCCGCGTCGGATTCGAACGGAGCGATCTGCAGATTTAATAAATACTCACCGTCGGGAACTTCATTGGGAACATAAATTAATTCAGTGATCGTGCTGTCGATGCGTGTCGCAGCGTTGATCTCGAAACTCTCTTGCTCGACATTCCAAAATATCCGATGATTCGCGAGCTTGCCTTCGTCAAACAACCTATCGATCGACGGAAGATCGACGAGCAAGTGTTTGAAACCGCACTCGACAATAAACTTAATTGCGTCAGTAGAAAAATACGGCGGAATGTTGTTCTCGTCATAAACTCGCGACAACTTGTTCTCGTCATTCGGCAGCGTGCGCACTATCAATGCTGTCGGCTCAGTGTTAGTAGCCGCATCCCGATGCATCGGGATAAGGGCCACACCTAATGAGGAGATTGCACGAGCTAACGTATCTTGTGTTATCACCAAGTCGCCGTCTCGATGTTCGGCGTCAACCGTCACCAACATCGCCGAAACCATCACGTCCTTCAGACAGTCGCGTAATGAAATTCGCTCGTTCGTAATGTGACCAACACATTCTGTGTGCGTGCCGTTGCAATGTGGAATCAGCGTGACCCGCTCGAAATTACAACTTCCACCGCGACGCGTATCGCCGACAAGCGAACCGTATTCGCAGGCTTTTGACGCCGCAGGCTCCACGCCAAATGCATTTGGCTGCTCGCCGTTAAATCTGAGTGGAATCGAGATGTCGATTCCGTTTGTGAAATCTGTCAGGTTCATTGCAAATCTTTGACCTTCATCATCACATCATTCACATCTAATTCGCTTACAGTTTCAACCCGTGAGCAAATCGCCATCAACAGGCGATCTTGTGCGTTTCCTTTTTCTTTCGCGACCGCGTACGGCAGGTCTTCGCGGAATGTGACCATCGAATACTTAGAAAAGTAATCAGGGAATGTGTGTTCGAGCCGCGTTTCGAGTTCGCGTTTGCGCTGAAAGACCGGATCGGCAGTCGCGTCGCGCATCTCGTAAAAATTCTCCTGAGCCATGTCGCAGATCGCGTCGGTGTTCGCCTTTCGAAGCTGTCCGTAATCCTCAAATATATTCTGCCAGTCGATCTGGCCGCCCGCTGACGCAAGCGGTTCTGACAAGAGCGTGTCGAGAACACGAACATCCTCAAACGCGCAGTTCATACCTTGTCCGTAAAACGGCACCATCGCGTGAGCCGCGTCGCCGAGCAGTAACGCTTTGCCGTCGATGTTCCACGGCCAGCACTTTATTGTTCCAAGCTGGCCGGTCGGGTTATGAAAAAAATCTTCGGCAAGCGTCGGCATGAGCGGAACGGCGTCGGGGAATTCGCGGGTGAAGAACTCTAAAACCATTTTGGCCGCAGATTCACGCAGATGACGCTGATTATTTGGCCCAATCATATCTGCGTTCATCTGCGTTGATCTGTGGCTAATTTCCGTGAAGCTGTTCTCGCCCTCGTGCGCGAGAAACAGCGTGCACGTAAAGCTGCCGTCAAAATTTGGCAGAGCGATCATCATAAATTGATGACGCGGCCAGATGTGAAGCGCGTTTTTCTCTAGCAAAAAACCGCCGTTACCAGCCGGCGGTATGTGAAGTTCTTTATAGCCGTGCTCCAAAAAAACTTGCGACATTTGAAAATCAGTCAGGTCACGCTCGATCGCGTCTCTTACCGCCGAACCCGCGCCGTCAGTTGCAATAACCGTGTCGGCTGTAACCGTCGTGCTGTCTTCAAAATTTAAACTAACGGTTTCGCAGTCAAAATCAGCGCATCGCTTATTGAAATGAAAACTGACGTCGTCGTACTTTTCAGCTTCGTTAATGAGAGCGATGTTGAGACCGGCACGTGAGACCGAGTTTATGTATTCGCCATCTCGTCCTGAATATCGCAGCAATTTAGTTTCGCCAGTCGGCGTGTGAATCATGCGGCCGTACATCGGCACGGCTTCGGCGAGCATGTACGCGTCCATGCCGACCTCGCGCAAAGCTGCAATGCCGCGATCTGAAAGCGCAAGATTTATCGAGCGTCCGGCGGCAACGTCTTCGCGCCGCATATCGCCGCGAGCTTCATAGACATCAACCTCGATGCCGCGTTTTGCAAGATAGATCGCAAGCAGCGAACCTGCCAGACCGGCGCCGATGATTGTTACGCGAGACATATGACTTGCCACTGAGAACACCGAGTAAGATGAGGTTTGAATTATTTACTCTGCGATTCTGCGCTAATTTTTAAGACATTCACTTAGAATTTCAGCAAACCTATAAACGTCTGAAAACGAATTATAAAGAGGTGCGGGTGCGACGCGAATAACGTCCGGCTCGCGCCAGTCGGCGTAAACGCCACGCTCGACGATGCGTTCGTGCAGCAATTTGTCAGCATTTTTTACGCGAATCGAGAGTTGACAGCCTCGCTGCTGCGGATCGCGAGGCGTGATGATTGAAATTCGGTCGTCGCCGATGTCGCCGATGAGTGATTCGAGATAGCTAGTAAGTTTCACGCTCTTTTCGCGCAGAGCTTCCATTCCAGCTTCTTCAAAAATCTCAAGCGATGCCCTCAGCGCAGCCATCTGCAAGATCGGCGGATTCGAGATCTGCCAGCCCTCGGCACCGGCGAGCGGCCTGAATTCCGGGCCCATCAGAAAACGTGTTTCTTTGTTATGGCCCCACCAACCGGCAAATCGCGGTAACTCAAAATCTGTCGCATGACGCTCGTGAACAAACGCCCCGCCTACCGCTCCAGGCCCACCATTCAAATATTTGTATGTACACCACGCCGCAAAATCGACATTCCAATCGTGCATTTCGAGTTTTAAGTTTCCGGCCGCGTGAGCGAGATCAAAACCAACGACAGCTCCGACCTTGTGTCCGGCTGCAGTGATCGACTTCATATTAAACGCCTGGCCGGTGTAGTAATTCACGCCACCAAGCAAGATCATCGCGATCGAATCGCCATCGCGTTCGATAGTTTCGACGATGTCTTCTGTTCGAAGTGTCGCTTCGCCTTCGCGAGGCGTGAGTTCGATCAGGCTTGTCCGCGGATCAAACCCGTGAAACTTGATCTGCGATTCGACCGCATACTGATCGGACGGAAACGCCCCCTTTTCAATCACGATCTTGTGCCGCCCGTTTGTCGGTCGATAAAACGAGACCATCAATAAGTGCAAATTCACGGTGAGCGAATTCATCACAACTGTCTCGATCGGCTTCGCACCGATGATTGCCGCCATCTGCTCAGTCAGAAATTCGTGATAGGGAAACCACGGGTGCTTTGCGTGAAGATGCCCAGCTACTGCAAGGTTTTTCCAATCGTCAAGCTCTTCGTCGACATACTCGCGAGCCATCTTCGGCATAAGGCCGAGCGAATTGCCCGTAAAATAGATCGGCTTGCACCCGTTCTTCGGTTCCGGGAAATAGAACCGTTCGCGAAACCCGCTCAACGCATCAGCGTCTTCCATTTCTTCAGCCGAGCCTAAATCTATCGATTTATCATTCATCGTCGTCATCATCCAGCCAAAGACCGATCACATCAACATCGTACTTCTCCAAAATCTCATCCGCAGTCATTAACTTCAGCCCGTGAAAGCGCGCCTGAGCAACCAGCAGCCTATCAAAAGGATCTCGGTGATGAAATGGCAGCTCCGCCACCGCCGCAGCATCTCTCAATGTAACGGACAGCTGCGACATTCCGGCGGTTGAAACGACGTTATTGATGAACTCGGGAGGACTCGCGGGCAGTGTCAGACGGCCTTTTGACCATTTGATCGCGATTTCCCAGGCGCTTGCTGCCGAGAAAAAGATAGATTGTCCCGATTCGCTAAGCAATGTCTTCGCGCTGTCCGAAAGCCGCCCGCCGGCTCCTGCCGCCCAAAGAAACACATTTGTATCAATTAAGATGCTCAACTATACTCCTTAAATTCTTCGAGCGGCTCATCAAAATCAGCGTGGATCTCGATTTGTCCTTCCCACATTCCGATCCAACTACGCTTTTTAGGCACAGGCGTGAGCTTCACCGTATCCTCGCCATTGCGAGTAATAACAACTTCCTCTCCCTCCAAAGCTTTATTTATCATCTGGCTGAGCTTGGATTTTGCCTCATAAACGCTGACTTTCATGTTTTCAGTATAACTAGTCAGACTAGTTAGTCAAGTCAAATCGTGATTTTGACAAATTTAACCAATTTAAGGCAGCGCCATGTAACAACATCGCCTTGATCTCGTCGTCGTAATTCATAGATTCGATCAATTTACCCGGTTCGGCCTCGCCAAGGGGGAACGGATAATCGCTACCGAGCATGACTTGGTCAGAGCCGATGAGATTAATGAGATAGTCGAGCTTGGCAGATTCGTGGACGAGCGAATCGAAATACATTCGGCTTAGATATCGTCGCGGGCCGTGAAGATTATCCGCAAAAAGGTCAGGCCGAACGTTGAAACCGTGCTCGATGCGACCGATAGTTGCCGGAAAAGCTCCGCCGCCGTGAGCGAAGCAGATTCGAAGTCTCGGCAAGCGTTCGAGAGCACCTGAGAAAATTAGCGAGCAGATCGCGCGTGAAACTTCAGCCGGCATTCCAACTAGCCATGGGAGCCAGTATTTTTGCATATCACTCTCGCCCATCATGTCCCATGGATGAACAAACACGGCCATCTCAAGTCGCTCGCACGCTGCAAAAAAATCAAAGAACTGCGGCTCGCCAAGATTCAACTGATTTATATTCGTACCGATCTGCACGCCGACGAGACCGATTTGCTTGCAGCGCTCAAGTTCTCGAATCGCGAGACTAGTATCTTGCATCGGCACGGTGCCGAGACCGACGAAACGCGACGGAAATTCGCTGACAACTTCGGCAATATGATCGTTTAGAAATTTAGAGATCGCGGCGCCGTCTTGCGGCTTTGCCCAGTAGCTGAACATTACCGGCACGGTCGATATAACCTGCACATTTACGCCTGTCGAGTCGCATTCCGCGATACGTTTTTCAGCACGCCAGCAGTTCTCATCGACGTCTCGGAACTGCGTGCCGTCGTCACGCACCATCCGTGCGCAGCAAGGTTTGTAATGATCGAGCGTGATGAAACCACCGTAGCCGAACTTGTCTTTCCAACGCGGGATCTCGCGCGGCAGAATGTGCGTGTGAACGTCGATCTTGAGCATTTGATTTAGTTTACAGGCTGTCGTCGTCTGGCAAAAACGCGGTAAAAGAAAAGGTTCGGAATGACGAACATCCGAACCTTTTCTTTCGCCGAGGCGTCCTGAACAATTTTACCGATCTTCGTTTTCCTGCGTAGGCGGCCGCTGTCCGCCGCCGGCTCCAAACGTCGGAGGTTGAATATGTGGAATTTTTGCCTCAAGCATTAACGTATTGAGTGCCGCTAGATCCACAGTTACGAGTTTGCGAACTTCATCGACAGCGGGTGGAATTTTGCTCGACAGAATATCTATCTGTCCAATTTCCCAAACGGTCGGAGCGGTTGACGCGCCTTCGATCGCGAAGATCAACTGTGCGACGCGCTGATTCAACGGCGTCGGCAATTCAACGAGCGGCGGTCCAGCTTGGCTGATATTACTGACGAGCGAAGGCGGCGTGCCCCAGTTAACATAAGCCGCGTCGATCTTTTTGAGAAGGTCTTCGGCGGCTTTCTTTACGTTTTCCGGCGGCTGGGGGGTTCCCGGTCGTTTCCACGCTTCGAGGGTGTTGTTGACGTTTGTGCGAAGAGTGACGATCGAAGCTTGGGCAAGACCGGCTTGCATAACTAGGGGTTGGAGTTTGTTGATAGCGGCACGTTTTTTAGCTCGATCCTCGGTAGAGAAAACAATGCGCGGATCGTCGATTACTTTGACGGTTTTCGACATCTCTTTGTCGCCGAGTTTTACTTTCACAGTGTAATCGCCCGGATCGACTCTAAACCCAAGCTGTGCCAATGCCGCCGCAAAACCACCGCCGCCGCCACCTGGACCGCCGGCGGTTTGGGGAAGTTGCGGACCTGCCGGGCGCGAACGTAGATCCCAAACGTATCGATTTACTCCTTTGATCGCGGTGCATTGCTGCGGACCGCCGCCGATTCCGAGAAACGCCGCAATTCCACCGCCGCCGGGTTGAGCTTGCGGCGTAGGAGTCGGTTGCGGACGCGTGCAATTTATAGTTCTGACGGGTTGCCCGCTTGTGTCTTGGATGGTGATGGCGACTGTCTCGCGTTCTGCGAGCGGTTCTTTGAGATAAAAATTGATTAAAGCGCCGTTCGGCGGATTTTGTCCGTAAAAGGCTTTGTCTGAAGTCAGTGATTTGTTGTTCCACATGCGGTACATGACAGCGGTTCGCGGATCGAAGAGGTGAATGCTGCTGTCGAGCACGGCCTGGTTTATCTGAGCGAGCGGCGCAATGTCGTCCATCACCCAGATCGAACGCCCGTGCGTGCCGAGTATCATATCGTTTTCGCGCGGATGTATAAGTATGTCGTCGACCGGCACGGTCGGCAGATTGTGTTTGAGTTGCGTCCAACTGCCGCCGCGGTCGAACGATGCGAACAAACCGAATTCGGTGCCGACAAAGAGCAGATTCGTATTGCGCGGATGTTCGCGGATGACGTTTACGACGCCGTTATTCTGCGGCAAGTTCGAGGCGATCGACCTCCAGGTTTCGCCGTAATCGGACGTCATATAAACGTAAACTTTAAAGTCGCCCATTCGATGACCGTCGAAAGTCGCATAGGCCGTCGCCTCGTTCTCACGCGAAGCGACAACGCGGCTGACATATGTTCCTTTCGGCACGCCGGGAATTTTTTCGACGACATTCTTCCAGGTTTGACCGTCGCGCGTAACTTGCAGATTGCCGTCGTCGGTTCCGGCCCAGAGAACGTTTTTATTTATCGGCGATTCCGAGATCGTGGTGATCGTCGGAAATTGCTGGACGCCATCGTGACGCGAACGCGTAAATCGGTCGGGCACCTTACCCATTATCGCGAGCGTGTTGCGATCGACGTTGGTCGTCAGATCGGGGCTGATCTTTGTCCAGTCGTCGCCGCGATTTGTCGATTTGAAAACAAAATTACCGGCGTAGTAGATCGTGTTCGAATCGAAAGCCGAGATGAGGATCGGCGAGTTCCACTGGAAGCGGAAACGCTTTTCGTCTTCGGTTTCGCGCGGTCGAATGCCTTTGCTCTCGCCGCTCAAAGTGTTGCGACGCAGCAAGTTGCCGTCTTGTGATTCTGCGTAAACGGTGTTTGGGTCGTTAGGATCAGGTTGTGCATAAAAGCCGTCGCCGCCGCCGATCGTGTACCAATCTTCGTTCGAAATGCCGCGCGGATTCAGCGACATCGACGGGCCGCACCAGGTGTTGTTATCTTGCAGCCCGCCGCAAATTTGATACGGCATCGCGTTGTCGGCGCCGATCTCGTAAAACTGGCCGAGCGGAACCGTGTTCGAATAATCCCACGTGCGGCCGCGATCGAATGTGACGTTGATGCCGCCGTCGTTGCCGATGATCAAGTGGTTTGAATCTTTCGGATTGATCCAGATGCCGTGCGTGTCGGCGTGCGGCGCGCGAGCAAAGTTACCGGACCAAGTCCGTCCGCCGTCTTCGGAATATTGCATCGTCACGCCAGCGAGCCACAGACGTTGGTCGTTGTTCGGATCGACTTTCAATTTTGAAAAATACATCGGTCGCGGCACCGCACCGATCTCGGCGACGCGCGTCCACGTTTCGCCTTTGTCGTTCGAACGATAAACGCCGCCATTCGCGTGTTCGATCGTCACATAAACGATGTTCGTGTCGCGCGGATAAACCGAGATCGAGATACGGCCGGTTTCGAGGAGCGTTTCGGGACGCGGCGTCGGTGCGTTTTCGGTGTTGTAGGGCATTCCTTTTGTGACTTTTACCCACGTGTCGCCGCCGTCATTCGATTTATAAAGTGCGCTGTGCTCGCCGCTGCCATTGAAACCAAAAACCGTGCGTCGGCGCTGATACATTGCGGCGTAAAGTATATTCGGACTCTCGTCGTCGATCGCGAGCTCGGTCGCGCCGGTGTCGTCGTTGACCTTCAACACGTGCTGCCAAGTTTTACCGCCATCAGTTGTTTTGAAAATTCCCCGCTCACTCGACGGCGCCCAAAGGTTGCCAAGTACGGCGGCATAAACCACGTCGGGATTTGTCGGATGAACGACGATGCGCGGTATCGCGAGCGAATTCGGCAAACCCATATTTTTCCACGTCTTGCCCTCGTCCATCGACTTATAAATGCCGTTGCCCCACGAAGAGCTTTGACGGTTATTTGCTTCGCCGGTGCCCGCCCAAACGATCGACGGATTCGACGGCGAGACCGCGACATCGCCGACGCTCGGCACCGTTTCTTTATCAAAGATCGTTGTCCAAGACGTGCCGCCATTCACCGATTTGATGATGCCGCCTGACGCGACCGCCGCATAAATAACGCGTGCGTCATTCGGAGCAACTTCGATGTCGTTAATGCGGCCGCCCATCACCGCCGGGCCGATCTCGCGAAATCGCAAGCTCGAGATCGACGATTGAATGGTATTCGTCTGCGGCGTCGAAGTTGGCGATGGCGATGCGGATGTCTTGGCTTTATCCTTCGACTTGTCTTTCGGTTTGTCCTGCGACAATGATGGCAGGGCGATAATGAGCAACAGCGAGAATAGGCCGATGGTGCGAACAGCAAAGAGTTTTTTCATAGTAATATCCTCAAATCCAAACGGAGCGGAAAAACAAAAGCAGACTACACTCAAGTTTTATTTTTTTACAATTTAGGACAGTTGCTAACTTTTAGCAACTAATACTCGGCCGGCGGCGGGAAAGTTTACAAATTTTTACAAACTACGACACGACCGGCGGCGGCTGCATGACGGAGCCGCAAGATTTGCAGGTTCTGTGTTCGAGCGAATCGTAGAATCTTTTGAAAACGCCTTGAAATTGCGTCGTGATGTCGGTGAGTTGGAAGTATTCTTCGTAAAGTTTTGCATTGCAGTTTTCACAAAACCAAAGCAGGCCGTCGAGCTCGCCGTCGCGGCGTTTGCGTTCGATGACGAGGCCTACGGTGTTTGCACCGCGAATCGGATTATGCGGAATTCGCGGCGGGAGCAGAAACATCTCGCCTTCGCGTATCGGAACCTCGATAGTCTTTCCATCTTCCTGAATCTGCACTTTTATATCGCCTTCGAGTTGGTAAAACAATTCCTCGCCCTCGTCCCAATGGTAATCTTTACGCGAATTCGGACCGCCGACGACCATCACAATAAAATCGTCATCGTCATACACACACTGATTCCCGACCGGCGGCCTTAGCAGATGCCGATGCTTGTCGATCCATTGTTTGAAATTGAATGGGCGGCGAATTCCCATACTACTAAAATCGAATTGGCGTCAGTGTGAAGCCCTTAGCTCGAAGCAACTCGACGACGCCAGTCTTACCGCCAAGATGACCGCTTCCCACGGCAATAAAAGTCGGGGTTGATCGAACGGCTTTAGCGATCGCCGGTATCCAGCGAGCATTCCTCTCATCAAGCATTTTTTCTTGCGAATATCCACCCTCCTTCATTCCTGTCGCAGCGAGCAAGTAGAGTCGATCCGAGTCCTGATCGAGATAGGCGGCGTAAAGTTTCTTAAATTCTGTAATGTCTTTCGCGGGATTGGAAGCAGTGCTGACAAGATCTTTCACTTGTTTTTCCACTGGCACTGAATCCAGAACGGCGATTTGTTCAGCCGCCGTTTCAAGTCCGATTACTGTAAGCTTTTTTGTGCCCGCAAGTTGAGCAAGGTGACTGTCGTAAACCAGCGGCTGACAGCCCAGCACCTTTGGGCTTGTAAATAAATATGTGCTCGCCACGATAGGTTTGAACTTTTGCAAAGGCTCGAACGGTATTCCCAGATAGTCTTTGTAAGCCGCGTCGATCTTCGCGTAATCTTCGGCGGTTACAAAGTCCTTAACGCTCTTGCCGTCCTTTAGCATCGAGCCGACTACCGCCGCCTGGAGCACATCGGGGTCGTCCATGTCGAACTCGAGCATTACTTGTTTTGTTTTGGCGAAGTAGCTGTCGAATTTTTCGGCTGGGAACATATCCTTCGGACAGATTATGTGAATTGTTCCGAAAAGATAAGATGGTTCTTTAATTCCCAAACCGGTAATTTTGTACAAAAGAGCTTTTCCAGTCGCCGGAGCTGTCTGCTGTGAGCTGACAGCAAGTGGAAAAATTCCTTCGAAGATAAGTAATAATCCAAAAATGATTGCGATTTTTTTCATAAAGATGAAACCCACTATTAACTACAAATGATCTCCGAAACATCAACATGGGACGCCTGGTTTAGCGTAAACCTAAACTGATCTTGAGAGCCGACTCTGCCCGCCGCATAGTAACCTCGCTCACTGCACCGAGTTTCTTAACAATACGTGTTTTGTCGATCGTGCGGATCTGATCAAAAGTGACGACCGAGTCCTGGCTTAATCCGCCTTCGCCGGTGCGGATCATCACCTCAGTTGGATAGAGTTCGTCGTCGTATTTGGATGTTATCGCGGCGACGATTGTAGCCGGACTATAACGGTTTCCAACATCATTCTGGATAACGAGCGCTGGTCGAATCTTCCTTATTTCCGACCCAATGGTCGGGTCGAAATTAACCAGGTACACTTCCCCGCGTTTTACCGACCTGATTTTTCCCACGCTTCTTCTTCAAGGTGGAACCATTCTTCCGCCATTTTGAGATTTTGCCGCGCGCGAGCTATGGCCCCTTCTTTGAGCCTTGCTTCCAGCGTCTTGTTGGTGAGATTCTCGACGTACTGATTTATCGCTTCGTCGATGATCCTGCTTCGGTTTCCCTTACCGGCGACTTTCTCCAAAACAGCCACCGTAGGTTCGGGAAGCGTTATGTTTATGCGTCGGTAGGATGGTTTTTTCATGGTTTGATAATACGCATCGAATATACACACTGTCAATGAAATCGATCTCTTACGGGGCGATCACAACGTCGCAAGTTTCTCGACGGTGCGCCAATTCCGGGCCGTGACGGCTATCTTTAGTTTTTTCTCGATCAAGCCGCGTCCCATCACGCTTTCGGCGACGCCCATTGGCAGGTGCAGATACATCTCACGTCCTTTTGCAACAAACCGCTCTTCTTTAGGAGCGGCGGCGCGGACTTTGGCTAATTGATCGTCGGTTATCTCGCGTTCGAGAAAGAGAACGTGCATTTCCTTGTGACTTTCATATTGTCCGTCGAAAGGATTGTTTTTGAGAACGCCTTCAATGTCTTTCTGCTCGCGGACCATCACGCTGATCGGCCGGCCGGCCATTTTTTCTAAGATCGGCGCGATCTTTTTTACAAGGGTCGTTTCAGAGGTCTTCGTCGTATCGAATGCGAGATTGCCGCTGTTGATATACGTGACGACATTCTTAAACCCGAGCGCCTCGAACGCCGACTTCAGCTCGGTCATCTTGATCATGTTGCTGCCGGTGACGTTGATGCCGCGCGGCAGGGCGACGTATCTCATAAAGATTTGATGCCCACGGAACACACAAAAAGCACGAAAAAGAAAGAGATTCAAATGACAATTCTTTCGTATTCCACTTTTGGGTAGTGTCCAAAATTTACGAGCAGACCGAGTCGAAAGTTCGTGGCATTTAGATAATTCAACACTTGTGCGCGGTGTTCGTCAATCAGCTTCGAGAGTGCTTTAAGCTCAACAATGATCGAGCCGAAACAAACGAAATCGGGCTTGAAGAACTGTTCAAGTTTCGTGCCATTATACTCCAATTCGAATATCGGTTGAGCGACGAAAGGAATCCCTTGCCGCTCAAATTCTATCCGAAGACATTCCTGATAGATTGGCTCAGTAAATCCGCAGCCTTTCTCCTTATACACCTCAAAGCAAGCTCCCATGATCTTATACGATTCGTCTCGATAAATAATTTCAACCATAACGAATCTTATTTCGTGCATTTTGTGTATTTCGTGGGCAAATCTTATTGCATATCGATGACAAACCGGTAACGCACATCGGCTTTGACGGTGCGGTCGTAAGCTTCCTCGATCCGATCGGGCGTGATGACCTCGACGTCTGCGGTGATGTTGTGCTCGGCGCAAAAGTCGAGCATTTCCTGCGTCTCGGGGATGCCGCCGATCAGTGAGCCGGCAAGATTCTTGTTCCCAAAAATGAGGCCAAAGGAATGTATCGAAGTCGGATTCGGGGGAACTCCTACGACAACCATCGTGCCGCCGATGCCGAGCAATCCAAAATACATATTCAGATCGTGATCGGCCGAGACGGTGTCGAGAATAAAGTTGAAGCTGCCCGCGAGCGGCGTAAGATTTTCAGGGTCGCGTGTCACAACGAAATGGTCTGCGCCCAATTTTTTTGCGTCCGCTTCTTTTGACGGTGAGGTGCTGAAGATCGTTACTTCCGCACCCATCGCCTTTGCGATCTTAACGCCCATGTGTCCGAGCCCGCCGAGACCGACGACGCCGACTTTTTGCCCCGGCCCGACGTTAAATCGCTTGAGCGGCGAATAGGTTGTAATGCCCGCACACAGCAGCGGCGCAACTCCGGCCAGATCGCCTGTTGCACGAACATTGTGCGCATAGCCTTCGTCGATCACATACTTATCGCAATAGCCGCCGTATGTCGGTGTAACGCGGTCCATGTACGTGCCAGCATAGGTGTAAGCAGCCATCTTTTGACAAAACTGTTCCGTTCCTTGAACGCAGGGCGAACACTCGCGGCAGCTGTCCACAAAACAGCCGATGCCAGCAGCTTCGCCGACCTTGAATTTCGTCACTGCATCGCCGATCTGCGAAACGCGTCCGACGATCTCGTGTCCGGGGACGAGCGGATAGGTCGCCGGCATCATCGGTTCCCATTCGTTTTTTGCGGTGTGGATGTCGGAGTGGCAGATGCCGCAATATTCGATGTCGATCAAAATATCGTTTGGCCCGACATCGCGGCGAACAAAAGCGAACGGCGCAAATTTGGCGTTCGCGTCGTGTGTTGCGTAACCTTTGGTGGCTATTCCTGTGCTTTCGGCTGCTTGCATTTGTTTCTCCTTTTTTTTTGACTGGAGTGGCGAGCATCTTGCTCGCCTGAGCGTCGCCTTGGGCGAGCAGGATGCTCGCCCCTCCAGTCATATTGTTGCTATCACTTTCAATTCTATCGCGATCGGAGTCGGCAGCGCGCCGACTTCAACCGTCGTGCGGCACGGCTTATTGTCAGCAAAATACTCGGCGTAAATACGATTATAAGTCGCAAAATCGTCTTTTATATTCGTCAGAAAAACCGTTACATCGACAATTTTGTCCCACGACGAACCTGCGTCTTCGACAATGTATCGAACATTTTGAAACACCGACCGACACTGCGTTTCGATGTCATAGCTGACAATCTCGCCGACGGCATTCAGTTCGACGCCCGGAATTTTTTTTGTCCCACGCTCACGCGGACCGACGCCAGAAAGAAAAAGCAAATTCCCAACACGTCGTGCGTGCGGATACAGACCGACCGGTTCGGGTGCTTTTGACGATTCGATAACGCCATCGTTCATAACAAGAAATTTGATTTTACCAAATTGCCGAGGGAATAAAATCTGCGGCTCGCGGAATCTATAAAGTGACGATTATCGAATATAATTGCGATAGTCGATCTGCAATGTTTATGGTGAAATTTATGAACACATTATTGATCTTATCGATGCTCGCAGCGGTTGCGTGCAATGTTGCGACGAGTTCGTCAAAAACGGTTGATCTCAGGGAACTTGCTCCTGTAACCACCGTCGCACCCACAAAAAACGAGCAAACCGCGGTCTTCGCAGGTGGATGCTTTTGGGGCGTCGAGGCAGTTTTTGAACATATCAAAGGCGTCGTCGATGTGAAGTCGGGCTATTCCGGCGGCGATGTAAAGAGCGCGGATTATGACCAGGTTAGTTCGGGCGACACGAAACACGCCGAAGTGGTGATCGTGAAGTTCGATGCGTCAAAGGTGAGTTATGTTCAGCTTTTGACAGTATTTTTCTCTGTAGCTCACGACCCGACCGAGGTCAATCGTCAAGGCCCCGATGTCGGACCGCAATATCGCTCGGCGATCTTTTACTTAAATGACGAGCAGAAAAAGTTAGCGACCGACTACATCGCCGCGATCGACAAGTCAAAAGTTTTTGCAAAACCGATCGCAACGCAGATAGTCGCGCTAGAAAAGTTTTACGACGCCGAAGATTATCATCAGAATTACATGAAGAAAAATCCCGACCAGCCTTACATCGTCTATCACGATAAGCCGAAACTCGCAGCGCTCAAGGAAAAGTTTCCGGATCTTTACATCGAGAAAAAGTGAAGTAATTTAACCGCAGATGACTCGGATGACGCAGATAATACCTGATCTGATTTGATCTTTCTTATCTGTGTCATCTGCGGCTAATACACATTACAGCTAGTTACCTTTTTCAGCCCAGATTTGAACGAGATGCAGCAATGTCTCGGTTGATTTCTCTAAACCTCGCCGCGAATTCCATTCAAGCTTGCCGTGAAAATTATGACCGCCGGTGAACAAATTCGGTGTCGACAAACCCATCCTAGGCTTTAGAAGTCGGTCGCCTTTGGCGACAAATACACTGCCCTACAACTTCACGCACACGTTCTTCTCTTCCGTAAAAAACCTCAACGCCTCGAATCCGCCTTCGCGGCCGATGCCGCTGTCTTTGACGCCGCCGAATGGTGTTCGCAGATCTCTGAGCATCCAGCAGTTTACCCAAACGATGCCGCTTTCTAGCCTGGCTGCTACGCGGTGAGCACGCGAAAGGTTTTCGGTCCACAGCGTCGCTGACAGACCGTAGCGAACTGAATTTGCGTAAGCGAGCACTTCGTCTTCCGTATCGAATGGCATTACGGTCACGACCGGGCCAAAAATCTCTTCTTGATTTGTGCGGCAATCGTGCGCGAGACCTTCGATAACGGTCGGCTCGATATACCAACCGTTCAATTGCGGATTGCGGATTGCGGATTGCGGATTACTTTGCGATTCTTCTTTGCGACTTTGCGGCTTTGCGGGAGACGCCGCTTTTCCGCCGGTCAGAATTTGTCCGCCTTCCTCAGCGGCGAGTTCGATATAGGACATGATTTTATCGAAGTGTTGCTTCGACACAATCGCGCCGACATCGGCTTCGGGTTCTAAGGGATCACCGACTTTTAGTTTGGAAACTTGTCCGACAAAATCTTTTTTGAATTTTTCATAGATCGGCCGCTCTACAAAAATACGCGAGCCACAAAGACATATCTCGCCTTGATTTGAGAACGAAGAGCGGACGGTGTTTGCCAGCATTTCGTCGTAATTACAATCAGCGAAGATGATGTTCGGATTTTTACCGCCGAGTTCGAGTGAGAGTTTTTTGAACATCGGCGCCGCGACGCGTGCGATCTCTTCACCGGTTTTTGTGCCGCCGGTGAACGAAATTGCTTTTACATCTTTGTGAGCGACAATTGCTGAGCCGACTTTTGGGCCGGTGCCGTGAACGATGTTCAAAACTCCGGCAGGCAAACCGGCTTCGATGCAAAGTTTCGACAAAAGATACGCGGTCATCGGCGTGACCTCGCTTGGTTTTGCGACGACCGTGCACCCGGCAGCGAGAGCCGGTGCGATCTTCCACGTGAAAAGATACAGCGGCAAATTCCACGGGGAAATGCAGCCGACAACGCCTAATGGTTGACGAAGCGTGTAGTTGATCGCAGTTCCTGCCGTGTCGTGCGATTCGTTCGCCGTGTGCATTGCCGCCGTCGCGTAAAATCTGAAATTCGACGCGGCACGCGGAATATCGACCGTGCGTGCGAGCGAGACAGGCTTGCCGTTGTCGATCGACTCCGCCAAAGCCAACGCTTCAAGGTCACGCTCGATCAGCGAAACGAGCCGCATCAAAATTGCAAATCTTTCTTCAGGTGACGTCGTTGACCACGCCGGAAACGCAACTTTTGCGGCCTCGACGGCACGCGCTACATCGCGTTCGTCAGAGTCGGGAATGTAAGAATAGACTTCACCGATCGCGGGATTGAAGTTGTCGAGATATTCACCCGACGCGGGCGATGTCAATTCGCCGTTGATGTAGTTTTCGATCTTAAGCATTTGTTATTTGCCCGCGAAACACGCGAAAAAACGCGAAATGAAGAATAAGGAGATGGATAGTTTCTCAACTCAGTTTTTTCTCTTTTCCTTTTTCGCGTCCTTTCGCGTGTTTCGCGGGCAAATCTTTCTTAAACTTTTGCAAACGTTAATCCGGTCTGGCCCTGATATTTGCCGCCGCGATCTTCGTAAGAGACGGCGCAGTCTTCGTCGGATTCGAAAAATAAAATTTGTCCGATGCCTTCGTTAACGTAAACTCGCAGCGGCAGATTTGCGAGATTTGCGATCTCGACGACAAGGCGGCCGGTCCAGCCGGCTTCGAGCGGCGTTGTGTTTACGAGCAGGCCGGCACGTGCATAAGTAGATTTGCCTAGCGCGACGCCGGTCACGTTGCGCGGCATCTTGAAAGTTTCCACGGTGACGCCGAGGCCGTAGTGATGCGGCGGCAAAAGATAATATCGCGAGCCGTCCTCAGCGTCGTGAAGCTGAGGCTCGATCAGCGAATACTGTTCGTCAAAACGTTTCGGGTCGATCTCTTTTGCGTGCACGGACGAAAAAATTTTGAAACCGTCGTCCGCGAGTCGCATATCGTAACCATAACTCGATGACCCGGCCGAGATGATCTTGCTGCCATTTGATTCACGCACGAGTTCGGGAAGGAACGGCGTGATCATCTGCTGCTCTTCGGCCATTCGCCGCAGCCAAATATCAGATTTTATACTCATAAAAAAGGCGATAAACTTTGCTCAAGTTTATCACCCTTTAAGTGTCGATTTCGAATCCGCGACGTTATTCAGGTTTTGTAAGCGGCATGATCTTTAAGCTGCCGTCACCGACGGTGAATTTCAGTTGCGGCCCGCCAACGCCGGCTTTTGCGGCGATAGCGCGTTCCGTAAAGGGAAGTTTGCGGTTACGCGGGGTTAGTCCGGCGAATGTATTTTCGATTGTCCCGGTTTTTAAGATCGATGCGTCGATCTCTGCGCTGGCATTTGGCGGAAGTTGGACGATCAGCTTGCCCGTGGCCATTTGCACACTCGCGGGCCGTGAGCGCCAAGCTCGCGTGCCAAACAAAATATCGACGCTGCCGTTGCCGATGATCGCATCGAGATCGCCATTGACGTCAACTTTTGCACGCGTCTCGACAAAATTTATTTTCAACGCGCCTTCGACGTTCGAGATCGTCAGATCGCCTTTGCCGCCGTCGATCTCAAGATTGGAATAGAGCGGCAGGCTGATCGTGTAATCGATCTTGAAAGGCAACGCCGCTAATTTTTGCGGAAATTTTTTCCAAAGCTTTTTGTCGGCAAGTTTGTTATGCGTGCCGATCGTGATGATCGACGCTCTGCCGAGACGCTCATCGACGACAAAGCCCGTCACATTTGTCAGCACGGCAAGATCGGCTTCGGTTGCGGCCTGAACTTCGATCTCGGCGGTGATCTCGATCTCGTTTTTGTTCGAACCTTTGACGCGAATCGAGCCGTTCGGCGCGCCGACTATTGCAACTGTGCCGCCCGACGCAAAGTCGAGCTTGTCGCTCTTTGTCGTTGTGCGTTTAAGAAGCTGCGTTGTCTGCGCGGATGCGTGAGTAGAGAACGCAGCGATAAACAGCAAGCAAAGGACGATCGTTAATTTATTCATTTTAGAATCGGGGAAGAAGCTTGTCGCTATCTTAGATTTTTGCGGCCTCGATGGTCAACAAAAATCTAACGCCTGATGAAGTTTATGTTCCCGCGTTGGTTTGTGACAGAGAGCGATGCACTGCCGCTGCCGCAGCGACCGACGATGCGACGGCCGTCGCCGAGGCGATTGAGATCGGCGTTTGCGCATGAGGCGAATGAGATATTCTTTGTCGACGGGGCAGTCGCGACGACTTTGAATGACGAGTTGAAAGGGATGCGGAGATTGATCGTGCCTTTCATCGAAGAGAAACGATAATTGCCGCCGTCTTGAATTTCGCCATCGTAAAAAATGTCGCCGATCACGTTCTCAGCCGCGACGTTGCTCGCTCCGATGTTGGTCA